>Ga0105152_10000647_pt1 | contig 10790 bp, 10 predicted proteins | sample LakBais05cmmetaG_FD_81534 | JGI IMG/M metagenome (GOLD analysis project Ga0105152, IMG submission 81534) | Lake sediment microbial communities from Lake Baikal, Russia to study Microbial Dark Matter (Phase II) - Lake Baikal sediment 0-5 cm | ecosystem: Environmental > Aquatic > Freshwater >...
ATCTGAAGCCAATTTTCTCGAAATGGTTTTGCTCTTTGTTGAATAGCCATAGGTCTCACCTACCTTAAATAAAAGAATTTTATGGAGCCTCACTGGCATTGCCATATTAACTTTTACAACGCCTCTGTGAGGCGACATCCCGACCACTGGATGAATACATCTTCTGCTGTCGGGATGAAATGCTACCAAATATTTTCTCCCGAATCAATGTATTTCATCAAGGCAGAATTCCAACAGCGTAAGATTTTTCTTGAAGTAGAAGCAATAACATCATATTATTTTTTCACCTTATTTGTTCAGAACAAAATTTAATATCATGACGGGGGAGCGCTATGAAACCGCTTCATATTCTTGTCATCGGTACAGGCATGTATACTTGTGGCACTGGAACAGAAACATACGGGACGGTGATGCCTGCAGTATTTGAATGGAAACGAAAGAACAGTTCTGGTGAAATATATATTGCGGGTACCAGTCCGGAAAGTATTTCAATTGCTCAGGCGAAGATTAATGAGCTTCAGCATCTTATGCAAGTAAGACCTTCTATTCGATATTTCCCTAAAGGAAACCAGTCGGATCCGGAATGTTATAAAGAGGCAACCCATCACATTCCGAGGCCAGCCTGTGTCATTATTGCGACCCCAGACCACTTGCATAGAGAGATGGCAGGAACCACCATCGAGGCAGGGCTACACACTCTGGTCGTTAAACCCCTTGCACCGACCGTTAAAGAGGTATTTGAATTGATCGATCTTCAAAAGAAGCATCGAGTTTACTGCGTTGTTGATTTTCACAAGCGTTTTGACTATGCGAACCTTAAATTGAAGGACGCGATCTCAGGAGGATTGATTGGAGACCCCTTGTACTGCATTGTAGAATATAGTCAAAGAAAAAGTATTCCATCGATCCAATTCAGGAAGTGGGTTGAGAAGACCACAATCTTTCAATACCTTGGTATCCACTACATTGATATTGTCTATTTCGCAACCCAAGCTGCTCCCCTAAGGGTCATGGCCATTGGCCAGAAAAACTGGTTAGCTTCACAGGGAATTAATACTTATGATTCTGTTCAAGGGACTATCGAATGGAAATTACCTTCGGGTAAAAAATTCACCCAGTTTATCCTTACAAACTGGATCGACCCCGAATCTACTTCAGCACTCTCTGAGCAATCTATCAAGGTGATCGGAACAAAAGGGAGATTCGAGTCAGATCAGAAAAGGCGTGGAGTGACGGTGGTCACGGATACAAAAGGGATTGAGGAGATCAATCCTTATTTTACCAGTCCTTACAATATGGGTGACCGAATTGTTTATTATGGTTATGGCATAGACAGTATTGAAACTTTTTTGAAAGATGTCGCTCAAGTTGAAGAAGGAACAATGCATATCGAAGATTTAGAAGAGAAGAGATCCACCTTTCAAAAATCCATTTTGCCGATCGCCATTTTGGAGGGAATCAATACAAGCCTTCAAAAGAATGGGGAATGGATTACAATTCAGGGAATATAAATAAAAGCAATGTCAAATGGCAAAGTCCAAATGAAGCAAATGAAATCAGAGATTTAAAAGCCTATAGAGGAGACCGGCGATGAAGGCGATCGTATGTGAACAACCTGGTCAGTTACGCATGAAAGAAATGGACCCACCCATTCTAAGGCCTGGAGAAGCTTTGGTTCGTATCCGCCGGATTGGCATTTGCGGAACGGACTTGCATGCCTTTAAGGGAGAGCAACCCTATTTTACCTATCCCCGTATCTTGGGCCATGAGTTATCCGGTGAGATTGCTGAGCTAAGCGATACCACTTGAGGGTTCAAGGGAGGTGATCCTGTGGCAATTATTCCTTATATTGAATGTGGGAAATGTATTGCCTGTAGACAAGGGAAAACCAACTGCTGAACCCGTTTGAATCTGTTTGGTGTTCACTGGGATGGAGGGATGCGAGAATATATGAGAGTTCCAGTTGATCATCTCATCAAATCAGAAAAACTGAGTCTCGATCAGATGGCCATGGTGGAATGTTTGGGTATCGGTGCTCATGCAGTCCGACGCTCACAACTCGTGGAAGGAGAGGTTGCTATGATCATAGGAGCTGGTCCCATTGGGATGGGAATCATGCAATTTGCCAAAAAAACCGGTGCCAAGGTCATCGTTATGGACATTCTTGAAGACCGCTTGAAATTTTGTCGTGACCATTTCAAAGTGGATGATATCATCAATGCCCAAAGAGATCCGTTAAAAGAATTAGAGTCAATAACAAATGGGGATTATCCCCATGTGGTGTTCGATGCACCCGGTAATGCAAAGTCCATGATGAAGGCTTTCAATCTGGTGGCTCACGGAGGACGCCTGGTGCTAGTCAGTCTCGTTCAGGAAAAAATCACATTTTATGATCCGGATTTTCATAGGCGTGAGCTCACTCTGATGAGCAGCCGGAATGCCACCCGAGATGATCTGGAATATGTTATTCATTCCCTTGAACAAGGGAAAGTGGATGCCACTTCGTTCATCACTCATCGAGTGAACTTTGACAAAGTTATCAGTCAATTTGAATCCTGGCTGAAACCAGAAACCGGCGTGATTAAAGCCATGATCGAGCTATAAAAATGCTCGAATACATCCGGGCATATTAAACAATCCGAGGCATCTAATTTTGTGAACAGGCATATTCTTGTTGTAGATGGTGAGTAGTTAGCGGCGTGATCTTTTGTTTGTAGAAGCTAAGCCCGGAAACTTATCACAAATTGCTTTCCTGCACTTCAGCCAGTGTGTCTACCATAATATCAAAAATCCTATCCAGATCCTGTCGTGGAGTGGTCAGCGGAGGCTTGATGGCTGTTGCATCGCCGTCAACGCCATTCGCACCTCCACTGATTGGACAGGTGACGAGACCTTTACGGAATGCCACATCTGTGACCATTTCACAAAACTTCCTGGTTCGCGGGAACGGGGTCCGGCTTGCCCGATCGACAACATATTCTACACCAACCAACATTCCCTTTCCACGGACATCTCCCACGATAGGAAATTCCATGAGGGATTTTGCCCTGGACTGAAAATAGGCTCCTTCCTCAGCCGCACGCTCGACTAGCCTTTGATCCTTGATATAGTTGAGGACAGCCAGTCCAGTTGCACAGGACAGAGGGTTCCCGCCATAGGTATAGCCCTCGACCGATTCTCCAGTCTCCTCAAGTACCTTCACCACCTTTTCGTGAATAATGGTGGCTGCCAAGGCTGCATAACCACTTGCAATCCCCTTTCCGGTGCAGATGAAATCAGGAACAACCCCCCAGTGATTGATCCCGAATTTTGTGCCCGTACGACCCCATCCGGTAATGACCTCATCCATGATCATCAAAATGTCATATTTGTCACAAATCTCTCGAATGATCCTGTAGTACTCTGGAGGCGCTCCCAGGGCACCCGCTGTATTCACATAAGGCTCACCGATGAAGGCTGAAATGGTATCGACACCCTCGTGTCGGATAATACTCTCCAATTCCCAGGCACACATCAAACCACATTCCGGATAAGTCCGGTCGTATGGGCAGCGATAACAGTATGCGGAGGACATGAAGGCGCTGTGGAAGTAATAGGGGTGAAACTTTTGCCGGCGGATGGATCGGCCCGAGTAAGAGAGGGCTCCCAGAGAGCTGCCGTGATATCCATTCCAGCGGCACACAATCTTAAAACGAGTGGGGTGGCCCTTCTGCATATGGTATATTCGGGATAATTTCACCGCAAGTTCAGTCGATTCGGTGCCTGTTGAAACAAAATAGACATGGGACATTCCATGAGGAGCAAAGTTCTCGATAATCATGTTGGCAAGACGAATTTGAGGCTCATTCACAAACATTGAAATGTGAACATGACAGAGCTTGCTGGCCTGTTCTACCATTGCTTTCAAGACCTCTGGTACTGCGTGACCGATGAGCACTGCTCCTACTCCACCTGAAGCACCATCGATATATTGTCTTCCATGGTCATCCCAGAGATAATGGCCCTGTGCCCGAACAATCACTGGATAATCGCGCAGGAGATTTTGACGAAGAAAATGATCACTTGATCCGTGTTTGCTCATGGAATCTTCCTTTCATTTATGTATATTTCTGCTTTAGATTAAGAATATTATTATTTAGATGTCAATCAAAATTTGACACAGACTTTTCCCCCTTTTTGTACCGAAAGTATTCTCAAATAAGTGAAGGTTTCCGGCCGCAGGATGGGGCAAGGCTGAATTTAAGTAAGAACACCCCAAAGTGATGTAAAATCTTTTGTGTAAAAAGAGAGAGGGGTGTTATCCTCTTGGGAAAGATTTTGGCAAATACAATCCCAATAAGAAAGGAGGACACACCCCATGTCAGGATTTTTATGGAAGGCAACTGTTCGTAATGTAAACCGAGCGCTGAAAGAAATCAATGCATTTGAATGGGAAGGAGACTATCGGGCGGAAACGGCGAATCGTCTGAAGGCACTCTTAGAAGAGAGGATGGATGAGGAATTGGAGCTCTATTTGGGGCGGGCCAGACACGAGCGGAGGGAGAAAGGAGACCCGGAGGATTATCGCAATGGGTCCTATCTTCGTCACCTTTTAACGGAGATAGGAGATCTTATTGTTCGGGTTCGGCGGAGTCGGAGGGGATTTGTATCGAGGGTGTTAGAGGCTTATAAGAGGAGGTCCCGGTCGGTTAATCAGTTGATCATGGCATGTTTTGTATTAGGGATGAGTACGAGGAAGGTTTCCACGGCCCTGTTATCTCTTTTAGGGGAGCGGGTATCGGCATCGACGGTGAGTGAGGTAGCGAAGGGGTTGGATCAGGCGGTCAAGGAATATCATGAGCGGGAGTTATGGGATACGTATCGGTTTCTATTTTTCGATGGGGTAGTATTGAAGCAGAGGGGAGCGGCGAAGGTACAGAAGAGGATTATTCTGAGTGCCTATGGGGAGACGTGGGAGGGGAAGCGAGAGATGATTGATTTTCTCTTGGTCTCCTCCGAATCTCAGAATGCCTGGGAGGGTTTTTTGAGGAATCTTTATGAGCAGGGGTTAGAGGGGAAGAGTTGTGAGATGATCACGACCGATGGAGGGAAAGGACTTTTGAATGCATTGGAAGTGGTATATCCACGGATTGCCCGGCAACACTGTTGGACTCATAAGATGCGCAATATTTTGGACAAGGCGAAGAAAGGAGATCAGAAGAAGGTTAAAAAAGATCTTCATCGGATTTCTCATGCGAAGAATCGGCAATTAGCGACCCAAGCTTATTGGGTCTTTTGTCAGAAGTATCGGAAGGTGTACCGGGAGGCAGTGAAGAGCTTAGAGTCAGAGATTGACGATTTGCTCTCTTTCTATCAGGTCAAACTATCTTCCACGGAGAGAAAAGGACTGGATGCCCAGGGGCTTGAAAAAGCACAGAAGGCCTTGTGGCGAAGGATTCGTACTACCAATCTTATTGAAAGAGCGTTTCGGGAGGTCAAGAGAAGGACCAGACCTATGGGGGTATTTGGTAATAGAGACAGTATGGAACGAATTCTCTTTGCTGTCTTTTATCACTTGAATTCTAAAGGCCAGGAGGTCCCCTCTCTCCTTTTTACACAAAAAGCTTGACATAAGGACTTTAAACCTATAAAATACCACCCAATTCAAAAAAACAAATTTCTTTCTTACGATAGAGAAAGGAGGAGGAACCATGGGTAAAAAAAGTTTTTTGCGACGGCGTATCCACTGGATTCTTGTTCTCTGCCTTGTGTTGGCCTTCATTGGGCCCAGCCTCGCTGGGCTTGCGGCCGCGGCGGAGAAGGCGAAGCTGACCGTCTGGTGGAACAAGGGGTATTACAAAGAGGAAGATGAGGGTTTGAAGAAAGTCGCATCAGATTTCGGCCGCGACAACAATGTGGAGGTGGATCTGACGTTCACGATTCAGGACGACCTGGGTCCCAAGATCATCAGCGCCCTGATCGCTCGCCGGGTGCCCGATGTGGCCTTCTGCTTCTTCACCGATTGGCAGATTGCACCCAAATTCGCCTGGGAAGGGAGACTGGCGGACGTCTCCGACGTCATCAACGATCTAAAGCCACGCTACCTCGAATCCCATCTCAAAACCGGCTGGCTTTATAACAACGCCGAGAAGAAATGGAGTTACTACTCTATCCCCATCGAAGCTCAGGCACTGGGGTCACACTATTGGAAGGACCTGGTGCAGGAGGCCGGCTTCGATCCTGACCCTAAGAAGATACCAATGACGTGGAATGAATACTGGACATTCTGGAAGAAGGTGCAGGATAGCCTGCGGAAAAAGGACCCCGCCAAGTATGGGAAGATCTTTGGAATTGGCATGACCTCCTCCAGCCGGGCAACGGACACTTTTTACAACTTCGAGCAGTACTTACTCGCTTTCCATGGAGAGATCTTGTCGCCCGAAGGAAAAGTAGTGGCGGCTGAGACCAAGAACCGCGATGCCGTCGTGAAGACCCTGGCCTTCTTCACCAGTATTTATAATGAAGGTTATGTTCCCCCGGATGCTCTGACCTGGACAGATGCTGACAACAATGTCAACTTTAGCAATAAGACCGTGGTAATGACGCCCAATCCTTCCATCTCTATTCCGGGCGCTCACTTCTTCACCAACAAGGATAACTACTACAACAAAATTGGGAGCATCCTGCAACCGGCCTCTCCTGTGGACGGCAAAGGCTATCCCTACCTCGTATCAGTGAAACCGATCATCATCCCGAAGGATGCCAAGGAACAGGTCCTGGCTAAGAAGTTCATCAAGTATGTCCTGGAAACTAAAAATTTCACAGCTTATGTGACAGCGTCTAATGGCCGATGGTTCCCATCCTTCAAGGATGTAGCAGCCGATCCGTTCTTCCACGATCCAAAAGATCCTCACGTCCCGGTGGCGACAGACCAGCATTTGAATAAGCCAACACGCCCCTTCTACTATAGCTACCACCCAGCCTACTCCCAGGTTTATACCGAGAACGTCTGGGGCAAGGCCATCTCCAGGGTAGTGACGGAGAAATGGACCAATGAAAAGGCCGCAGATGAGGCTATTGGTCGAATCCAAACGATCTTCACGGGCTGGAAATAGGCAAACATCTCTATTAAGACTTAAAGACCTCGACCGCGGGTAGGAGGCCGGAAGACCTCCTGCCCGCGCTGAATTTAGTCCTATGGCCCAGAACATACAAGCCACTGTCATTTCTGTTGTGTCCCACCGCCGTGAACGTTGGGGGGGGAAAACCATCCTCGGGTTGGCATTTTGCTCTCCGCTGATCCTCGTCTTCCTGGTTCTGGTCATTACTCCCATGCTCTATATGATTTACCTGGGACTGGACCGAACGATCTACCCCGCTATTTTCTCAGACCCTATCTTCATCCAGACACTCTGGAACACGGTCATCTTCGTGGGGGTTGCAGTCAATATCAAAATGATCTTGGCTCTGGTGGTCTCGGCCCTTTTCAGCGCAGAGCACTGGGCGGTTCGGATCCTGAGCGGGATCTTTCTGCTCCCTTGGGCCATCCCATCTCTGCCAGGGATCTTGGCATTCCGATGGATGCTGAACGGGCAGTGGGGAATCGTAAACAAGATCCTGAATGATCTGGGTTTTGCAGGGTACCCCTGGCTGGTCCGCCGTCCCTCAGCGCTGGCGGCTGCAATTGTTTATCACATCTGGAAATACCTTCCTTTCTGGACGTTGATCTTTGTTGCAGGCAGACGCAGCATACCCAAAGATCTTTATGAGGCCGGAGATATTGACGGGGCACAGCCTCTGCAGAAGTTTCGGTTCATCACATTCCCCATGTTACGGAACCTCTACCTGATCTGCAGCCTCCTCTCTATGGTCTTCACCCTCGGCGATTTCGTAATTATCAAGATCATGACGGGCGGGGCACCCGGCGATTCAACCCACGTCCTGGCCACACTGGCTTACCGGTATACATTCCAGATGGGCAAGATTGATTGGGGAGTGGGGACCTTTATCACTGCTCTACCCGTGACGCTGTTATTTATTTTTATTCTGATTCGGTCGGTGAAGTAGGAGTTTATCTTATGCGCCTCCGCGGCTGGCGAAAAGTGGTTTTCTTTGGTGCTTGCGGTCTCATCCTAATATGGACCGTCTTCCCGGTGTATTATATGATCACGCTTTCCCTGGTCCGAGAAGAAGACCTTTTCAAACCAAGTCTGTACGTGGCCCGTCCGACCATCGAAAATTATGTCATGACGATCCAGCAGAGCAACTACCTGGTCAGTGAGTTTCGGACCCAACTCTATAACAGCGTGATCATTGCCATGTTGACAACCTCGGCTGTCCTGATTATTGGGACCCTGGGAAGCTTTGCCCTGGCCCGGATTCGTTTCCGTGGAACCCGCCTCATCTCCAGCATGACGTTGTTCACCTACATCATCCCCTCCTCCTTTCTGTCCATTCCGTTCTTCAAACTGATGGCAGACTTAAACCTTCTGGGTACCAAACTTTCGGTTATCCTTGTCATGATCACCTTCACTTCACCCTATGCTGTCTGGATCCTCTGGGATTATGGTAAGACTGTGCCGCCCCAAATCGATGAAGCAGCGGCCATTGACGGGGCAGGCCCCCTGACTCTTTTCTTTCGCATCTACCTTCCCCTCATCCTACCGGCCATGGTCGCCATCGCCACTTACGCCTTCCTCTATTCCTGGAACGAATACTTGTACGCGGTGTTGTTCTTATCAGGCGAGACCAACATTACGATCCCCGTGGCCATGGGCAACTTCCTGGCCACGGATAACCCTCCCTGGAATATCCTCATGGCCGAGTCGGTGCTCTACTCGATTCCTCCTGTTATTCTCTATTACTGTTTCCGACGCCATCTCTTGAGTGGTCTGGTGTCAGGGGCGGTGAAATAACAAAGAGCTACGGAGTAAGGTGGAATTTTATCCTCAATTCTTTTATATTAGGAAAAACATGAACCCGGATAATAAAAAAGTGATCTTAAGCCATCCGAAAGATAATGTGGGCACGGCAAAATCTCCAATCCAGACGGGAACTCTTTTTCTATTCTTAAAAGGAAAAAAGATTAAAGTGAAAGAAGAGGTCCCTTTTGGCCATAAAATAGCGCTTCGGAAAATCCCAAAGGGAGGGCCTGTGATCAAATACGGGGAACGTATTGGGAGAGCGATTCGAACAATCAAAATAGGAGAGTTAGTTCACATCCATAATGTGGAAGGTGAACGGGGAAAGAGTAAAAGTAAGAATATAGGTTAAGGTTAAGATTGAGGCTGAGGTTGAGGAAGATGAAGTTTCTCGGTTATAGACGACCTGATGAAAAAGTGGGGGTTAGAAACCACGTCATCATTCTTCCTTCTGTTGTCTGTGCGAGTGAAGTTTGCAATGCCATTGCCCGGAATGTGAAAGGCACCATCGCCATTCCCCATCCCCATGGTTGTGCACAGTTGCCTTTTGATGCGGAACAGACAGCCAGGACCTTAATTGGAATTGGTAAAAATCCCAATGTAGCCGCTGTCCTGGTCATTGGATTAGGTTGTGAAGTGGTCGATCCCTCCTTGATCGCCTCCAAAATCAGTGAATCAAACAAAGGGGTGAAATATCTCGTTATCCAAGAAGTTGGAGGAACACGAAAAACAGTAAAGGAAGGGATTAAAATCGTAAAACAGATGTGTTCTTACGCTTCTCGTTTTAAAAGAGAAAAAGTAGGGTTGGATTCATTGATCCTCGGGGTGGAATGCGGAGGTTCTGATGCCTGTTCAGGTCTCTCTGCCAACCCAGCCCTTGGCATTACGAGTGATATGCTTCTCAGAGAGGGTGGAACCGTTATCCTTTCAGAAACGACAGAAAGTATCGGAGCCGAACATATCCTTGCAAAGAGGGCAATCAACCGGATGGTAAGAAAGAAAATTTTAGAAATCGTAAAACGGACAGAGATGCGAGCGCTCAACTTAGGGTTAGACATCGGAAGGGCAAATCCAGCGCCTGGTAATTATGAAGGGGGAATCACGACTCTCGAAGAGAAATCGCTGGGATGTGTGATGAAGGGGGGAAGTGGCAAAATTATGGAAGTCCTTGAATACGCCGAAACCCCGACTCAAAAAGGTCTGGTTCTTATGGACACCCCTGGTCATGATGCCGAATCGGTAACTGGTCTTTTAGCCGGAGGTACACAAATCATCGCTTTTACAACCGGTCGAGGAACCCCCATGGGTTCGCCCATCGCTCCTGTTATTAAAATTGCCACCAATTCATATACCTATTCAAAGATGAAAGATAACATGGATATCAATGCCGGTGAGATCATTACGGGAAATAAAAGTGCTCAGGAGATAGGAGAGAAGATCTTTCGGGAAGTTATAAGGGTTGCCTCTGGAAAATTGACAAAGAGTGAAATCTTGGGACATCGAGAATTTGCTATCAATCGCATCGGTCCCTCTTTTTAAATACAGAGTGTAGTCCCAATTCCATCATCGTCATAAACATATGATAAAAACCCATCCATCTTTATGCACTGGATGTAGAATATGTGAAATCATCTGCTCCCTTACTCACGAGGGCTCTATCGCACCTAAGCAATCAAGAATTCGAATCCATTCCAATTGGCCCGAAGAGGAGAAGATCCTTCTATGTATTGCCTGTGAGCCTAAAAAATGTATCGAAGTTTGCCCAGAGGTCGCTCTCTCCTGGAATGCATATCTCAGGATAGATGAGGAGAAGTGTACTGGTTGTCTTCTCTGCACCGATGCCTGCCCCTATGGAGGAATCCAAACAGAGGTCTCTAAAAAATTTCCAAT
>Ga0105152_10000648_pt1 | contig 10785 bp, 14 predicted proteins | sample LakBais05cmmetaG_FD_81534 | JGI IMG/M metagenome (GOLD analysis project Ga0105152, IMG submission 81534) | Lake sediment microbial communities from Lake Baikal, Russia to study Microbial Dark Matter (Phase II) - Lake Baikal sediment 0-5 cm | ecosystem: Environmental > Aquatic > Freshwater >...
ATTTAGTATTGGTTTATCTTCCCTGGGATACGGAATACAAACGTTTATTGGGTAAGACATTTGTAAGGTATTTGTTAGGTAATAAAGGTTGTAATTACAATAAAAACAAAATATAATATTGGATAAATTAAGGAAGGAGCAAATGATATGTTTATAGCGAAAAAGGAAAAAGGACAGGGATTGATCGAGTATGCTTTGATCATTGTCCTGGTCTCGATTGTTGTTATTGCGGTGCTTGCTCTGCTTGGCCCGTCAATTAGCAATATCTTCCAACAGATCATCAACACGATCTAGATCTAGTATCTGGTTACTACTGTTAGTAAGAGGAGCCTGGTGTGTTGGCTCCTCTTCTATGATTTATCCTGATCTATTGCAGTCATAATCTTTCTATCTTCAGATTTGGTAGATACCTTGATATGATAGGCTTACAGCAATCAGGGCGATAGCATATGGAGAAAATCTCGCATGAGGAATGCCCGGCAGGAAAAAGAAAAGGGGTTAATTGAGTATGCATTTATCATTGTTTTAATTATCACAGTGCTGGCATTATATGAGCCGGCTATTATAAGGATTTACCAACAAGCAATAGCAATAATTTGAACTGGTCTAAGTCTTGCATTAATTGATAATAATAAGGCCATCCCAGTAAAAATATTGCTTGGGAAGGTTATGTACTATTTCCAATGTATAAAGCGGACCACTTTTGACGTATAATACATTGAACGTGTTTATGAAAAAATAGAGTGATTAGGAGGCTGTGATGGCACCCAGTAATAAACGGATCGGCAGGATAATCATTTATGTGGCAATAATAGGTATCCTGGCTGTAGTCTTGATCTATGCTTTATCGCGCAATGCCAATCTTGCAAGCCAGCAAGCGCAGGAATTGGTGATCCCACAGGCAGACACAATTGATATTGTTATCACCACCCAAAAAGTCGGTAGAGGTGGTGAGTTTACGGCAGATACCCTGACCACCATCCCTTACCCTCGCAAGGATTTTATCGAAGGCGTCTTTTTCACCAAGACTACCGACGTCATCGGGAAATGGGCGAAAGCGGATATTGAAGCCCATACCCCCCTCACCAGCGATATGGTCGTGTCGACCCTGACAGGGTCCTATGCTGCTTTTCAGGTTCCAAAAGGCATGGTTGCCATCACCATCCCAATTCTTGACCGACTCTCCTATGTGGCTTATGCGCCAGAATCCGGAGATCATGTCAACCTTATCGTTACATTATTGATGGTTGATCTGGATGCACAATTCCAATCAATCACTCCTAATTACACAATGCTGCTTGCTCCTCCAGGTGCAACAGTGGAGGGGAAATTTCCATCTTTAACCGCATTCACTTATCCTGAGGCAGAAGGTACCACCGGTAATCCTGTCGGGCGGGTTGAATTCGATGCGGTTGTCAATCAGCCGATAACCTACATACCTTCAGAAGATCAACGCCCACGCATCGTATCCCAGACACTCCTTCAGGACGTCCTGGTCTTGCATGTGGGCGACTATAAAACCGAAGGTAGTTTAAGTTCTGTAGTTGCAGAACCCGTTCCAGGTGTCGTTAATGAGACCCAAACTACCGGAGCTACAATGCCGACTGAGTCAACGCTCCTGCCCGATACTGTCACACTGGTTGTCAGCCCGCAGGACGCCGTCACCCTTACTTATCTGACCTATGTCGGAGCAAGATTCAATTTGGTGCTGCGCGCACCCGGTGATGATCAGCGTATCATAACTGAGGCAGGAACGCTGCAATTCCTTCTGGACCAGTACAACATCCCGCTTCCAACCAAACTACCTTACGGTATTGAACCGCGTATTGATCATCTCCAGCTACCCGGTGAATACATGAACATTGTAACAACCGCAACACCCCAGCCATAAGGCCTTACGGAGTTATAGAATGCAGGACGATAAGATCCGGGTACTCATCGTAGACGATGCGGCGGATACCCGGGATAGCATCAAGAAACTGCTGCAGTTTGACAAGGCAATTGAAGTAATTGGTACAATAGGTACTGCCAAAGATGCCATTCAAATGGCAGTTGAAAAACAACCCCATGTCGTCCTGATGGATATCAACATGCCGGATATGGATGGAATTGCAGCCACCGAAGGCATGCGTAAGAAGGTGCCGTTTGTTCAGGTCATCATTTTATCCGTTCAGGATGACCTGAACTTTATGCGGCGTGCAATGATGGCAGGGGCGAGGGACTTTCTGACCAAGCCACCGGATATCGATGAGCTGATCTCAGCCATTCACCGGTCTTACGATCTTGCCAAAGAAGAAATTGGTAAGCTGGGTTCAGTTAACGTGACTGGAATGACAGCCGGAGGCGAGGCGATCTATGGTTCAGCGATCTTTGGCAAAGTGGTCATGGTCTACAGTCCCAAAGGAGGAACGGGGGTAACCACAATTGCGACCAACCTGGCGGTGTGTTTGAATACCCCGAATACCCATGTTGTGTTGGTCGATGGCAGCCTGCAGTTTGGCGATGTGACCGTATTCCTCAATGAGCAACCCCGCCTGAGCATTGCCGACCTGGCCCCACGCGCTGATGAGCTTGATCCCGAGATCGTGAACGAAGTATTGATCAATCACTCACAGACAGGTTTGCGCATCCTGGCTGCATCGCCGCGACCCGAACTGGCAGAAAAGATCACAGGAGATCAATTTGTCAAGATCCTCCGATATCTAAGACGGCTGTTTCATTTCATCGTCATTGACACATCATCCTATCTTACCGACCCGATCATCTCTGCCATGGATGAGGCGGATTTGATCGTTCTGCTCACTACCCAGGATATCCCTGCCATTCGCGACACCAAGATATTTCTCAACCTCGTGGATTCGCTGAATATCAGCAAGGAAAAAATCCTGTTCGTATTGAATAAATCTGATCGGAGGATCCCGATCACTCCGGAAAAGGTGAGTGAGAGTCTGAAACATGATGTGAAACTGGAAATCCCTTTCGATGACCGTACGGTGATCAATTCGGTGAATCGCGGATTACCTTTTGTGCTCGATCCGAAACCGCAACCCATTATGCGGAATGTGGTTCAACTGGCCGATACGATAAAGAGCATTTTGGTCAGTGAGAAAAAACCGGAAGTTGAGAAAAAAGCATAAGCTGCTGGTAATCAGGAGTACACGGAATGTCATTATTAAAACGCCTCCAACAAGGCGAGAGCAATACAACCGAACCATCTGAAGGGTTCCCGGTCGTTTCCAAAAGCGAACCGGTTGCCTCGGTCGGTCCGCGTGGGTATGTCCCCCCATTTCCTACCACTCAACAAAACACTTATCTGGATTTAAAAATTCGAGTACAGAACAAATTACTGGCTAACCTGGACCCAACCCTGGATATAACCAAAACAGAAGAGGTTCGTAAGAAGATCCAGGAGCTGTTTGAACAGATATTAAATGAAGAACGCATCATTCTATCCAAACCGGAACGCATGCGTCTGTTTAACCAGATTGCTGCGGAAATCCTGGGATTCGGCCCGTTACAGCCGCTTCTCGAAGACGACAGCATCACAGAAATCATGGTAAATGGATTTAAGAATATCTATATCGAGCGTGGCGGTAAGATCTTCAGGGTTCCGATCACGTTTGAAGATGATGAGCATGTCATGCGCATCATTGAGCGCATCGTAGCACCACTTGGACGCCGCATCGATGAATCCAGCCCCTATGTTGATGCGCGTTTGCCGGATGGCTCGCGCGTCAATGCGGTCATCCCCCCGGTGTCGCTGGTCGGGCCGGTTCTGACCATCCGCAAGTTCTCGCGCAACCCGATCATGATGGATAAACTGATCGAGTATGGGTCCATCACACAGGAAGCGGTAGTTTTCTTAAAGGCCTGTGTGGAAGGCAAGATTAACACAGTCATTTCGGGTGGAACCGGTACCGGTAAAACCACATTATTGAACATCCTCTCAACCTATATCCCTGCGGATGAGCGCATCATCACCATCGAGAACGCTGCCGAGTTGCAAATGCGCCAGGAACATGTGGTCACGCTCGAGTCGCGCCCGCCAAACATCGAGGGCAAGGGTGAGATCACCATCCGTTCACTGGTGATTAATGCGTTGCGCATGCGCCCTGACCGTATCGTGGTGGGTGAGATCCGCGATGAAGCTGCCCTGGACATGCTTCAGGCAATGAACACCGGTCATGAGGGTTCCATGACCACTGCCCACTCTAACAGTCCACGCGATACGATCTCGCGTCTTGAAACAATGGTTTTGATGGCAGGCATGGAACTGCCCATGCGGGCTATCCGCGAACAGATCGCCTCTGCGCTTGAGCTGGTCGTCCATCAGGATAGAATGAGGGACGGTTCGCGCAAGATCGTCAATATAACCGAAGTATCGGGCATGGAAGGGGATGTCGTGACGATGACCGACATCTTCATATTCGAGCAGACCGGCATCGAAAACGGCAAGATCATGGGTCGGTTAAGACCAACCGGTCTGAGACCGCATTTCATGGACAAGCTGGAAAGTGCTGGTATCTTCCTGCCGCCCTCCATCTTTGGCGTTGGAGAAAAACGACGCAGCTAAAAACAAGAGCTCTGATTGAATTATGGACCTGACCTTCATTTTGATTATTGCCGGTGTTTTCGTTTTTATCCTCCTGGTCGTTGGGATCGTGATTTCCCTGCGTACTGAACGGACGGAAGTCGACGAACGTATCGATAAATACGTCGAAGAACAGAAACCAACCATTCCGGACGCTAAGAATATAAAACGACAATCCACAATGGTCACCGACTGGATCAATACCCGTGTCCAACGGACCTCGGCCGGTGACAGCATCGCGCGACAGCTGGCGCGCGCAGATCTGAAGTTCAAACCGGGTGAGTATGTCGCCCTGATGATCATTTCCAGTTTCCTGGTCGGCCTGATCGGATTCGTACTTGGCGGAAAGTCGATTTTGCTGGCGGCTGCAGGATTGATCTTCGGATTGACCCTGCCGCGCATGTATGTCAGGCAGGAGCAGGGTAAGCGGCTGAGGAGGTTTAACAACCAGCTGGGCGATATGCTCAATCTGACGGTCAATGGTCTGCGAGCCGGGTTCAGCACCATGCAGGCGATGGAATCGATCAGCAAGGAACTTGATGCACCGATCAGCGATGAATTTCGCCGGGTCGTGCAGGAAATGCAGCTGGGTCTTTCGATGGAGAAAGCGCTTGACAACCTGCTACGTCGTATTCCCAGCCCTGACCTCGATCTGGTTGTGACTGCCATCAACGTTCAACGCGAGGTGGGTGGCAACCTGGCAGAGATTATGGATACGATCAGTCACACCATCCGGGAAAGAGTTCGTATCAAGGGCGAGATTCGAGTTCTGACCAGCCAGCAGTCTTTCTCGGGTAAGTTCCTCGCATTAATGCCGGTTTTTGTCGTTCTCGCTCTGTTAATCTTTAATAAGTCGTACATATTGGAATTTACCAATCCTGAGAACGCCCCTTGCGGGTATATCGCCATAGGTATATCGGTTTTATTGATCACTTTTGGATACCTCGCACTGAAAAAGTTGGCAGAGGTCGAAGTCTGATCTACCCTGAAAAAGGTGTCATATGTGGATCATCATTGTAATCGTCATAATCCTGGTCGGTTTGGCAGCGCTGCTGGTTTACATCGGTATACGCCATCCGGCACCCGATGAAGGCGCCATTCTGCAGCAGCGCCTGGATGAATTTGTCGAGAAGGGGGAGAATATCTCGCTCGAGACGCTGGAGATGGCGCAACCATTCCGCGAACGCGTTATCTACCCGGTGGCGCGCAAGCTGGGCGAACTGGCTGTTAAATTCACGCCCCAAAATGCCCTGAACAGCATCCATAATCGTCTTGTACTGGCGGGCAACCCGCCGGGCATCGACCCGACCATATTCCTTGCCATGCAGATGGTCTTTGGGGTTATCCTGGCAGGTCTGTTCTTTGTGGTGTTCACCTTCGGGCAGTTGAAACTGGCTCTCTTCGTCCGCATGCTGCTGATCGCGGTTTTCTTCCTGTTGGGTTATTATTTCCCGTCACTCTGGTTGGGAAGCAAGATCTCCAAGCGAAAGCGTGACGTCCGCAAGCAGATGCCGGATGCTTTGGATCTGTTGACGATCTGTGTGGAAGCCGGTCTGGGATTTGATTACGCCATGGCGAAAGTGGTTGAGAAATGGAAGATTGAGCTGTCCAAGGGTTTCGCGCGTGTTCTGCAGGAGATGCAATTGGGCAAGACACGACGCGAAGCGTTGCGCGACATGGCAGAGCGTATCAATATCACCGAAATGACCAGCTTTGTGGCATCGATTATTCAAAGCGAGCAGTTGGGTGTCAGCATGGCAAAGGTGCTGCGCATTCAATCTGAACAAATGCGAATCCGCCGGCGTCAATATGCGGAAGAGGAAGCGCATAAAGCACCGACCAAAATGCTGCTGCCCATGGCCGGCCTTATCTTTCCTGCCTTGATCATCGTTCTATTGACGCCGGCTATTTTAAGGCTGATCCATTCAGATCTGGCTGCTGCGTTTGGTAATGTAAATCTCGGTGGAGTGCCCTGATCATAACGAAAGGCTGACCCATGCCTGAACCTGGTGTCATCGACCGCGCAGCTCTGACTGTCAATCACTGGTTCTGGCAGGCGGTTGATTGGGTTTATCCGCCTGTCTGCATCAGTTGTGGGAAACCCGGTGAGCGCTGGTGTTTGAGTTGTCGGGCTCAGGTTGAAAGGGTGGGGGTAAAGATCTGTCCTAAATGCGGCAAGCGAAATATCAAGGGAATGCTCTGCCAGGAGTGCAAAAACCGCAATCCGGTCTATACCGCCCTGCGCTCCTACGGGTTGTACAAAGACCCGCTGCGCCAGGCGATCCTACATGCGAAATATCATCGCGACCTCGGTTTGGGCGAGATCCTGGCGTATTTGTTGAGACAGCTTTTGGAGGAACAGGGGTGGCAGCTCGATCTGGTCATACCGGTGCCACTCAGCCCTGCCAAACTGCGCGAACGCGGCTACAACCAGGTGGAGCTGTTTGCCCGCCCGCTGGCCTGGACTCTGGGATTGCCTTACCACGATCAGATCCTGCAACGCACCCGGGAGGATACCTCGCAGGTGAAACTGACTGCTGAAGCTCGGCGGATGAACGTTATGAAGGCATTCGAAGTCAGTGATCCTCGTGTGTTACGCGGGAAGAGGGTCCTGCTGGTGGATGATGTAGCCACCACCGGTTCCACCGCCGAAGTCTGTGCGGGGGTTATGTTGAACGGTGGAGCAGACAGCATCTTCGTTGCCACGCTTGCCCGCAGCCTGCTGCGTAAATCCGATCAGGAGGTGATTTGAAAATAAAATAGAAAGTAGATAGAATAAGCCAATAAAACCTATTACTGGAGGAATGGCATGAGTGTAAAAGTCGATATCTATGCAAAAAATATGGAAATTTCCCAACGCATCAATGAATATGTGACTGAAAAAGCGAGCAAGCTGGATCGATTTTTGGCAGATATCGATGAGGTGAAGGTGGATCTGAGCGAGATCAAGACTGCACGCAGCGCTACCGATCGACAGGTGGCTCAGATTACCGTCCGCGGAAAACGCGGTTACATCCTCAGGACAGAAGAACGCTCCGAAGACCTCTATACGTCATTTGACCGGGCGCTGGATAAGCTTCAACGGCAGATCGAGCGCTACAAGGGAAAACACATCCGCGGGCGGGGTGATGGAAAATCGGCGGCTGAAGTTGTTGCAGTATTGTCTGACGCCGGGAAAAAGGAACTACCGCCTGACATCGTCCGACGCAAGCGCATTAAATTACTACCCATGAGCGAACGCGAGGCATTCGATCAAATGAACATGCTCTCACATGAAGATTTCTTTCTCTTTTATAATGTCGAAACCCGTTCGGTGAATGTGATCTACCGCCGCCGGGATGCCACCTATGGGCTGATCGAGACCCAGATCGAATAGAATATCACTTGGTGGATAGTTCAGACCGGCTCACCTTAGCGAGCCGGTTTTTTATTGATCGTAATGGGGGAGGACGTCCGGACGTTCCTGCAGGGGGTTTTGACCGGTTAAGATTGCGGCAGTGGTTGCCAGCGTGGTTTTATGCGCCGTATCGACCAGGTCGGGCAGCAACTCGGCGATCGTAACGGCTGCATAGGGGTGTACCCAGATGGTCTGGTCCAGCAGTTCGCCGTCGAACAGGATGATATCCACGTCGATCGTGCGTGAGGCATTTTTGTCGGAGCTGCGTTGCCTGCCCAGTTTGGTTTCGACGGCAGCGATCGCGTTATTTTTCATTTCATCCAGCGGCAGGGGTGTCAGAAATTCGATCGCCAGGTTGATGAAATCGGGTCCCGGGCTGCCAAAGGGGGGGGATTGCCAGGCGCGCGAGATTCTATGAATGATGCCATAACAGCAGAGCTCGATCAACGCCTTGCGGGTGTTCTCCACAGGTGAAATGTTGGAGCCCAATAAAAGAATGGCACTATGTTGACTGGAGGTCATCAGCTGCCCTTGATACGTTCGATCTCCACCCCGACCGAGCGCGCATAGCGTACAGCGCCCGGTTTTTCCACCCGCACGGTGGCGCTGGCGACCCCGGGCTGTGCCAGGCAGATAGAAGCGATATCCTCAGCCAGGGCTTCGACCGTGAAGCGTTTGGCGCTCTGGGCGTGGGCGATGACCGCCTTGGCAACCGTGCGGTAGTTGACGCTGTCGGTCAGTTTGTCGCTTTTCCCGGTGCTGCCGGTATCGGCGTGCAGCGTGATGTTGATCAGGATGTCCTGTTCGTTCACCCTCTCGGAGTCGTTGATGCCGATGATGCCCCTGACGAGCAGGTCGCTGATGATGATCTTATCCATGCAGTCCTCTAGATGAGATGCCGGCCACCGTCCACATGCAGGGTCTCGCCAGTGATGGTTTCGGGTCCCTCGAGCAGGAACAGTGCCGCCTGACACACCTCGTCCAACCCCATGAAGCGCGGGATGGGGCTGTACTTCAGCACCTGTTCCGCTTTGCCACCGTCGGCCGGTGGCAGGACGGCACCCAGCACCAGCCCGTTGACGCTGATGCGCGGAGCGAGCGCCACCGCCAGCGATTTGGTCAGGGCAGCCAGCCCCGCCTTGCTGATGGTGTAGGGCAGGTGGTCAGCGCCCGGGCGCAGCGCGCGCCAGTCGAGGATATTCACGATGCGCCCTTTTTGGTCGCCAGGCAGCAGTCGTCCGAAGCTCTGGCCGATCAGGAAGGGCGCGGTCAGGTTGACCTGCAGGTGGTGCTGCCAGTCGTCCAGCGTGGTATTGGTGAGATCCAGCCTTTCGAAGACGGCAGCACTGTTGACGACCGCGTAGAGTCTGCCGATCTCGAAGGCATGCTCGACCAGGCTGGCGGCTTCGGCAGGTTTATTAAGGTCGGCTTGCAGAATGGATGCCTTTTGACCGCCCTGTTCGATCTCCTTCTGGACTTCCAGGGCTTCTTTGGATGAGAAACCGTGGTGGACGATGATATTCCAGCCGGCATGCGCGATCGCCAGCGCCAGCGCTTTGCCAATACGACGTGCGGCGCCGGTGACAAGGATGTACCTTCCGTCCGGGGAGATGGTGGTCATGAGGGTAGTGTACGTGACGCGCGGGGTGATGTCAAGTGGGGAAAAGGATTGATCAAGTAGGTTGGGTTGAGCGGTTTTAGTTAATAATCAAAAAAATAGCTGAAATCAAGATAAAGGCTTTATACCTTGTTATCAATTGTGTTCAGCGTAACCCAACAATTCGATCTCCGGGAGGCATCGAGCCATGCGTTATCGCTAATCGCTCAATTTAATCTATTACTGGCAATACTGGAACATTTAATGTCATTGCGTGGAGCGAGCACGTGGCAATCCATTAATCTGAGAATACATTGACGTTTTTCTAAACTATTAATGGATTGCCACGCCCCAAAGTAATAGAACGGGGCTCGCAATGACAGTATACGTGCGATTAACAACTTTTATTAATCTTTCCTTAAAATTACTTGACAAATATACTCCAAATAACTATAATAATTGTACCCCACCCCCACCGGGAGGGGATAACCCCCAAAGAAAGGGGGTAAACCCCCAAAGAGAGGGGTCAACCCCCTAGGTAAGGGGGTAAGGAGGAGCAACAATGCACCATTCTGAAGCGCATAAACGCCTGAAGACCATCGAGGGTCACATCCGCGGCATCCAGCGCATGCTGGAGGAGGATGCCTATTGCATCGACGTCATCAAGCAGGTCCAGGCCGTCCAGGCGGCGTTGAACAAGGTCAACGCCATGATCCTGGATGAACATCTCAATACCTGCCTGACCACCGCCGTACGCGGCGACGACCCGGCTGCGCGCGAGAAGGTGCTGGGCGAGCTCAGCCAGGTCTTCGCAACCAAGTCCCGTAACTAGAAAGGCATGAGAACATGTCCACCATTACCTATCAGATCCCCAATATCTCCTGCGATCACTGCGTTCATACCATCCAGAACGAGCTGTCAGAACTGGGGGGCGTTAAAAAGGTGGTCGCCACGCTGGATACCAAGAGTGTGATGATTGAGTACGAGCCGCCTGCCACGCCCGAAACAATCAAGGCGTTGCTGGCTGAGATCAATTACCCTGTAGCAGGATAAAGAATGACCCAAAACACCCAAAAGACGGGTGCGAGCCGCCAGACCATCCTGCCGATCACCGGCATGACCTGCGCTAACTGCGTCGCTACCGTCGAGCGTAGCCTTAAAAAGCAGCCGGGGGTCGAATCCGCTAGCGTCAACCTCTCC
>Ga0105152_10000649_pt1 | contig 10784 bp, 8 predicted proteins | sample LakBais05cmmetaG_FD_81534 | JGI IMG/M metagenome (GOLD analysis project Ga0105152, IMG submission 81534) | Lake sediment microbial communities from Lake Baikal, Russia to study Microbial Dark Matter (Phase II) - Lake Baikal sediment 0-5 cm | ecosystem: Environmental > Aquatic > Freshwater > Lake...
CGGAACAGCCAGTCGTGATCCCGGAAAACTCTGTTAACACACATCTTACTGATTCATCAGGCCTTTATCGCCCTCGATGAGCCTGGTGGTACACGCCATACCGAGTTCACCCGTTACATCATCGCGCAGAGCTATCGGGTGATGGTGATTGCCTCGCCTGCCAGTTATCTTACCAGCTCTGCCCTCTCCCCCCTTCCTCTTTCTCTATGCGGGAGTCGGGAGAAGGGTGACGGTCAACCTTGATTTGGAAAGGCAAGGAAATAAACCGGTTTAAGTGGAAATCTTATTCTATTTTCCTGGTCGATTTTTGGTTGGTTCTCCACCCACAGATCGACAAAAGTTTCAAGGTCGATTAGTCGAACTCTGTTTTGCGTTTGCGTCAGGGCAAATTCGTTCAACTCATTTGTGAGTCCGCCTAGTGAAAAATAGATACCCACATCATTGGATTTTAGAACATTCATGAAGGCGCTCAAACCATCTCTGGTGGATACTTGGGATTTGTTAGCGACATGAACAACAACGCGCGTCGAGGTAAGACCCAAAGGATCCAAATAACAGATCAGATCAATTAGTTCATTATCCTCCCCAATCGGACCTGACCAGGCAACGTAACAACCCATTGCTTTTAAGAGCACGCTAACCACTTCACGGAGTTCGCGCATATCCAGAGTATCGATATATTGTCTGATCTGTTCCCACGAGTTTTCCACAGCGAGGTTGTAAGGGTTAGCGCCTAGTTGGACCAGGCGATTATTCTCAATGGATTTCCATTGGAGAAACAAGCGTACGGATTCCTCGAAGAAATCCTCGGCATTTTTATATCGCTTACTCGCCTCACGCCCCGCTTCCGTGATGAACCAGCGTCCATTTTTTGTCTTTTCCAGCCATCCGGCTCTGACGAGAGGGATTGTCCCAACTCGAATGACAACCTCATAACGGGGCGAATAAGGAGCAAAGGGATAATACCCGGTTTCAAACTCCGACAATGGTACCGTCGCCTGTATATACCTCATGATCTCCGAAACATAGAGGCCCTGTGGTTCAAACCACAACAAATCAAAGACCAGACGCAGGATCTCGCTGATTCGATTAATTGTGATATCGGTCATTGCTCGCTCGCATGAATAGATTGATTCTCAAACCTTGATAAGCCTTATGGATAGTAAATTATCGGTAGTCCAAGGTTTCCCTTTTTGGTTCCCAAAGGGGATTCTCTTCGGAGTAATACTGTTTGCGGTTTATTCTGATAAATTCGGCGATTTCTGCCGCAGGAATAAGATGCCGTCCACCTCCCAGAAGGTAACCTGGTGACCAGAAATCCCGCAAGAATTCATTGCGGTTGAACCTGGCAAAATTTGTCAGGATCATTTGTGAACTTTGCCTTCTTATCACTTTTATATGGGCGGCAGGCGCGATAGTGGGAGGGATTCTAACCAGCCACTGCAGATATGAGTGATCTATTATGAGCTCTTCGAGACGCCAGCCGTATGCCAGGAAAACATTTGGCAGCTCTCCCCTCAGATAACTGGCACAATCGCCATCCAGGACGTGCGTTCTTATACGCGGCACAAGCAGGCAGGCATAATACACATCAAACAGGCTTGGATCAGTTGGACTAAGAGAACTGTGAGTCAATTCCCCCGTGGCATTCATCCTAGATTCGGTCTCCACATGCTGGTTTTCCCGAATCCAGAAAGATGATTGTTCGTATTGATTTCTTGCCTCAGGCTGGGTTGGGTCTGTCCAAGCCATTGGACTTTCCCGTTCAGCCATGTGTTCTCTGGTTGTAGGAACTGATTGCGTGGTTTTATCTTCACCAAAATCAGGATTCATATATGCACTTAACCCAGTGCTTTCCTGCCGGAACGCAATTCCTTCCTGGTATCTCCCCAATTTGTTACCTTGCAGTTCTGAAATAGAATCGCCGGATGCAGGTTGGCTTTTATCAATATCGGTAGAGATAAATTCAAGTGAAGCCGAAGGTACCGGTCTCTTGGCTGCTTGGATTTCAGCATTATTGGGGAGAATTAAAACATCTGGAAGGGAAAGCCGTGGATTTTTCAACACATTGGTTAAATGTCTGGTCTGGCTTCGCATAATATCAAAGGGTGTCTCAGCATCAAATGTCAGAGCCAGAATAATGCCAACAGCCAGCACGGTAGCAGATAGAAGATGTTCCTTTCTGGTTGTTTCCAGGCGGACTGGTTTTATGAGTTCCGCAGTACTATTTTCCTCCCAATACTTACGGACCAACTTTGAACACTCCTCGACTGCCTCCGTAGGTAACTCCCCTGAATGAGCCAGAATATCCGTTTTTGAAACAAGAAATGCCTCTTGTACATTTAAATTGGATATCGCTGCAACCAGGTTTTTTGTTGCCCGAACTTCATCATTAAACCACGGGTGAACAGTATCTCCCGCTCCGCCACCAAGATTCAGGTCATTGAATTCAGAGTCCTGATCAATGGTGACATTCCCGTCGCGAATCAGATCAAGCAATTCCCTCTGAATAAAAGGCTTCCGGAGAAATTCCCAAGGGCGTAAATCTTCCATCTCCGCTGGAGGATACTTTTTGGAAATCAAGATCAACGAAATTAGGGGAAAGGTGTTTCGTAAGGTAAAACCTTGTTCCAAAACTTTCTCAACACCCATTTCCATGTCCAGCAAGGCATAATTGAGGCTCTTGCTCTTCTTTATCTGGGTAAAAGCCTCAGAAATCGTTGTGGCAACGTTCACCTCACACGAGGCTTCTTTGCCCAAGCTTTGGCTGACAATATCGCCAAAGTCAGAATGCGGAGTCACAATCAAAATTTGCTTTTGCGACATAATATGCCTTCTTTTTTATCTGGATATTCCTGACCAAAGTATCCTTTGGCTGTGAATATAAAAACTTTAAGATTCTATGGCGTGTAGCTTAATTATGTATCCAACCAGCCCGGATAGAAATAAGGAAAGTACTGAAATCCTTGTAAGAAAGACGTTACTATCTTTGCATATAGTACATAGTCTAACCCTGATATATCGTGTAATTTCTATCAGTATAATGCCCTTACTCACCCTAAGCACAATAGCCTTTTCCAGCGCCAACACATGACCCGGATACTATTAAACTGGAGGACAATCCACTTATTTAGATCCTGTTGTTAGGACGGATTTTTCGGTAAATGGGAACACTGTTCACCCTCATAAAAATAAAAGAAAATATGAGCTTATCTCGTCCTCTGTGTAGGGTAAAATTTCACTTGCTCACTTGCGATGCTGTTGTTCATCCATACTATTACGTATTAATATGGAGTAAAATAAGCGTAATGGCTGCTCGAATTGCCCTGGTTATATTATCCAAATCATTACTGGTAAACCTTAATGACCCCTATCTCGTCTAATTGGTTCGCGTTTATTGTTGCAGAGAACAGTGCTCAACCAAGGGATTCGGCGTAGGAGATTCTTAAGGATGTAATCATGTAGGATAGTGCGGTTTTTATTATGGATAGTCCGTATTGTGCAGCCTCCCGTGGAATAACCCCAACTAGGGGGAAGTACTGGTTGAGATGATTACATTCCTCAACCAATGTGCGTCCTGCCTGCAAGGGCAAGCATTTGGGGTCTACTGGCTTCCAAGTGAATTATGTGTTTTTGATAAATGCAACCCATTCATGATTGCCAGCGATTTGATTTGTAAATCACCGCCACGGAGAGTTCGTGGTCAATAAAAAACCAAGGACGTCGCAGGAGGATTTGACCTCGATCCTGAATATCACGAGCACTACCGCTTCCCCGGACGATCATGGATGCTCATATTTGTTTCCTTGTTTAGCAATAAATCCGAAACACCACGGTTTCCATGACAGGGCTCTACGGAAATATAGAAATGGAAGGAGGTGTTGAGTATAAAAAAGATAAAAGTAATAATTGCTGATGACCATGTAATGGTCAGGCAGGGCTTCATGGTATTGCTCAACGCCCAACCCGACATCGAAGTCATTGGGGAGGCGGCGGATGGTAATGAAATGGTTGAACTGGCTGAAAACCTTCGACCGGATGTTGTCTTGGCCGATATAAGCATGCCTAACTTGAATGGCATTGAAGCGACCAAATTGATCCACCAACGCTGGCCGGATATGCCCGTGGTAATGATCACTATCCATACTTCCTCCTCGTATGTTATCCGTGCGCTCAGGAATGGTGCTCGTGGATACGTGGTGAAAAACGATGACTTTCAGCATGTCATCCAGGCCATAAAGACAGTGAGTCTGGGACAACGTTATTTGAGCAGCCAGGTTTCTGAACAAATCATTGATGCAGTTATTTCCGGTACAAGTTTGGATTTCAATCTGGATGAACGGATTTCCATCCGCGAAAGGGAAATCCTTCAGCTGATCGCAGAAGGCAACACGAATTCCCAGATTGCCAGGAAATTGGTCATCTCCGCGCGTACAGTCGAAACACATCGCACGAATATCATGCGAAAATTGGAACTCACCTCGCAGATCGATATTCTCCGTTACGCAATCCAGCACGGTATCGCTCAGTTGGAATAGAAAACGGTCGTCACGAATGCAATTATCTCTTTCCTCTTTCATGATGATTTGTTGTTGTGTATGATTGATCGATGGTCAGCGCACAAGCTGACGGAACTGAATCCCAGGACATCCAGTTGAGCCTTGTTTATTGTTTTTTTACCTGGCAAGTGCATGCTATGTTTTGATGGCCTTTCCCTTTCGACACATTTTGAGTAAATATCGTACAATATCAGCATGACGAAGTGAAAAATCAAACGAACGCAACAGGAACGGAATTAACTGCTTCTGGAATACTCCGTTGTAAGGTTGCTGCCACTCTGCCAAAAGTTGATTGCCTGTCATGCACATCCTGCTCATCCATCAGGCCTTTGCCGCCCTTGACGAACCCGGCGGGACTCGCCATCACGAATTCGCCCGTTACCTCGCCGCGCGTGGGCATCGTGTTACGGTCATCACCAGCCCGGTGAGCTATCTGACCGGCACCTCTCTCTCCGGCCTCCCACATTCACCTGCCGCGGGGGGAGAAGGTGAAGCGAACGGGGTTAGGCTGATCCGCGCCTACACCTACTCAGCCCTCCACAAATCCTTCGTCCATCGAGTCATTGCCTTTCTCTCCTTCATGGCATCCTCCTTCTGGATTGGTCTGGGCATCAAAAATGTGGATGTGGTCTGGGGCACCTCGCCGCCCATATTCCAGGGCATCACCGCCTGGCTACTGGCACGACTTAAGCAGGTCCCGTTCCTGTTCGAAGTGCGCGACCTATGGCCACAGTTCGCCATCGCTATCGGCGTTCTAAAGAATCCCATCCTCATTAAACTCTCATTCAGGCTAGAACGTTTCCTCTACCGCCACGCTGACCAGGTGATGGTAAATAGTCCCGGCTATGTGGCCCATGTGAAAGAACGCGGCGCACGTTGTGTCGAACTCGTCCCCAACGGAGCAGACCCGGAGATGTTCGACCCGGCGAATGGAGGTCATGCGTTCCGGTCTGCCAACCACCTGCAAAATAAATTCGTTATACTCTATGCTGGCGCACACGGCATATCGAATGATTTGGGCGTTGTTCTGGAGACTGCCCACTTGCTGACTGGGACAAACCCTGAGGTCTTGATGGTATTTCTCGGTGACGGCAAGGAAAAAACCGCCCTGCAAAAACAAGCCGCCGGGATGGGCCTGGCCAATGTCCTGTTCCTCCCGCCGGTTCCCAAGACTGAAATGGCTGAAGCGCTGGCCGGTGCGGACGCCTGTCTTGCCATTCTGAAACCACTGGAAGAATATAAGACCACCTACCCCAACAAGGTTTTCGACTACATGGCGGCAGGTCGCCCCGTGGCGCTCGGCATTGACGGCGTCATCCGCGAGGTGGTCGAGGCGGCAGGGTGCGGTATTTTCGCCCAACCGGGAGACCCATATGCGCTGGCCGAGGCCATCAAGACCCTGGCCGCTGATCCTGGGCGAAGTCAGAAGATGGGGCTGGCTGGCCGGAAATACCTGGAAGAACATTTCAGCCGCACCAAAATTACGGAAAAATTATTGGAAGTTCTGAAAAGCTTGTCACGTTAGGAAAATATATGCCTGCCATCACCTTCAACCGCTACTACAGCTACAATGACCTGACCCGCCTGTTAAAAGCCCTGGCAAAAGAGCACCCCAACCTGCTGCGACTGGAAAGCATTGGCAAAAGCCACGAGGGTCGCGATGTCTGGCTGGTGACCGCCACCAACTTTACCACCGGCCCGGATATTGAGAAGCCAGCCCTGTGGGTCGACGGCAACCTGCACGCCTCCGAAGTGGCCGGTTCGATTGCCGCGCTGTACTTCATCAACACCCTCGTCACACGCTACGGTCAGGATGCCAATCTCACCACCGCCCTCGATACGCGCGCCTTTTACATCGTCCCGCGCGTCAACCCCGACGGAGCCGAGTGGGCCCTGGCCGATAAGCCCATGATCGTCCGCTCGAGCACCCGGCCCTACCCGTATGACGAGGAGCCGGTCGAGGGACTGCTCCAGGAGGATATCGACGGCGATGGGCGCATCCTGACCATGCGGATTCCGGACCCGAACGGCGCCTGGAAAGCTCACCCCGACGACCCGCGCCTGATGATCCGGCGCGACCCGGTCGACTCGGGCGGCACCTATTACCGGCTGCTTCCCGAGGGATTGCTGCGCAACTTCGACGGGGTCACGATCCAGCCCCAGGGTCCAAAAGAGGGTCTCGACCTGAACCGCAACTTCCCGGTAGCCTGGCACCAGGAGAACGAGCAGCATGGAGCGGGTCCCTACCCGGTCAGCGAGCCGGAGTCGCGCAATATTGTGGACTTCATTGTCCGGCATCTTAACTTGACCGGCGTGGTCACTTTCCACACCTACAGCGGCGTGCTCCTGCGCCCGTACGACGACCGCGCCGACGACGAATTCCCGCCTGAGGACCTGTGGACCTACAAGAAGATCGGTGACCAGGGCACCAAAATGACAGGCTACCCAAACATCTCCTGTTATCACGATTTCCGCTACCATCCCAAGCAGGTCACAACCGGCGCCTTCGACACCTGGATGTACGACCATCTCGGGGTCTTCTCCTGGACGGTGGAACTCTGGAGCCCGATGCGCCAGGCAGGCATCAAAGATTACAAGTTCATTGACTGGTTCCGAGAGCACCCGCTGGAAGACGATCTCAAGTTGATGAAATGGAACGATGAAGTCTTGGGCGGAAAAGGCTATGTAGACTGGTACGCCTTCGACCACCCGCAGCTCCACAAAGTGGAACTGGGCGGCTGGGACTCGATGAATTACTGGGGCAACCCGCCGGCAGAGTACCTCGAAAAGGAGATCCAGGCCTTCCCCGACTGGATCATCTGGCACACCCTGATCTCGCCGAAACTGGCTCTACGCAGGACGGAGGTCAAAGCCATTGGCAAGGGGGCCTACCGCATCCGCCTGGTGGTGGAAAATACCGGCTGGCTGCCATCATATGTCACCAAGAAAGCACTTGAGAAAAAGGTAACGCGTGGTGTCATCTGTGAGATCGAACTGCCGGAGGGCGCCACGCTGCAATCCGGCAAACCGCGCCAGGAACTGGCCCAGTTGGAAGGACGCGCCTATAAGGCCGCTTACGTCGAGGGCTGGGAAGGCGGGACCGATGACCGGCTGAAGGTCGAGTGGGTTGTCCATGCACCCAAAGGCGGGACGGTCAAACTGGTAGCCCGTCACGAGCGCGCTGGGGTGGTCAGAGCGGAAGTCGAATTGAAGTAAAAAAATCAGCCTTGCGAGAAAATCGCAGGGCTTTTTGTTCCATCGGCAAAATTACCCCATCTTCCCGGTTAGATAAGCATCGGTCAGTTCCTTCTCGGGGCGGGTAAAAATCTTCTTGGTCGGTCCAAACTCGACCAGATCGCCCAGCCAGAAGAGACCGGTGTAGTCCGAGACTCGCCCGGCTTGCTGCATGTTGTGGGTCACGATGACGATGGTGTACTGCTTCTTGAGTTCGGCGATCAGGTCCTCGATGTGGCCGGTGGCGATGGGGTCGAGGGCGGAGGTGGACTCGTCGAACAGGATCACCTCCGGCCTGACCGCCAGCACGCGCGCAATGCAAATCCGCTGCTGCTGGCCGAGTGAGAAGCCCATGGCATTGACTTTCAAGTCCTTCTTGACCTCGTCCCACAGCACCGCATCCCTCAGGCTCTGCTCCACGACTTCATCCAACTGGGACTTGTTCTGTACCATGCCCAGCACACGCGGACCGAAGGCCACGTTATCGTACACGGACTGCGGGAATGGGTTCGGCTTCTGGAACACCATCCCCACCCGCTGGCGCAGTTCGGCCACGTTGTACTCGGGGGCGTAGATATTCTTGCCTTCCAGCAGAATCTCCCCATCCACACGCGTTCCGGGGATGGTGTCGTTCATCCGGTTCAGGCAGCGCAGAAAGGTGGATTTGCCGCAGCCCGACGGTCCGATCAGCGCCGTGACTTTGCGCGGCAGGATATCCATGTTGATTTTGGATAGGGCTAATTTCGCGCCGTAGTAGAAGTCCAGGTTACTGATCGCGAAAACAAGGGTTTGGGTCACGGGTCAATTTTACACGATTCTGCCTGCGGCAGCGCCTCGTTATGCCTTATAATCTGGGCGATGAAGTCTGCCCATCTCATCCTGCTTGTCTCCCTGTTATTTTTGGCCGCCTGCAGAGGAGGTTCCGGTCAGACAGCCTCCCCTACCCAGGCATCCGCCTACATCCAGAATAAAGGCTCCGACACGATGGTCAACCTGGCCCTGGCCTGGGCGGAACGTTATCAGGTTGAGCATCCCGAGGTCAGCCTTTCGGTGACCGGTGGCGGGTCCGGCACCGGGATCGCCGCCCTTGTCAACGGGACGGTGGACATTGCCAATGCCTCGCGTGCCATGAAACCCGAAGAGAAGCAGCAAGCGGAAGAGAATGGCATCACGCCGGTCGAGTTTACCGTTGCACGGGATGCCATTGCCGTAATCGTCAATCCTGAAAACCCGATCCGGCAGTTGACCCTCCAACAGGTTTCCGACATCTACAGCGGCAAGTACAACAACTGGTCAGAGGTTGGCGGCGATAATCGGCCCATCGTGCGGCTCTCGCGCGAGACCAATTCGGGCACGCACGTTTATTTTCTGGAGACGGTTCTCCGGCTGGGCGACAAGACCAACACGACGCTTTTCTCGACCGATACACTGCTATTGCCATCTTCGGAAGGCATCATCAACGAGGTGCGCCAGAACCCCAACGCCATCGGCTACGACGGCCTCGGTTACGTTCCACCTGACTTGATGAACAGCGTGATCGCGGTTGCCCGCACTGCCGACGGGCCATATGTCATTCCATCCGTCGCGACGGTCAACGACAACTCCTATCCGGTAGCGCGCGACCTGTACATGTACACCGCCGGGGAACCGGCCGGCGCAATCAAAGATTACATTGATTGGATCCTTTCCCCTGAAGCCCAGGCGATTGTGGCTGACCTGGGTTTCGTGCCGATTCGGTAGGGGCACGATATATCGTACCCCTACGGTTACGGAAACCATAATGGATAAATCCCTCAACTGGCAAGAAACCATCATCACTGCAGTTGTAAAAACCTGCGGCTATTCTGCCATTGTTTTTGTACTTCTCATCTTTTTCTTCCTCCTGCGCGAAGGCCTCCCGGCCCTGGCCGAGGTCAAACTCGGCGACCTGCTTACCACGCGCTGGTATCCCATCGAAAACCACTTTGGCATCCTGCCGCTCCTCACTGGCTCGCTCATCGTGACGGTGGGCGCCATGCTGATCGCCATCCCTTTCGGGATTGGGACGGCTGTCTTCCTCTCCGAAATCGCCCCGCGCTGGTTGCGTGAAATCCTCAAGCCGCTGGTGGAACTGCTGGGCGGGCTGCCCTCAGTGGTGCTTGGCTTCCTGGGAATTTTGATACTCTCACCATTCCTGCGAGTCTTCCTGGACCTGCCCACCGGTCTGACCGCCCTGGCCGGGGCGCTGCTCCTGGGCGGGATCGCCGTCCCGACCACCGTCTCGATCGCCGAGGACGCCCTGGACGCCGTCCCGCAGAGTTACCGGGAAGGGGCGCTGGCCCTCGGTGCCACCAAGTGGCAGACCATCTGGCGGGTGACCCTGCCCGCCGCCCGGTCCGGTGTGTTGACGGCGCTCATGCTCGGCATCGGGCGTACCATCGGCGAGACGATGACCGTGATGATGGTCACCGGCAACGCGCCGGTGATGGCAGTCAAACTGACGTCCATCTTCTCCCCAGTCCGCACCATGACGGCAACCATAGCCGCTGAAATGGGCGAGGTTGCCAACGGCAGCACCCATTACCATGTGCTGTTCTTCATTGGCCTGGTGCTGTTCCTCATCTCCCTGGCGGTGAATATCACCGCTTCGTCGGTAGTCTTCAAGTCCAGGAAACGCTCTGAAAGGGTGCTGTCATGAACCGCCGCTTCAGCCTAGACCGCTTTCTTGTCCAGCGCCTGGGGGTTTCGCTCATCACGCTGGCAGCCGTCCTGACCGTCGTCCCGATCATCGGCGTGTTCGGTTACATCATCGCCAAAGGCGCACCCGCTATCTCGTGGGAGTTCCTGACCGCCATGCCGCAGGATGGGATGCGCGCCGGGGGCATCCTACCGGCCATCGTCGGGACGTTTTATCTCACATTGGGAACAGCCGTCTTTGCGGTCCCGCTCGGCATCGCCGCCGCGATTTATCTCGCCGAGTACGCAAACGAGAATTGGCTGACGCGTCTTATC
>Ga0105152_10000650_pt1 | contig 10779 bp, 6 predicted proteins | sample LakBais05cmmetaG_FD_81534 | JGI IMG/M metagenome (GOLD analysis project Ga0105152, IMG submission 81534) | Lake sediment microbial communities from Lake Baikal, Russia to study Microbial Dark Matter (Phase II) - Lake Baikal sediment 0-5 cm | ecosystem: Environmental > Aquatic > Freshwater > Lake...
TGCGTGCATCCCCCCACGGTGACGATTGCGATACCGCTCTTGCGCGCTTTCTCAATGGCGAGACGGGTGGCAAATCCAGCCACGACTGGCCCGAAGCCGTGGCGACCGTCCACCTTGGCCGCAAAGGCCGTTTCCCCGCTGAGGACGGGCCGGGCGGTGGGATCTAGCTGTCCTGACTTCCACCATTCGTGGTATGAAACCAACCGGTAGATGCCGTGGGAGTCGTGACCACACAAGCTCGACTGCACCAACGAGGCCGCAACCTCTGCGGCGTCCTCCGGCCGAGCCCCCATCCGTTCGAACGCCCGAGTGAGGAGCCCCCGGAGGGTGTCGGCGCGAATGATCCTCATGGCTCTCTCCTTATCGGGGCGACGCTGAGGTCGTCCCAGGTGCTGACGCAGGTTCCACCGATCGCGCAGACCTCAGGGTCGGAATGGCTCCGCTGGACTCGGCGTCCCCTGCGAACCCTGCGACTTTCCCCACGTTCCCGTTGGGGCTAGGCACTGCGCGCGGGCCGCAGGAGGTTCGTCGCGATCTCGACCAGGTGTCCTTCTGGATCCTGAAAAAAGACGCTTCGCTGTCCCCAGGGACGGTCCTGCGGGGTGCCAAGGAAGCTGATGCCGCGGCTGCCGAGGTCGCGATGGAGGCGGTCCACATCCTCCACCAGGAATGTAACTGCGCCTTCGTGTGCGCCGGCCGCGGGGCGAATCCCATGCTCCTTCCCGGCCAATTCGGCAACTCTCGAGCGGGCAAGCAGGGCGAACTTGGCACCCTCCACTGCCAACTCGGCATACCCCTTGTCCTGGAATCGCACAGGCAAACCGACTTTGTCCTTGTAGAAGGCCAGCGTGCGATCAAAATCCTCGACGAAGAACACCACGTACCCCAGGCAGCAAAACATTGTCTCCTCCTCTCATCGCATTGAATGATCTCCCCAGATGCTCCCGCTAGACCCAGATTGCATACCCCACCGGGCCACCCATGTCAAGCGGAACGGATCCCTCCGCTTCTCCGCCGATGGTGGTGGTATCCGACCCATGCCATGCACCCCCTGATCGCGCTGCCGAGCAAGCCAGTAGAAGCGCTCGCGCTGGCTCTCCGTCTAGTGGATCAGGCGGCGGCGTACCAATCGAGCGGCGAGTAGAGAGGACAGAGCGATGCCAGGGATCAAACCCAAGAGCGGCAAGAGCGCCAGCAGGCTGGGTTGACCCCGCATGAGAGCTCGTGTGGCCCGAACTGCGTATGTCAGGGGGAGGAGCCACGCCATGTCCTGAGCCCAGTGCGGCAGCGACTCCAGCGGGAAGAAAACCCCACAGAACTGGTGGATCATGCGGACGTACGCGCCGTACGTACACTCGTATGCCGCGGCGAACATCGCTGAGGACATGACCATGCCGGGAGCCACGAACTCCACGTATCGTTGTCCGCCCACCGTGCCCACCAGCGTTCCCAATCCGAAGCCTAGCCCCAGGAGATAGAGGAGCGGCTCTCCGATGCTTGGACCGACCAGGCTGGGGAGGGAGTACTTCCGGAAAACGTCCAGATTCCGCTGCCACACCCGCACCGCCCGCCACGTCGGCCATGTGTGTGTCATGGAGAACCCCAACTCACTCAATCCGCAGATTGCGCCTGTCTGCGTGCGGTCACGCACAGGCAGGCAGATTACACAGATTTGATGGGAAACCAGTCTGGATGAATCTGCGAAATCTGCGTAATCTGCGGATACAGAGGTGGTTCTTTCCTCACTCCTGCAAGCTGCGGCCGGCGAGTTTCAGGAAAACATCCTCAAGTTCGCCGAAGCGTTTGGTCAGGTTTCGCGCGACAATGGCAGGTAGAGCCATGGCAGATTCGAGAGGCGGCCACCCCGCCCCTTGGCGGGGCGGCCGCACGCCGAGACCAAGAACCGTTACCTGATGGGTTCCTCGGACCGAGGGCTGATCCCTGACCCCCGATCCTCGACCCCTACAAAGAGAAAACCCCGGCGGCGTACCATAGCCGCCGGGGTTCGAGCGTCAATGCGCCTCTGGACGGCTAGCTCTGCGCAGCGGCCTTCGATACGTTCGCCGCCTGCTTCCCCTTGGGGCCATCCACGACCTCGAATTCCACCATCTGGCCCTCGCTGAGGGAGCGGAAGCCCGTGCCCTGAATGGCGCTATAATGCACGAAGACATCATCGCCATCTGGCCGCTCGATGAACCCATACCCCTTCGCATCGTTGAACCATTTCACTTTTCCGGTCAGTCTCACTTCCGAACCTCCTTCTTCCCAGACGTGGTGACCACGACGGCGGGAATCCTGGCCCCACTGGCCCCAGCCCGTCCGCCGGTCCCGCGCATATGGCGGGACTCAAACAAAAAACCGCGACAGCGAAATCAGCGCGCGGTCGCGGTCCTCGCAAAGCCGGCGTCCTGCAAACTGACTGCCCTGGTCGTTCATAAAAAGCTGCAAAATAGGGCTACAGATTGACGCAAACGGCACGGAAATTATCCCCGGCCGAATGCTTTGTCAAGGCTTTTTTCCCGCTCTGCCCGCAGAAACATCCCTTGCTGTGGCGCAGAGACACCCGCGGTCTTTTTTTCGCATCGGTGCAACGGAGCGTCGAAGATGAAGACGGGGGACTCACTCGGACTTAACAAGGCTCCAGTCGGCGGACTCGTGGACATACGCGAGGACCCCCCGCACGAAGGTCGTCGAGAGGAACAATTCCTTGAAGAAGGTCACGGCCAACTCGGATGGTTTGATATTCCAGAACCGCATTTCGCAAAAATGCTCCCGGCTTCTCGCCCAGCAATTCTTGAGATCCTGGCGGGAGTAAACCACGCGATTGCTCAGCGCGTCGAACTTGACGTAGAGGAGGTGCATCTTTGAGGGAAGCTGATGCCGGAAGTCCGCGTAGCGGGCGTGCCATTCCGCCACCTTCAGGCCCTGACAGGCTTCCTGATGCAAGGCATGCAGGTGATTCAGCCAGTGCTTGGCAGGCCCATCCTCTCTCGCCACGCGCTGGTAGAGTTCCTGGAGCCTGCCCTGTAACCCTCCCCACTTCTTCAGGAAGGCGTCCAGATCCTCCGGGCTGAGCAGGATCTTCGAGGAGAGGTCCTCGAAGGGGTCAAGCAGGGCGCGCGCCTTGGCTGGCAGAGAGGCCTTGGCGTCGTTGTAGGCCTTCTGCCATTCGGCGATCTTCAGGGTCTGCCAGATCTCCCCCTGGATCCGCTCGATCTCTTCGGCCCAGCGCTTCTCCCGCTCGCTCCGGGGGCGCGTCTGGAGCCAGATCTCCTCCATCTCCTTGATCAGGCGAGCCCAGCCCACGAACAGGTGCACGACCTCCTTCGTGCGCTTCCACAGGTGGACCGGCAGCGGATCGATGGCGAACCCGGGCCGTCGTGTCCTCCGGTCCTTCAGACGGAAGAACCCCGCGATCATCGGATGCGTCTTCTCGATCAGGGCCGCGTTCTTGTACCACAGCAGAACGAAGACGGCGCCCCAATAGGCGTGCGGGTTGTGGCTCCACCGGGAGAGGATGTCGGTGATGTTCTTCCTACTGTAGAAGACCTTCCAGGCCTCTTCGTACGCCTGCGCCCACTCCTCGGCCGTCATGTGGGGGTGCTGGATGATGGGGTGAAAGGAGTCCCGCTTGTTGAAATCGGGATCCATCCACTCGCCGCGCCTCCGTATCTCCAGGTGATCCTGGGATCCCGGGATGGGTGTCAACATGAAGAAGGACCCCACGTCCGGCTGGATCACTTCCACCAGGTGCTGGATATCCTTCCGGACCTGCTCCCTGGTGTCGAAGGGGAGGCCGATGATGTACCCCGTCTGCACCAGGATGCCCGCCTCGTGCCACTCCCGGATGATGTCGGCGTACTCCTCCACCTTGTTCTGCGGCTTCCCCTGGGCCTTAAGGTTCTGTGGATTCACGCTCTCCATGCCGATAAAGACATGGGTGCAACCGGCCTCGGCCGCCAGGCGCACGAAATCCTTCGGCTTACGTGCGAGATCCACCTGTATCATGAAGGTGATATTGAGGCCCTCCTCTTTCCGCAGGCGGATGAGGGCCTCGAAGGTTTCGCGCCAACGCTTCTTGCGGGCGAAGTTGTCGTCGGTGAAGAAGTAAAAGGTAAAGCCGTGTTCGAGGCAGTTCCTCCGGATCATCTCGGCAATAGATTCGGGTGAGCGCTCACGCATGATCCGGCCCTGGACGTTGATGATGCTGCAAAAGGTACAAGCGAAGGGGCATCCCCGCGAGGTCTCCACCGTCCCGAAAGAGCGGCCGGCGAAGTGCCTCATCGTCTTTGGGCTCACCACAGGCGGCGGCGCGTTCTCGATGTCTACCAGGTTCTTAAGGTCCTTGCCGAAGGAGTACACGGGCTTCAGTTGCCCGTTCAGCGCGTCGGCCAGGATACCGTCCCACCGTCCCTCGATCTCGCCAGAGACGACGATGATCCCCTCGCGAATCAGTTCCTGGATGTCCGGCTCCTGCTCGCCCAGCATGTTGATAGTTCCGCTGACGTGGAATCCCCCGATGAGAACGTCGATGCCACGCGCCCGGAACTGCCTTCCAAGGTCTACCGCACGCGGGAGCTGATTGCTCTGCACCCCGACGAGGCCCACGACGAGTTTGACGGCTGCGGCACGGCTCCACCGCGCGATTGTCTTGACGGGGACCTTCTCCGCCGTCTCGTCGAAGGTATCCACACGGATGGCAATGTCCCCGAGCGTCCCGCGCTTCTTGACGTCTTCAGTCAAACCGTGCAGTACATTCAGGCTGTTGCTTGGGAGGACCCCCTTCCAAAAGCGGACGACGTAGCCCTCATCGTCGTACTTGGAAGGCTTGATGAGCACGACCCGGAGCGTCCGGTACTTCCTCGCCTGCGGCATGAGGATAACTGGATGGCACTCGGACGGTTGCGGGGTGGAATCTATAGCGGCAAGCGGCGAGGCTTCAGCAATGCTCTTTGCGGGGTGATACATACTGTGTGCTCCGGATGGATCGGGAGCTCTTTCGGATTTCAAACCTTTTCCAGGGTGGCCACGATCGCGTCGGATCTGCACGGCGCTGCAGGATGCAACTGGCGCCGTGCGAGATTCAGGCGGACATGATGTGCCGGGACTGCAAAAACCGAGTGGAACCCTATCCTAGGACTCCCCGGATGTCAAATAGTATTTCAGACTGCGAAGCCTCTGAACAATCCCCGTGGACGTCAGATACATCCGGTGCGGGAACACGGTGGGAGTACAACCGAATAGGGTTCGAGATCCCGCCTCCCGCGCGATTCCGGTTTGAGCGGCCTTCGGAGAGTACCTGCATACCTGCCGCTAGCGGCTTCCGTTTGGAGTCGCCTTGCCTTCAGACACCTGGCCACCAACCGAAGGCGGTTGACAACCACGACTAAGCTGGTATAAAGGTAATCTATTGAAAATAATTCGACAGGGAAGTGTGCCAACCTGCTGGCTGATCCCCGGGGGGGGATATGCGTCGCCTTGATCCCGTGCGTTTTCGTGGACGTACGGGAGTCGGTGGAGCGGCTGTAGCGCCGCGGCACCTTGCCCAGAGATCTGGGGGGGGACCAGGGGAACTGGGATGACCATCCGAAAAGCGGTGTTTCCGGCCGCGGGCCTGGGGACGCGATTCCTGCCCGCGACCAAGGCCCAGCCTAAAGAAATGCTCCCGATCGTGGACAAGCCCACCATCCAGTATGTCGTGGAGGAGGCGGTGGCCTCGGGCATCCAGGATATCATCGTGGTGACGGGTCGGGGCAAGAACGCCATCGAGGATCACTTCGACCGTTCCATGGAGCTGGAGTTGATGCTCAGCAAGAAGGGCCGCGCCGACTTGCTAGAGGTTGTGCGGCGCGTTTCGGAGTTGGTCCGGTTCTGCTACGTCCGGCAGAAGGAACCGCTGGGCCTTGGGCACGCCGTCCTGGCCGCGAAGGACGTAGTGGGAAACGAACCCTTCGCAGTGCTGCTCGGGGACGATATCCTGACGGACAGGACACCGGCGCTGCAGCAGATGATCACGGTGTACGAGAAGCATCGCTGTTCCGTGATGTTGGTGAAGCGGGTTTCCAAGGCGGAGGTCTCGCGGTATGGCGTGATTAAGGGCCGCCGGCTGGATGACGACTTGTATCACATCATGGACATGGTGGAGAAGCCCGAGGCGTCCCGGGCGCCCTCGGACCTCGCCGTCATCGGCCGCTACATTCTCACGCCGGACATCTTTCCACTCCTCGAGAGGACGGCCGCGGACCGAACGGGTGAAATCCAGTTGACCAACGCCCTCAAGGCGCTGCTGAAGGGCAAGAAGCAGACGATATATGCGCTGGAATTCCAGGGGCGCTGGCATGATGCAGGAACCATCTTGGGATACCTGAAAACAACGGTGGAGTTTGCTTTGGAGCGGCCAGACGTCGCGCCGGGGTTTCGGGAGTATTTGCGGGGCCTGAATCTGGCTTTGGACTATCCAGCAGCCCGCCAGGCGGAGGCTGATTCGTCCGGTGCAGGAGCAGACAGGCGGCCTTCCCGCCGATAACATCCTAGAGGCTATGGCCGACAAATCACCACGGCATCACGTGCCGGCCCCGGATCCCGAGCCAAGCGAAGGTCCTGCTCCCAAGGGGTAGGAACCGGAATCCTCGGCCGCCCAGGAGGACGAGATTCCCCGCGACCCATACGAGAACCTGTGGGATCCGGACATGGACACCCGGCCGGAACGCATCAAGCGAACGAAGGCGCGTTCCAATGTGGACTCCCGTTCTCGCGGGCGGCCCTCACACCCCGCCTGAGGCCGCGGGAAGAAGTCTGACCCCTCAACTCCTGCGCCCACAGGTCGTGATGTGTTCATCTCCTGGGCGCGAAAGAAGGAGATCGTGCATTGGCAGACCGCGAAGACGACATCGAAGAAACTGGCGAGAAGCCCGAGGCAGGGACGGGAATCGAACATCCCCAGGGACAGCGAAAAATGCCGCCCCACATCCCGCTCTTGCCGGTACGGGATGTCGTAGTCTACCCCTTCATGATCTTGCCCCTGTTCGTCGGGCGGGACAAGTCCATTCGGGCAGTTGACGAGGCCCTGTCGCGGGAACGGCTGATCCTCTTGGTGGCCCAGCGGAATGCCGAGGCCGAAGATCCCGGTCCCGAGGATCTGTATCCCGTCGGCACGGTGGCCATGATCATGCGGATGCTCAAGATGCCCGATGGCCGGGTCAAGATCCTGGTTCAAGGCGTTTCGCGTGCCCGCATCCTGGCCTTCACCAGCCGGGATCCCTCTTTCGAGGCCCAGATAACCGAAGTGGCAGAGCCGGAAGTTGCTCCTCAGGGGCTGGAGGTCGAGGCCTTGATTCGCTCGGTCAAGGAGCAAATCCAGCGGGGTGTCAACCTGGGGAAGGGGATCTCCCCAGATGTCCTTGTGATCATCAACAACCTGGAGCACCCCGGACGACTGGCCGACCTGGTGGCCAGCAATCTGGATCTCAAGGTGGATCAGGCAGAGCAAATTCTCGAGATCTTCGACTCGATGGAGCGCCTGAAGAAGCTTGCCGAGCTTCTGGGGAAGGAAATCGAAGTCCTGGAGATGCAGCACAAGATCCAGACCCAGGCTCGGGAGGAGATGGACAAGAGTCACCGGGAGTATTACCTCCGGGAGCAGCTCAAGGCTATCCAAAAGGAACTGGGCGAGACGGACGAGCGTAGCCAGGAGATCCAGGAACTGGAGCAGAAAATCGGCGCAGCCAAGATGCCCTCTGAAGTGGCTAAGGAGGCCAAAACCCAGCTCGGCCGGCTCTCCCGCATGCATCCGGATGCGGCCGAGGCGTCGGTGATCCGCACCTACCTGGACTGGCTGATCGACCTTCCGTGGGCCAAGCAGACCAAGGACAAGCTGAGCATCAAACAGGCCCAGAGAATCTTGGAAAAAGATCACTACGACCTCGACAAGGTAAAAGAACGGATCCTGGAATACCTGGCGGTCCGCAAGCTCAAGAAGAACATGAAAGGTCCGATCCTGTGCTTCGTCGGGCCACCGGGGGTGGGCAAGACCTCGCTCGGCCGCTCCATCGCCCGCGCCCTCGGGCGGAAGTTCCTCCGCATCTCGTTGGGCGGCATCCGGGACGAGGCCGAGATCCGAGGCCACCGCCGGACGTACATCGGCGCCCTGCCCGGGAAGATCATCCAGGGGATCAAGCAGGCCGGGACCAACAATCCGGTCTTCATGATGGACGAGGTGGACAAGGTGGGGGCGGACTTCCGGGGCGATCCCTCGGCGGCCCTCCTGGAGGTGCTGGACCCGGAGCAGAACGTGTCCTTCACGGACCACTATCTCGGGGTGCCCTTCACCCTCCGGAACGTGATGTTCATCACCACCGCGAACCTGGCCGATCCCATCTTGCCGGCGCTGAAGGACCGGATGGAGATCATCGAGATCTCGGGCTACACCGAGGAAGAGAAGCTGCACATCGCCAACCGGTACCTCCTGCCCCGGCAACTGGATGAGCACGGGATCAGCAAGAAGCACCTGGAGTTCACCGATGACGCCATCCTGAAGATCATCCAGAGCTACACGCGGGAGGCGGGCCTCCGCAACCTAGAGCGCGAGATCGCCACCATCTGCCGGAAGGCGGCGCGGGGCGTGGCCGAGGGGAAGAAGGACCTGGCCCGGGTCACCGCCGCCAGCCTGCACCGCTTCCTGGGTGCGCCCAAGTTCCTGCCCGAAGCGGAGCAGGAGAAGGACGAGATCGGGGTGGCCACGGGCCTGGCCTGGACCCAGACCGGCGGCGATATCCTGTACATCGAGTGCACCATGATGCGGGGCAAGGGGAACCTGTTGCTCACCGGGCACCTGGGAGACGTCATGAAGGAATCGGCCCAGGCGGCCATGAGCTACGCCCGGTCGCGGGGGGTCAGCCTGGGGATCAAGGAGGAGACCTTCGCCAAGCACGACATCCACATCCACGTGCCGGCCGGGGCCATTCCCAAGGACGGCCCCTCGGCCGGGATCACCATGGCCACGGCGCTGATTTCCACCCTCACGCGTATGCCGGTCCGCCGGGACGTGGCCATGACCGGCGAGATCACGCTGCGGGGGAAGGTCCTGCCCATCGGCGGCCTCAAGGAGAAGGCCCTGGCGGCCCGCCGGATGGGGATCAAGACCGTCATCGTCCCGAGCAAGAACGACAAGGACGTGAAGGAGCTGCCCGCCACCGTCCGGCGCGGGATGCAGTTCGTGTACGTGGACGACATGGATCAGGTGCTGAAGGTGGCCCTGGCCAAGCGGGGCGCCTCGCGGCGGGCCGCGGCCGCCTCGGAAGAGCGGCGGGTGGCGGTCCGCGCCTGAGGAACTGGCACTCAGGCACTCCGGCACTCCGGCAATTGGGAAGAACCTGAATGCCGGAGTGCCGGATTGCCGGAGTGCCTTCATGAAGGAGGATCTCGTCCGTTTTGGGCCACAGCGAGCCGTGGGTGCGCATCATCTCTCTGGGCGGTCTGGGCGAGATCGGGATGAACATGACCCTCCTCGAGACCGGGGAGGATCTCCTGATCATTGACGCCGGGCTCATGTTTCCAGAAGAGGAGATGCTGGGGATCGACCTCGTGCTCCCCGAGACGACCTACCTGCTGGAGCAACGGCAGAGGGTGCGCGGCGTTATCCTCACCCACGGGCACGAAGATCACACCGGCAGTCTTCCCTTTCTCTTGCAGCAGCTTCCGGTTCCCGTCTACGGCACCCCCCTCGCTCTCGGACTGGCCCAGGAGAAGCTCCGCGAATTCGGTCTGGATCAGACGGCCGACCTCCGCCCCATCCAGGCAGGCGACAGTCTACGCCTCGGAGAAGTCAGGCTGGAGTTCATCCGAGTAAATCACAGCATCCCCGATGGCGTGGCAGTCGCCGCGCACACGCCGGCCGGGCTGCTGGTCCACAGCGGAGACTTCAAGTTCGATCAGACACCCGTGGATGGGCGCTTGACCGACTTCCGGAAGTTCGCCGAGCTGGGCGAGCAGGGGGTCCTGGTTCTCCTCTCGGACAGCACCAATGCCACCAAAGAGGGTTTCACCCCCTCGGAGTCCGCCATCGGCCAGACGTTCGAATCGATTTTTCGGACCGCCCCTCGGCGCATCATCGTGGCCTGCTTTGCCAGCCACATCCACCGGATCCAGCAGGTGCTGGATGTCGCCGCCGGCCTGGGCAAGAAGGTCGCAGTGACCGGGAAGAGCATGGTGGCTAACAGGCGGATCGCGGCGGAGTTGGGGCACTTGAGGGTGCCGGAGGACACGCTGGTACGGCTGGACGATCTCAAACGATACCCGCCGGACCAAGGGGTGATCATCACGACGGGTTCACAGGGGGAGCCCCTTTCCGCCGTCGCGCGTATGGCTGTGGGAGAGCATAAGCAGATCAAGATCCAGCCGGGTGACACGGTGATCTTCTCGGCGCGCGTGATCCCGGGGAACGAAAAATCCATCGCCCGTACCGTCAATCATCTCTTTCGCCGTGGTGCGCACGTCATCACGGAGGACGTCATGCCTGGCGTGCACGTGTCCGGACACGGAAGTCAGGAAGAGCTGAAACTCATGCTCAACCTCATACGACCTCGCTTCTTCGTCCCGGTCCACGGGGAGTATAGGCACCTCTATTCCCACGCTCGACTGGCCCGGCAGGTCGGGATTCGGGAGGAGAATATCTGCCTGCTGGAAAACGGAGGGGTGCTGGAGGTCACAGCGACGTGGGGGAAGGTCGTCGGTAAGGTCCCGGCTGGCCGGATTTTTGTGGATGGCAAGGGGGTCGGGGAA
>Ga0105152_10000651_pt1 | contig 10776 bp, 6 predicted proteins | sample LakBais05cmmetaG_FD_81534 | JGI IMG/M metagenome (GOLD analysis project Ga0105152, IMG submission 81534) | Lake sediment microbial communities from Lake Baikal, Russia to study Microbial Dark Matter (Phase II) - Lake Baikal sediment 0-5 cm | ecosystem: Environmental > Aquatic > Freshwater > Lake...
AGCGCGACCAGTATACGGAGGAGGTCAAAGGGATCATCCGGGCGGAGCTGGAACGGTTTGAATTAATGGGCGAAGTGGACGGACGGGCAAAGCATTTTTTCAGCATCTTTAAAAAAATGGAGGAACAGCATCTCCATTTTGATGAAGTCTATGACCTGATGGCCTTCCGGGTCATCCTTGAGTCCGACCAGGAAAAGAGCTGTTATGAAGCGCTGAGCCTCGTTCATGCCCTCTGGAAGCCTGTGCCGGGACGCTTCAAGGACTATATCGCCATGCCGAAGGCCAATAATTACCGCTCCCTGCATACGACTGTGGTTGGCCCTCACGGACAAAGGGTGGAAATCCAGATTCGCACACGGGCCATGCATGAGTGGGCGGAAGAGGGAATCGCCGCCCATTGGCGATATAAGGAAAAGCAATCTTCTCGAGGTGAAGATGCGGAGCAGATAAAAAGGCTTCGGGAGCTGCTGGAGTCGCAACAGGAGCTAAAAAATCCCCGGGAATTCATGTCCAATCTGAAGATGGCGTTGTTTCCCGACGAGGTTTATGTCTTTACGCCGAACGGTGACGTCAAATCCTTCCCCAAGGGGGCTACACCGATCGATTACGCCTACAGCATTCACACGGACGTTGGCAATCAATGTATTGGGGCCAAAGTCAACCGCAATATCGTCACCCTAAAATATCAGCTCCAGAACGGAGACGCTGTTGAAATCCTGACCCAGTCAGGCCATCACCCCAGCAAGGACTGGCTGAAACATGCCGTCACCTCCCGGGCGCGCTCCAAGATTAAGAACTGGATAAAAACAGAAGAGCGAACCAGGAGTATCGACCTGGGAAAGGACCTGCTGGATAAGGAATTTAAAAGACATCATTTGAAGTTCGGTTCTTTTGCAAAGTCTAATGAAATAAAAAAAATCCTTGAGGCATACAAGCTGAATTCCCTGGAGGAACTCCTGGTCAGTGTGGGTTACGGCAAGCTTTCCCCCAGGCATGTGGTTCGTCTGCTTCTGCCGGATGAGGTCGCCAAGGGCGAGGACAGCCCCGCGGAGAAACCAAAAAAAAAGGCGCCCTCCGTATCCGCACCCGGTATCTCCCTGACGGGCGTTGAAGATGTCATGGTCCGTTACGCCAAATGCTGTGAACCCATTCCCGGCGATGAGATTGTCGGCTTTATTTCCCGTGGCCGCGGCATTACCATTCATACGGCGCAATGTCCCCATATCCAGGAATTTGACTCCGAGCGATTGATCGATGTGCACTGGAGCATCAAGGAAAAACAAAACTATCCGGTAGGTATGCGCGTGATCTGCCGGGATAAGAAGGGGCTGCTGGCGGAGCTCACCGCCGTTATCTCTGTGCTGGATATCAATATCAGTCATGCTGAAATCGATACCCGCCAACATGATATGCAGGCCATCTGTGATTTCAAGCTGGATGTGATGGATCTCAATCAGTTCAATGCAGTTGTCGCGGCCATGAAAAAGCTCAAGAGTGTTATTTCAGTGGAAAGGGTGGCCGGGGCTTAGTGTTAAGCATTGACACCATCTCAAGAACTGCGCTATGAAGCGCTCGGTCTGGAAAAAGGATACATAATGATTAACGCACCCATGAAGAGAATTGCATTTCTGGCATTCCTGATTTTTATTCTAATTCCAGCGTCACTGATGATGGCGGAATCGAGTCAGAATAAACGGCTTGTCATTATTGACGCCGCCCATGGAGGAACGGATGGAGGCACCATTGTCACCGATAAGGTCCGTGAAAAAGACATTGCGCTGATATTGTCTCAACTGCTGCAGAAGGAGTTAGCAAAGAATCCCGAAATTCAGGTCAAGATGACGCGAACATCCGATAAGGCCGTCTCCATCGACTTACGGCGCAAGATCGCAAATGCTTCACCTGCCGGCGCCCTGTTTATAAGTCTGCATATCAATGCCGGCTTTGGTAAAAGTGCGACGGGTTATGAAATTTATTTCCCCGGTTTTAAAACGGCGCCGGGGGATAAGGAGGGATCAAAAGCGATCCTGAAGGACATGGTCAAGAATAAAAGCCTCAATGACAGTGTCCGGTTTGCGCAAATCCTCCAGCGGAACATGGAAACAGTTTTGCCCAGGAAGGGCAGGGGGCTGCGGGACGCCCCCATGCCGATTCTTAACGATTTGACGCTTGCAGCGGTGGTTCTGGAAACTGGTTTTGCAACGAATGTGGATGACAGAAAAAAAGTCATGGACGAAAAGACCCAGCAGGCCATTGTCGAAGCCTTGAGTAAAAGCATCAAGGAATTTTTCTAAACCATTACAGGGATTGTGTTGATGACCAGAAACGAGGGACGGCGGTGGAACGAAATCCGTGATATCCGGATGACCAGAGATTATTTAAAGTATCCGGAAGGCTCCGTCCTGATTGAAATGGGACAGACAAAAGTCATCTGTACGGCCACGATGGAGGACAAGGCCCCGGCGTTTCTCAGAAATACCGGTCGGGGGTGGCTGACTTCCGAATATGCCATGCTTCCCGGCTCGACGCAGAGCCGGACTGATCGCGAATCGGCACGCGGCAGAATCGGGGGCCGGACCCACGAAATTCAGCGGTTGATCGGCCGCTCGCTGCGCGCCGTTACAGATTTGAATACGTTTGGCGAGAGAACCATCTATATTGACTGTGACGTCATTCAAGCCGACGGCGGAACGCGGACGGCCTCCATCACGGGCGGTTTTGTGGCGCTTGTTGATCTGTTCCGGAAACTGCAGAAGAAGGGTCTTATCGATCGCATTCCAGTCTGCGATTATGTCTCTGCGGTCAGTGTCGGGATTGTCGATGATGAGATCCTGCTTGATCTGAACTATGAAGAGGATTCCCGGGCAGAGGTTGATATGAATGTCATTATGACCGGCAGCGGCCTCTTCATTGAAATCCAGGGGACTGCGGAGAAAAAGCCATTCGGCCGCGAGCGCCTCAGCGATATGTCCGCGCTGGCCGAAGAAGGCATTCGGAGACTGATTAAAAAGCAGGTCGAGCTCCTGGGAGATATAAACTGAAGAAAATTGTATTCGCGTCAAAAAACAAAGGGAAAATAAAAGAAGTTAAAGCATTGTTTGAAGGCATGGATATCACTTTTAGTTCTCTTTATGATTATCAGGATATCTCTGAAATTATCGAAAACGGCCAATCCTTCTTCGAGAATGCCCTGAAAAAGGCAAGGATCGTTTCCGAATGGACAGGGGAGACGGCCCTTGCCGATGATTCTGGCCTGGAAGTTGATGCTCTGGGCGGTGCGCCCGGCATTTATTCGGCCCGATATGCCGGTGATGGCGCCACGGATGAGAGAAATATCAGGAAGCTCCTGGAAGACCTCAAGGATGTCAGGCGGGATAAGCGGGGAGGCGCCTTTCGATGTGTCCTGGTTTTATACAGGCCCGGCGGTCACTTTGAGCATTTTGAGGGCAGATGGCAGGGCAGAATCACTGATAAACCGGCGGGAGCAGGCGGCTTTGGTTATGATCCGGTCTTTTTTTTACCGGAATTTTCGATGACGGTTGCCCAACTGCCGCCTGATCTGAAAAATCAGTTAAGTCACCGGGCAGTGGCTTTCCGGCAACTAAAAAATTACTTGCAAGGCATCATTTCTACTGAGTGAGCAGGGCAGGAAAACGGGGCGTAGCGCAGCCTGGTAGCGCGCTTGCTTTGGGAGCAAGATGTCGGAGGTTCAAATCCTCTCGCCCCGACCAATAAAATCAATATGTTAGATGTTCTTGAAAAGACAAATAAATAAGTAGAAAATGCATAGGGGACTAAATAGGGAACATATTCGAGTCCGTAATGGCCACAAAAAGGGCGGATAACAACACCCGCCCCGGCAATACATCGCCCGGATTGGTTAAAGGTGACTTTTTTTGAATCCAGTTCGTTTGCTCTTTCCTAAAAGAGAGCGTCCGGCAATTCTGACGGCTATGCTTTATTTCGAGTGGTAATCGTTGGTCGTTATTGCGTTGACATACAAGACCGCTTTTCCTATACTTTCATAATCGAAAAAGTATTTCTGTCGAACAAAAGAGGTACAAGGTGGAGGTGAGAAAAGCATGGGCAATTCTACCGACGAATATAGCACAGTCCTTACCCGCAGGCTCTTACTCAAGGCATCAGCATTCTTCTGGCTTGTCCTTGCCATTCCAAAAACTGTGTGGTCCTTCTTTGTAAGAGAAATGCAGACCAGAACGGTCGAAAACGAGACGTTTCTGTTTGACCCGATCAATGGAACTATTCGGTGGCGCAATAGACCCACCGTCAAAGAGCCTTATTGGCTGGCTGTTGAGGGTCTGGTGGAGGAGCCGATACATTTTTCCTACAAAGACCTTCAGGCGCTCCCGCAGGTTGTTCAAAAATCGGATTTTCACTGTGTTGAGGGTTGGTCCGTCAGAGATATACGGTGGGGAGGCATCCGTTTTGCTGAGATTACCAAAGTCGTGCTGCCGAAGCCTGAGGCACGTTACGTGGTCTTTCATTCCCTCGGAAATACCCCAGAGGTTGGTCAGAGAGCCAACCATTATGTCGAAAGCCTGCCTCTCGAACAGCTTCTTGACCCCCAGAAAAAGTGCCTGTTGGCTTTGACCATTGATGGCAAGCCTCTTACATTCGACCGGGGAAGCCCACTTCGTGTTGTTTCACCATACGATCTCGGTTACAAAGGATCAAAATACGTCACGCGTATTGTATTCTCCGCAGAGCAGGCACACGGTTGGTGGACCCAGGCCAACCCGATTTATCCAGTAGAGGCACCTGTTCCTGTCGAACGGCTCAAAGGCAGTTAGGGTTCCTCATTGTTTGCTTTCTCAAGTTGCGGGATATGTTTCGCGATGCTCTATTAGTCTCAGGCCATGTCTTGACAGCCATGTCTGTAAGCATTGACAATACCTACTATTTTATATATTGTATAACCAACTTAGATGATTTCGATCAATAATGGGAGGGAACTATGGAACTTTCGGAAGCAATAAGAGGAAGAAGAAGTGTGAGGCGTTTTCGTCCTGATCCAATACCAAAGGATGTAATAGAGAGAATCCTTGAGCTTTCCCAGTGGGCGCCATCAGCAATGAATCGACAAGACTGGCGGTTTATTGTGGTTGAAGGTGAGAAAAAAGAAGCTCTTTTAAAGATCACCGCCACCGCCTTTGATCATTTCCGCCCTGTACTGGAGAAGAACTTCCCTGACAAGCCTAAAGTCCTTGAGGCTTCTAAACGCTTCTTTGAAACTTATGGAAGTGCACCGACTATCATCTTGGCTTATGGTGGACATTTTCCCATGGGCATGGAGGATCCATATAGTGTCAGTCTTGCTGTCCAGAATCTTCTTCTTGCTGCGCATGATGCTGGACTGGGCGCTGTTTGGGCTGATGCCGCTGTTTTTTACAAGGAAAAGGAAATCAATGAATTGATGGGTATGGACGGTAGAAAACTTGTATGCCTGATTCCAATTGGGTATCCCGATGAAACACCCAGAACTACTCCTCGACAGGATGGCCGTGTTCTATGGGCGCAGAGCTGATTCTACGGTAGTTGGCCACTGTGGAAATATGACACTTAATAGAATCTTTCGATAGTAGGTTGAGGATTGCTGGGGCATCACTTGCGACCATTCTTCCTGAACCACACAAATCGTCGACTTCGATGCAAATGCGGCATTTCAACTCGAAATTATTGATGCTATTTCCTCGATAAGAGTGATACGAACTACCCGCTTGTGAGGCCACACAGCTCTTTGAATTACCGCCCTCCAGCATCAGAGGCGGTTCTACATTTATTATGAATACCCGCCACTGAACAGTAGTAGGTGACGGCTATGGCAAGCGTTCTTGAAATCTCTCTTGATCTTACCTGAACAGTGCGGAGTGAAAGGTTCTACCTGAGCGTCTCGGGCAAAAATCTTGAGTACCAATAATATAAATGGCCTTTCAGTAATATCCAGGGTGCGGATAAGTAGATGCAGCAAGATGCAGGGAGGTTCAAATACTCTCCCCCCTTGGATTGGCGCATCCATGTGAAAACATCAGGCGCATTCGCTGTAGCCGCATATCCGGCAAACGGCGCACCCCCCCTCATGCTCGACGATACCGCCGCAATCCGGGCAGGCGCCCCTGGCCAGGGCGACCTTTTCACGGACGGCGCCATAACCATTGGCCGCCATGTGGGACTGAATGGCTTTGGCTACCGCATCCGCGCAGGACAGCACCTTATTCTCGCCAAATCCGGAAGGGCTGTGACAGGAGATGCCCTGAAGCTGCTTGATGACCTGGCGCGCCTGAATGCCGCTGCGCCAGGCCAGCGAGACCATGCGCCCGATGGCCTCGCTCTGTGAAGCAGCACAGCCACCGGCCTTTCCCATCGTTGTGAAAAGCTCGAAGAGTCCCGTGTCGTCCTGATTGACGGTTACATAAAGCGGCCCGCAGCCGGTCTGCATCTGATAAGTCCAGCCATTCAAAACCTTGGGACGCTCGCGCTTGACGACTTTTCGCTCCCCATCGATGCCGACTCGTGATGCTGTTTCCTCTGCCTTTCCCGTTGAGAGGACCTGTTTGTCTCTTGAACCGTCGCGGTAGATGGTGACTCCCTTGCAGTCCAACTGATAGGCCAGCCGGTAAACTTGGGCGACGTCATCGACGGTTGCTCCATTGGAGAAGTTGACGGTTTTACTGACGGCATTATCTGTATATTTCTGGAAAGCGGCCTGCATGCCGATGTGCACCTCCGGTGAAATATCGTGGGCCGTGACGAACAGCGTCCGGATATCCGGGGGGATTTCATCCATGTCATGGAGCGATCCATGTTCGGCAATGCGCTGTATGAGCTCCGGCGTGAAGAACCCCCGTTCCTTTGCAATTTTTTCAAAATAGGGATGAACCTCAACGAGGATATCATTATCCATGACCTGGCGGACATAAGATACAGCGAATATCGGTTCCACGCCCGACGAGGCATTGGCAAGGATGGAAATGGTGCCTGTCGGCGCAATGGTCGTGACGGTGGCATTGCGGATCAGCGGTTCGCCTCTTTTTTCGTACAGGGAACCTTTGAAGTTCGGAAACGCTCCTCTGTGTTTTGCCAGTTCACGCGACGCGGCATGGCCCTGTTCTTTGATGAATTTCATGGTTTGTTGCGCCAGCCCGACGGCTTCCTCAGAATCATAAGAAATGCCGAGCATGATCAGCATGTCCGCCCAGCCCATGACGCCCAGGCCGATTTTCCGGTTACCGAAAGTCATCTGTGCAATCTGGGGCAGGGGATATTTGTTGACTTCGACCACGTTATCCAGAAAATGGACGGCCAGATGAATCACCTCTTTGAGTCTTTTCCAGTTAATGGTGCCACGCTTGACCATTTTTCCAAGATTGATCGATCCCAGATTGCAGGACTCATAAGGCAGGAGGGGTTGCTCTCCGCAGGGATTGGTTGATTCAATCGCCCCCACGTGGGGCGTCGGATTATCGCGGTTAAGGCGATCCAGAAAGATAATGCCCGGTTCCCCGTTTTCCCAGGCCTGGGTGATAATGCGGCTGAAGACCTTTCGGGCATTGAGCGTACCGGCAGAATGACCGTTCCGGGGATTGGTGAGCTCATAATTCTCATCATTTTCGACGGCGGCCATGAAGGCTTCCGTCAAGCCGACAGAAATATTGAAATTATTCAACTGATTATGGTCGGCCTTGCACATGATGAAGTCCATAATGTCCGGATGATCGACCCGCAGGATGCCCATGTTGGCGCCGCGACGGGTACCGCCCTGTTTGATGGTTTCCGTGGCCACATCGAAGACCCGCATGAAGGAAATGGGGCCGCTGGAAATGCCGGTGGTGGTCATGACCACATCGTTGGCAGGGCGCAGGCGGGAAAAGGAGAAACCCGTGCCGCCGCCGGACTTGTGAATCAGCGCGGTAAATTTGACGGCATCGAAGATCTCCTCCATGGAGTCCCCAACGGGCAGGACAAAACAGGCGGACAATTGGCCCAATTCCCGTCCTGCGTTCATCAATGTCGGGGAATTTGGAAGAAATTCAAGCGCCGTCATCATATTGTAAAACTGTTCAGAGAGCTTCCCGATATCGGATTTCTTGTCGAATATCTGATCGGCGACGGCAATGCTGTTTGCAACACGCCTGAACATGTGGGCAGGCGTTTCCAGAACATTGCCATTCATGTCCCTTCGCAGGTAACGTCTTTCAAGAACGGTCATGGCATTTTTGGTCAGACAGGGGATGGAAAGTGTTGAAGTCCTTTTTTTCATTGAGAATGTCTCCTTGACGATTGCATGATGAAGGTTGTTTTAAATACAACATATGGTATAATGCCTTGCATTTCACCACAACATATAGAAGATGTCAATAGAAGAAATAAAAAAGTTGGATGGAGTTTTAACTGCTAAAGAAATTAGTGTCATGTAGAGAAAAGATCATGGTGAATGATCAGCAAATTATGATATGAACGGTACGAATAAGATCGTTCCCTGAACAAACTCATTCTGAGTTCTATGGCGACAGGGGGCCAATCCTGTTTCTGGTAGGAGACATCTCTCCCTATTATGGTTATGCGAAAAAGTCATAATAGCACTGTGGCCGCTTGCCGCTTCCTGCTTTCACTGCTCGTCATTTTTCTCGTTACCATCTTGCCGTCCGCAGCAGTCGCCGCTCAGGCCGGTTTGCCTGACCGGCCTCGGATCGGGCTTGTCCTGAGCGGAGGGGGGGCGCGTGGCCTGGCGCACATTGGTGTCATCAAGTTTCTGGAAGAAATGAAGATCCCTATCGATTATATTTCCGGAACCAGCATGGGCGCCATTGTCGGCGGACTCTACGCCTCCGGTTTGTCACCGGATGAGTTGGAGAGAATAGTCACAAGCATGGAATGGAACGACGCCTTCCGCGATTCGCCGTCCCTTCAGGATCTGCCGTTCAGGCGGAAATGGGATTACGCCAATTTCCTCATGAAGTTTGAATTGGGGTTCAAAGACGGCAAGCTCACCATCCCCATGGGCTTTTTGCAAGGACAGAATCTCAGCCTCATTCTGAAATCTATGACCGGCCAGGCCGAGACGGTGCATGATTTCGATCGATTGAACATCCCTTTCCGGGCCATTGCGGCGGATGTCGAAACGGGCGAGTCCGTTGTCATTGGCGATGGTGAGCTGTCCACGGCTATCCGGGCCAGCATGTCCATTCCCGGATTATTCACGCCCGTCGAGCGGGATGGCAGGTTGCTGGTTGACGGTGGTATCGCCGACAATCTTCCCGTGAATGTGGCCCGGCAGATGGGCGCGGAGGTTCTGATTGTCGTGGATATCGGCACACCGCTGCGGACGAGGGAGAACCTGAGCTCTGCGATGGCGGTAACAGTCCAGTTGATCACGATCCTCATTCAGCGCAATACCCAGGAACAGTTGAAGACGCTTACGGAAAAAGATGTTTTGATCCTGCCGCAGCTCGGAGAGATCGGTTCGGGCGATTTTACGACGGGGCGCGAAGCCATTCCGATCGGGAAAAAGGCCGCCGAGAAGATGAGAACGGTGCTCGAGCGCCTGTGTGTTCCCCCGGAGCTGTTTAGTGCCTATCTCGAACGACAGAGACGAAAACAGGCGCCGCCCCCGGTCATCGACTATGTACGCATCGAAAACCATTCGGGCATATCAGATCGAGTGATCGCATCGCATCTGAGTGTAAAACCCGGAGACCGCTTGGATTCGGAAGCCCTGAGGCAGGATCTGATCAGGGTTTACGGCATCGATGCCTTTGATCGCGTCGATTACCATCTCGAAGAGAAGGATGGAAATAAGGGGCTGCGCATACAGACTGCTGAACGGTCCTGGCGTCCGAGTTACTTCCGTTTTGGCGTGAACCTCGAAGACGACTTCAAAGGGTCGGGCAGTTACAATCTTGCCGTGCGCTTCACCAGGACGGCGATCAACCGTTTCGGCGCCGAATGGCGCACCGAAGCGCAAATCGGGGCCATGCCCAGGGTGTTTTCAGAATTTTATCAGCCGCTCGACGCTTCCCTGAGCTATTTTGTCGCACCCTACGCCGAGTATAAGGAGCAGAATATCAATTTCTTCAGCGGCAGTTCCATTGCCGCGCAATATCGCGTGAAGACGATGCTGGGCGGTCTGGATGTGGGACGTCAGTTTGGCAACTGGGGGGAAATGCGACTGGGCATTCTCAGGGGACAGGGGCAGGTCAGCGGACGTATCGGCGATCCGGGTTTCAGCGACAACTTCGAGATCGGGCGTTTGCGTTTTCTGTTTATCTACAATCGGTTAGACCATTTCAGTTTCCCGCAAAAAGGGACAAACGCCCATTTGATTTATCAAGCGGGCCTCAAGGAACTCGGAGAGGAGGTTTCCGTGAACACGCTGAGCGGAAACTGGATAACGGCAAAAACCTGGGGCAATCATAGCTTTTTACCCAGTCTCTCTTTCAGCACGATTATGGACAATCAGGCGCCGATTCAGGATGTCTTTCCCATGGGCGGCTTCATGAACTTGTCGGGATTCTCAAAGAATGAATTATCCGGACATTACACCGGCATCGCACGCTGGGTTTACCATTACAAAATTGCCGGCCATGGTCTGACGGCCTTTAAAATCCCCGTTTATCTCGGCGGGACCATTGAAACGGGGAATGCCTGGAATAAAAGCGAAGACATCGGATTCAATTCGGCCATCTGGGCCGGCAGTATCTTTGTCGCAGCGGATACCTACATCGGCCCGTTGTATTTTGCCTATGGCTTCGCCGAAGG
>Ga0105152_10000652_pt1 | contig 10774 bp, 11 predicted proteins | sample LakBais05cmmetaG_FD_81534 | JGI IMG/M metagenome (GOLD analysis project Ga0105152, IMG submission 81534) | Lake sediment microbial communities from Lake Baikal, Russia to study Microbial Dark Matter (Phase II) - Lake Baikal sediment 0-5 cm | ecosystem: Environmental > Aquatic > Freshwater >...
ACATAGATCATCAGGAACGGCCAGATCATGGACGCTCCGGCGGAGCTGATAAACAGCCCGACGACCATCAACCAGAACTGGGAAGGATATTCAGCGATTGTGTTGCGGAGGCGCGTAAGCATCGTTTAAATAAATAGGGGCGACACTTGAGTATCGCCCCTATCGGGTTTATCGTCTGGGACCACGGCGGTCATCGCTGCGGCCGCCGGGGCGCCGGTCGCCGCCTGGGCGGCCTCCTCCGGGGCGACCTCCACCGCTCTTGCGGGAGTCGCGCTCCTGGGCTTCCTCAACCGTCCAGCCTTCCAGTACGGCCTGGCGTGACAGGCGGATTTTGCCCATCGGGTCAATGCCGGTCACCATGACGGTGATCTCGTCGCCCATCTTGACCACATCTTCGACCTTTTCGATGCGCTCGCTATCCAACTGCGAGATGTGCACCATACCATCTGTGCCGGGCAGGATCTCCACGAAAGCGCCGAAATCAGCAATGCGGACAACCTTGCCGGTGTAGATGCGGCCCAGTTGCGGGGTCTCGGTGATAGCCTCGATGCGCTGGCGGGCAATTTCTGCGCCTTCGCTGTTGGTGGAGGCAATATAGACTGTGCCGTCTTCTTGGATGTCAATCTTGGTGCCGGTCTCTTCCTGCAGAGCGCGGATGTTCTTGCCTCCGGGACCGATGATGGCGCCGATCTTGTCCGACGGAATCTTGACGGTGATGATGCGGGGGGCGTGCGGCTTCAATTCGCTGCGGGGAGCTGGAATGGTTTCCAGGATTTTACCCAGGATGAAGAGGCGCGCCTGACGAGCCTGCTCGAGAGCCTGTTTCATAATCTCGGCGCTCAACCCGGAAATTTTGATATCCATCTGCAGGGCGGTGATGCCCTCAGCGGTACCGGCCACTTTGAAGTCCATGTCGCCGAGGTGATCTTCGGTGCCCTGGATGTCGGTCAGGATAACGTATTTGTCGCCTTCCATGACCAATCCCATTGCAACACCGGCCACCGGGGCCTTGATCGGAACACCGGTATCCATCAGCGCCAGCGATGAGCTGCAGACGGAGGCCATTGAGGACGAGCCATTGGAGGCCATGACCTCGGACACCAGCCGCAGGGCGTAGGGGAATGTCTCTTCAGCGGGGAGGACCGGCAGGAGAGCGCGTTCGGCTAGGGCGCCGTGCCCGATCTCGCGACGGGACTGTCCACGAAGCATTTTCGCCTCGCCGGTGGAGAAGGGTGGGAAGTTGTAGTGGTGCATATAACGCTTGGAATGAATCGGGGACAGGGTGTCGAGTTCCTGGGCTTCGGAGAGTGTACCGAGCGTGGCCAGGGTCAGGACCTGGGTCTCGCCGCGGGTAAACAGGCCAGAGCCATGCGCCCGGGGGCTAAACCCGACCTCGCACCAGATGGGGCGGATCTCGGTCGGTGTACGACCATCGGGGCGTTTACCCTGGTTCAGGATGCGCTCGCGGACGATCTTCTTTTCGGCCTCGGCGAAGGCCTCTTTAACGGCCTCCAGGCTCGGGCTCTCCGGCAGAGCGAACTCGGGCAGCGTTTCAACGTCCGTCTCGTCGGCAACTTTTACCTTTGCGCCTTCGGAGGGGGAGAGTTCAGCGACCAGGTTCTGCAGGAGGGCGTCCATCCCGGCGTAAAACTCGGCTTTCATCAACGGTTTGTCGAGCAGGGCACTCATCGGAGCACTGACGCGGGCGAACACTTTTTCTTGCAGAGTCTGGTCGGGCAGGGCGAAGGTAACTTCACGCTTGGGCTTGCCGATTTCGAGGCGCATCTGGAGTTGCAGGTCAATCAGCGGCTGGATGGACTTATGGCCGAATTCCAGCGCGGCGACCATGACATCTTCGGGAACTTCGTCTGAACCGGCTTCAATCATCAAGATTGCGTCGCGCGTCCCGGCGATGCGCAGGTCAAGGTCCGACTTGTCTATTTCGGCGAAGGTGGGGTTGATGACGAATTCGCCATTCACGCGACCGACGCGCACGGCAGCCACCGGGCCATCCCAGGGGATGTCAGAAATCATGACGGCGGCGGAGGCGGCGTTGATGGCAAGCACATCCAGGGGATTCTCGGCGTCAGCTGAGAGCGAGTACATGATGATCTGGACTTCGTTGCGCATGCCTTCAGGGAAGAGCGGGCGCAACGGCCGGTCGGTGAGACGGGCGGTCAGGACGGCGTCGGTGGAGGGACGACCCTCGCGGCGGAAGAATGAGCCGGGGATTTTGCCACCGGCGTACATGCGCTCTTCATATTCGACGGTGAGCGGGAAGAAATCAATCCCGGCGCGGATGCCACCCATGGTGGCGGCGGCAAAGATGATCGAATCGTTCAGGTGGACCGTGACGGCTCCACCGGCCTGTGCGGCCAGTCTGCCGGTTTCAATGGAAATTGTCCGGCTGCCCACCGTTGTGGTGTAGCGTTTTACTTCGGGTTTCATACTAAATCTCCTTTTCCCGCCTGGTCAGGGACTGAAAGATGGCGGCAACAGTGTTGCCCCCTGCGGGGATGTTACCAGCATGTTTCAATTCCTGACGGGCAGGGCGTGGACCTCACCTTCCACTTTCCTCCCCTACAGGGGAAGCCAGGGGTGGGGGTTGGTGAGGTCAAAAAAAAGAGTAGATGGGCAGAGGCCCATCTACTCGGACGAACCATTTTCTATTTGCGGCGCAATTTCAATTGCTCGGTTAGCGCCAGGTAGCGCTGATAGTCACTTTTGCGCAGGTAAGCCAGCAATCGGCGGCGTTGGCCGACCATCTGGAGCAGACCCCGGCGGCTGGCCTCATCGTGCTTGTGCGTGCGCAGATGCTCAGTCAGTTGCAGGATGCGGCTGGTCAGGATGGCCACCTGGACTTCCGGTGATCCGGTGTCGGTCTCGTGGCGGTGGTAATCCGTAATGACCTTGGTTTTGATTTCCTTATTAAGCGGCATGACGTTTGCTATTCCTTTCAGTTGATTTTGAGCAGGTCTCCGCACCGGCAGGGTTGGCCGCGGGTGGGACCAGTCAAGCGAACGGGATTATACCAGAAAAAAAGAGAGTAAGAAAGTCATTTTTTTCTCTTCAAACTGTCTAGCAGGGTATTCATTTCATCTTCCTCCCCCTCCTGGCTGCTGAAATACTCCGCCATAAACTGCGACCGGCGCAGCCGCAGGGCCATCGAGGCCACGGCCTGCAAATCCTCCGGAGTCACCTTGTCGCGGCCATCCGCGGCGGCGTAGGCACGGGCGGCTTCGAACCAGGAGATTTCGGCCCGCAGGCTGTCTATACCCATCTTCTGGACCAGTTTTATGGCCGGCTTGGCAACTTTATCAGGCAAAATCACTTTTGGCAACTGCGCACGGGCGGACTGGATTTCCTCGGCAGCGGCCAGCGTCTCCTCGCCGTAAGTGACGGCCATGCCGCGCGGGTTGGCCAGATACACCTGCACGCGGCGGTAGGCTTCCAGGCGCTCGGCAAGGTCATCCAGGCCGCGCACGATGACGCGTAGTCCGAATCGGTCCAGGATTTGCGGGCGCAGGCGGCCTTCCTCGGGGTTCATCGAGCCGACCAGCACGAAACGGGCGTGGTAGGTGGCAGAGATGGGTCCGCGCCGCACCGTGTAGGATCCCTGTGCAGCCGCGTCCAGGATGGCATCTACAATATCGTTGGCGAGCAGGTTGATCTCGTCAATGTAAAGCAGGTTGCGGTCGGCCTGGGCCAGGATACCGCGCCGGACGCGCAGCCGTTCGTGGGTCACGGCGAGGCGCTCGTCAATCCCGCCGACCACGTCCTCCAGCCGGGCGTTGAGCGGCAGTTCGATCAAGCGGACGCGGTCAGGAGCGGACAGCGGCTGACCTTCGGCATACTTTTTGGCGCAATCGGGGCAGACGGCGTCTATGCCGCCCGTCTCTATATCTTCGGGTAAACAGCCGTAATAACACAGGCTGCGTTCAACTTTGGGAAGAAGATCCAGCAGCGAGCGGACAGCGGTGGTCTTGGCGGTGCCGCGCGGACCGACGAGCAGAATCCCCCCTACCGATGGGTTAATCAGCCCGAGCAAAAGCGCCAGCTTCATCTCCTTCTGTCCGACGATGGCGAGGAAAGGGAAGGGCAGGGCTTCGGTGCGCAGCCCCTCTTCGGGTTCTGCCGGGGGCAGGCTCTTGCCGGAGACGAAGTCCACCAGTTCCCGCAAAGTGCGGAACGGGTGGGCAACGCGCTCTTTCGGTTCGGTCTCTTCGGGAGGAAGTTCGGGTGTTGTCATGGCTTTTATCCATCAACCACAGTTGAATGAGATGGACACAGTTTCTACTGCTACTCGCATAAATAGGTGAACTATTTGGTGCGTTTATTCCTGGTAAAAACAGGGTTTTGGTTTGGCGATTTACCCAGTACTCTGTAAAAATCTGTATCCGTGTTCATCTGTGTCTATTTGTGGTTTGCTTTTTGTGCCAACCGTCTCTGCTGGCGTTCTACCGCCGCGTCCATGCGGGCTTGCTCTTCGGGTGTCTCGGCCACCAGTGGCGGTATCTGGGTGGGCCTGCCATCATCGTCAATCGCCACGTAGACCAGATAGGCGGCATTAGTGTGAATTTGCTCACTAGAGATGGGATTCTCGGCAATGACATTCACCTCGACCTCCATTGAAGTCCGCCCGGCATAGGTTACTTCGGCGTTGAATAGCACCAGGTCGCCGATGTGGATGGGGTGGCGAAAAACCATCTGGTCAATCGCCACGGTCACTGTCCGGTGTGCGGCGTGACGGGTGGAGGCCAGTGCCCCGGCCTCGTCAACCAGTTTCATGATCCAGCCGCCATGCACGTTACCGCACGTGTTGGCGTGCTCCGGCATCATCATTTGTGCCAGTTGAATGCGCGAAGCGCGCATGGGCTTCGGGTCGTGGGAATGTTCCATGGTTTCCTAATCAAGGTCCTGCCGCTGTTCACCAGCATCCAATGTATGCAGGCGTTCCGGCTTTTCGAGCAGAACGTCCAGCGCGCCGTAGCGGAGATCGCCCATCAGAGGGGCGAGTGGGATCGTGGCCGGGACAGCCAAGTGCGGTGGGCGCGCCGGTGGGGTTCTGCGAGGCTTGAGCGTGGCCGTGATGCGTTTGCGGATGATGCGCGGCTCGGCGGTCAGGTCGCCGACATAGAAGCCAAGCACCGAATAGACCTGACGGTTGGCGGTGACCCAGCCGATCCATTCACCCAGCCGGTTATACAGGTAGGGGTAGACGAGGAAAGCTTCCGCGTCGCCGCGCGAAGTGTAAATAGGAATGACGGAACGCTGGGGTTGTGTGTTCATGATTTCTCCTTATCCACATCATTATACGTCCAATAGCGGTTGATGAAGAAGTTCCATAGCATCACCACGCTGACAGCCACTGCCAGGGTGAAGTTTTTTCCCAGAAACTCGGGTGTGAGAGGAGTTTTCCAAGCCAGGTGCTCGAACAGTCTTTGCATGGGAGGTTCAAGGAAGTGAAGAATGGGAAGCCGGATGGCAAGCCCGGCCACGTTGACGATGAAGAACATTGTCAATTGCATTGGGATTGGGCGCGAACGCGAGTCGGGATATGTCCAGAAACGGTTCCAGAGGAAGTTACTGATGATGGCACAGATAAAGGAAATTGTCCCGGCCAAAGTGAGGGGCATACTGAACAGCTTCGAGAACAGGTTCATGATCCCGAAGTCCACGACCGCGCCGATGGCGCCGACGGAAATAAACTTGATGAAACGCGTCCGTTCCTGTGAGTTGGTAACGAGGCTCATTTCATCCCCAGTTTTTCTTTGAAGGATGCGATGGTGCGCATCAGTCCCTCTTCCAGATCCACCTTTGGCTCCCAGCCGAGGAGTGACCGGGCGCGGCTGATATCCGGGCGGCGGCGCTGGGGGTCGTTACCCAGGCGCTTATCGGGATGATAGTCCAGCCCGGCGGTGTTACCGGTGAGACGGTTAATTGTCTCTGCGAAATCCAGGATGGAGGTTTCGGTGGGATTCCCAATGTTGACCGGCAGATGTTCGTCAGATAGCAGTAGACGATAGATGCCATCCACCAGATCGTCCACATAGCAAAAGGAGCGGGTCTGCAACCCGTCACCGTAGATAGTCAACGGTTTGCCGCGCAGGGCCTGTTGGATGAAACTCGGCACGACGCGCCCGTCGTCCAGTCTCATACGTGACCCGTAGGTGTTGAAAATACGGACAATGCGCGTATCCGAACCTTTCGAGCGGAAGTAGGCCATGATGAGGGCCTCGGAAAAACGTTTGGCCTCATCGTACATTGAGCGCAAGCCGACCGGATCCACGTGGCCCCAGTAGGTCTCCTTCTGCGGGTGCTCGAGAGGGTCGCCATAAACCTCGGAGGTGGAGGCGAAAAGGTAACGGGCCTGGTTTACCCTGGCAAGGTCGAGAGTGTTGAAGGTGCCGAGCGAACCGACTTTCAGGGTCTCAACCGGCAGATTGGGATAGCCGAAAGGGGAGGCGGGATTAGGGCTGGCCGGGGAAGCAAAGTGCAGCACCGCGTCCAGCTTGCCGCGCACGGTGATGGTTTCGGAAACATCGTGCCTGATAAAAGTGAAATTCTTGTTCCTGACCAGGTGAACGAGGTTTTCGCGATTACCGGTGACGAAGTTGTCCATCCCGACGACTTCGTGACCTTCGGCTAGAAAGCGATCACAAAGGTGGGAACCGAGGAAGCCCGCGGCTCCGGTGAGAAGAATTCGCATGTAATGTTCCTAAATATGCTATTTCGGGGGACCAAGCCCCCGACGAAGCAGAGATTACTTCCAATCAATCTGACTGGTCAACCCATCGCCGGTGATTTGCTGGGATTGACCGGAGGCGGCGTCCACTATCCAGAGATTGCCTTCGTAGATGACGCCGATGAAGTCGCCGCCGGCTTCGAGCGGACGCGGGGCCCAGACAGGTATCTGCGGCTGGAGACCGGATTGCCCCTCAGCGGGAAACAGCGAACCAAGGTTCGTCCCATCGCTATTCATTACTTCCAACTGATAGCGGCTGGTTTTGGATTGGGTCGGGAAAATGGCCTGCAGGAAGGCTACCAGATAAGTTGACTCGGATTCGCTCTGCCGCAGGGAAGAAACCGCCGGGTTTGCGAACATGCCAGTCTGCTGGACGAGAGTGGTGCCCAGGTTATCGGTCAGAGAGGCGGTGGCCAGGTCGAAGTTGGGTGACTCTTCGGGACTGACCAGCCCGGTGGGCGCGGCGTGCGTGACCAGGTAAATGGTCCGGCTATCGCTGCCCCAGACCAGGCCGGGAGTCCAGGCCCAATCGCCGTGGGTGTTTAGCGGAGTGATGTTTAACAGGGTGGTCAGCCCTGCGCCGTTGATATCCACCAACCCGACCCCGTCTGGACGGGAATAGGCCAGGCTGTGACCATCCGGCGACCAGGCAAATGTCATCCCCCACCAGCCGTAAATGCCGCCGGAGTTGGTTTCGAGAACGTCAATAGTCGGGCCGGGTACCCCGTTTTCAAAGGTCAGGAAGTGCAGGTCGTTGTTGGCTTGCCAGCCCGGGGCAGTGGCGCGCGGCTCGACGGTGGAATAAGCAATCAGATATTCTTCGCCGGGCTGCCAGGCGGCGAAGTGAACCACGTTGGAGATGCCCAGGCTGACCGGTGTAGGCGGCTGAGCGGCGGTGTTGACAACCCACAGCGTATTGATTTCCTGGTCGAGAGGCAGCGCCGACTTGCGAGTGAAGAGCAGCAATTTTCCGTCCGAAGAAAGGGAGAAAATTTTGCTGTCGAGATCACCGGTGGTGACCAGCGGGCGGCGGTTGGAGGTGGAGACTTCCATGATCCAGGCGTTACGACCGGTCAGATAGACCAGCTTGCCGGGGATGGGCAGGGGCGCGAACGGCGACTGGACGCCGATCATGACGATCTCCGGTGTGGCGGCCTGCAGGATGTTTTCGGAGACCACCGAATTGCCGGTCTCGAAGCCATCCTCGAAGACATGCCGGATAGTAATTTCGCGCAGTCCATTTTGCCCGGCCTGAACGAGGCGGGTTTCTCCGGCCGGCAAAGACTCGTTATGCAGTTCCTGTCGCTCGAAGGGAATAATGACTTGCTGGGTCTCGAATTCTTCGCGCACACGCGTGACGGTAATAGTCAGCCCCTCCGTCAGGAGAGTATAGGCAGGCGGGTTCACGCGGTCAGCCTGGGACAGGCTGACGCCCGCCGTGGTGAGGGCCTGTTGCACGATGCTGCCGGCCGGAAGAGTGATATTCTGGCTGGCCCCATCGGCGATCACGCTGACAGTTACGTCTGCTTGCTGGATCTGCGGCGAACAGGCTGCCACCAAGAAGAAGACTGCGAAGATGGCGAGGAGTTTTCTGGTCATTAAGGGTTACTGGTATAATCCAAACGCTATTTCGTTTGCCCAACGATGGTCATCGTGCTGTCGGCAATGGTGACGCTCTGTAGCCGAAAGCCGGTGGCGACCGGGCCGAGCGCGCCGGTGTAGGCTTCCTGGATGGTGGTGGTAATGATTTCCTTCAACCCATTCGGGACAGGCAGCGGGCCGAAATCGGCGGAAGACAACTCGATCTTTAACTGGCCCTGCTCGTCCACCCCGGCGCTCAGAATAATCCTGGCAGTGGCCTCGAAGTAGCTTTTGCTAGCGGTCCCATAGACCTGGAGCTGGCCGTCCCGTAGATAAACCTGCGGGTTGGTGATCAGCGGCTGGGACTGAGCCTGGAGTTTGTAGTACAGGTACGAGGTCAACTGCGGTTCGGTGAAGGTCAGCGTGATCTGCCCGGAAGCCGCGGTTGCGACCGCAGTCTCCATGGATGACTGGAGTTCGGCCACCGCCTCGGTCGAGACCGGGATGGCGGGAGTCGGGTAGTCTGGCCCGCCGATGTTCATAGTGCAGGCCAGAACAGCCAGCGCCAGGGCGAAGACACCAACGAGAAGTGAAATTTTGCGAGTATTCATATTGCCTCTGATTGATAAATGGAATGCGGAAGTTCGCTGCCGCAACTTGCGATGACGTACTCCTACGGAGCACCCGGCCAACGCACTCCAAGCTGATGAGAGTTATTATAGCATGAGCGAATCTGAAAACCCGACCCCTCTGGATATCCCCGCCGCGCTGGAAGCGCTGCTGTTTGTCTCTGCCGAACCGGTGGCGCCGTCCCAACTTGCGACGGTGCTGGAGCTCTCCGCTTCGGCGGTGGAGCAGGGACTCAATCAGCTCGACGGTGAATTACAGACCCGCGGCCTGCGTCTCCAGCGCCACGGCGGGCGGGTCCAGTTGACCACCGCGCCAGAGATGGCTGAGACGGTCGAGCATTTCCTCGGGTTGGAAGCCACCAGCCACCTGAGCCGGGCTGCCCTGGAAACCCTGGCAATCGTAGCTTACCAGCAGCCGGTAACGCGTCCGCAGATCGAAGCGGTGCGTGGCGTCAGCAGCGACGGCGTGATGAAGTCCCTGCTTGGCAAGGGGCTGGTCCAGGAGGTGGGGCGGACTGAAGGTCCGGGCCGCCCAATCCTGTACAGCACTGCTCCCGATTTCCTCCAGCATTTTGGTCTGAACTCGCTGATGGAGCTGCCTCCGCTTAACCTGCCGGAGGATGAAAATGGCGAGAATCAAGACGAGACATTGAAAGGCTAACATGAAAGAACGCCTGCAAAAAATTCTGGCACGCGCCGGTTACGGTTCGCGGCGGAGTTGCGAAGAACTGATTTCCGCCGGACGGGTGCGGGTCTATGGTCAGGTGGCTGGGCTGGGTGATAAGGCCGACGCGGCCCGAGACCAGATCACAGTGGACGGGAGACCGGTCAAAGGGGCGGAGGAACTTGTCTACGTGGCACTTTATAAACCCCGCGGCGTGATCTCCACTGTCACCGATCCGGACCTGCGGACGGCGGTGCGCGACCTGGTCCCCGTGGAAGGGACGCTCTACCCAGTCGGACGCCTGGACTTCGACTCCGAGGGCCTGATTCTGATGACCAACGACGGCGACCTGGCCAATAAACTGACCCACCCGCGCTACGAGCACGAAAAAGAATACCGCGTTTTAGTGGCGACCCATCCCGACGGCGAGCAATTAGCCAAATGGCGGCGTGGTCTGGTGCTGGAAGATGGCTTCAAGACCGCCCCCGCGGACGTGTATGTGGTTTCCAAATACGGCAAAGGCGCCTGGCTGAATGTCACCCTGAAAGAGGGATACAAGCGCCAGGTACGCGAGATGGGCAAAGTGACCGGCCTGCCGGTGGTACGTATCGTTCGGGTGCGGATTGGGGAACTGCGCCTGGGCAATCTCAAGCCAAAGGAATGGCGTTATCTGACGCCGCAGGAAGTGGCTGCACTGAAGAAGCCTGCCGCTCCGCAAAAGCCAAAATCCGTGCCGGAAAATCCGAAGGCCACCAGATATCAGAAGTCAAAAAATACCCTGAGAAAACCCAAGGCCGGGCGCAGAGACCGGGATTGAAAAGGAGAAGGCAATGTCAAAGACACACATGACCAAACGGGATGCCCGGCGCGCGGCGCGTGCCAGGCAGAGACTCTATACCCGCATCATCACCGCCGGTATTATCATCGCCATACTCGCTGCGGCTACCTGGCTGGTGGTGACGACTCAAAAGGCAAAACCTGCTGCGACCACGGAACTGGTCGGTACGAAGCAGTATTCTGCCGCGCCGTCCATGTTAATTGATGTGACCAAACAATATTTCGCCAAAGTCAAAATGGCGAAGGGCGGGGAGTTCGTGATCCAGCTCTATCCGGACAAAGCCCCCATCACGGTGAATAGTTTCGTCTTTTTGGCGC
>Ga0105152_10000653_pt1 | contig 10770 bp, 9 predicted proteins | sample LakBais05cmmetaG_FD_81534 | JGI IMG/M metagenome (GOLD analysis project Ga0105152, IMG submission 81534) | Lake sediment microbial communities from Lake Baikal, Russia to study Microbial Dark Matter (Phase II) - Lake Baikal sediment 0-5 cm | ecosystem: Environmental > Aquatic > Freshwater > Lake...
AATAAAGATTGCGGTTATTGGAACGGGACGCATGGGAAGTGTTCACGTGCGCAATATTGCCCGGCTCATCCCCGAAGCGGATCTGGTCGCGATCTGCGACATCCGGCTGGAGGTGGCCCAGGCGGTGGCTGACGAGCTCGGCATCCGGCGGGTGGTCAAGGACTACCATGAACTGCTGGCCGACAAGGACATCGAAACCATCCTGATCGCCACTAGCACGAACACGCACGCCTTCATCATGAAAGACGTCGCCGCAGCGAGCAAGCACATCTTCTGCGAAAAACCGCTGGCGCTCAACTTGGCCGAGATTGACGAGGCGCTGGCTGCGGTCGAGAAGGCCGGGGTCAAGCTGCAAGTCGGGTTCAACCGCCGCTTCGACAAGAGCTTCCGGCAGGTTCGAGAGATCGTCGCCTCGGGTGAGATCGGGCGTCCGTGCATCCTGCGCATCACCAACCGTGACCCGGAGGTACCCGCCATGGAATTCATGCGCGTCTCGGGTGGGATGTTCCTCGACATGACTATCCATGATTTCGACATGGCCCGTTTCCAGGTCGGTGAGATCGATGAAGTTTATGCCACCGGCAGCGTGCTGATTGAACCGGAATTGAAAGAGTTCGGCGATATCGATACGAACGTGGTCACGCTCAAGTTCGCCAACGGCGCGGTCGGTGCAATCGACAACAGCCGCAAGGCGGCCTATGGCTACGACCAGCGCCTGGAAGTGTTCTGCTCGAACGGGACCGCCATGGCTAACAACGAATCCGAGAACACCGCCGTGAAGGGGAACGCGGACGGTTTCCGCTCGGCCAAACTGCCCCATTTCTTCATGCAGCGTTACGCCCCCTGCTACGTGGATGAGGTACGCCAGTTCATCGAGTGTGTCCGTGACGACAAGCCGACTCCGACCACCGGCAAGGACGGCCGCGCCGCGGTGGTACTCGGTTATGCCGCCGGGAAGTCGCTGCGCGAGAACCGGCCGGTGAAGGTAAGTGAGATCGGATAATGGGACGCGGAAAAACGCGGAGGACGTGGATCTTTATCATTTTTTCAACGTTTCTCTGTGCCTGTCAATGTCCGATAGAGATTTTTAAATTGTGACAAGCGACTTGCATAAACCCTCCGAGACTGAATACCTGAATTGCATCCGCTGCGGGCTGTGCCTGGCTGTCTGCCCGACGTACCGGGAAGTTCTCAGCGAGACCGCATCCCCGCGCGGACGGGTGGCATTGGCGCGCAAGGGGCTGGAGGGCGAACTGCAACTCAGCCCCAACCTGGCCGGGCAGATGTATGCCTGCTTCGACTGCCTGGCCTGCAACGACATCTGCCCGGTGGGCATTCGTCCCGCGGACCTGGCGATGGGGATGCGCGACTTCCAGGAGCAGCTCCAACCCATCAAATGGAAGAAGACACTGTTCGGGAGACTCATCCCGAAACCAATTCGCATGGAAGCCGCTACTTGGCCGCTGCGCGTGTATGAGAAACTTGGTATCCGCCACTTGGTTTACGCGTTGGGGCTGCGGAATCTGCTGCCCGGCAAAGTCCGCGACCTGGAAGCCATGCTGCCGCACCTGCCCCAGCGTCCGCTGCGCCAGGTACTGCCGGAGATCACTGAGGCCAATGATGAAAGCCGCTACAGGGTCGGGTTCTTCCTGGGTTGCGCCCAGAGCCTCTTGTTCGCCGGGGAAAGCGCTGCTAGTGTGCGGGTCCTGGCGCGTAACGGCTGCACCATCATCACGCCGAAAGAGACCGTTTGTTGTGGGATGCCGGCCCTGGGTTATGGTCTACCCGACCTGGTACGCGAACAGGCCCGTGTCAACATCGCCCTCTTTGAGAAAGCGAATGTCGAGACCATCGTCACCGACTGTGCCACCTGTGGCTCCACGCTGAAGGACTACGGCAAGCTGTTAGCGGATGACCCAGCCTGGGCGGATCGGGCTGCCACGTTCAGTTCCAGGATTCGGGACGTGAGCGAGTTCTTGATGTCCATCCCGCTTGAAAAACCACAGGGACGCATCGGGGCGCGTGTCACCTACCACGACCCCTGTCACCTGCGTCGCGCCCAGGGCATCTGGGAGCAGCCGCGCGAGATTCTAAAAATGATTAACGGTTTGGAATTCGTCGAATTACCCGAAGCGGACTGGTGCTGCGGCTCAGCAGGCAGCCAGCTCATCACACATTACGAAACAGCGCTCAAAGTGCTGAAGCGCAAGACCGACAACATCGCCAGCACGCGGGCCGGCTACATCGCTTCCGGTTGCCCCGGCTGTCAGATGCAGTTGAACGTTGGCGTGCGGCGCCGCGGACTGGACGTACAGGTTGTCCATCCAGTTGCGCTGCTCGACCGGGCCTATAACGGCAAGAAGGAAAAATAATGGATAAGAGCATCATCGCACAGCTTGAAAAGATCATCGGTAAAGACGGTGTGCTCTCCACGCCCGAAGACCTGGCGGTCTACGGCTACGACGGCACCTTCGAAGACCACCGCCCGGACATAGTCGTCCTGGTGCGCACGACGGAACAGGTCAGTCAGGTGGTGGCGCTGGCCGCCCGCGAACACATCCCACTGGTGACGCGCGGTATGGGTTCAGGTCTGGCTGCTGCCTCGGTCCCCTTCCAGGGAGGAATCGTCCTGGCGCTGACGCGCATGAACCGCATCCTTGAGATAGACCAGGCCAATGCCATTGTCAACGTTGAGGCAGGCGTAGTCACCGCGGACCTGCAAACTGCTGTGGATGAACTCGGGCTGTTCTACCCGCCCGACCCGTCCAGCATCCGCCACTCGACCATCGGTGGGAACATCGCCTGTAACGCCGGCGGCCCGCGCTGCCTGAAATACGGCGTGACCGGCGATTACGTGCTCGGTCTGACAGTTGTGCTGTCGGACGGGCGCATCCTGCACACCGGTGGGAAGCTGATCAAGGATGTGGTCGGCTATGACCTGACGGCGCTGTTCACCGGCTCGGAGGGGACCCTGGGCGTGATCACCGAAGCCCTGCTGCGCCTGACCGCCAAACCGAAATTTGCCCGCACGGCGCTGGTCGAGTTCGCCGCGCTGGAGGACGCCTCCCGCACGGTCAACGCCATCCTATTGAATGGCATCGTCCCGGCCGCGCTGGAACTGATGGACGAAACCGCCATCGCCTGCGTCGAGGAGGCTTTGCACCTGGGCCTGGCTCTGGATGTAGAAGCGTCTCTGCTGGTCGAGACTGACGGCGCGGACGAGGCCTCCGTTTTGCGCGAGATCGAAGCGGTGGCAAAGATCTGCCAGGAAACCGGGGCGCGGCAGGTGAAGGTTGCCAAAGACGAGGTCGAGCGGGCAAATTTATGGCAGGCCCGCAGGTCCGTTTCGCCAGCGCTGGCCCGCAAGGCTCCCAACAAGCTGGGCGAGGACATCACCGTGCCGCGCAGTGCCATCCCGGAGGCCGTCCGCCGCTTAAAGGCCATCAGCGCCAAATACGGCCTGCCGATCGTCATCTTTGGTCATGCCGGGGATGGCAACCTGCACCCCAATATCCTGTTTGACAAGCGCGACCTCGGGCAGTGGAAAAAAATCGGGCTGATGGCCGCCGAGGAATTTGCCCTGGCTTTGGAACTCGGTGGCACGCTCTCGGGTGAGCACGGCGTCGGGGCCCTGAAGCGTCCCTATATGGAGCAGGCCCTTGGTCCGGTTTCGCTCGAGGTCCAAAAACGCATCAAGGCCGCCCTCGACCCACTTAATATTCTCAATCCCGGCAAAGTGTTCCCGGAATAATCCATCTAAATTAAAAGGAGAAAAAATGTCAAACACGAACGTACCAAAAGGATTTCTTTCCACCAGCCAGCCCGACCTGTTCTTCGAGGACAACGCCGTCGGGCGGATGAAGAAGGAAGTGTGGGAGGCCAGCGACTTGCAGATCGACGACATCCTGGTCGACTACGGCATCCCCTCGCCGGTGGAGTGGGGCAAGCCAGGCTCGTATATCCAGACTACGACCCGCTGGCAGGTAGAGCAGAACCGCAAGAAGAACGACGTGGTCTTCATCCCGGTCGGCTGCACCGAGCTGCACGGCCGGCACCTGCCCAGCGCGGCGGATACGCTTTATGTCAGCGCTATCTGCGAGGGTGTGCGACGCTTCACCGCCAAACGCGGCACCCCGGTCAACCTGGCGCTTCCCCCGCTGAACTACGGCGGGCATCCCTACCACCACATGGGTATGCCCGGCACAGTCATCATCCGGGAGCATGTGGTACGCGAGATGATGATCGATGTGATGCTCGGGCTGTGGAATGACGGTTTTCGCAAGCAGTTGATCGTCAACAACCACGGTCAGCTGTGGATGCTCGAATCGGCGGTGCAGGAGTTCATGAAGCGATACCAGTTGCCGGGTATTTTCCGCGTCATCGACTGGCACCGCGGCGTGCGCGAGTTTTTCCGCCCGGTCGAGCGCGGCGGCCAGATGACCACCAACTTCGTTCACGCCGACGAGTCCGAGACCTCCCTGAGCCTGCTGCTGCACCCCGAGATGGTCGATATGAATTACGCCGTGGACACCGAGGGTAAAAACTACCTACCCGAGGGCCACTTCGATAAATCCGTCGACCCGTTCGGCCGCCCCAGCCGCTGGTCGGAGGGCGAGGGTCACTTCGCCATTGAGATTTCCGCCACGCCCGAGGGGGTGGTCGGCAAGGCCAAATCCGGCACGGCACAGAAAGCCAAGCGCCCGATGGCTGCCATCCTGAAGTACCTGACCCTGTGGCATGACGATGTGCTCGAAGCTTTCCCAGCCGGGAAAGTCCCGCCAGTGGAGGAAGTCACCCTGCGCACGGCCAAAGAAATGGAACCCTACCTGCGGGAGCCGCTCAGCGAAGGCTGGAAACCGGTCTACAACATTCCGCGCATCGGGCAGGGCACGGAAGTATAACCTGTCACTGCGAGCCGTTTTTTGAAAAAGCAGTCTCCCACTCAACCCGTGATCGCTTCTTCGCACCTTGCCCAGACCGCAAGGGCTGGGAAGAACGTCCTCGCAATGACACCAAAAAGAATAAGGAGAAAAACATGAAAGGCAAAATGCAAGGCGTTACCCTAATCGCAGATTGGGCTCCCAAGCCCGGGTTCAAGCTGGGTTCGAAAGATATCGAAGGCCGCCAGACCTACCTGGGCAGCCAGGTATGGAGCAACCCGCGGCTGGAGATCCGTGAATACGACATCCCCACCCCGGGTCCGGAAGAAGTGCTAATGGAAGTCAAAGCCTGCGGCATCTGCGGCTCGGACGTCCACATGGCCCAGGCGGACAAAGACGGCTATATCTATTATCCCGGATTGACCGGCTTCCCGTCCATCCTCGGGCACGAGTTCTCCGGCGTAGTCGTGGAAGCGGGCAAGAACGCCCGCGACAAGCGTACCAACAAGCCCTTCAAAGGCGGCGAAGCCGTCACCACCGAAGAGATGCTCTGGTGCGGACAATGTAAACCCTGCGCCGATGGCCAACCCAACCACTGCGAACAGTTGAATGAAGTTGGCTTCAACGTCAATGGGGCATACACCAAATACATCGTCCTGCCCTCTCGCACGCTGTGGAGCCTGGAGCCGTTGCGCAAAAACTACAAGGAGGAGAATATCTTCATCGCCGGCAGCCTGGTCGAGCCGACCTGTGTGGCCTACAATGCGGTCATCGAACGCGGTGGTGGCATACGGCCCGGTGACCGTGTCGTCATCCTGGGCGGCGGACCTGTCGGGATCGCGGCTTGCGCCATCCTCAAGCGTGCCGGTGCCTCGCAGGTCATCATCTCCGAGACCCAGCAGGAACGCGCCAACATGGCCCTCAAACTGGGCGCTGACTACCACATCAACCCTTCCAAGGAAGACTTCGCTGAGCGCGTGCTTGAGATCACTGCAGGCATGGGCGCTGATCTGTTCATGGAGGCCACCGGCCTCCCAGCGGTCGTCTATCCCGGCATCGAGAAGGTCATCTGGGAAGGCCGAACACTACTCAGCACGGTCGTTGTCACCGCTCGCGCTGAAGCCAAAATGCCCGTTACCGGCGAAGTACTGCAGGTGCGCAAGGCGCGCATCGTCGGCGCCCAGGGTCACTCCGGCCACGGCAACTTCCCGCGCGTTATCGAGTGCATGGCCACTGGCATGGACATGACCCGCATGAGTACCAAGAAGATCAGCCTGGAAGAACTGCCCGAGAACATCATCAAACTGCAGACCGACCGCTCGGAGTGCAAGATCACGTACGTGGCGAAGTAATTCGCCCTCACCCCCAACCCCTCTCCCTGAAAGGGAAAGGGGAAAGGAAAAGCAATGAAACTCTCCATTGTCCTCTCCACCCAACCTGCCCAGTTCCAAGCTGCCACCTTCAAAGACAATCTGGAGACAAACCTGCGGCGCATCACCGCCCTGGGCTATGACGGCGTTGAACTGGCGATTCGCGACCCAAAACTGGTCGACCTCGACGAGCTAGACCGACTGATCCGGGAGTGCAAACTGTCCGTCCCGGCCATCGGGACTGGGCAGGCCTGGGGCGAGGAAGGCCTGTCGTTCACCGACCCGGATCCCTCGGTCAGGCGCGCGGCGATCGAACGCATCCAGAGCCACATCCCGGTCGCGTCCTGCTTCGGGGCAGTCATCATCATCGGCTTGATCCGCGGCATCCTCAAACCGAGCGTGGAGCAAGCCCAGGCAATGGATTGGCTGACGGAAGCCCTGCGCGAGTGCTGCGCGGCTGCCCGTCTGCATGGTATCCGTCTCGCGTTGGAGCCGATCAATCGCTACGAGACGACAATCATCAACAACGCCGTCCAAGGGCTGGAATTAATCGAACACGTCGGAACAGACAATTTCGGCCTGCTGCTTGATACTTTCCACATGAATATCGAGGAGCCGAGCATCGAGGCGAGCATTCGCCAATGCGGGCCGCATATTTTTCACTTCCACGTGGCCGATTCCAATCGCTGGTACCCGGGCGCCGGGCACCTGGATTTCAAGTCCATTCTGAAGACTCTCTTCGCCACCGGGTACTCCGGTTGGGTTTCAGGAGAATTCCTGCCAGAGCCGGATCCTCGGACAGCAGCAGAGAGGAATATTACGGAATTGAGACAGATATAAGACCGGTCGAGATATCTTCAAAATAGTAATGGCTAGGAATCAATCGTCGCTTTTGGGCGCCGTGGAGGCGACCGGCGACATCTCCGTCACCGACCCGGACTGTGCCGCCTGATCACCTTCTCGCCCGGCGGACGGCTGCTCGGCAGGCACATTGCTTTTGCCCAGCGGTATCGCCTCAGATCGTAAAGCTGAATATCTCTGATGCTCTTTTTAGCATCTACCAAAACCGAATCGAGTTCCTTTGCTGATTGCTAGTTTTCAGTTTTCCTCTTGTAATGAACAAATAAATATCTAACTTCATCAGCCCTTTGATTCGAATTACCATGGAGTTACAAAATGGTTTTTCACCAAAAAGAAATATTAGGTGTTATTAGCACAAAAACTCTCATACTCAGTCACTATATGGCTGGGTGGGTTGAAGTTCTTGTAATAAAAAACCTCTTTTTCAAAGGGCTCAAGCGCAGGGGAGCCTTTCCCATATACAAGAAAAGCCACTTTTGCACCGTAAAGAAAAAAGCGTTCGATATCGGAGGAAAATTCAGTAGCCTTGTTGTAACACAGGGAAATGCTGGCTGAACGCAGTCGATTTGCCAGATCTTTGCCGCTCTCCAAAAGCGAAGTGCGTTCGGTGATCGATAAATTCAAAAAGCGCTCCACAAATTGCTTGTATTCTTCCTCAAGGCTCATATTGCCATCCTTCGTCTAACGATTAAGGATTGATGTCTCGGGAATTGTGAAAGTCGAGGCTCCGGATCACTGCGCCGTACTTTTCGTAATTAATTGGGACAGCAGAGAATTCAGCCATCTTTTCTATGGTATTAACGACGTGCATGAGTCGCGCTGCGATGAGTTACCAGAACTTTTACGAACACAACCGGTTAGGCCAATTCGACACTATGCTAGGTCGGTCAGTTAGCGGCAGCGCCCGCTTACGTTCGTTGGGCGCAATGCCAGAAGTTATCTCACAGCCTACATTCTTTGAAAAAGTCGCTCCAGTCACCGTCGGTGAACTCATTTATGACAAAACAGACATCCATTTTATATGGGTTTTCCAGATAAACCCATATATTCCTGAGTTCCGGGTCATTTATGGATTCTGGAAATAATTGCGCGAAAGTTTCATAATTGACGTTCACACCGATATCAAATTGAATTAAGGGGATCGAAGCCTTATCGAAAGAAACCACTTCAAATTTTGGCCTTCTGATTCTTGTATAATCAATGGCTTTGCGATGAGAAATTTCGTGGATGTTCCCAGGAATGATAAAGTCCCAAGGTTCACCAGTGGGGAATTTATGATACAAACATCGTGAAGACAAATGCTCTCTCAGCTGCAATATGTCGGGGTGTAAATCTGAGGAGAACCAAGGTAGATTAAATCCAACGTGGTCAATTCCAGCTAATCTCACTCCCGAGGTCAAAAGCCTGTGGTTCAATGACCCGACACTTATGGGCTCATATGAATGCGGACTCTGTTTGCTCAACCCCGTCGAGTTTTCGATTTTGACAGAGGTAGTATCACCATTTGAAAGGGTAAAATCAGTAAGAATGCCTGAGTGTTCGGATTGGAAATCCATGCGTATTTTAGGAAAAAAGCTTTGGTCAGAACTGGCCAGTTCATGAACATGGTTCTCACACTCTCCAAGTACATCAATTAGCGAAGTGAGTTGGTTGGCGAACTCAATATTCGTATTGGGGAACTTAACGGTTATTCTTTCAAGATAAACTATTGTCATGGGTAACTTCGAACCTGATTGGTGTTTTGTTTCGAGTTTCACGCCCAAGTCGGGTTTAAGCAGATCGTAAACTTCTATGTAGCACACAGTAACAGCTAAAGGGCGATCTGTATAAAATCTCAAACGGTTAGGATTTTATCCGGATGATAATTAACTCATCCTGCAATTACTATACAACAAACCCATACAGCAGGCAGGTGGTTTTCGTTTTGCCCCTCCAGACCGCTTTTACCGTTCCACTTCCGGAGTGAGTGTACTTTTAAGTTTTTTGAGCACCGGCGCAGCCAATTTTCCCCACACCAGTTTGACCATCAACCCCGCCCTCCAGAAAGCCACTGCCGCCATCCCGTGTGCCAGCACAGCGAAAAACGGTGGCGTCTGGAATGTGTAATACGTCCAGCACTGGCGCGTGGTGCCCCACAACTCCAGGAAGTAGCCCAGTCCGGCACCGGCCAGAAAGGTCAACACGGCGTAGCGGTGATCGGTCGGCGTCAGGGTGAGTAGGGCAACCAGCAGCAGCGCCATGACGGTGTAGGACTTTCCAAATGTCGGGGCGACGAAGTACAGCATCAACCCGTAGAAACCAATGAAGATAGCCCAATAAAGCAATTTAAACACAAAAGCCTCAAGGTCTTTTTCTTGGTGCTCTTTACCCTTCGTGAACCAAGTGGTGTACTTAGTGGTTAAAAATCCGAATATTCTCGTAATCCGGTCGATCGAAAGACTCGCGATCGGCCACGCCGGGATGATCCACAACGGCGGCCGCTCGGTGGTGAAATAGTGCCACAGGTTGGTCTGCGTGCCCCAGGATTCGATCACCAGTCCGCCAAACATGCCGACGAAGACGATCAGCGCATCCCGACCCAGGTTGGCGTGGGCGATGATGGTCAGGGTCATGAAGGAAAAAATGCCCAATAACAGCCAGTCCATGTAAAGCCACCAGGGTCCGCTCCAGTCGATGTAGGCCAGTGCTTCCTGCGCCAGCGGCCACCAAACGTAAACAATCAGCCCACAGATCAGGAAGAATCCGCCCAGCAGGACGCTGCTGGAACGCGTCCAGCCGAAGAGTGCCAGAGTGCGGCGGAAAAGCGAGGGGCGTTGGACATGCTCCGCATCGGCCATGGCCGCATTATACTTGACTCCCGGCCCGGATTGCTCTACACTCGGTTCCTGTCCCGTCCCGTAAGAGATTCGGGATGATATGTTGGAACCGAGACCACCACGAAAGGATACAACCATGCCCGCTTCCCGCATCCGCTGGGGTCTGCTCAGTACCGCCCGCATCAACAAAGCCCTGCTCGTTCCACTCAGTACCTCCAAACGGAACCAACTGCTGGCGGTTGCGAGCCGGTCACAAAACCAGGCCGATGAATATGCCCGCCAGAACAAGGTCAAACGCGCTTACGGTTCGTATGCGGATCTGTTGGCCGATCCCGATATAGATGTCATTTACAACCCTTTGCCGAACCACCTGCACGCCGAATGGACGATCAAAGCCGTCCAGGCGGGTAAACATGTGCTGTGCGAAAAACCGCTGGCCTTGAGCCTGGCCGAAGTGGACGCCATGTCCGCCGCAGCGGAAAAATATGGAAAAGTGGTCGCCGAAGCCTTTATGTACCGCAGCCATCCGCAGACATTGAAAGCCCGGGAAATTGTAGCAAGCGGCAAACTTGGGAGAGTTAAATTGGTACGCGGTTCGTACACCTACCCGGGGACCGACCCCGACAATTACCGCTGGAAGCCTGAGATGGGCGGCGGCGGCTTATGGGATGTGGGCTGCTATCCGCTGAGCTATACCCGCGTCCTGCTTGGGGCGGAGCCGCTGGAGGTGTTTGGATGGCAGGTTACCGGTCCGACCGGCGTGGACGAGGTGTTCGTCGCCCAATTGCGCTTCCCGGATGATGTCTATGCCCAGTTCGATTGTAGTGTCAAAATCCCGTATCA
>Ga0105152_10000655_pt1 | contig 10759 bp, 5 predicted proteins | sample LakBais05cmmetaG_FD_81534 | JGI IMG/M metagenome (GOLD analysis project Ga0105152, IMG submission 81534) | Lake sediment microbial communities from Lake Baikal, Russia to study Microbial Dark Matter (Phase II) - Lake Baikal sediment 0-5 cm | ecosystem: Environmental > Aquatic > Freshwater > Lake...
CACCGCACTGGCTCACGAGCTCCGTCATCATCAGGGCGGCGAACAAGCCATCATCGCCGCCGTGTAATTCTCGGTAGAAGTAGTGGCCGCTGGCCTCGCAGCCAAACAGGCAATCCCGTTCGATCATCGTGCGCTTGATGAACGCGTGCCCACTCCGTTCCATGATCGGCTGTCCTCCACAGCCGAGTATTGCCTGGCGCACCGTGTCCGAGAGCTTGATATCGTAAACGACTTTCGCTTGGGGCGCCTTGGGAACCAACCAACGAACCAGCAGCGCCGACACTTCATCCGTGGAGACGATCGAACCGGAACCATCGACAAACGCCACCCGATCTCCATCTCCATCCCAGGCGATTCCCAGGTGCGCCCCGGTCCTCACTACCTCTTTCCTCAGCGCTGCCAGACTGCCTGGCCGCGCGCAGTCGGGCGAGCGATGCGGAAAGGTTCCATCAATCCTGCAAAAGAGCCGATGCACATTGAATCCGAGCTCCGCGAAAAACTGGGGCGCCAGCTCCGCCCATGCTCCATTCCCTGCATCCAGAATCACGACCATCCCGGGCGCGTGGCGGAGTTGTTCCCACCGCTCCAGAATCCAGGCTTGGTAGGCTGGAACGGGGTCTATAGTCTCAGTCGCACCCTGCTGCTGGCGGAAGGCTCCTTGTTCAACCCGGCGCCGCAGTCGATCGAAATCGTCAGGAGTTGGAGGGAGATCCCCTAGCATCAGCTTCAGCCCGTTGTAGTCGGGCGGGTTGTGGGATGCGGTCACGATCAGGACGGCGGCAGTCCTCCAGTGCCGATGGGCAAAATAGGCAACGGGCGTTGGGATCTGGCCAGCATCCAGAACGAATGCGCCCGAGCCCATCAAGCCCTCAGCCAGCGCGGCCTTGAGCGCAGGCGTGCTGGTTCGGAAGTCACCGGCGACCAAGATGCGTGCGCCTGCGGGCAACGTTGAGCCCACACTTGCCCCCACCCGCCCGAGAAGCTCGGGGGAAACATCCTGAGGGTAGACCCCGCGGATATCACACGCTTTCCAGGGACTGCTCATGAGCATCCTCGCCTGGCACACGCGGCGCGAAAGGCGTGGTAGATCGGCTCGAACTGCTCCGCAGCCGTGCGGTCAGGCTGATAGCGTTCGCACACGCAAGTCATCCCTCGAAGGGCAGCCATCAGGTTCCCGCCGTACAGGGGTTCGGCCGCCGCCAGGATTGCGGCTCCAAATGCCGAGGTTGGGTAACGACACCGCAATACGACGCGCTTCAGAACATCGGCACGGAGCTGTGCCAATACGGGACTGGCTGCCGCGCTGCCCGTCGAAAAGACGATCTCACCCAGCGGGACCCCGCATTCCTCCAGTCGTTCGAATCCCCAGCGCTCGACGAAAGCGAGCGACTGTAACTGCGCCGCGTACCAGTCCCCAGGACTTGATGGATTCCCCTCGACGAATGTCTCGGCTCCGGGATTAAGGAACGGGAACCGTTCTCCTCTCGACCGGAGAAGGTAGCAGAGGCGGGAAGAGGGAAAATGACCGGCGGCATGCTGGTCCATTTCTCGCGCTTTCATTCCGGCCTGATCGCAGCGGAGGCTGCCAGGGCCGGTATTGCTGGCGGCTCCCGGCGCCCACAGGTCTCCCGGATGTCGGTGGCAATACATGCCGGGAGCTAACCGGGGCTTGCTACGAGACAGGACCTTCCAGACAATCGTGGTACCGAGGGTCGTATTCGCGTGACCCGCTTCGCTGGCTCCTGAGGCCAGCAGGCTCGCCACTCCGTCGGTCGCCCCCGCTAGCACCGGTGTTCCCGGAGACAATCCCGTCTCCTCACTGGCTTGGTTTGATACGCCGCCCACGCGCGTGCCTGGGCGAACGACTCTGGGAAGGAGTTGCGGCGAGAACTCTAACCATGAGACCGCTCTACTCCAGCCCCCGGCCTCCACGTCGTAGCCAAGCTTGAGCGCGCTTGAATAGTCGGTCGTTTCGAACTGACCGGTGAGTTTTCCGGTCAGCCAATCCGCGGGATGCAGCAAACAACAGGCTCGCCCCCAGATGGCAGGTTCCTGCTGCCGCACCCAGGCGGCCTTAACAAGCGAGTAGGAGGAATTGAATCGAACGTCTGCGGAGGGAAGCCCTCGGTTGAGGTCTTCGGCGATCGATCCTCCACGGGAGTCGTCGTATAGGATCGCCGGGCGCACGGGCCGCCCTTGCGAATCAGCCAGAACCAGCGATCCCGAGGTCGAGGTTACAGCAATGCCCCCCGCAAGAGCTCCAGGCTCTTCTGCGCTCAACTTATGGAGCGCACGCTTGATCGTGTGACAGACCGCACGCCACCAATCGTGCGGGTCTTGCTCGTGGACTGATCCCTCGGCACAACCATCCGCGAGAGCTGCTTGGGCCTCAGCCAGGACATTGCCGCCTGCAGTCGCTACCAATGTCCGGACCCCGCTGGTGCCAACATCGACCCCGATGACCACAGCCGCGGTATGAAGCTGCATATCTCAACTGACCCCGCAATTCAGGAATCGGTCAACCCGACGCGCGCCTGGGTTCCCAACAAGCGTTTCTACTAGAACGAACAAATGTTAATAAGTCAAACCGGAAAACGGGTTTGTACTCCGGAAGAATCCTCTAAGGCCAGATAGCGGAGGACGGCACCTCAAACCCGACTTTACTTTGTCTCACGCAGGTATCTCGTTTGGGCTGAACCACGGCAGGCTGCATCGTAGGCATTCAATTGCGTCTTTGGCCCCGGCGCGGGTCGAATTCCTTCTTCTCGAGCAGCTTGAGCTCCTGGAAGAGTCGCATTTCCTTTTGCGCCTCGTCGTGACGCCCCTGTCTGACGTAGGCACGACTGAGAAGATAGTGAGCCTCCGGATAGCGGGGGTCCGCCTTCACACATTTGGCCAATGCTTCCATGGCTTCCTTCTCGCGACCCTGCGTGGTGAACACCCTCGCCATCAGGCACAGGCCCTCGCACGATTGCGGATTCGCCTCCACCGCCTTCTCCAGGTACGGCAAGCTTTCGGGAAAGTGGTTCTGCCGGTAAAGGAGCCTTCCCAGATAGAGGTACGGCTGCTCTCCTTTGAGTTTGAAACGCTCGGTGAGTTCGATGGCTTGCCGATAGCATTGGATAGCCTCTCCCTCACCCTCAAGTTCCTCGAGAGCTAAACCTAGGAAGAGGCGCGCGGGGACAAATTCCGGGTTGAGCTTCACCGCTTTGCGCAGCACGGGTTCAGCCAGTGGAAAGCGGCTGTCGGTGTAGTAAAGAGCCCCCAGGTGAAAGTGCGCGAGGTAGTCGTCCGGTGCAACTTGGATGGCCTTTTTCAAGGCGGTTTCGGCGATGTCCACTCTATTAATAAGGATCGCATTGGAGGCCACTAGCTTGAAAACGTCGGCATCCTGTTGGTTCAACGTCAGGCAGCGCTCGAGGATCTTGAGCGACTCCCGGTATTTCTGTTCGCGAAAGAGGATTTTTGCCTCGAGGAAGAAGGTGCGGTGGCTATCACCGAGCGTACGAACCTGGTCTGCCAACTTCTCACGCGCTTCCTGGAGTTTGCCAGCATCGATGAGCCGGTCGATTTCCTTAAGCTCTCTTTCATCGACCGGGGCACCGACGTCAGTTGGTAAGGAGCTGAGGGCAAGGTGCGAGGTCTGCCTTTCTGCCTTCTTTCCAGGCCGGCCCTCAGGCGTGCCGAACTCCGCCTGACTCGAGACCCTGGTCCTTCCATCGCTCGGCGGGGGCAGTATCGCTCCGCTATGAGTCAGACTGACTGTAAACACCAAGAAAAGGAGGCTAGGTACTGTTCCCGTGCTTGACGTGCGGGAGAACACTGCCCTGTTGATCTGCCGCCTCATTCGCTCGGCCCAGGATAGCACATGAGAGTCGCGCCTTATCAGAAAAGCCCCGGAAGGACTGCCATTCCGGGCAGATGTTTGTCCTGCCGAGTGGGTATGTTACATTAGACCGTTGATTCCGGCACGTGAGCACGCCGCTGGGTCCATGAGATCTGCCTGGCCCAACCTTATCCTGCCAGCTCTCCTGGCGATCGCCTTCAGCGCGCTGCCTAATCCTGCCGCAAAGATTCCAGGCTCGGCCAAGTACGTTGAAGCGCACGACACGGCTGGATTGAACTTCCAGTTCAGAAACTCCCCCACCCCAAACAAGTACCTGATCGAGACGATGGGGGGCGGAGTGGCAATGCTCGACTACGACTCTGATGGCTGGCTCGATGTGTTCTTCGTGAACGGCGCCGCGCTGCAAAACCGACAGCCCGAAGGTCAATCGCCAGACAAGTCCTCCCCCGAGTATTGGAATCGGCTGTTCAGAAACAATCGTGATGGAACCTTCACCGACGTCACGGAGAAGGCGGGCGTGCGCGGCAGAGGCTACGGCATGGGAGTGGCCGTCGGGGACTTCAACAACGATGGCTTTCCGGATCTATTCGTCACCAATTACGGCGACTGCATCCTTTACCGCAACAACGGGGATGGATCATTTACGGACGTCACAAGCCAGGCTGGCATCAAGACGGAAGGCTGGAACATGAGCGCCGGCTTCCTGGATTACGACAACGACGGTTACCTGGATCTTTTTGTGACCCGCTATCTGCAGTGGGACTTTTCGGTCGGCGCCATGGTGTGCGGTGTCAATGTGCCCGGCGGCCGCGCCTACTGCCACCCTAACGAATTCAAGGCGGTTTCCAACTATCTCTTCCGCAACAACCATGACGGCACTTTCACGGACGTGAGCGAGTCGAGCTATGTCAAAGAGCGGGAGGGCTACGGCCTGGGCATGGCCTTCGGAGACTTCAACAACGACGGCCTGATCGACATCTACGTGGCCAACGACGCCTTCCCGCAATTCCTTTTCAAGAACAATGGCGACGGCACGTTCAGCGAAGTGGCGGCGCTGGCGGGCGTGGGCTTCACGGAGGATGGTAACACCTTCTCGGGCATGGGCACCGACTTCACGGACCTCGATAATGACGGCTTCCCTGATATCTTGACCACGGCCCTCCCTTATGAGTATTTCGCTTTCTTCCGCAACAACGGGGATGAGACTTTTACATACTCCAGCGTGACCTCCGACTTGGCGGAAATCTCCCGGCCCTTCGGCGGCTGGGGCATTCACGCTTTTGACTTCGGTAACGACGGCTCGAATGAGGTTTTCGTGGCCACCAGCCACGTCATGGACAACATTGAGGTCACGCAGCCGCATCTGCGCTACCTGCAGAAGCCCTTGCTGATGCGGTACCAAGGGAAACGCTTCGTGAACGTCTCTGCCGACTCCGGAGAGGTTTTCAACGAGGCGTGGGTTGCTCGCGGCGCCGCCTTCGGTGACCTCGATAACGACGGTGACATCGACATCGTAGTCTCAGACTACCGCGGCCCGGCTCACCTGCTGCGCAACGAAGGAGGCAATAAGAACCACTGGATCACGCTGGACTTGGTAGGAAGAAAGAGCAATCGCGACGCCCTGGGAGCACGCGTGAAGCTCACGACCGATGGCGGCAAGGTCCAGTACCGGACTGTGAGTACCGCGGGAAGCTACGCGTCGGCCAACGACCGCCGTGTAACGTTCGGAATCGGAGATGAGAAAACCATCCAACAGATCAGCATCCGTTGGCCGAGCGGGATCGAGCAGGTGATCGACAACCCAAAACTGGACCAGATCCTGCGTGTGGTTGAAGAGGGAGCTCCGCCGAAGCCAACTGCCGGAGGAAATAGAGATCAACACCAGTCGTTTCCTCCGCACGCGGTGTCACCCACCCGACAGTTAAGCAGCTTCTACCAGCCAGTCCAGCTGGAGCGTGGTGCGAGCGCCGTGCGCCAGTACGATCTGGGCCTCGTGGCGCTGCGCCAAGGAAAATTCCCCGAGGCGGTCGAAGCGCTAAGGGAGGCAATCAACCTCCGGCCCGGTTACATTGAGGCTCATTATGCTTTGGGGGTGGCTTACAGTCGTCTGGGTGGCGACAAACTCGCGGCCGCAGTGGACGAGTTTCTGGAAGTGTTGCGGCTGAAGCCCGACCACATCGACGCGCGGGTGGATCTCAGTTCTATCCTTGCCCGAGAAGGCGATTCCTACGCGGCGGCACGTCAATTGGAAACGGCACTCCGCTTCGCACCCGAGAACCCCGAGCTGCATATTCTCCTGGGGAAATCACAGTACGACTCCAGAAAACACTCCGAGGCTGTAAAGTCGTTTCGGAAAGCACTCGAATTGAACCCACGACTGTCGGTCGCGCATTATGGCATCGGTTTGGTATTAGTCCGGCAGCACGCAAGTGACAAAGCGGCGGATCAGTTTCAGGCCGCTCTGACTCTAGACCCGGGCGACGCGTTCTCGCATTACGAACTGGGCAGGATTGCGTTGGAGAAAGGGGATTTGACGAAAGCCGGCATTCACTTGAACGAAGCCGTCCATCTGCGACCCGCCATGGCCTGGGCTTATGTTGAACTGGGCAAGCTATACCGCCGGAGGGACAAGCCCGCACAGGCTGAAGACAGCTACCGCGCCGCCCTGCGTTACAGGCCGGCGCTCTTCGACGCGCTCTACAATCTGGCCATGTTGCTCCAGGCCCAGGGGAAAGCTGAGGAGGCCAGGGACTATTTTGAAAAGGTACGCGCCTTGCAGGAGGTCAGAGCGGCAACGAGTAAGGCCAATTCGCTCAACGCGGATGGCATCAAATACACAGATGAAGGCCAGCTTGATGAGGCCTTGGCAGCCTTTCGCAAGGCACTGGCTGCCGACCCTTCTTTCTTTATGGCGGCCTATAACCAGGGCGTAGTTCTTAGCCGGCAGGGAAAGAAGCAGGAGGCGATTGAAGCGTTCCGAACTGCCATCCGTTTACGCCCCGACTTCGTGATGGCGCATTACGGGTTGGGCCTGGCTCTTAGAAGTGCGGGAGATACCACCGCTGAGGAGGAGTTGCGCAAGGCTCGACTTTTGGAGCAATACGTCGCGCAACCCCTGGGAAGGGACGATACTGCAGCTTTCAGCGAACCCCGATGAGCCGGCCCTTCGCGAACGCACTCGAGCTGGATGCCTTCATTCCAGGGGCCTGGTGGCATCGTAGAGGGCTTTGTCGCGAACTGTCGGCAGATTCATTCGTTCCGCGTTTAATCGATCGACAATGGCCTGTTCCCTTTTCATATCGTCCAGGCGCTTGAGCTTGAAGTACAGGCGCACGAGCGCGATATGATAAGGTGGGAAGTTCGGCCTTCTTGCTACGGCGTCCTCGATCAGTCTTCCTGCCTCTTCCCCCTGTCCCTTCGACTGGGCCAGAAGCCCCAATTGAAACAATATGTCGGGCTCATTGGGCCTCATCTGGATGGCTTTCGTGAGGAGTGCGGTGGCCTCGTCGATCCGCCCCAGTTGTCGGTAGAGAGAGCCCAGCATGCTTATTGCATTGGAATCCTGAGGGTTGATCTTGAGTTCAGCTTCGAACATCTGAGTCGCCAGATCGCTTCTCCCGACAAGAAAATACGCGTATCCGAGCTGTGAATGCAGGTCTGGAAGTCTGGGGTTGAGCTGTTGGGCAAGCAGCAGCTCCTTCAACGCCTTATGCTTGTCCAGCAGGGCAAGACTGTATGCCCCGACAATCAGGTGGGACTCGGCTGAATCGAGGTGCTTGAACTTCTCTACCAGGGGCTCTACTTTCTTCAACTCGTTGGTCTTGAGGTAGGCAGAAGCCAAGGTATAGGCTGCGGATAGATTCTCCGGCTCGCCGTGAACCACGGCCTCCAACTCAGCCGTGCCTTCGCCGACCTTGCCGAGTTTCAACAGGCACAGTCCAAGCAAATGCCGCGCGGCGTAGTTTGCCGGCTGAACCGCGACCACCCGGGATAACTCCCGCTGCGCTGACTCGTATTTTATCGGCACGCATGTACGCGATGCCGAGATTGAAGCGCACGGCATATTGCTTTGGATCAATCCTGAGGGCGTCATGGAAACACTTGACCGCGCGCTCCTGCTGTCCCAGTTGGGAATACACCAGCCCCAGATTCGACAGCACGTCCACGCGTTGCGGAGCAAGTCTTAGAGCTGTCTCATAGGCCTGACGTGCCCCCTCCCAGTCACCCTTCTGTTGCAGTTCAACACCATGCGTGAAGGCCTTCTGGGCCTGGCTGGCCGTCGTCTGTGCGCTTGTCGCTGTGTTAGCCTCAAGCACAGCGATGGCGATGAGCGTCAGTGCCGCAAAGCTTCTCAAGAGAAAACTCCAGGTAAAGCGGAACTAGGAGTCTAGGAACGCTTGATCCGGAGAGCGATATCCACCGCGTGCGTCGGAGTTGTAAACGTCCGGTTGCCACCTTGGTGGGTGAAGGCCTCACTGCCCAGCACCGCGCCCGAGGCCGGGTCAACCCAATCCGCTTTGTAGGTGCCACCGGGCAGCTCCAGCTCAAGGTGCTCAACATAACTTCCGGGCACGACAATATACGAGCCGGTGTCTCCTCTTTTGGGCTTGCTGTGGTGGTGATACAAGGCATACTGTTTCCCAGTTTCACTGATTCCCCGGCAGTAGGCCCCCGTGGGGATCCCGTTGACAACGAAGTTGTGATCCGGGCTCATCTTGATGAAGTCGAAGCTGTAAATGAAGTCCTTCAGGCTCTTGAGTGCGCCTACGATCTGGGCGTTGTCCGGCGTCTTACCGGCAGGATCCGCCGCCGTATATCGTCCGTTCAAGTGATTGAAACTCCCCCCGCCTCCCACGATGAACTCCCAGGCTTCGACCCGGCAGTCAGCAATTGCATCGCCTTTATACCAGAGGGGGTACCAGTCCGTCTCGTTGAACTCGATCGGTTTGTTGTGTCCGTATTCAAGCTCGAGACCCTTCATACCTCCCATCTGGAACCCCGCCTGCCATATATATTGGGTAACGATGACTGACACCTTCGGATTTCCGGACAAATCCAAGGGCCCTCCCACGGGGCCCTCCACTTGCACCGCAACCAGGTGCTTCTTGGGAAGGTTCCTTTCGGCATCGGTTACCACGTCCACGAGATGGCTAACCCATGCGCCTGCTTCCGCCAAGGGCGTAGGAGGCGTGCCGATGTCAGGCGCCTCGTCGCATATTTCCAGGATGACGTTGTCATACGAGTTGACTTCCTGGGTGATCTTGCGCACATAGTCACTCTCTCGCTGTACCACATTCGGGTGTTTCAGCGTCTGGGCATCCTGATAATCACACTTGCCCACGCCTTGTATGTTGTTCTCGTAGTACAAGGGAGAGATGGGCCACGTGTCCGAGTATTGTGCGTTGAAGAAACAGATCTCCACCACAATGCCTCGCTCGCCCGCTTTGGCCACGAAGTCCTTCAGGCGGGCGAAATATGCCGGGTCCCATTTGTCGAGGTCGAACTTGTTGCCGCCGTGCAAGTAACCCGCCACGTTACTTTTTGCCCACGGCACGATTAGACTTTGCGGTTTCGGACCCAGTGGGTTGCCCTCAATAAACTTCCCTATCGGTTCGAACATCGCGCCCGCATAGATGCGCGTGTAATTGAGTCCGTATGCCTTGAGCGCGTCCAGGTAGGTGACATAGTCGAAGTCTTTGTTGATGACCGCCCCGTAGTGCTCAGCGGAAGTAATCAGGATGGTCGGCTGGCCGTTGAAAAGATAATAGTGAGGATTGGCAGGATGGAGCTTGATCGGCTCGGCATACGCGCGGGCCAGGAAAAGGACCCATACAAAAGCCAGACACGCTATTCTCTTCCACATGCCACTATTCTCCTCGTCGGTGTTTCGTCGGCTCATGCTACCTGACAAATCGTGAAGCGCAACGCGGCACATCTGCCACGGAGGGGTGCCAGCTTGCCTCCGCCAGACGCAACGCCGCCGGTCTGCAAACTAGACACAAAAGAGATTGCCTCCAGAATGCCGGCGCGAGCCCGCAGTCCCTAAGTGCGTCTGATCCGCAGCGCAATGTCCACCGAATGCTTCGGAGTTGTCAGTGTCCGCGTGCCTCCTTTATGGGCGAACGATTCCGTGCCCACCTCTGTCCCCGAAGCAGGATCAACCCAATCCGCCCGATATTTGCCGGCAGGGAGCTTGAGCACCAGTTTCTCAAGGTACTTTCCGGGGGTTACCGTGTAGTAGTCTTCCCTTCTTCCGCCCGTACTGTGGTGCAGATACAGGGCATACTGTTTTCCGGGCTGACTGATGGCTCTACAGAAGGCTCCCGAGGGCACTCCGCCGACGATGAAACTCTTATCCGGGCGCATTTTGACGAAGTCAAAGCTGTAAATGAAGTCTTTCAGGTTCTTGAGTGCGCCCAGGACCTGGGCGTTGTCGGGCGTCTTCCCAGCAGGATTTTCAACAGTGAACACTCCGTTCAACTGGTTGAAGCCGGCTCCGCCCCCCACGATGAACTCCCAAGCCTCGACCCGGGAAGCCCCCACCTTGTCGCCTTTGTACCAGAAAGGATAATAGGCCGTCTCGTTGAATTCGATCGGCTTGTTGCGCCCGTACATGAGGTCGAGACCTTCCATTCCTCCCATCTGCTCCATGTACGATTCCCAGACGTACTGCGTCACGATCAGCGAAACGTCCGGATGGGCTGAAAAATCACAGGGCCCGCCCACCGGGCCTTCCAGTTGTTGGGCAATAAGATGTTTCTGGGGAAGGCTGCTTTCGGTATTCTTGATCACCTCCACGAAGTGCCCCACCCAAGGACCCGCCAATTCAATGGGTGTGCCGGTAAGAAATGGCTCGTCGCAGATCTCCAGGATGACGTTGTCGAAGGAATTGACCTCCTGCGTGATCTTGCG
>Ga0105152_10000656_pt1 | contig 10758 bp, 8 predicted proteins | sample LakBais05cmmetaG_FD_81534 | JGI IMG/M metagenome (GOLD analysis project Ga0105152, IMG submission 81534) | Lake sediment microbial communities from Lake Baikal, Russia to study Microbial Dark Matter (Phase II) - Lake Baikal sediment 0-5 cm | ecosystem: Environmental > Aquatic > Freshwater > Lake...
GTGCCCGGCGGCGCGAGTGCGATCGTCAGGCCGGATTCACCGGCCGGCTTGGGCTTGTCGATCATTTCCTGGTATTTAGAGGAGAGGGAAGGGATGGCTGCGCCGGCGCCGGCTGCGGCGGGAGGGGCCTCGGCCTGTGTTTCCGGGCCCGCCGCCGGCTTCTGACGGACTTCTTCGGCCCCCCGTGCCGTCCCGGGAGGGCCTGCTTCCTCCGGAAGGCCGGCGGGTTCGGCCGTCAGACCCTGGCCGCCGACGATCTTCGGGATATTCACCTTCAGCGGGGGGACGATCATGACGGTGCGGACCTCATCCTTTTTGAAGGGGAAGATCTTTACCGTGAACCGGCCATGGTAGATGGCGACACCCAGAAGTCCGTGAATGAGCAGAGTGACGAGGGCGCCGACGACCTTGTCGCGCGGCGGCCGGCCGTTATTCTTCGGGGCGGGAAGGCAATCCTCAAACATGTTTCGATGGCCTAATAAGGTATTATATTATTAACTTTCGCCTCGCGCCACCCGTTGCGCTCAAGTCGCTGATTCCCGCGGAAATCCCTGGCCCATCAATCGTTTATACGAGCTTTGCTGGCCGACCGGCTTTATAGGATTTTATCGTTTTTTCAAGGTTCAACCATAGGGAGAAACCAGGGAGCCTATTTTGGCCGCCCTTGGCGGTTAGAGCGATGGAATCAGGGAAGGAGTCCGAAATATTCGGTCCGGGTCATTTTAGCAGACCGCAACAGCCCCGAGATGATAGGAACGCCGACTTCTGGATAGCACGGGATGACCAAGGGGCGGTCAATTCCCGGTTTCTCCATTACAATATGACTTGACTCCTGGCGGGCGATTTTAAATCCGGCCTTCTTAAAGACCTTTATGAGTATCTGATAATGAACCGGAGCTAGCCTTGGCATCCTGGTCGCTGGTCATGAAACACGAAAGGGAACGGAACCGGGACAGTAATCTGACGGCCTGGGGGTTTTCTCGGTGCCGGTTTCGGCGTCGTGGTCATCGGAACAAGGCCGCACTGCCGGAGGACCTTATCAAGCGTTCCTCGGACAAAGCAACTGTTGATAAAGAGTCGGACCGCCTCGACGAGGTTCTCCTCTGCTTTTTTAACGGTTTCTCCCTGAGAGAACACGTCCAGCGGGGGACAGCTTGAAATGTAAATACTGCCTTCCTTCTGGATTCGGAAGGGGAGAGTCACAGTAAAAGTAGCCCTGATGATTTTCATCGTTCCTCTCTGAAGTAAGACCTTTATACCCCCTTCCCACTGTCCATGTCAAGCAGCCCGCCCCCGCTTGAGTTCGTCGCGCTCGCGCTCCAGGGCCATCAACTGGGCCTCCAGCTCGACCTTCAGCTTTTCGGCGAGGGCCTCAAGCCGTAGGGCCTCTATTTCCGCCTGTAGTTCTCAACGCGGGCCTCAAGTCGTTCGGTTTTCGTTCGCCTACGCCGTTTAATCGGCCCTCCGGGCCGATTAAATGCCTTAGATATGATAGAGGACCAGAAAGTATCTACCTATTCGGATGCTTTATTTCCAAAATTATGGTTCATTCACGCCGGAATGATTAACGACTTCAGAAAAATTCTAAAGGACACAGCCGAATAACACGGGCCAGGCCCGAATAGTTACAGGCGGCTTCAGCGCCCCGGCTAGGATCTTGCAGAGGAGGTGGCGAGGAGGTAGGCGAAGCAGATGGCGTTGAGGATGACCAGGCGGAAAAGGACGGTCGGGATGCCCCAGAGGGGAATGATCACGGCGGAAGCCAGGGCCACGCCGACAAACGAGGCCAGGAGGTCGACGCCGTAGCCGAGGCCCTGGTGCGGGCGCTCGCGGAGGAGAAGCCTGTTGGCGCAAACAAAAAGATAGCCCCCGAGGGCGCCGAAGACGAGTAGGAGGGCGAAGGGGACGAGCTCTCCACCTGCCCCCGAAAGGCTCTTGAGCGTGGCCAGGAGCGTGAGGACGAATGCCCCTTGGACGATGGACAGGGCGGCGGGGGCCGTCCGTTTATGACGCCTGGCCAAGAGCGAGCCGAGGACGAGCCCGGCCATGAAGAGGGCGAGGAGGAGCGGGATCTTCCCGTAGACATAGCCGAAATTGGCCTGGAAAGCGATGAACACGGCGAGTTCGACGACGATCGAGGTCAAACCCATGACGGCGATGGGCACTAGGAAACGGGCTGTGGAGCGCTTCCTCCTGAGCGCCAGGAAGGCCAGGCCGAGGGCGAAAACGGCCAGGGGAGCGTCCAGGAACCAGCTCGAAGAGATCCGGCCGGCCGCCTGAAGGACTTTCGACTCCAAACCACGGAACTGGGCGGCCCAGAGGATCGAATGAAAGTAGTAGCTCACGGGCACGAGATCGCGGTTGATCCTCGTCGCCGGGCCTGAAATTTTCCCGGCCAGATACTCGACGCGAAGAGGGTTCAGGCGGGCGGGGAGCATCTCCGGGCTGACGAACCTGTTGATGAGGCCGAGACGGACGATTGCTGCCGTTAAGCGGTCAGGACCGATCGAGAGCGGGCTCTCCGAGGCCAGGAACACGCAGTCGCTGCCCGGCACGGCCACGACTTCGGGGAAGACGCCGCGCAGGGTGCCGGCAAGGCAGCTCAGGAATTGGGCCAACGCGTCACTGATGTAGTTTTCGGCCGAGGGGACGGTGAAGCTAAGCACGCCGCCGGGGTTGAGCTTTTTCCGCGCCTCGAGAAAAAACTCGCGCGTGTAATACCGGTTGACCTGGGCCGTTGCCGGCTCGGGCAGGTTGAGGATGATGGCGTCGTAACGCTCGCTTGTCCGCTCGAGAAAGGACCGGCCGTCCCGATAGAAGATCCGGGCGCGCGGGCTCCTGAGCGCGGCGAAATCCGCCGCAGCGAGGTGCTTTTCAGAAAGCCGGATGATGGCCGGGTCGAGCTCGACATAGTCCACCCGAGTGTCCGGGTATTTCAAAACTTCGGCGGCCCCGCCGCTCGCTCCACCCCCGATGAGGAGAACATTGCGGATGCCGTCCCGTTGGAGGAGGGCGAAGTGAACCGATTCCTCGGCGGCGCCGGCGTCCGGGTGAGAGAAGACCGCAAGGCCGTTGTCGAAGAGGGTCACCTGCTCTTCGGTTTTTATGACCTGGAGCTTCCCGTACGGCGTGTCCTCGGCCTCAACCAGGCGCAGGGGTTTCCAGGCCGCTTTCTGGGATGGGAGGTCGAACGCGGCCAGGCAGGCGGCGGAGACAAGCGCCGCGGCGACGAGCCAACGCGACCGCCCGGGCTTCATCCCCGCGAGGATCAGGACGGCAGCTCCAGCGCCGATGAGAGCCCCTCCCTCCCAATTTGAAAACCGGGGCATGAGAAGAAAATGGACGACGAGTCCGGCCACCGCCGCTCCCGCCGATTCTAGGAGGTAGACAAGGGAAACGTCACCGCCGAGGAGACCGGCGTTGAGGACGAAGTAATGGCCCAGGGGGAAGCTCAGGAGAAAGCTCAGGAAAAGGGCGAACCCGAGGGCGGGGATAAGCCCCGTGAGCTCGGCCGGCAGGATCCCCATCAGGCTGTGCGAGAACCTCAACGCGACGAGGCTCAAGAAGAAAAGCACGATCGCGAGGCCGTAGAGGCCGGCGAGGCGTCCGGAAGAGGACCCCTTCGCGGCTCCGGGCCGGGCCAGACTACCGAGGCCGCCCCAGAGAAGCCAGGAGCCGAGGAAAAGGCCGAACGTGAGTTCGTTGCCATAGAATTCCGCGGAAAATTCCCGGAGGAGATAGATCTCGAAGGCCGCGGCCAGGAAGCCGAGGAGGAGGGCCGGGAGCCGGGGCTTCAGGTCCAGACCCCGGGAATGGGCGTGCCGCATGTGTCGCACCGGCCGGCTTTGAGCTGTATCGAAGCGATTCGGTAGCCGACCCTCTGGACGGCTACTTTCCCGCACCCGGGACAGAACGTGTTCTCGCCCTCGTGGCCGGGCACGTTGCCCATGTAGACGAAGCGCAGGCCCTCCTCGAGGGCGGTCTCGCGGGCGGCTTCCAAGGTGGATATGGGGGTCGGCGGGAGGTTCTTGACGAGGTACATCGGCTGGAAACGGGAGAAATGGACGGGGACCTGGTCCCCGACTTCGTTCCTGACCCATTTGGCCATCTCCCGGATGAGGTCCATCCGGTCGTTCAGGGTGGGGATGACGAGGTAGACGATCTCCAGCCACGCCTTGGATTTAGCGACGGCGCGGATCGTCTCGAGGACGGGCTGGAGCTCGCCGCGGACATATTCCGTGTAGAATTCCTGAGTGAAGCCCTTCAGGTCGACCTTGACGGCGTCGACGGCGGCCAGGAGGTCGGCGAGAGGCTCGGGGTTGATGTGCCCGCCCGTCACGACGAGGTTCCTGACGCCCCTTCGCTTCGATTGGACAGCCGTGTCGTACATGTATTCGAAGAACACGGTGGGTTCCGTGTAAGTGTAGGCGATCGAGCGACATCCGGACTCGATCGCCTGGGCGGCCGCCCTCTCGGGCGGCAGGTCGAAATGATCGACCTGTTCGGGGCGCACCTGCGAGATCTCCCAGTTCTGACAGAACTTGCAGTTGACGTTGCAGCCTGCTGCGGCGAGGGACAAGGCGGAGGTCCCGGGCAGGACATGGAAGAAGGGCTTCTTTTCGACCGGGTCGACGTTGAGGCTGCAGACTTTTCCGTAAACCAGCGTGTAATAGGTCCCGCCGATATTCTCGCGGACGCCGCAGTAGCCCCGTTCCTTGTCGCCGAGCCGGCACTTCCTCGGGCAGAGTCGGCACTCGACCTCCCTGTCGGGGAGCTTGTCGTAGTAGCGGGCCTCGACGCGGGAGAGGTTGGGTTTGGCGCCGAACGCGGCCAAGCCGGAGCAGACGGAAGGAAGGCCCGCGCCGGCGAGGAGTCCGGCCCCTGCGGCGCCGCGGATGAACCGGCGTCTTTTCACGCGACCGTCTCCTCGACCGTTTCGATCGACGCGAGGTCGGCCCGGCCGAGGCCCATTTTTTCGGCCGTGGCCAGATAAACGGGCTCCCGGCCTTCGTCCTTGAGAGCGGGCAGGCCTGCGGCGGCCCGGAGTTCTTCGATGACGCTCCAGCCGACGGTGTCGGCCGCGACGGGGTCCAGGCTGAATATCAGCCCGCCGTATTTCGCGGCCCATCGGGCGTGGTAGGAGGGCCCTTTGTGGTATTGGACGACGAGGGCGTCGATGATCGATACCTTGTGCTTGGTCTTGACGGGGGGAGCGTCGAAGACCTCGGCGACGAAAGGGTTGCAGTGGAAGTCGTGGTACTTGTTGGGATTGTGGATGGCCCCGAAATAGTTCTTCATCCCGGCCGTGACCCCAGCCAGGCCATGGTCCTTGAGCAGGGCCAGGCTGACCGAGGCCGTGGCGAATTCCGTCTGGATCTTCGAAAATAGACTGCCGACGTTGAGATGGGAGACGAGGCCGGTCTCGTAACCGACGCCGTCCGCGTCGGTGCCGAAGACTTTGATCCCGCTTCGGTCGGCGCTCGTCCCGTAACCGGCGTCGCGGAGCTCCCTCGTCGTCCTGTCCCAGATGAAGAGGTTTTTCGCTTGAAGTCCGTTTCGGGAGAGCCAGCCGGCGAAGGGCAGGGCGACGTCGGGCCGCGTGCTAAGGGCTCTTCCTCCGATGGTGTTGACCTTGATCCCGATGCGGTCGTTGGGCCGGAAAAGAGAGGAGAGCGCGCCCGCGTCGTTCCGCTCTCCGGTCAGGAGCGCGAACCCCCGGGCGAACATTTTGGTGATGACGGCCGGGTCCACGGCGCCGGTCGATGTCCACAAATTCCCGGCCTTGATGATGACAACGCGAGATGCAGCCATGGCGAATCCATGATGTCCCTTTTTCCGGGACCTGTCAACCGAGGCTGCGGCCCGAAAATCGGCGATATAGCGACCTCCTCCGGCTTGCCAAGAGAGCCTCCCTTCGCTATATTAACCCTGTATGCTGAAACGGAGGTCGAGGATGAAACGCACCCGGGCCCGGAGAGGATTGTCTGTCCCGGCCGCGCTCGCGGCGGTTTTCTTCTTGGCGCTTGCGGCAGGCTTGGCTCAGAGGAGAGAGGGGAGCCCGGAGCTCGCCGCTCTCGTTCCACGGGTGGACGCCTGGACCCGGACCGAAGCTCCCCGAAGCTTCTTCCCGGAAAGCCTTTTCGAGTACATCGACGGGGCCGCGGAAAGCTATCTGAGCTACGATTTCCGGGAGCTCCTCGTCGTCGACCTCGAGAAGAAGGGCACAGAGGCGACGTTGACCCTGGAGATCTACGATATGGGGAGTCCCGTCAATGCCTTCGGCATCTTCGGCGCGGAGCGCTACCCGGAGAACAGGGCTGCCTCCATCGGCGAACTGGGTTACCTCGAGGGCGAGGCCTTGAACTTCATGACCGGGCGGTTCTACGTGAAGATGCTCGGTTTCGGCTTAGGTGAGGAGACGGGGTCCGTCCTCGCCGGTGTCGGGGCGCAGGTCGCGGCCGCAGTCAAGGTCAAGGGCTCGCTTCCGGCGTTCGTCCTCGCTTTTCCCAAGGAGAACCTTGTCGCTCAGAGCGAGAAATATATCAAAAAGAACTTCATGGGCTACGAATTCCTCCGCCACGGCTTTGTCGCGACGTACAAGGTCGACGGAAAGGAATTCGAGGGATTCTTCGTCGAGGGGGGATCCGACAAGGACGCCGAAGACATGATCGGGAAGCTCATCGAAGCCCTGGCTAGGGACAATCAAACTCCCGAGAGGATCGCCCTCGGCTATCACTCGCGAAACCGCTACGGCCAGCATCTTTACATCGGCCGCGTCCGGAACGGCCTCTGCGGCGTGATGCGCGTCCCCGACGGCCTGGAAGCGGCGGGAGGTTCGCTCCTCGAAGCCCTGATGGCCGCCCTAGCCAAGCCGCCGTCCTTGAAATGATGGCCGGATAAAAACTTGGACGAAGACAGATTTTTTAAAGCGGCGATCGCGGTCATCGTGCTTTTCGTCGTCGGGGTCGTCCTGAAATTGGCCGGGCCCATCCTCATCCCGTTCATCCTGGCCGTCTTCCTTTCCTACATCATCGACCCCGCGCTGACCTTTCTGACCCGATGCCGATGTCCCAGGCGCGAGGCTGTCCTCCTCGTCATGGCCCTGATGTTCGTTTTCTTCTATCTCCTCGGCGCCCTGGTCTATTCGAGCGGGAAGTCCCTGGCCGCCGAGCTTCCGCGCTACCAGGAAAGGCTCAGCGACCTCAGCGTGTTCCTGGCGAAAGGGGTTGGGCCCTTCAAGGTCGATCTTTCCGCAGCCCTGGGAAAACTGGAGATTGAAAAAATCGGAGCGTTCGTTCTTTCCACCATCGGCCCCTTCTTCTCGGTCCTCGGCAAGCTTCTCCTGGTCTTTCTCTTTCTCATCTTCATCGTCTCGGGCCGCGGCCGGGCCGTCGCAAAAATCCAAAAGGCCCTGGGCGACGGCCGATCCGGCCGGATCAAGGCGGTCATCGAAGCGATAAATGCCCAGACCCGGAAATATATCCTCATCAAGACAGCCCTGAGCCTGGCCAACGGCCTGATCGTCTGGGTCGTTCTGGCCATTTTCGGCGTGGATTTCGCCCCGCTTTTCGGTTTCCTGGCCTTTCTCCTCAACTTCGTCCCCGATATCGGGTCGCTCGTCGCCACGGTCCTCAGGGTGGGATTCGCCTTCTTTCAATTCGGGACGTTTTGGACGCCCTTCTGGATCCTCGTCATCACCGTGGGATTGGACTCGATCCTCGGATATTTCCTCGAACCTAAGATCATGGGCAAGGGGCTCGGCCTCAGCCCCCTGCTCGTCTTTTTCTCACTGCTTTTCTGGGGGTGGCTCTGGGGGATACCAGGGATGATCCTGTCGGTGCCGTTGACGGCGGTGATCAAGATCGTCTGCCAGAATATCCCGGCGCTGCGGCCTGTCGCCGTCCTGATGGGGCCCTGAGAGAAGGGCGCGGAACGGGGGTCAGGGGAGGACCAGGTCCTCGGCCTCGATGACGAACGCCTCGGACGATAGCCTCTTGATCTTCCGGCCGAAAAAGGCCTTGAGCACCTTCTCGGCAGCCTTCTGCTCGGCGCTTTTCTTGGACGGCCCCTTCGATTTGGCCAAAACCTTAGCCCCGAGATGGACCTCGACGACGAACATCCTGTCGTGGGCCGGTCCCTTTTCCGTAACGAGACGGTAGTCCGGAGCCGGAAGGCCCGCCTTCTGGCATATCTCCTGGAGCGCGGACTTGGAATTGTTGATCGTCAGTGTTTCGGATTTGATGGGTTTCAGGGATGAACGGAGCAGGCCGCAGACGAATCGCCGGGCCGCCTCGAACCCGCCGTCGAGATAGATGGCTCCGGTCAGGGCCTCGAACGAGCCGGCCAGGATCGAGATCTTCTTCCGGCCGCCGCATTTTTCCTCGCCCTTGCCGAGGAGGATGGCTTTATCGAGCTTGATCGCCCGGGCGAGCAGGGACAGGGCTAAGGTGCTCGTCGCCGAGGCCTTGAGCTTCGACAGCTCCCCCTCGTTCCGGCCGGGAAACGCGGCGAAGTAGAATTCGGCGGTAACCAGACCGATGACCGAATCCCCCAGGAATTCAAGCAGCTCGTTGTCCTCGGGGTGGGCCGGGCTCGTCTCGTAGGCGTGGGAGCTGTGGGTCAGGGCCCTGGTCAGGAGGCCCGGGTCCTTGAAGACGTGGCCGATGGCTTTCTCGAGGTTTTCGCGCTTCAAGGCTTTCATGCCAGCCGCGCCGTGCCGTCGTCGCCGAACGGATAGGCGACCCGGCCGCCGGCGATCGTCATAGCCACGCCTCCCGTCAGCGTCCAGCCGTCGAACGGAGTGTTCCGTCCCTTGGATTCGAAACGGTTCTTGTCGATGGTGGTCCGGAGGTCCAGGTCGAGGATGGTCAAGTCGGCATCCGCCCCAACGGCGATGCGGCCCTTGCCGGCGAGGCCGAGCAGGCGGGCGGGGTTCGCGGACAGGAGCTCGACGAACCGGCCGAGCGAGATGATATTCGGGCGGACGAACCGGTCGAGGATAAGGGTGACGGCCGTTTCGAGGCCGACGATGCCGAAAGGGGCCTTGTCGAAATCCCTGTTCTTTTCCTCCGCCGTGTGCGGGGCGTGGTCGGTGGCGATGACGTCGACGACTCCAGTCCGGACGGCCTCGACCAGGGCGGCCACGTCGGATTCCGCCCGCAGGGGAGGGTTCATCTTGAAGTTCGTGTCGCGCGACCCGAGCGCGGCGTCGGTGAGGAGGAGATGGTGGGGCGTCGCTTCGGCCGAAACGCGGACGCCGCGGCGCCTGGCCTCGCCGACGATCCGGACACCGCCCGCGGTCGAAAGGTGGGCGACGTGGACGCGCGCCTTCAGGGCTCCGGCCAATATGATATCGCGGGCGATCATGATCTCCTCGGCGGCGGAGGGGATGCCGGCCAGGCCGAGATGCGCCGCGACGGGGCCTTCATGCATCAAGCCCCCCTCGGCCAAGGCCCGGTCTTCGCAGTGGTCGATGACAAGGCCTCCGGAAGACGCCGCGGCCGCGAGGGCCTGGCGCATGACCCGGCTGTTCATGACGGGGAGTCCGTCGTCGGAGAAGGCGACCGCCCCGGAGGCCGTGAGGTCGGCTATGTCGACGAGCTCCTCCCCCCGGCCGCCGCGCGTGAGCGCGGCGATGGGGAGGATGTTAATAACGGCGTTACGGCCGGCCTCGGCGAGAATTCTCTCGGTCACGGCGCGGCTGTCGTTGACGGGGTTCGTGTTGGGCATGGCGCAGACCGTCGTAAAGCCGCCCCTGGCCGCCGCCCGTGCGCCCGTCGCGATCGTTTCTTTGGCCTCGTAGCCGGGCTCTCTCAGGTGGACGTGCATGTCGATGAGCCCGGGGACGACGACGAGCCCCGTGACGTCGATCGTCCGTTCGGGGACGGCGTCGAGCCTCGCGCCGACCGCGGCGATCTTTCCGCCGCTCAGGAGGATGTCGAAGAGTCCGTCGAGACCGGTCGAGGGGTCGACGACCCGGCCTCCGCGGACGAGGGTCGTCACCGTTCTTTTCTCCCGCCGACCTTGACCGGCTCGGCGATGAGGACCTCGTTGACGCCGTCTATCTCCTTGAGGCGGACCTTGACGACCTCGCGGCGCGAGGTGGGCAGGACCTTCCCGACGTAGTCCGGTCGGATGGGCAGCTCGCGGTGGCCGCGGTCGACGAGGACGACGAGCTGGATACTCTGCGGGCGGCCGCGGTCGATGAGGCCGTCCATGGCGGCCCGGATCGTCCGTCCCGTCATCAGGACGTCGTCGATAAGGAGGATGTCCTTCTTGGCGACGGAGAAGCCGATCTCCGCTTCCTCGAGAGCCCCCTTCGCCTTCAGGGCGGTCACGTCATCCCTGTAGCGGGTGATGTCGAGGATGCCGACGGGGATGTCGATGCCTTCCAGCTCCTTGACGAGATGGGCGACGCGCTTGCCGATGTAGATGCCGCGAGATTTGACGCCGACGATGACCAGGTTCTTGAGGTTCCGGTTCCTCTCGATGATCTCGGTGGCGACTCGGGCCAGGACGCGCCGGATCTTGCTGGCATCCATGATCCGGGCCTTGATTTTCTCTTCTATGCGGGCACTCCTCATGGTGTGTTCCTTCCCCTTGAACATGCACGAGATCCCCCCAAAAGTCAACCCCGCGAATCGCGCCGTCTAAAATCTTACCGAAGGCCTATATGTCTTGCCATTTAAAAATCTTACCATGGGTGGACAGGGACAAGGGGATCTTCGTACTCTACCTTTTCTCGCAGAGGAGGTCAGA
>Ga0105152_10000657_pt1 | contig 10756 bp, 8 predicted proteins | sample LakBais05cmmetaG_FD_81534 | JGI IMG/M metagenome (GOLD analysis project Ga0105152, IMG submission 81534) | Lake sediment microbial communities from Lake Baikal, Russia to study Microbial Dark Matter (Phase II) - Lake Baikal sediment 0-5 cm | ecosystem: Environmental > Aquatic > Freshwater > Lake...
AGCCAAAGGCGATCCAATCCATCCTCCCAGGATAAGAATGATTCCAATGATCGTGAAAACCCTTTTTCCATCCATTCCCATTTCTCCTCTCTGTAAACTTTGTGAACAAACTGAAAAATACAAATTTCAAAATCCCAATTTCAAGATTAGGTTAAGGTCAAGGCTAAGGTTTAGGCTTAATTGCTTTAACTCAACCTTAACCTAAACCTAAGCCTTTATCTCGGCATTTGAACTTTGCCATGAACCATGTTAGGTTCATGATTTATCCTGAACCCAGCGCGGTTCAGGATAAGGTTCATGATGAGTCCCGAACTCAATGTAGTTCAGGAAGCTTTGTTATTTGACATTGATCTAAAAGGTGCTTCCTGCTGTAAAATCGATTGCGCTCCCTTTCTCCCCCTTCTTGGGATTGAGATTGAAGCCGATATCAATAACGATGGGACCGAATGGGGAGAACCAACGGATTCCGACACCCGCGCCTGTTTTCAAAGGAGTGATATCACTCAACTTATCAAAGCCTTTTCCAATATCCCAAAAGACAGCCCCCCTCAGCCCGATCTCACGGGCGAGAGGAAAGATCAGTTCAGAATTGAAGACCGCCATCTTCAACGAACCCAGGGGCTCTTTATTTTCATCGACGGGGCCACCCATACCCCATTCGAAACCTCGAAGCGTATACAGCCCACCGACAAAGAATTTTTCATAGATGGGGGCTTTTGTGCCGCCATAGGATTCGATGAATCCCACTTTTCCACGAAGGTTAAGAACCGTACTCAAAGGCATAGGAAAAAACCAACTGGTCTCTCCCGTTGTCTTCACGAAGTAGTTGTCCCCTCCTAAGATGCCCCCTGCGTTCTGGATGGAGAGACTGTGTCGTGCTCCCCGGGAGGGCGCAAAGAAATCGTCTCGAGTATCCAGGGTAAGGGAGAAAGATAAAGCGCTGGTCGTCTTTTTCCCCTCCTGTTCCTTAATAAATCGAGAGGCACCTTCGGTGACATTATGGACATCGATTTTTTCCAATTTATACATTGCATCAGCACGTAGAATTTCGGTCAGTTCTTTTCCGAATCGAAGGTCCCCACCGACGATTTTATAAGAATAACTATCAAATTCCCGATTTTCGTCATAGAGGTCAAAGCCCGCAGCGTAAGGGTATCCTAAAAAATAGGGATCGGTAAAACTGAGTCTCACATCCCTGGTAAACTCTCCTAAGCTGAATCTCAGAGCTCCGTGGTAACCCATACCGAAGAGATTGCGGTCTGAGATAGAGGCAGTGCCAACCACTGCTTCTATGGAACTATAACCTACTCCAAAGCTGAGGGCCCCTGTAGGAGCCTCCTCCACTTTGATATCGAGATTGATCTTTTCTTCGGTGCTTCCTCGGCTGGTAGAGAAGTCAACCTCCTTGAAGTATCCTGTTCTCTTCATTCTGTCTCGACTCTTACTCAGTCCAGTGGAACTATAGAGTTCTCCTTCGGCCACCCGAAGCTCCCGGCGAACCACCTTGTCGCGGGTCTTCGTATTTCCGACGATCTGGATCTTTTCAAAAGAGACACGTTTCTTCTTTTCAATGTCAAAGGTGAGGTGAACTAAGAGGTTTTTGGGATCCACAGAGGTTTCTGGTGTGATCTCCACATTGGCATAGCCTTGATTGGCAAACTTTTCTGTGAGGGTGCCGATCTCCTTTCGGATGACCGAAGTACGATAGACATCATTCCTCTTGACTTTAAGAACCTTGAAGAGGTCCTCTTTGGTGGTGAGGAGATCACCTTTAAAGTCGATCTCCCCCAAGCGATATTGAGGCCCTTCGACGATCTCAATCTCAATTAGAATCCGCTTTGGATCATGAAGATCGACCTTGGGTTCGGAGACCTTTGCATCGAGATAACCGTGATCAATATAGTAAGCGGTCAGCAGTTGGAGGTCATTTTTAAGGATGTCTTCGTCGAGAATGCCAGTTTTGGTGATGATCGAGAAGATATTCCTCTGTTTGGTCGTCATCACCTTCTTCAGCTGAGAAGATGTGATCTTCTTATTTCCTTGGAAGATGATTTTTTTGATATGCCCTTTGGGGCCCTCGGTAATATTAAAAGTCACCACGGCTTCATTGGTCTCTCGGTAATCGACCTTGTATTCCACATTCACCCCGTAATAACCTTTAGAAAAGTAGAGTTTCCGGATATTTTCCGAGTTCTCTTTCACCTTTTCAAGGTTAAGGATGGAGCGAGGTGTGATTGTCACTTTCTCCTTGATGGCATCCAATTTCACCTTTTGATTTCCAGTGATCAGGATCTCTCTGACTGAGGGTTTTTCTACGACAATAAAGATCACCTCTTTGCCCTGAGGGGTCGATTTGATATCGACTTGAATATCGGAGAAGTAACCCAAGGCGAAGATGGATCGGAGATCCTCACGGACTTGTTCGGTGGAGAAGGGTCCCCCTTCTCGGGTCTTAATCGCTCCGCGAATGACCCCTTCTTCCACCTTCACATTTCCAAGGATTGTGATTTTTCCAACCACGTCCTCCCTTCCATCACATATTCCAATAAGGAGGCAAATGATAAAAAGGACAAACCAGATTCGTCTCAAGATCATCTTTCCACTCCCGCCGATCCTCCTGAAGAAGCCAATATGGATCATCCGATTCAATTTTAACATGAGAGAGATTAACATATTAAATTTCTTTTCATATCAAATCTACATCTTTTTGTAAACCCCGTTAGAAAGAACGGGGCTTTGCCCTCGCCTTCTATAAGGAGCTGATGCGATTTATTATATCATCCCCGCCATAAACCCCGTAGGATGTTTACTATCCAACGGGGTAAATGGCCGGGCTTTCTAACGGCGTAAATCGACCCTTATCTATTCCAGTGTTTTTCCGTCGACCAGGTGGATCTGACGGGGCAACTGGCTGGCCAATTTCAGATTGTGCGTCACCACGATGAGGGTGATACCCTTGGTCTGGTTGAGTTCTTGAAGAAGATGAAAGACGGACTCTCCTGTCTTCGTATCCAGGTTCCCGGTGAGTTCATCGGCCAGCAGGACTTTGGGTTCCAACACTAAAGCTCTGGCCACAGCCACCCGTTGTTGTTCTCCACCAGAGAGTTCCCCAGGTTTATGAGAAAGGCGCTCTTTTAGACCGACTAAGGAGAGGATGGTTTCCGCACGAAACGCTGCCTCCTTCTTGGAAATCCCTTGAATGAGGCAGGGCATCATTGTATTTTCCAACGCATTAAACTCGGGGAGCAGATGATGAAATTGAAAGACGAAGCCGATCTCGCGATTTCGGAAAAGTGCCAGTTCCCTTTCGTTCAGGGTGAAGATATCTTTCTCCCGGTAGAACACCTTACCGGCGGTGGGTCGATCCAGAGTGCCCAGAATGTGAAGGAGAGTGGTCTTTCCAACACCGGATACGCCCACAATCGCTGCCCTTTCACCCTGGTCGAAGGTGAGATCAATCCCCTTGAGGACGTCCACTTGTTTGGCTCCATTTCCAAAGGATTTGTAGAGCTGTTGGACTTGAATCAAATCTCTCACACCATGCCCTCCTTCACCTTTTCAACTTTTTCTTGTGAAAGGATCTCTTTCACCTGGGCGAGACGCTTAAAGGAAGTCTCTTCCAATATGGATCGAAGTTTTGGAAATTGGTGAAGGCATTCCTCCAAATCTTCTTTGGTCAACACAAGCAATTCGGAAGGCCGGATCGTTTTGGCAAAGGCCATTCGGGGTTTGTTGAAGAGAGTCCCGATCTCGCCAAAAATATTTCCACTTCGCATCGCAGCCAATACAATCTTCTTTCCCTGACGGTTTTGTGTAAATAACTCCACTTCTCCGCTTTTAACCATATAGAGGAACTTCGGAGGGTCTCCTCCTTTAAAGAGGAGGGTTTCTTCAGGGATTTTATGGAGGCGGAATCGTTTAAGGATCTCTCCCCTTTCGACCGGAGTGAGTGATGAGAATAACGGGGAGAGGCCGAGGAAGAGATCTAACACCCGTTGGTTAAAAAGGTTCTGAAGGACTTCCTTGATATGGGGATGGGTTTTGATCATCCCATTGAGTTCATTCCGGGAGATCTCCAAAATCTCGCATTCGGTTAATGACTTGACTGTGGCATGCCTTTTCTGATCGGTGAAGAAACCAAACTCTCCAAAGAAATCTCCCTCCTTGAGGTTTCGAATCCATACTTCCCTCCCACTTGGTATTTGCCTGTTCACCGCTACTTCTCCACGACTGATAATGAAAAGGGAATCTCCTGTGTCTCCCTCGCAACAGATGAGGGCCTCTTTCGGATAGGTTTTGACTTGGATGTGCCTGAGGAACAGTTGGAGCTCCTGTTCATTGAGTTCAGAGAAGAGCGGGATGTGAGGGAAAGGTCGAAGGGGTTTTGTCTCAAGGGTCTTCTTTGTATAAAGTTGTGCTATCCGATCATTGACATCTTTGGAGGATGGATCGATCCTTAAGATCATCTTATTGATGGAGATGGCTCGCAGCAGAAAACCATCCTGGGTATAGGCTTCTGCCACTTGTCGATACACTTGAACTGCCTCTTTCTTCCGGCCCAATCGCTCCAACAGTTCAGCAACTTTCAATTGGGAATGAAGATCCTCTGGTTCTTGAGAACAATGTTTTTGAAAATAGTCGAGGGCCTTCCTCCAATGCCCTTGGGAGAGAGCTTGCTGAGCCTCCTCTTTAAATGACCTCTTCCCGTGGTCGGGTGTCGGTACGACAGTCGTTCCGACTCTTATCGACTGCTTATTCATATCGTAGTGCCTCAGCAGGGTCGAGCTTCGATGCTCTCCAAGAGGGGTAAAGAGTGGCTAAGAGACTGATGAGGATAGCGGTGATGACAATGAGCACCACATCGAGTGGGTTCACCTGCGAGGGGAGTTTATCAATATAATAAACATCGCTCGCAAGAATTTTGAATCCAAAGAGGTGCTCTACAAACCCTGTGATCTTTTCTAAATTAAAGGCCGCACTTAAGCCCAAGATCGTCCCCAGGAGAGTTCCCAAGACCCCTACGACCAATCCTTCGATGATGAAGATCTTCAAGATCCCCTTGGAGGGGGCGCCCATCGATTTCAGGATGGCGATATCCTTATTCTTCTCCATCACCACCATAATGAGCGTGGAGATGATATTGAAAGCCGCCACCAAGACAATCAAGACGAGGATGATAAACATGGCGATCTTCTCCAACTTGAGGGCACTGAAGAGGTTTCTGTTCATCTCCATCCAGTCCTGGGACCAAAAAGTAAATCCCAACCGACGCCGGATCTCTTTTCCGATCTCCTTCGCCTTGTAGATATCGTTGGTCTTGATTTCGATTCCTGTCACACGAGAATCCATATTGAAGAATCTCTGTGCGCTTTCAATAGAGATATAGGCGAGTGTATTGTCGAACTCATACATACCCGAATAAAAGATCCCCGCGACAAGGAACCGCTTCATTTTGGGCATCATGCCCATGGGTGTCATGGTGCCAAGAGGGGAGATCACCTGAATGATGTCGTTGACGGAGACGGAAAGGCGTTTCGCTAGCTCGACTCCCAGGATGATTCCCGGGGGACTTCCCTCCCCTATCTCCTTTAAGTTCCGGAGGCTACCCGCTTTCATATTGCGGGCCAAATCGGTCACTTTCCCAACCCGGTCCGGATCGATCCCATTGAGAACCACACCAAAAACATTCGATTCGGAAGAGAGCATTACTTGGCTGATAATGAAAGGGGCTGCCGAGACTACACCTTTCACCTCTTCAACCTCCTTTATCACTTCCTCATAATGGTCTATTCCTTCTTGAGTAGCCTTCAGGAGATGGATGTGCGCCTGAGTGCCTAAAAACTTCTCCTTCAGATTCTTTTCGAAACCGCTCATCACCGCCAGAACAATGATCAAGGCCATAACCCCAACGGTGACACCGGCGATTGAGATGACCGTGATGATGGAGACAAAGGACTGCTTGCGCTTTGCCTTGAGATATCTCAGTCCAATAAACCATTCGTATTTCATCGAATACTACTTCTCCATTCGAAGTAAAGGGAAGAAGATGACATCTCGGATGGAGGGCGCATCGGTGAGGATCATGATCCAACGATCGATACCAATCCCCTCCCCAGCTGTTGGAGGCATCCCGAATTCGAGGGCACGAAGAAAATCCTCATCGAGGCGAAGAAAAGCATCAGCCTCATCGCCCCTTTCCTTCAACTGCTGTAGGAAGCGTTCCCGTTGCTCGATAGGGTCGTTCAGTTCAGAAAAGCCATTGGCGATCTCCCGGCCGGCCATGAAGAGTTCAAACCGATCGACGACCTCTGAGTCATCGCCATTTCGACGGGAGAGGGGAGAGACCTCCGTAGGGTAGTGGGTGACGAAGGTCGGTTGAATCAGATGAGGCTCGACTACCTCCTTGAAGAGATCGGCCAAAACCCTTCCATGAGATGCGTCCTTTCTGAGCTCGAGGCCGAGTTCTTTGGCTGCCTCTTTAGCTTTTGAGGGATCTTTCAGGATGGCAGGATCAAGCCTTCCGCTTTCTAAAAGTGACTCCTTGAAGTGTATCCTCCTCCAGGGAGGAGTAAAATCGATCTCCTTCCCTCCATAGGTGAGGCGAAGCCCGCCACGAATTTCTTTGGCCATTGAGCAGAGAAGTTCCTCCGTCATCTCCATCATATCTTCGTAGGTTGCATAGCTTTGGTAGAATTCAAGCATGGTGAATTCGGGATTATGTTGGGTTGAAATCCCTTCATTTCGAAAACTGCGATTGATTTCAAAGATTCTTTCAAGCCCTCCGATCACCAATCGTTTCAGAAAGAGCTCAGGAGCGACTCTCAAATAGAGGTCCATGTTGAGGGCGTTGTGATAGGTCTTAAAAGGTTTGGCTGTCGCTCCTCCAGGAATAGGATGAAGCATCGGGGTTTCCACCTCCATGAAACCCCTACGGGTAAAGAATTCTCGGATCATCTGAATAGCTTGGATTCGTGTGAGAAAGATCTCCTTCACCCTGGGGTTTGCTATGAGGTCTAAGTAACGGTGCCGATAGCGGATTTCAACATCGGTGAGGCCATGCCACTTCTCAGGAAGGGGATGGAGTGACTTGACGAGGAGCTGAAAGTTCTGAATCTGGAGGGTCAGTTCCCCTGTCTTTGTTCGGAAGATCTTGCCCTTCAATCCCACGAAGTCGCCGATATCCAATGTTTTAAAGAGTTGAAAGGCCTGATCGCCGAGAATATTTTTCTGAAAGTATGCCTGGATTCTTCCCTTTCGATCTTGAATATGAACGAAGCTGGCCTTGCCGAAGTCACGGATCGCTAAAATCCTGCCCGCCAGGCAGAAGGTTTCTTCGATCGATTTGAGTTGCTCATCTGACAGGGAATCAAGAGCCTCATGAATATCCTTGGAAGTATGGGTAACCCTGAAGTTGTTGGGGTAGGGATCGATGCCTTCCCTTTTCAATGCCTCCAGCTTTCGGACCCTCTGCTGGAAAAGTTCACTTGCTTCATCCATTGACCTTTACCCCGTTAGAAAACCCCGCTGTTTGCAGCGGGGATGAAGACAAAATTCCTTTTAGAGCGAAGACAGGGTTTAAAGCCCCTCGTGAGCCATCCCGTTGGAAGATCAAAAACTTTCTAACGGGGTAAACCCCAAAAATAAATGTAAGATTCAATATTTATCTCATCAGAATTTAAGAGTTTTTAAATTAACTCATTTTCCAATCTCCGTCAAGAAAAAAGGTTGTGCGGGCGTGGTTGGAAATACGCCTCTGAGGATGCTCTGAGGTCATCAGGCTTTGCAATTTAAGTGATGTGTGTGCTTTTAACCCTTGAGACGAGGCAATCTCTCTTCTGGATGCCATATAGAAAAGGATGTCATTCTATTTGTATTGCGGTTGGGGAGTTGGGTTACAAGGGATTGAGGCGGGGTAGGAACTCAACTTGGGGGAGGAGAAGTGAGCGGGAGACGCCAGAAATTTAAGAGGAGATTCTGCGAAAATTGGTAAAGTAGCAAACAACGAACGCACTCTGCCCGCCAAGTTGCATTTTCCCCTACGCCCCGCAATTTATTCAGACTTGGGGCAAGGGATCATAATTCAATATTGGATAAGATCGCTTAACAGAACCCAGCGAGGGAGAGTTGATTATTTTTTCAATTTAGTAAGGAATGGATGAAATCACACCTCTGGGAAATAAGTGGAGGGGTCCTTTTTACCCCTTATCTTAAGTAATACTCACTCGAAGACGCTTTCCTAAGGCCAAAGCAGTGCGTTTTAACGTCGAAAGTTTAATGTCTTCGGCGTGGTTTTCAATCCTCGAAACCGAGGTCTTCTTGGTTTTAAGCCGACGGGCTAATTCTTCCTGTGTTAACCCTGCTTTCTCACGTGCCTGACGAAGCATGACTCCAATTTTAAACTGCTCATATCCCTCGTCAAATCCTTTCGCAAATTCTTTATCCCTCTTCTTCCTCTCCCTTATATATTTTTTAAGGTCACTCATTTATGTCCTCCTTTTCAAAAAATCTCTTCGATAAACTTCTGCCCTTTCGATTTCATGGACAGGGGTCTTTTGGCTCTTTTTCACAAATCCATGGGTAAGCACAACGACGGACCGATCTAAAAAGAAACACAGTAGACGATACGCATTTGACCCAAATTGAATTCGGCATTCCCAGATCTCCTCAGTACCGATTAGCTTCTTGAAATATGAAGATGGGACAACATCCAGATCTTCCAAAAGCTTAAGAACCCATACGATCTTCTGTGCAACTTTTCCCGGCAGGGGGTCCAGAAAATCCTGTACGGGACACTTGCCATCAGCCGTTTTATAGAAAACAACAGTCCTGTTCACAAAACAATGTTAACCTGCGTGTTAACCAATGTCAATAGATAATTCTTCGTGGGTGTTACACGGGCTATGTCTTCTGCGCAGGCGGATTAAAATGGGAATTGGAAAAATACTCTCTTTGCCGATTGGGGATGAGAAGAAGGTATGGGTACTTTCTAAAAACCTAAAGAAGCTTATCGGATTAACATAATAGGCCGATAAATAGAAGTCCTTCTTATGCTTGCGTCAATTTATAATTTTATGGACGTCCCTCTCTTCTCTGTTAAGACCGAATTACGGAATCGCTGCGCACGTCCCCTTCTATTTGACGAATTGCTGAAATTCTGCTATACTGAATTTCGAAAAACTTATTATCGGAGGAAATATGCGCCAAAACCTTTTAGTCTCCGGTCGGGGGCAAATCACTCTTCCCGCTTCGGTACGAAAACGTCTGGGCATCCAATCTGGAGGGGTTGTGACCATTGAGGAAAAGGACAGTGAAGTGGTGTTGCGACCTGCAGCGGTAGTTGAAATTGAAACTTTTTCCAACGAAGCCATTGCCCAATGGGATAAAGAAGACCGTCTTGAGCCTTCTGAACGAAATGCCCTTTTGAAACGCCTGAGGAAGCGATCTTGATTCGCCTGTTTCTTGATGCAAATGTGCTCTTTACGGCTGCACACAACCCTTCTGGAAAAGCAGTGTTCATCATTGACCTCGGGTCCCAGGGATATTGGGAAGTGATGTCATGTTCTTATGCGATCGAAGAAGCCCATCGTAACCTCTCGATTAAATTTCCAGACTATCTGGAAAGGTTTGAATCATGGATGGCTACTATTATCAAAGTTCCTTCCCGATCAGGCCGAATGTGTCCAGTTCTTCTTCCAGAGAAGGACCGCCCTATCCTCGAAGCCGCAATCCACTGTAAGGCAACCCATCTGCTCACAGGCGACGTTAAGGATTTCGGCCTTTTTATGAATAACCCAAACCTTACAGGTGGCGTCGTTATTCAGACGGTCTCAGAATTTTTGGACAGCCTTACGAAACCAAAGCGTAAAAAAGGACCCATGAGAAAAAAATGATTCCAGTCCCCTGCACAAAGCTCTAATGGGTACTGGCAGATTTATGGATCGATGTGAGGAGAAGTTAAGGGAGCATAAGATATTGTTGATAGGGATGAACAGTCCGAAGAAAAATATATCAGGGCAAAAGAACCCATACCCCGGCAAGGGATCCTGTATCGTTAGAAAGTAAGCACTTGAATTCTTGAATCCTTTTTCCGAATTTATACCCCACGGCCGCGCATTACCCTCGGACCACGAAAATGTCTTTAAGATTTTTGAAGTTACGCTATGCCCTTTGCCATTTTCTGAGCAATGACAGGAACGGTTTCTTCAAAGAGATACTTAAAACCTGTAAAATTATTTATAGTGGGTATGAGTCGTAAGTTCGATGCCCAATGGATCAGAACAATAAAGTTGTTTTAGAACCTACGTCCCCTCCCCACGGAATCCCTCTTTACCAGATCGTCCACCGTTTTGGAAGGTGCGAAGCATCTCCGGGCAATTGTTTCAAAATTCCTGCATCCAAATTCCTGATGCTCACCGGATAAGTCTACCCTGTTGTTGCATTAAATTCTGCGTTCGTCACCATAATACCTTTGCCAATTGAAGGACCGAGCACAACCCAATACCAGAAGTGCATTATTTCAAGACCTCCCCCCCAATAATGAAGGTCTTGATGTCGGAGATCGAGTTCGCGTTGAGCTCATCGGGACCGATGTAGAACCAGGATTCATCGACTTTGCCTGAGCAGGATGAAAACTCAACCCTGATTCTTCAGTTCTTCCTCCTCCGCTGTAAAGTTGTTTTTGAACCGACGGCGCCTCACCCCATGGTAATGGCCTCTTAGCAAAATTCATATTTTTGCCTTGGAGGCTGTATAAAAC
>Ga0105152_10000658_pt1 | contig 10743 bp, 12 predicted proteins | sample LakBais05cmmetaG_FD_81534 | JGI IMG/M metagenome (GOLD analysis project Ga0105152, IMG submission 81534) | Lake sediment microbial communities from Lake Baikal, Russia to study Microbial Dark Matter (Phase II) - Lake Baikal sediment 0-5 cm | ecosystem: Environmental > Aquatic > Freshwater >...
ATGCGCCTGTAGCTCAGCTGGATAGAGCAACGGACTTCTAATCCGTAGGTCCCGGGTTCGAATCCCTGCAGGCGCGCCAGGCATTGATGGTGGGTGTAGCTCAAGTGGTCAGAGTGCCGGGTTGTGGCCCCGGAGGTTGAGGGTTCGAGTCCCTTCACTCACCTAACAATTGGATTATCTGTGAGAACCAAGATACAATGCGCCCGTAGCTCAGCTGGATAGAGTGGCAGACTTCGAATCTGTTGGTCGTAGGTTCGAATCCTACCGGGCGTGCCAGATATGAGTATTTAGATATAAGGAACATGTGGGCCCTTAGCTCAGCAGGTAGAGCAACTGACTCTTAATCAGTAGGTTGCCGGTTCGATCCCGGCAGGGCTCACCAAAAAATCAAGGGATTTTCGGATGTTATGCCGGAAATCCCTCTTTTTGTATCTCGTCAAATCTTGGCATTTTTCGGCATTATTGCATGCAAAATGCAGTCACTCGAATTTTAATTTCGACATTTCGGACTGCATCATTTCATCCAAAACTTTGGCATAAATCTGGGTCGTGGAAATCTGAGAATGTCCCATGATTCTTTGGACTACGGGCAATGGGATTCCTGATTTTAGCATGAACGTGGCGGCTGTATGCCTTAAATCGTGAAGGTGATTTCTTTTTATTCCGCATAAGACAGCGATTTTTTTAAACTTATGGGTATATGTATCAGCATGTTGAGGGGGAAAGACCGGACCTATATCCCTCTGGATTGGGGTTAAAATTTCAACAAGAGGAGGAAGAAGCGATACCATTCTTTCGCGATTCCCTTTCCCGGTTAATTTGCACTGTCTGTTCCGAAGGCTAATGTCTTGCCATTGGAGAGACAATGCTTCGGATCGCCGAGCACCAGTCCAGAGGCAAAACATGAAATATCTCCACAACTCAATATCCATCTCTTTTGCCTTTGCCAACAATGTATTGATTTCTTCAGGTGACAGAACGCGGGGAAGAGGGTTTCCAACGGGAACCATTTTTATTTTCGGTTTTTTTTCGATAATTCCCTCATCAAGCGCATAGGAAAATGCTGATTTGATATGCCTGAGATACGAGTTTACAGATGTGGGTTTGACGCCACGGGCAAGACACGCCTTTTTGAATTCTTCAATCTGCGCCGCTGTGATGGCCCTCATTTGGATTGAAGAGCCTATGACGTCTTCAAGCAGTCGTAGAGATAAGTTGTCCTGCCTGACCGTTTTTGTAGCTATACCTGATCTTGAATTTTCAATGTAATGGTTTCGGAACTCTTTTAATGTGTATCTTTTGAACTTTTCGAGATGAAGTAACTTACCTCTGAGATAATCTGCCTTAAGGGCGCGAAAAAGCTCTTTTGCTAACGCCTCATCCTTTGTGCATAAGGATTGATCCTTCCCCCGATAATAATTGACATAAAACCAGCCTTTTCGTCGGTAAAGTCTCATATATATTTTCATAAACGAACATGAGCCTTTAATGCAAGGATTTTTTCATCAATGGATGTTGTGTTGCCAGCTTGTCTTTCCCTGTACGCATCCAGGGAATGTCGGTCAAATATCCAATCTCCGCGCTTAGAATCTGGGTCTTGAAAACCTTTGATGATGCCAGTTTTACCAAGATGCTTTAGCCTATGTTCGCCAATCTTAAACTCAGCAGCCGCCTCTTTAAGCGAAAGCCAGCGTTTATTTGCCAATAATGAAGTCAATTCCTTGGCAACAGTGGCGGCAATAGCTTCTATATCCGCTCTTGCTATTCGTATTTCCTTATCACATTCCCTGGAATTGCTTCTCGTTTCCATTACCCTCTCTGGATATGAAACTTCAACCCCTTTGCACAGGGCAGATTTTTCCAGCTTGCCTAAAAACTATCTATCAATCTGTCCTCAAACTCCTGAATCTCTTCTATAGGAATCCTTATACAATCCTTGATACGGATTGCCTTTAGATCGCCTGTTTCAATGAGGCGGTAAATCGTACGGTTAGAGACACGGAAATAACGGGCAACTTCATCTACCCGGTAGTACCGCTTTTCGTTATGGGTCATCTCTGAAAAATTATTCATCTGAAGTCGAGGATGTTACCTCCCGTATTTTTGGGGTGCTAACCCGTCCCAGCAATCCAAATCAGGATGCCAGATGGAGTAGAGGGGAGGTGCTACATACCCACCCTGTTCTTCTCTAACCAGAAGTGGACATCCTCGGCCAGGTAGACTCTGTTGGTTCTGGTTAACTGGACATAGGGAAATCCCTTCCGGTTCCTGAGCTTATCCAGGGTATCTTTGGATATGTCCAAGATCCTTAAAAGCTCTTCCTCTGAGATGATCTCTTTGATCTTTTCCACCTTTTACCTCCGTAAGTTTAATGATGGTTCCTGAGTTTTGATGATCTATACTGAATTGAAAACTCCATCCTCTCAGATGCCTTGGGCTGTCATCAGGGATGAAGCAGCCCTTTAGAGCGTCGCCTATCAGCTTGCTCCCTGTGGCTATGTAGTTGTCTATATCCCTTACTCTCCTGTCAGGGAAGAGGAAATGAACAGTAATATGCACGGCCTCATATTCTGGTCTTTTTAGCTTTAACCATTCTGTGAGGACATACTCTCTCCAGAGTTTTTGGATCTTTCTTCGCTTTCCCCAGTGAATATTTCGGTACATATTCAGGGAGGGTGGAAGGAGAGGGATGTCAAATTCAACCTGATTCATCTGTTTTCCCCCGCATAAACCTCCGATGGCTTTCCCAGTCAAAGATGATGATCTTTGACTGTCCCTCAAAGAGGCGGTCAATGATCCTCTCGCCAAGAAGCTTTTCTAAGGTCTTCATGTTCTGAATATTTGTAGTCAGAATGACGGGTAACATGGCCTCGTAACGGAGGTCGAGGATCTCATAGAGGATCATCCGTTCCGTATCCGTGCCAAACTGGACGCCTATTTCGTCGATGACCAGCAGATCAAGCTCTCTTATCCTCTTGAGGATTTCGCCCTGTGTTACTTCCGAATCCCGGTTGAAGGTCTCCTTGATCTCTCTCAGTAATCGTGGTGTCTTTGTAAAGAGAGCCGAGTAGCCTGAGGCTGTGATCTGGTTGATAATGGCGGCACAGAGATGTCCCTTTCCTGTACCGGTATTTCCCGCAAAGAGAAGCCAGGTACCCTGTTCTCTGTGCCGGGCAAAGTGCTTCGCAAAGTCCCTGGTGTAAAAGAGAATATCTCGTTGCTTTTCCTGGTGGGGGCCATAGAGGAGGAAGTTCTCAAAGGTCTTCCCTATAAAGCGGCGATCAAGCATGCTGTTTTTTAGGAGGCTCTCGAAGCTGGACATCTCAATCCGTTCTTCAATCTCAGTGACAACCTGATTCAGTTCACAAACCTCACAGGGGAGTTTTGCCCAATGAGGCTTGTTTCCTGTGGTCTTAAGGTATACAGGGTCTTCCATGAAGACAACTTTAAGGGGATTTCCGCACTTAGGGCAGATCTCCTCTAACTTCCTCTCCTTACTTGAGGAGGAGCTCCGGGGGGAAATCAGAGAAAGGTGCCGGTTCTTCTCTAGAATCGTCTTTATGCTTTCCATGTTCCTTCTCCTTTCGTTCTTGTTTGTTTAGGTTCCTGATGATCCCTAAGGCGTAATCCTCTGCCTTTCCCTGGGATGCGTAATCTTTTTCCAGGTAGGTGGTCAGCCCCTGAATTAGGAGCCAGGGTTCGTATCTCTCCCATCTTCTGTACTGATTCAGAACTATCCTCGGGCTGATGGAATAGGTCTTTCTTGTAGAGGCAAAGGCATCAATAGCTTTGTCTATGGTCTGTAGGTCAGAGGAAGAGTATCGCTGTCGGTAGACAGCGATAGAAGATGTTTTTTCAGGTATTTTTGAGGACTTAGGCTGAGATTTGGAAATTTCTCCGACATTCTTCTTTTCTTTACCTTTTTTTAGGCGTGCGTATAAGCAAGTGGATTCTGGATCGGCGAGGGATTGCCGTTGGTGTTTCACCAACGTTAGTAGAAAGATTTGTTGGTGTTTCACCAACTGTTTTGTCAAGTGGTTCTTCTAAGTGTTTCTTCAGGGTAGCCTTGATTTCTTTTTCATATTCAGGGTCATCTCTTAATCCTACCTTGATCCTCCACTGATGGTAGAACTTGTTGAGCTTGAAGCGATGAGGGTTGTCTGGGTCCGGCTCAAAGATATGGGTGTTGACCAACCAACGTAGTGCACGGTGAGTGTCTCCTTTATCAAGCCTTGAAAGGTGGGAAAACTCTTTCAGGGTTAGAGAAGTAAAGTACTGAGGCCCGCACCCGAAGGAGAATCTTATCTGGGTAGCGATAAGTTTCCACGCCCTTTTGGGAATGTCTGCGGATATCAGGGCCTCAAGCAACTCATTGAAGACTCTCACGTAGCCGTTCTTCTCTTTAGGATGACCTTCTCTATCCATCCTCACCGTCTCTTCTTAAGTTCTGGGTTACCACCGTCTGGCCATTTTTGAACAAGCTCACCCTCCCAATAGGGCCTGAGATTGCCCTTCATGAAGACCGGAATGTTGAAACGCTTTGCCTGGCAAACGATGTTCTCTATCCACTCCTTCTTCGGAGCATGCTGCCGAGCTCCCGGGCCAGTCATCGCGCCTATGATGAGCCAGTTAAGATTGAGTTTGTGGTGCTGATCGGGAAACCACCTTTCTATGTTTACTGGCCCAAGGATCGGTTCGATGGAGATAAAACGCATTGCAGCAGGAATCCTCAGTAGTTCCGGGATTCGTCTCTGGGCCATCTTCTGCGTTTCCACAGTTACACCGAGCCAGAGGTTTGGAAGATAATCTCCACCCCCAAGCTCCCTGCAAGGGTTATCCTCAGTGACTTCGTAGAATTTAGCTTCGATATTCTCAGGCCGCTTTGCGAGGATAATAAAAGTATGTTGAGGACATGCCCCTATTACTTCCAGGATGTGATCAATGGATTCATTTGGAATATCATCCCCAAACATGTCCCCCATCGAGCAAAGGAAGACACAAGTTGGCTTTTTCCGGTTAAGGGGTTCTTCCAACTGTTCGGGGTGAAGTGTGGGTCTGAATGGATCGTTCTTGGGATACCCAAATCGTCCCCTTAACCTTTTCGCCATGCGATGGGCGTAACAGTAGAAGCACCTGTTTGGCCTCTCCTGCGTCCCACCTGGTCCCCAGCAACCGGTTACCGGGTTCCAGGTCTTAGTTGCCCAGCCTATGCTTTCTTTAATGCCCATTGGCTCTTTCCTCCCGCTGTCTTAAACTCGGGAAACACCTCCTTTAAGAACCGGGAAGTGACTAACTGTTTTCCTTGGTATGTTCTGGGACAGGAGATACAAAGCCTCTCCTTGGCCCTGGTCATTCCCACGTAGCAGAGCCTCCTCTCCTCTTCGAGACCTCCGTCATCGAGGACCTTGTGATGGGGGAGGAGCCCCTGGCTGCATCCCGTGATGAAGACCACGGGGAACTCAAGGCCCTTGCTCTTGTGGAGGGTCATCAAACTTACCTGGTCATGGTCAGTATTCTTTAACTTTCTGACTTCAACCTGTTCCACATAGAAGAGAAAGTCCTCTATCTTCTCAAACCTGGCCAGAGCTGATTCCAGTTCATTGAGATTCTGGATCCGGGAGTCATCCGGTGTGATCTCCTCATCCTGACAGATGTACTGGTCATAGTCGGTGAGCTTCCTTATCTTCCTAACCAGGTCAGAAAGAGTGATGTTCTTTTGGTAATAACGGATCAGATCCAGCATCAGTTTATGGAACCGACCGGCACTCCTTGTCATATAGGGACGGCTGAAGTATCCATCAAGGGATACAAAGAGAGATCGTTTACGTGAATGGGCGTACCCTTCCAGTTCTTTCAGGAAGGCCTTGCCCAGGTACCTTGGAGGCACATTGATAATCCTTAACAGGGCCTCATCATCATCAGGATTGTGAACCAGGCGAAGATAGGCGATTATGTCCTTGATCTCCCTGCGGTCGTAGAAGCTAAGTGAGCCGATGACCTGGTAGGGAATCTTCTGCCTGATGCATTCATCTTCAAGTGCACGTGACTGGGCATTGGTGCGGTAGAGGATGGAGATGTCCTTGAAGCTGGTTTTGCCTATCAGGGATCTGAGCTTTTCGAGGATTAAGGCTGCCTCTTCGTCTGTATCCCTGGCCTCGATGATCTCTATCTCTGGGCCCTTAGAGTTGGCTGTCCAGAGCTTCTTGTCTGTTCTTACCTCGTTGAACGAGATAAGGCGGTTGGACCTCTCCACAATGGTCTTTGTGGATCGGTAGTTCTGCTCTAATTTGACAGTGGTGGTGTTGGGAAAGATTCGGTCAAACTCGATGATGTTCTCTGGTTCAGCTCCCCTCCAACCATAGATGGACTGCCAGTCATCCCCGGTTATAAAAAGATTGTTCTGGGGTGGAGTAAGGAGCTTGATGATCTCGAACTGGGCCATGTTAGTGTCCTGGGCCTCATCTACTAAGATATGGTCGAATCTCTGCCTGTATCTGGACAATATCTTCCTGTCTGTTTTCAGGATTTTCCAGCATTTGAGAAGGAGATCGTCATAATCCATGAGGTGATCCCTCTCTTTCCAATCCTCATAGAGGGAAAATACATCGGCAACTCTCCTGGAGAAGAAGTCTTCCGCCTCTCTTGAGAACCCCTCCGCATCAATGAGCCGGTTCTTGGCCATGCTGATGATGGAGCCAACCTTTCCCACTTCAAGGGTGATGTTGAGTCCCTCTGGGCCAAGGACTCTTTTGAGATAGGTCTTTCGTCCTCTGTCATCCAGTATCTTGAAGCTATCCTGGCCAGGTGATTCCCGCAGGATTTGGTAGCAGATGGAATGGAATGTCCCGCAGATAAGCTTCTCAGCCTGGATGCCGATAAGCCTCTTTAGTCTCTCTTTCATCTCAATGGCTGCCTTGCGGGTGAAGGTCACGGCCAGGATGTTAGAAGGCGAAATCCCACCCTCTGAAATCAGGTAACCTATGCGATAGGTCAGAACACGGGTCTTGCCCGAACCTGCGCCTGCGATTACCCTTACGATCCCTCTGGCTAAAACAGCCTCCTTCTGTCTTTCATTGAAGTTATTGGAATTCATATTCTACCCCTGATATATTCTGGCTTCTTTTCTGAAGATCTGGTGAAATCCTCCGGGTAAAAGGTTTCGGCAAGCTCTTGGGCCAGCTTGAGAAGCTTCTGTCTTACCGACTCGGTATCGCCCTGGTAGATTTCGTCAATGTTGATTGGCTTCCAGTAAAGAGCCTTCAGGCCATACATCCCGAGAAGGGCCTCGGCTGAGATATAGCCTGCTCCACCTTCGCCACCTCTATCCAACCTGAAGCCATCTCCGGTGAAGGTTGCGGTCTGGGTGTCCCTGTTCAGGATAAGGTAGCCACAGCAGAGGTCGTTGGTTGGACATTCAAACACTGCTATATGCTGGTCTATGCCCCTTGAGAGGGTATCCCTGAGCATCTTTAGAGACCTCTGGGTTATCCCGAATGTGTTTTCGTCGAAGATTATTTTTCTTACTTCCATTTTCCTCCTTAATTAGACTGTTAGACTGAAGGCTGAAGGCTGAAGGCTGAAGGGTTTTATTCCTAACAGTCTTCGGTCTTCAGCCTATTCACCTTTTAGGGACAGATCCGATCAGATTGGATCACCGGGGTGGAACATGTGAACCACCCCGGTAATTTGTTATGCTGCAATCTGCCTTATCTGCCCGTCTTTAAGGAGGAAGAAATCCACCTCGGCAAGCCCCGGATTCTTGGGTGTAACCTGTCCGATGGTGCCCAAGCCGATGATCTGGTCAAATCTGGGCAATACCTTCCTGAGAAAATGGAAGAAGAATCCTCTGTTCGCCTGATCCAGGATGTCAATGCCATCAATGACCATGAAGCGCAGACCTGTTAGTTCACTCAGAACTGCCTGCATGACGATCCCTACCCGGAAGCGTTCACTGGTCGAGACTATGTTGATATCTGTAAGGGCTCCTGTCTGGCAGTTGCAGAGGAAGATCTGGAAACCTTCCTCTAAGTTGATCTCTATGGCATAGCGATTGTTAGTAAGGTCGGCCATGAGACTGTTGGCCAACCTCATTAGGGAGCTTGCCGCACCTTTCATGAGGTTTGACATGATCCCCTTAGGGGAGAAGGCCAGGGTGAGGACTTCCAGTTTGTTGATTCGTTTTTCCAGCGCCTGGAATGCTTCTGCCTTTTCTAAGAGGGTGAAAAGATTTGTCTCTTCCCTGATTTCACTTTCAAGGATGGTAATCTTCTCCTTCAGTTTTTGCGATTCTGTTGCCTTATCCGTACTTACGGTGGACAGGATCTTCTCTAACTTCTGTTTCTTCTCCTGGAGGTACTGATACTTTTTTCTGCTTCCCGCTATATGGCTCAGGTTGTCTTTGATGATGTTGCCACTGTTGTTTATCTGTTTCAGTGCATCTTCTTTCTCCTTCAGGAGACGGGCGGTATCGCTTGTCTTTTTGGTCTGTGCTTCGATAGCGGCACTAAGCTCTGTGTTATCAGGAATGGTGGTGCTCATTCTTGAGAGCACTTCCTTCGTCTTGCAGGTTAGATCAGGAAATAACGGGCAATGACCGGCGAAGTTTTTTGCTTTTGACTTACTCTTCTCTTCCTGCTCCTTCTGGGCCAGGAGTCTTCCTGTCTCCCGCTGGAGAGAGGCATAGTTGTCTCTCAGGGTCTGTATCTCTTCTGCGATGACCGAGTGCTGATCTTTTAGTGCCTCAAGCTGTTTGGAAAGCCTCTCATTATTGGCATCCTGCAGGAGTGTTTCTATCTGGTTTAGTTCTTCTGTAACCTGTGATAATTCCCGTTCGATCTGTCTTCTTTCCCCTTGGGCCATGCCCTTCGTTTCACCGATAGCCACATGGAGGTAAGATAACTCCTGACGTTTCTGGTTGAGGTCTGTTTCAAGCTTTTCTCTCGTCAATCCCTTAGGGAGCTTGGGACATTCACCGAGGGTTTTTAGTTCCCTTTTGGCAATCCGCCTCTCCTCGTATACCTGGTTGTAGGCATCCTCTAAGGAAGTGGGAGATGAGAGAACCTCCATAAGGTCTTCACCAAGGTCAATGTTGTACTTCTTCATGATCTCCGGCTTATCTTTTAGCCAGGTGGTAAGATGGCAAGCTATGTTGTTTGCGTCTATTTTCAGGTCAGGGAGGAGGTCAAAGAGGATCCGTTTCTTTTCATCGGGATGGAGATTTAAGAAGTTTGCTGTATCCATGATGGCGGCAAGTGTTTCTCTGTTCGTCTTCAGGCCCTGGAATATTGTTTCAGGATCGGTACTTTCTCTTATGCTTGTGTACTGGGTTATTTCGTACTGCTTGGGATGGTCCGGGATACCGTTTTGTGAGAGGGATACAGTTACAGCAAAATCCTCTGCCTTATGTCGTACCAGGGAGCGTCTCTCACACCCGTTGCCCATCTTCCCGGTGAGGGCAAGAGAGATGGCCTGGACAATGCTGGATTTACCCGAGGTGTTCTCACCGAAGATCAGGTTGATGGGTCTGGTGAATTGGATTTTAAACTCCTCAAAGCATTTAAAATCTTTTAGGTACAGTTCTTTGATTTCCATGTCTTTTTTCTCCTTTCTTTGAAAACGTTTTCTGTAGGGATAGGTTCTAACCCAGGTTACCCTACAGGGGTCAAAATCTACCCCCTTTCTACCCCTGTCTACGTGCCGTTTAACCCCCTTTTCGCCCTGTTTAGAACCCTTCTCAAGATCGAGTTCGAGTCTTTAGAGTTCCTTCTTTTTTAGGTCTTCCAGTCTTATGAGTTTGTGCCTGTATAGCCTTGAGAGGGACAGGGTTTTTATACCAAGCTCGCTAAGCTTCTGCTGAAGGGCGTCAGGAGGAATGCCAAGGTACCTGCTTAAGTCTTCTACCGTCCAGATGCCACGGTCAGGCAAAATATCTCTTGCTTGTTTTTTATCTTCCATAATGTTTCTCCTTTCTCTGGGTAGGGTGGAAGCTTACTTTTACTGTCTCCTCCTCCCAATCTAAGAAAGATTCAACTGATCGTGCTCCTTCGTGGTTTTCCCTGGCAAAAAGTTTATCTCTCAGGACAACTTTGTTTTGTTGGGAAAGAAGAAGTAATGCTTGGACACAACCCCCGCAGGTAATAATCCGGTCAGTCCTTACGTTGTCATAGACAGGCCTGTGGCAAATGGAACAGGTGGTTCTTAGCTCCATGGTTGAAAAGTTATCTCCTTCCTTCTTCATGTTTATAGCTTAGGTTTTCTCCACTGTAGGATCTCCTCCACATCATTAGACTGTTAGACTGAGGGCTGAAGGCTGAAGGGTTTTTATTTCTAACAGTCTTCAGCCTTCAGTCTATTCACCTTTAAAACAGGTTGAACTCTACTGTGGTGCTAACAGGCATCTGTGCTGGAATGGGAGGAGGTGTTTCCTCTCCTCCGTCGAGGCAGGTCTCTGGGCCTTCAGTGGTAATCTTCTCCAGGAGAGCTTTAAATTCTGTAAGTCTAACAGGTCTCTTGAGTGAGTCTAAGAGTCTGACCTGCTCCTGGATCTGCTCCGGGGTGAGTTCTGTCATGGAGGTGATCCCATAGCGATGGTAGCAGTAGCGCTTGTAGGTCTCTCTGGAGAGGTTGAAGTTTCCGATCCCGGCAAAGAGGCGTTTCAGGCCGTTTGTGCCTGCTCTAAGTTCAGGCTGAGGGGGCATCTCTGGTTCCCCTTTGGGTTCAGGTGGAGATGGATGTTTCTCCTCC
>Ga0105152_10000659_pt1 | contig 10742 bp, 10 predicted proteins | sample LakBais05cmmetaG_FD_81534 | JGI IMG/M metagenome (GOLD analysis project Ga0105152, IMG submission 81534) | Lake sediment microbial communities from Lake Baikal, Russia to study Microbial Dark Matter (Phase II) - Lake Baikal sediment 0-5 cm | ecosystem: Environmental > Aquatic > Freshwater >...
AATGCGACCTTAAAGAAAGAAGTGCGGCGGACCGCGCCTCTGGACAGGGGATATGAAAAAATTCGGGCAATATGGTTACATGCATTGTCCTTCTTAAGGTTCCGATTTTTCTTCTATAACTTTTCCCCACCCTAAAGCAATTCTTTTTTTATGGAGTTTTCGTCATCCAAAGGTCAATCGACCGGATTGTTGTATATGTATAGACGGATCAAATCCAGTTCTTTTTCATCGCGTATGATATGTTCGAAATAATTTCGCTGCCAGAGGCGTTTCTGGAATTCCGGCCAATTGGAATGGATAACATTGTCCTTATATTTCTTGGTTGTCAATGTTTTAAATTGCCGGATCACGTCTGGCAAGGACAGGAGATTTTCCGTAGGGGCGGATCCGCCGGCGTTTCGCTTGGCGGATGTCCGCCCTGCATGTTCTTGTTCGATTCTCCCCATTGATTCAGAAGGGCAGGCACAGGGGCCTGCCCCTACGTAAAAAAACAACAATTACAATATGCATTTATCCTCTGTCACATATTTTAAATCTAAAAAAAGAGGCGCGGCGGACCGCGCCTCCAGAAAATGGGGGACAAAGGGGTAGGGATCAGCTTAGGTATTGTGTTTTGAGTTTTTCGGCCAGTTGTTTGCCTGATTCGGTCAAAATTACCAGTTTTTTGTCCTTGAATTGGATGATCAGTTTTTCATCGGCAAGTTTGTTCAGGGCTTTGAAGCTGTAGCCTTTCCATGAACAGAAGGCTTTTTCGCCGGGATTCTGGCGTGAATCCTCTTCCCATCCGGTCAGAAACATCAGCATCAAACTCAAGTCCTTGATCTTTTCTTCCATGTTTTCCTCCTGGTTGACGGCGGGGAAGCCTGGGCGGCTTCCCCCCGCCTTCTTTTTAAATGGTGATCAGCGGCTGCAGCTTGGCAAAGATCTTTTCACCGATGCCCTTGACCTTCATCAGGTCCTGGGCGCGCTTGAAATTGCCGTTGCTTTTCCTGAAGTCCAGGATGCGCTGCGCCATTTTGGGACCGATCTGCGGCAGGTTGACCAGCTGGCCGGCGTCGGCGGTGTTGATGTTGATGAGCTTGTCACCGCCGGCGGCCGCCTGTTTTTCGGCCGCGCCGAGGGAAACCGTGGAAACTGCGGTCATTGCCAGGATGACCAGCAGAGTGAGAAATTTTTTGGTTTGCGTCATGTTGACCTCCTGCTCCTGCTCAATCAGGATCGCTGCCAAATCCATGCGGCCAGGACATAAATGCTGTAAATAACCGATAATCCAGGTAAATTAGACTATCTTATGATTTTCTGATCTTGCGGCAAAGTAAACAAAAATTTACTAAACAAAATCACTATGTAAACAATAAAAAACAGATCGCGAGGGGCTCCAGCGTGAAAACCCTGTAGCACCGCCATTCGGGCGGAATGGCCGGGTTTGGCAAGGAACTTGAATCACTGTTTTCAGGAGGAAAAAATGAACAAAGGCTTCACCTTGATCGAAACGCTGGTCTCATTGTCCCTGCTGCTGCTGGCGGTATTGTTCAGTGCCCGGGTCACGGTTTTTGTACTGGGGCAAGCGCGGAATTCGCTCATGCGTTTCCGCCTGATCGAAAAGCTGGACTATTACAAGAACTATTTGTCTTCCTTGTCTCTGGCGGCGCCCGAACTCACGGAAGGTGACCACCAGCAGGAGAGCCGGGAATTCAAGGTCAGCTGGCGGGTGGAAGCGGCCGGGGCTTTTCTGAAACGGATCGATCTGCTGGCAGCGGGGCCGAACTATTCCCTGCCGTTGGTTTTTTACAAGTCAAAATTCATCCAGGAGGTACAAAATGATTAAAGGATTTGGGATTTTGGAGATGCTGATCGCCCTGTCTTTGGGATTGGGGATCCTGACGGTGATCATCGCGCATTCGGCGGAATCGGGAAAAGTGGCCAAAAAAATCACCGCCAACCAGGAACGGCTGGAAGCGATCTTTCACACCGTGGACACCATCAAGTCCGACCTGAACAAATGCGGCATGCGCCTGCAGGAAGCCCGGCAGTTTTTTAATATTTCCTGCTTTGCCAGCACGGCCGGCTCGTTCAAATGCGAATACGGCCTGGCCGATGAATTGCTGCTGGAAAACGCCGCGCGCGGCCAGCAGACCCTGAAGGTTGCCCAAAATGATTTTTTTAAAAAGGACAAGGTCGTATTGATATACAACCTCGTCCAGGGAGTATGGGAATTCAATGAGATAAGGGATTGCCTGGGCAGCGCCCTGGTTTTGAAAAACGCGCTGCAAAATGATTTTGTGCGCAACAGCCCGGTGGTGGTCATGAAAAAAGTCGAATACAAGTATTATCCGGCCCAGCGCACTTTGAAAAGAAAGGCCGACAAGGGGAATTTCCAGCCCCTGCTGGAAGAGGTCAGCGATTTTTACGTGACTTTTTTCCCGGACGCCAATTCGGTCCTCTACCGCATCGAGGTCAACAAGAAAGAGCAGATCCGCGGTTACATCTTTCTGCTCAACCTGGTGTAGCCATGATGAGCCGGGGCAACATCGTGGTTTCGCTGCTGTTCGTGCTGCTGCTTTCCGTTTCCGGCCTGGCCTTGCTGACCCACTCGGATCTCCACGTCAAGATCATCGCGGCCCGCAAAAGCAAATGGCAGGCAACGGCTGTCCTGGAACAGGCGCTCTTGCTGGATCTTCATCTGTACCGGGAGAAATTGGCGGCAGCGGACATGAACGCTTTCGGTGCGCCGGAAAACGATTTTTTCAACCACACGACTTTTCCCGACCAAGCCGCTGGCGACTGCCTGAGCCAAAACCATTTCAGCCGCCATACCCTGCGTAGCGGCGAGGATTTTTGCGTGATCCGCATTCTCAACCGCATCGAGGTGCTGAAAAAGGGCAGCCGGCTGCTGGCTGCCGGCCAGGCCGGCGTGGACCTGCTCAAGGGAAATATTCCGGCTGGCGAATTCGGACTGGTGGTCAATAAGGAAATCGACGAAAATCCGGCCGCCTACCTGGCCGGCCGCGGGGTGGAATACCCAGGCGTCCAGTTGCCATTGATCGGCAAACTGGCTGTCGTTTCCGAAATCGGGCGCTTGCTGGCCGAGACCCTGCGCTTGAGCGATCTTGTTCCGGACTGGCGGCGGATCAGGGAAAAATTCAACCTCGAACCTTCCGACGCCCCCATCCCGTCCGGGATCTACTTACTGCAGGCTGAAGGGACGGTCGCGGCGGTTTTTGTCCAGGGCGACCTGCAAAAACTGGAGTTCGGCGCCGGCGGCGGCTGGCAAGCCGTCACTTTGCTACAAAACGGCCGCCAGTCAGAACTCAAGTACCGGCCCGGCCTGGAGTCATTGGTTTGGAGCGGGACGGAAGCGGTTGCCGGTCAATCATTCGCTGAAAAGATCATCGTTCACGGCAATGTCTGGGACATCGAACAGGCGGGCGCGGCGGCTTTCATGTCCGCTTCCCGGTTGCAGCTTCTGGCCTGCGGCCAAATGGTCGTCCGTTCGGGACTGGTGTGTGAAAACCTGGCTCTGCAGAAGGAAAAATTCCCCAGCCTGCTGCTCATGACCAGCGGCCGCGATTTTTTCAGCGGCGCTGCGGTCGCTGCCGATATCGTTTTGGCTACCAGCGGCGAAAAAACCGTCCAGGCCCAGTTGCTGGCGGCCGGGTCACTGGTCAACGGCTCGGGATCGGTAAGGATCACCGGCGGGCTTTATGCCGGCGATATCCAAAACTCGGGGCGGCTGCGGATCGACGCCTTTACCGGCCAATTCGCCTTCAGCAATTACCTGAGCCTGGCGAATTTCAAGTTCCTGAAAAATTTCCGCGTCCATTTCATCGAGGAGGGAGCCGATGAATAAAAAAGGGCTGACGGTTTTTGAATTGTTGGTCACGGTCGCTTTGTTTTCGTTCCTGGTCACGGTGCTGGTCCCGGGCCTGCAGTCCTTTTTTATCCGGCTGGAGATTAATACCACTCTGCGCACCATGACCTCGGGCTTGAGCGCGGCCCGCTACCTGGCCATTCAAAACAACCAGCCGGTCCGGGTGGAGGTCGTTGCCGGGCGCATGCTGCTCAGCGTGGACAACGGCCAGGGCTGGCAGGTGACCCGCAGTTTTGCCTTAAATGAAAAAATGTTGATCCGCGCCAACAGCCGCCCGGTATTTTCACCCCTGGGCAACGTTTCCCCCTTGTGCACCATCACCTTGGAAAAGCAAAAAAGGGTCTACCGTGTCGTCCTTTCCATGTACGGCCGGATCAAGGTCTATGGCAACGGTTGAAGCCGTCAGGCAGAAACTTACAACTTGCTTTTTACCGCCGCCACCTTGCCGGCCATGGTGATCTCTTTGTCGCGGCGGTCGTCGATGCTGACCCGGGTCATCACCCGCTGCGCGCCGTTTTGAAAAGGAGTTTCGTGCATGGCCTGCGCCACGGCCAGGACATCGGCCATTTCCCCTTCCAGGATGGTCGACATCGGGGTCAGCAGGGATCGGACGGCGGGGAATTTTTTCAAGACCTTTTCCGCTTCTGCCACAAAACCGCTCAGTGAAGTTGTCGCGGTACCCAGCGGCACCACGGTCACTTCGGCAATGATCTTGCCCATAGCGCACCTCCCCAACAAAAAATTGGCCGACTTATTTCATTTTGGCCAGAATGTTTTTTACGACGTCCTTGTGCACGGTGAAGGTCAGCATCTTGAGCTTGACGTAGTCGCCGCGGAAAAAGTAATAGCCTTCGTGTTTGCCCCAGCGGGCCGAGCGGCCGGAATCCTTGATCAGGAACCAGTCATGGCCTTTGAAACGGTTATAGCCGACCAGGTGGATGCCGTGGTCGTCGGCCGTGGTTTCGTTGGCGATGCGGTACTCGCGCGAGTCCTGGTTGATGAAGGGGGCGGGGATGTCGAAGCTGGGGATGAAGCAGACATCCTGGAAGCCCAGTTTGCCCGATTCGGAAACGTCGCCGCCGATACCGACGCTGTAGCTCGCTTTGATGGCTTTGAGGATCAAACCGTACCACTCGTCGAGCGGCAGGTTCAGGTAATCCCTGCTGTGCCACCAGTTGTCCGGGACCGCGAATTCCTGAAAGGTGTAAAAGGGATAATAACTGGTCGACATCACGTCCACGTAGTCGTCCATATTCAAGGGGGTTTCATTTTTCAGGAATTCCTGGGGGGTCATTTCCTTGCCGTTGTAGACGAATCGGCGGGGCGGCGTGCCGAGGTGCTTGTTCAAAATAACGGCCACGTGGTCGAGCACATCCTTTTCATTCCAGAGATTGTTGCTTTTCACGTAGTCGAGGAAAGCGCTGATCTCATCGATTAAGAGGGCGTGATCTAGCTTTTCTTTGTTGTTGACATAGCCGGGATAGGCTTCGGCGGGGACGATGCCGTAGGTTTTCCAAATGCGGTTCAAGGCGTTGCCCTCGCCGCCTTCGGCTACCAGGGAGGCGCCGCGCTCCTGGACAAAACGCCGGACTTTTTCCAGGTATTCGAAATAGACGGTCCACATCTCGGACAGTTTGATCTTCTTTCCGCTCAGGCGGAAGATCTCCGCTTCATAAAAAGAGGTGCTGGAGAAGCTCCAGCAGGTGTTGGTGTTGTATTGGGCCACGGGGGGAAAGTGAAAGACCGGCTTGCATGCGACCGGTGACGGGGGCGGATATACCCCGGCCATGTCGGATTGCAAGTCCTTGTCCAGGGCCTTGTTCTTCTCTTTTTCTTCCGCCTGTCTTTTCCTGATCTTTGCCGTCTCTTCGTCCCGGGCCGCCTGCTCTTTTTCCCGCGCATCCTTCATGGACTCGAGCAGCGGGTCCCGGTATTTTTTTTCGTATTTCGCCTTGTTTTGCGCATCGTTTGCCGCCGTCAGCCCGGCAAAATTAACCAGTGAAAAACAAACCAGCAGCAAAATGATTTTTTTCATTTTTTCTCCTTTTTTTGTCTAAAACTCCGCGCTCTTGGGCGTGCGCGGGTAGGGAATGACATCACGGATGTTTTCCATGCCGGTCAGGTACATGACCGCTCTTTCAAAGCCCAGGCCGAATCCAGCGTGGGGGGCGCCGCCGAATTTGCGCAGGTTCAGGTACCACTCGTAATCTTCTGTTTTCAGACCCATTTCCGTGATCCGGCTCTTAAGCACGTCATGCCGTTCCTCGCGCTGGCTGCCGCCAATGATCTCGCCTACGTCGGGGACAAGTAGGTCCATGGCGGCCACGGTGCGGCCGTCGTCGTTCAGGCGCATGTAGAATGCCTTTATTTCTTTCGGATAATCAGTGACGAAAACTGGCTTTTGGAACACTTTTTCGCTCAAGTAGCGTTCATGCTCGGTCTGCAGGTCGCTGCCCCATTGGGGCGGGAAGTTGAAAGCGGTATCGGCTTTTTGCAGCAGTTCGATGGCCCGGGTGTAGGTGATGTGCTCGAATTTCGCGTCCAGCACATGCTGCAGCCGCTGCAACAGCGAGGTGTCGATGAAGCGGTTGAAAAACTCCATTTCCTGCGGGGCTTTTTCCAGTACAAAGCGGATGACGTATTTCAACATGTCCTCGGCCAGCTGCATGTTGTCGGCGAGATCAGCGAAAGCGATCTCGGGCTCGATCATCCAGAACTCGGAGGCGTGGCGCTGGGTGTTGGAATTTTCAGCGCGAAAAGTGGGGCCGAAAGTATAGACGCGGTTGAAGGCCAGGCAGAAGCCCTCGACGTTCAATTGGCCGCTGACGGTCAGGTTGGTCTCCCGGCCGAAGAAATCCTGGCTGAAATCAATGTCGTTCCGTTCATCCCGGGGCGGGTTTTGCAGATCCAGGGTGGTGACGCGGAACATCTGGCCGGCCCCTTCGCAGTCGCTGCCGGTGATGATCGGCGTGTGCACGTAGACGAAGCCGCGCTCCTGCAGGAAGCTGTGGATGGCAAAGGCCAGCAGGCTGCGGACCCGGAAGACGGCCATGAAGGTGTTGGTGCGCGGCCGCAAGTGGGGGATGGTGCGCAAAAACTCGAAGGAGTGGCGCTTTTTCTGCAGGGGGTAATCGAGCGCCGACAGGCCGACGGCTTCAATGCGCCCGGCTTTCAGCTCGATGGGCTGGCCAGCGGCGGGTGAAGGCACCAGCGTGCCCGTGATCTTCAGCGCCGATCCCAGGGGGTATTTGACCACTTCACTGAAATTGGCCAGGTCATCGCCGTAGACGATCTGCAGGTTCTTGAAACAGGAGCCGTCGTTCAGTTCGATGAAGGCGAATTTTTTCGACTCGCGCTGGGTGCGGATCCAGCCGCACACTTCCAGCGCCTGGTTCAGCAATTGCTCGTGATCGGAGAAAATTTGCTTGATGGTCATCCAGCCCATGGCCTCACCTCGGTAAAAACCAATTGTAGCGCAAAACTGCCCCGCGGGCAAATTCAGCCGGGTGCTATTTCACCTTTTTCCCGGGCAGCTTCTGGCCGCCCTGGAACAATGTCAGACAAGTTCCTTGAAATCCGATCATGGAGAAAACTGATTTTCCGATCCGTAGACTCTGGGACTCGTGAAGTGGCTCAGGGACGCGGGCGGGCTGACCGCATCAATGAATGAACGGATGTTTCAGGACTGAGCAAGAGGATCAGCTTGAGGCATTCGCGGTTATGGCTGTCGGATTATCTGGGCGCCTTCCGCGCGGTAATTTCTTTCATGAGCAGCGTCAGCATCAATCCCACGCAAAAGAGAACGGCGATGGCCGTCATGTTAAAAAAAAGCGCCATGAGAATTCCGCTGACCTGGCCGCTCAGCATCAGGATGCCGTTTGATGTCGCTTCAGGCACCGGGTGAGTCTTTTCCACCGCGTAGGTCAGCCCTATCGGCAGGGCCGAGACAAGGAAAAATCCGAAGGTGAAACCGGCAATTCCGAGCGGTACTATGCCGGGGAGATACTGCAAAAGCAGCGTCAGCGGGACAGCGACCATCATCGTGATAATGAGGAACAATCGTCTTTTATGGAACCTGTCCGACAGCGCGGAGAGGATTACCGCGCCGAATATGCCGCCCACAATAATCAGCCCGCCGACGATTCCCGGCGCGATTGAGGGATCGATGTCCAGGGGACGGTTGAATATGGTGTCAATTTTAGATGAGATTGCGTTGAACGCGCCGAGACCGATAAAGAAAGCGCCTGTCAGATAGAGAAAGTCCCTGTTTTTAAAGAGCGACCGTATCCCGATCACCATGGATACTTTTCTTTCTGCAGCGATCGGGTTCGGGGGCGTTTTGGGTTTGTCTTTCACAAAAAGAAGATATAATATCATGCCGGCCAGGGAAAATATTCCATATAGGTAAAGGATGAACGATATGCCTCCTTTCGCGTCGCCAGCATGCTTGAAATGATCGAGGATGAAATCGCCTGCGAACATGGCGGCGGCCAGGCCCACGAAGAGCGACATGGTGGCCAGACCCGAGGCCAGGGCTTCTTCGTTTTCAGGAAACCAGTTCGCAGCAAGCTTCGTGAATGAATTGAGCACGAAGGGCTGCCCTATGGCGCATCCGATCTGGAACACGAGAAGCCACGTATAATCAGGGGCAAAAATCCTTAAAAATCCCGAAAGGCCCAGGATGATCACGCCGATGCCGGTGCCCCACTTTAACCCGAACCTATCGATGCACCATGACGCCGGAAATGAGACGGGGATATACGCGAGCATGAACACGATCGCGAGCAGGTCGACGGCAGCGGTGTCGCCGCCGGTGAAGAGAGTTGCCGTGTCCTTTGCGATCGGCGCAAAGGTGATCCACTGAATCTGGGTTGCGATTGCGGGGAGCATGAAAAGCAATAGTACTATCCACCGGTACGGGGAAACGAGGTTATTTTCATTATTGCCCATGCAGGTACCATGCCACATCATTGCCATTTTGTCAAAAACAAGTCAGGCTGAAATGAAGAATAGTTCCATGGGAAATTATTGGGCAAAAATCGGAAGAAAAAGCGCTTGACTGAATTGCCGGATTGAAATATATGTTAAAAACGGTATGAATTTCATACATTTGATATTGACTAATAATAAAGTTCTAAAACATCAGAAGGAGCTCTGAATTATCATATTCCGATCGTTATTGTTCAGTCAACCGGGGGGTTATTTCACCTTTTTCCCGGGCAGCTTCTGGCCGCTCTGGAAAAGCGTCAGGGCGGTGACCCGGCCGGTGGCGTCCAGGTCGAACACGATCTGGGCGTCGACCGCCTTGAGAAAGAAGTTCGTCTCGGATTCGGCGAAGAGTTCGACTTTCGGCTGGCCCGTGGCCTGGCCCATCAGGTGCCCCGCTTCGGCGGTGATAACGATCGAAAAACCGGGCATAAGCTCATATTCGCCTGTGTAGCGGCCGAGGATTTCGGGGGCAAGGGTGATCTCTCTGCGGGCGGCCGGCAATGGTTTATCGGTCCGCTTGTAGATCTCGGCCGGGCCGATGCGCGCTTCGATGCGCAGCCCGTCGATCCTGCCGCCGGAACCCTGCTTGAAGCTGATGACTGTCGGCGAGTCGGCAAAGAAGAACTCGGTCGGGGATGCGGGCAGAATGGAATACTTGGCGCCGCCGGCGCGCTGGGAGAAGAGCTGCTCACCTTCGCGGGTGATGAAACGCGCCTCGCCGTCCGGGTTTTCATATACTCCGACCAGGGCGTCCAATTCGCCTGCCGGCAGCTTGACCGGCTTGCGTTCGGCTGGCGGCAGACCCAGAACCAGTTCGGCGATGCGCACCGCCCGCGGCTCGGGGGTGCGGCCCTCGATGGCGCTGTTGGTCAGGATGGCGATATAGACATGGTCGTCGGGCAGGGCCATGACGTAGGTCGTGAAGCCGTTGATGCCGCCCCCGTGTTCGATGCAGCGGTGCCCCCTGAGGTCGGAGATGAACCAGCCGTAGCCGTAACCGGTCGATTCGCTGTTGGCCAGCCGGTAGGGGGAAAAGGCCTTGTCCATCCACTCTTTCTTCAATAGCTTGCCCGCAAAAACGGCGTCATTCCAGGCGGCCATATCATCGACCGATGAGAGGAGGGAACCGGCGGCGTAGGGCTGGGTCATGCTCAGGTAGGGGGTGTTGATGACGCCTTCCTTGCCTTTCTGGTAGCCGGGGACGCGGCGCGGGATGACCCGTTCGCTGCTGCCGTAGTGCGAGTGGCTCATGCCCAGGGGCGTGAAGATATGCGTTTGGATGAATTCCTCGTAGGTCTGGCCGGAAACCTTCTCGATGATGGCGCCCAGCATGACATAGCCGGTGTTGTTGTAGTTCCAGCGCTCGCCGGGATTGAACTCGAAGGGCTTGTCCTTGGACAAGTCGATGATCTCCTGCGGGGTCATGTCCTTGCGCCACATCTGCAGCCACTCCTCCATGTTGGTGTAGCTCTTGATCCCCGAGGTGTGTGTCAAAAGGTGTTCAATGGTCACCTTCTTGGCCCCGATCGGGAAAGCGGGGAGATATTTGCCGATTTCGTCCTGAAGGGAGAGCTTGCCCTGTTCGGCCAGCATCAGGATGGCCGTCGCGGTGAACTGCTTGGTGATCGAGCCCAGGCGGAAGATCATGTCGGGTTCGATCTTGACCCCGAGCTCGAGGTCGGCCAGGCCGTAGCCTTTGCGGAAGATGGTCCGGCCGTCGCGACGGACGATGATCGCCGCCCCTGGCTCCCCCGGCTTGTAAATCCCGCTCATCACCGCATCGATTTCCTTGGTCAATCTTTTGTTGTTGCCGGGGGCAGCAGCTGCGAGCGGCGCGGCCAACGCCAAGACCAGAAAGACGGGGAGCAGACGGAATATCGTG
>Ga0105152_10000662_pt1 | contig 10733 bp, 10 predicted proteins | sample LakBais05cmmetaG_FD_81534 | JGI IMG/M metagenome (GOLD analysis project Ga0105152, IMG submission 81534) | Lake sediment microbial communities from Lake Baikal, Russia to study Microbial Dark Matter (Phase II) - Lake Baikal sediment 0-5 cm | ecosystem: Environmental > Aquatic > Freshwater >...
CCATAGTCGAAGATGATATGTCTATCTGGGTAACAACCCGAAGCACTTCCAGAAAGGTAAAACAACTGCGGGAGAATCCCAAGATTTGTCTTGCTTTTGTGGAACCGCCTGACGGAGATAGGGCTGCCATCGTCATCGGTGAAGCCTTGATAATCCCGGATATAGAAAAGAAAAAAAGAGTGTGGAGCTTGGCGCCATTCGATTTATACGAACATTTCCCTGATGGTCCGGGCTCCGATGATTTCTGCCTGCTGAAGATCGTCATCAAAAGGATCGAATGGAGAGAAATCGGGACAGGTGCAGCGAGAATCTATGAGCCGACGCAACGATGAACAACCGCCATGAGATTAAGAGTAGAATTAGTCCTATACTAAAGCATCATGAGGTCGAAAAAGGAATTGGGTGAACGTGCAGTTGTCTTATGATAAAATAGAGGACCAGAGAGGTAAGCAATGAATTGGTTGGACATAGTTATAATAATTGTAGTAGTTTCTTTGGGTATTGCAGGTTTGCGGCAAGGACTGATCAGGACAGTATTTGGCATTGCCGGGTTAATAGGTGGCATATTCCTAGCCGGGCGCTATTACGACGAGCTTGCGGCACGGCTTTTCCCCTCCGCTGCCATCTGGGGCAACATAGCTGCCTACGCCATCATCGCAATAGCTACTTTGGTCGTGGCTGGTGTGATTGGCTGGCTCCTTGCCAAATTGGTCAACTTCGCCGCACTTGGTTGGCTGGACAAGTTTATGGGCTTTATCCTTGGCGTCGTTATAGGCGGCTTGTTATGTGCTGCCATCCTAGCTATCGCCGTCAAGTTTTACCCTGGCATGGAGGCAACTATCGATCAATCGGTAATAGCCAGATTCCTGGTGGGGGGATTCCCCTTGCTATATTAGCACTCCTGCCCGAGGAATTTGATTCCACCCACGAATTCTTTGCCCCGTCTGTGTGGATTCATTAAGAGGTGGACTAACTCCAAAAGCCCTGTGATTTGTTCCACTCGGGGTATGTTTTGAGGCCCCAGTCGACTTGATTTCAGAAGCACCGAGTTCCCACGAAAATCTTGCGATTTTCGTGGCCGGGCTTAGCGTACGATCTATCCCTCAAGAACCCCATCCAATACCTTCTTGAGTTCCTTCTTGGGCTTGAAGCCAATAACCTGCTGAACAGGCTGTCCGCCCTTAAATAGAATCATAGTGGGAATAGAGGCTATCCCATACTTGGCAGCCAAAGGACCATTCGCATCCACGTCTACCTTGGCGAAGTCTATCTTATCGGCATATTCCTTCGCCAACTCCTCCAAAACAGGGGCGGTCGCCAAGCAAGGACCACACCATTGTGCCCAGAAATCCACCATAACTGGCGACTTCGCCTGCAAGACGGTTTTTTGGAAGTTGTTCTCACCTACAATTGGTTGTATCACGGGTTTGACCTCCTTAATTAAATTTCTATGTCAAAAGAAAATAATCCAATGGCATTCCTCGTTGTCTGTTCAGCAATTATGGCTTCCTCAACACCCTTAAGCTGGGACACCGCTTTCAATCCTCTTAGAACGTCAATGGGCTGGGACTCATACCGTGTTTCTCTTCCGTAGGTCACCGGGCAATCTGTCTCCAGAAGTAGTCTTTGCAGAGGTGCTTCCTTGACTGCCCTCCTATGCTCTTCGTGATACTCACTAGCGGGCGTGGCCGAAACAAAATAGCCACCATCAATTATATCCTTAAGAACACTGGAAAAGCCAGTGAACCAATGGAAAACAGCTCTATCTATGCCAGAATTTTGGACCAGGTTTAGCGCATCCCTCCATGCATACCTACTGTGAATTATCGCCGGTTTAGCACATTTTCTGGCGATGTTCAGAAGCCGACCAAGAACTTCTTGCTGCAATTCTTTGGACGCCACCTTCAGCACCCTCTTGTCATAGTCCAGACCTATTTCACCAACAGCGACCGCTGAAGCAATATTCTGCTCAACAAATCGCAAATTATCATCTATCTCAGAAGGCTCTAGCTTAGCTAGCTCCCAGGGATGCAGGCCTAAAGCAGGATAGACAAAATGGCCATGTTTTTGCGATATTTCTAACGTCTCTATATTCGACTGATGGTTTGACCCCACAGCTACTATGGCAATCACGCCTGCCTTTTTAGCTTCCTCGAGCTTCAAACCGAGGCTTTTCAGTTCGTCAAGATGGGCATGAGTATCTATGAGCTTATACAACGCTAGATTTTCTTTTCGTCAAGCATGGCCCTGTAATATTTAAGCCCCGCCTCCGTTGGCTTGTAGACATAGAGAGCAAACCTGTCTTCTCGTTCCCGGGTGATTAGATTTGCTGATACCAATGCCCGCAAAATTGCCTCACCAAAGTAGCCACTCAAATTAAGGTGATGGTCAGGCACTGCCTTGTTAGTCACTTCATACTCACGGCAAATAACAGCCAGGAGCTTCGCCGGCTCTTTCTCCAAGCTTTGCAAGAGAGCCTGCATGGTTTCTGTCTGCTTTACTACCTCAACAAAATCTTCAAAAGCACCCATGTTCGCCAACCTCTAATTCCAAGCCAGATGTCCCCAAAAAGGTCTCATTATGTGTAAGATGGAGTTTTTGTGTTTACTGGTAAAACCCTACCCCAACAAGTCTATTGTATCAAAACACCCATTTCCTAGCGAGACCAGTTACTCATTTAGCAAAACATTCTTGACCTAAGAAGTAAACGACTGGTATTTACGATAAGCTGACATTGTATGCATAGTTTCGTTATATAAAGTAGGCAAAGTAACTAATTCGTGTCACAGTGGCCGGCACGCCTGATAGAATATAATGGAACCGGGCCAAGTGCATGAATATAGGTAATCGAAAACATATACCTACGATAAATGAATATGAAAGCCGTCTTGCCGATTTGTACGAGGAGTACTACGACAAGATTGCGCGTTATGTTTACGTTCATATCGGCAACAAAGAAGAAGCCGAAGATATTGCGGGAGAGGTTTTTTTGAAAGCACTGAAGTCCCTGAAGTCGTATCGAGAACAGGGCATTCCGATGCAGGGGTGGCTGTTCCGTATTGCCCATAACCTCACTGTAGACTATCTCAGAAAAATGGACAAACGGAGGACAGTGCCAATTGACTCAGTAGTGTTAGTGGGAAATGATAATCCCGTAGATACCGCCGAGAAAAACATTGAGTTTGAGCGGGTCACCGAGGCTATGAAGCAGCTCACCACAGAACAGACGGAGGTCATAAACCTTCGTTTCCTTGGGGGGCTCACTTCCAAAGAAGTCGGCGGCATTTTGGGCAAGAGTGATGGTGCAGTGCGCGAAATGCAGAGAGCAGCCATAGAGAAACTACGCGGGATCATGGGAGTGGAGAAATGATGACTGAAGATTTTGACCGAATACTGGATGAATGTATAGACCGCATTAACCGCGGGGATAATGTGGCAGATTGTCTGTCCGCCTACCCAGCATATTCAGAAAGGCTAAGACCTCTGCTCCAGTCTATGCATGACATCCAGAAGACCTACACTTTTGCGCCATCCGCTGATACCAAGAGAGCAGCCAGACAGAAGTTCCACGCAACCCTGGGCAAACGGGGGCGAATGACACCCGTCCTGTCACTCTTCAGGGCGATTCTCCGGCCTGCGGTCTGGGGCACAATTGCAGTATTAGTCCTGGTCCTGGCTATCGTAGGTGCTCTGGTGATAGAACCTGTATTCACCCCAACGACGCTGGTACCCAGCCCTGATGGTAATTTTGCTTTCCTCATCAGTGATGAGCCCAACGATATCGGTGACTTCGAGAGCCTTAACGTGACAATTTCCAGAGTGGGATTGCAGGCCGCGGGTTCACTGAAACGGCTCGAGTTTAGGCCGGAGACAGCAACCCTGGATCTTACTCGACTCCAGGGAGAACGGTCCCAGGAAATTTGGCGGGGTAATGTCACACCGGGGCAGTATTCACAGGCGTACATCTATGTGAGCGATGTCACGGGCAAGCTAAAATCAACCGGGCAAATTGTAGATGTGAAGCTGCCGAGCAGCAAACTGCATCTATCGCTGCTATTCGAGGTTACAACTGATGCGGTTACCAGCTTTACCTTCGATATTACCGTGGTGGCGACTGGTAATAACGGGAAATACATCCTCAAGCCCCAGGTCGGTGACAGTGGGGCACGGCAGGAGCAAAGGCGACTCGGGTAAAAATCAGAGGGACGCAGGCAAAGGGATACACCCGCGACAGTATTTTCCGGCTGTCCCAAGTCTGCATCTCACACCCGTAATCAATCCGACCTGACACTTTTCCTGCTTTGTCGTTATTAGTAGTTGGAAGCAGGAACGATGCATGGAAAGGAGGAACAAACAATGAAAAGCGGCGTTCTAATTGTAGCAATAGCGGCAGTTTTGGCCTTGGTCGCACTGCTGGTAGGTGGCTATGCCGGACCAGAGACTGCGCAAGCCACAGGGACTCTGCAGATAATGGTTACCGACGCTCCACCTGAGGAAGAAGTCACCAGCATAATGGTCACGGTAGAAAGCGTTGAGGTACACAAGGCTGCAGCTGAGCAGGAGCAGAATCAGGAACAAGAACAGGAGCAAGAACAACAGGAGTCAGCTGACAACTCCACGAATGAAGAAGCAGGTTGGCTGCCGCTGGATATTCTGGCGGGAAACGAGACGTTCGATCTTCTTCAGATTCAGGGCATCGAAGAGGTTCTGGCAGTTGCCGAGCTTGAACCTGGTAAGTATACTCAAATCAGGATGACGATAAGCAATGTGCAGATCAGACTGGGTGACGGTAACCTTACTGATGTCATTCTCCCGAGCGGCAAACTGAAGTTCGTCCGTCCTTTTGATATTGTCGAAGGCCAGACGACGGCGCTCCTCTTTGATTTCGATGCTGAGAAATCAATCAATGTGATCGGTTCCGGTCAAATCATGTTCAAACCGGTGATTAAGTTGAGCATGACGACACCCCAGACAATTGAGCCAGGTACAAAGCACGTAAAGATCTGGACACCGTCTTTGCCAGACGGTGCTGTTAATACCTCTTACAATGCTACGCTTACGGCCGATGGGGGAGTGGTTCCTTACATCTGGAGCATAGAGAAAGGGACTTTACCAGCGGAGTTAAGTCTGGATCCAATTACCGGAATCATTTCCGGAGTGCCAACGGCCAGCGGCGATTTCACCTTTACTGCAAAAGTGTCTGATAACTCAACACCAATAAAGAGCGATACCCAACGGTACACTATCACCATTGCCGGCAACGAGACTTTGATCATTGCCACCATGAATATGGCAGATGGAGTAGAAGATGTTGCCTATAATGCCACGGTTGTGGCGTTGGGTGGTACACTACCATATACATGGAGTATGGCCAGCGGCAAGCTGCCCGATGGACTTGCAATGGATGCTGCCAGCGGAGTCATCTCAGGGACTCCTACCAAGAAAGGCAACTACAACTTCACGGTACAGGTAAGTGATAATGCCACACTAATGAATAACGATACGCAGCGACTACGTATCCGCATTGCCGAAGAATGATGATTGAATGCGATAAGAGTCACCGCCGCGGCATTCTTATTGGCAGAAGGGGCTGAAAGCCAGGGTTGTCCAGCCCCTTCCGCCAATAAGAGTCCCTACCAGAGGATAGTAACATGGCAAATGATAGCTGGAAAGAAGATATTTCATAGCGATCTTTCTGAAAGCATGCCTTATTTCCTCGCGACTAGCCTCTCAATAAGCACCGAGAATAGAGTAATAATCCTAGGTGCCGCGATAAACTGGCTTGAACGGATATTTTACCGACTAGAACTTCCTACGGCAAGTTCAATAGGACCCCAATCAGAACTGGTGTTGACGCGTTAGGCAAGCAATGCTATAGTGAAACCGAGGTAACAGGTTCAATGAGGTGAAGAGATGAACTACGGGCGTGAATTGCTAAAGGGAAACACGGATTCTTTGTTGCTTTGTCTAATTAGTCGTCAGCCTACCTATGGCTATCAGATAGTAAAGGAACTGCAGAAAAGGAGTAACGGGTATTTTCAGTTTAAGGAAGGTACTCTTTACCCCGCTCTCCACCGGCTGGAGCGAGACAACCTTATCACAGGTAAGTGGCAAATACTACCTAATGGACAGCAGAGACGTTACTACTACATAACTGAAAATGGACAGCAGGTCCTGGCTAAAAAATTGGCTACATGGCAGGATTTTTCTACGGCAGTTAAGGCAGTCATACAAGCGGAAACAACGTAGGACCAGAATAGTGAGTGGTATAAGCCATTACCTAAACAGGTTCAAAGCTAGCCTCCAAATTGATCATACTATAAGGGACGGCGTGGCTCAGGAGCTTTGCACGCATCTCGAGGACAAGACCCAGGAGCTAGAAGAAAAGGGGCTAAGTAGGGAGGAAGCAAGTAAGATCGCAATACAATCTCTCGGCTCTCCCGAATTAATTGCCGAGCAAATCTATGAAACACACGCTCAAGGTAGCTGGAAAGAGGCACTTCTCAGCGCCTCGCCTCACCTCTTAGTTGCCTTGCTCTTCACTTCGTATTACTGGCAAAATATCGTCTACCCGTCAATCATATTAGCACTGACCGTGGGCATTGCAGTCTATGGTTGGCATCGAGGTAAGCCAATATGGCTTTTCCCGTGGCTGGGATACTACCTTCTGCCAGTGGTAGTCAGCGGTATATTGTTGCTTTCACTCCCCGAAGGTTGGGGATGGGTAGCAGCGCTCATCTATATCCCCGCAGCCCTTTTTGTCTTTGTTCATATAGTGAGACAGACCGCAAGGCGGGATTGGCTGTATGCGTCACTGATGCTGGCACCCATGCTTGTGACATTCACCTGGTTTTCATCCCTGGGCAGAGGAAATGAGCTTCTGACAAGTGACTGGGCAGCAAGGCTGCAGACAAATGCACTGTGGATAGTCGTTAGTTTTGTCGCCTTGGCAGCAGCGACTATCGCCTTCATCCGTCTCAAGCAGCGCAGGCATAAAATTATTAGTCTGCTAATTCCCCCCCTTGTGGTCTTATTCGCAGTGGTCACCGCAAGTGGGGGCAACATTTGCTCCTGGAGCTGGCTGCTGCTGCTCTTCTCTCTATCCGCCTTTGCCATCCCTCTGTGGATGCAGGCTAGGGCCTACCAGTAGTCCCTCGAAAGAACCGAGAATCCAGATCCTAAATCTTAAACAATCTCAAGATTCAAGTCTCAGATTTCCAAAACCACGTTAGATTCTGAACCTGTTCAGGATCTAGTACTTGGGATTTCCGAGATTCCTGCGATTAGCTAGAAACAGCCGGATTTAGTCCTCTTTCTGACTCCACAGGCCAGGCTGGGGCCGGATGTCCCTCTTATAAGGCAGCCCCAGATGTTCATAAGCAAGCCTGGCAGCTATTCTGCCACGAGGTGTCCGTTCCAGAAAACCTAACTGAAGAAGGTACGGCTCGTAAACATCCATGATAGTATCAGCGTCCTCGTTAATAGAAGCAGCAATGGTATCTAGACCTACAGGACCACCATCGAATTTGTCAATTATCGTGTGCAACACTCTATGGTCTATGTCATCCAAACCCACAGAATCTATCTCCAGCTTTGAAAGTCCTTCCAGAGCCACCTCCTTGGTGATGATGCCCTCTGCCATGACCTGAGCATAGTCTCTTATTCTCTTCAAGAGGCGGTTGGCCACTCGAGGAGTGCCTCTGGCACGCTGGGCAATCGGGACAAGTCCCTCCTTCTCTGCTTTCACCTTAAGGATAGTTGCTGACCTTTCCAGAATCGCCTGTATTGCTGCCTCATGGTAGAAGCCAAGATGATAGGGAACACCAAATCTATCGCGGAGAGGAGGACTCAGTAGAGCCAGGCGCGTGGTAGCCCCCATCAAAGTAAAGTGTGGCAAATTTAACCGTAGGTTTCTGGCAGATGGACCTTTCCCTAGAAAGATGTCAAAGACAAAATCCTCCATTGCCGGATAGAGTTTCTCCTCTATAATATGGTTGAGCCGGTGTATCTCGTCGATGAAAAGGATATCTCCCTCATGCAGATTAGTAAGAATAGCTGCTAAGTCTCCAGTGCGTTCTATCGCCGGCCCTGAACTAACCTTGATATCAACTCCCATCTCAGCAGCGATGATGTAGGCGAGTGTAGTCTTTCCCAAACCGGGGGAACCATAAAGAATGATATGATCCAGTGGCTCGCTTCTGCCCTTAGCAGCGAGAATGGCTATTTTCAGGTTATCCTTAATCTTCTCTTGACCTATGAATTCGGTTAGACGTCTGGGACGAAGGTCAAAATCAATGGAGCTATCCTCTGTGGCCACCTTGCTTGAAATAAGCCGCATCACTACCCTTCGCCCCGATTCTAAACCGGGGGGATTCTTACTGACTCGCTAATGCTAAGCTCGCGGTCTCCTTCCCCTCCACGCTTCCCTTCTTCAGTTTCTTTTCATCGTCAGGACTCAAATAGAGGACTCGCGACGGGATGAGCTTACCGAGAATAACGTTCTCCTTGAGGCCACGCAGCCTATCTACCTTGCCCTTGATCGCAGCGTCAACAAGCACGCGGCCAGTTTCCTGGAAAGAAGCGGCTGCCAGCCAGCTATCCTTGCTTAAGCTAGCTCTGGTCATTCCGAGAAACGCAGCTTGCGCCGTTGCCGGCTCACCACCCTCAGCCAACACCTTAGCATTTATGTCCTCGTAGTCAAACCGGCCAACTAACTCGCCAGGCAGAAGCTTCGTATCTCCTGAGGAAACAATCCTCACGTTGCTTAACATTTGCCGAACAATCACAGCAATATGCTTGTCATGTATGGTTACCCCTTGTGTGCGATATACTTTTTGTATTTCATCAATCAAATACTGCTGGAGTGCATCCTTTCCCATAATACGCAAGATGTCATGAGGATCGACAGGACCTCTGGTAAGCCTGTCACCTGCCCTGACCTTGTCCCCCGACTGAACGAGGAGATATGTACCGCGAGGGACGCTATATTCCCTCTCTTCCCTTTCTTCATACTTAACGTAAACACGGTCACCCTCAATGACGACCTGACCAGCTACTCTAGCTGCCACAGAAAGAGATTGCCCCCCTTTACCACGGCTAACAGCTGGCAATTTCTTGCTAGTCTTCCTTTTGCCGGTCTTTTCCGGCAGAGAGAATAGGATGCTGCCAGCGTCCACCGATTGTCCGTCAGTTACAACTGGCTCTGCTCCCGCCGGTATCGGGTATTCATCTGAATAGAATTCAGAGCTAATCACTTTGACTGCGCTTGTTCCATCAGTATGGGTTACCTCAGCGCTACCATCAATCTCAGAAATGATAGCACTGCCAGCCGGTGTCCTGGCCTCGAAAAGCTCCTCCACACGAGGCAGTCCGGTGGTAATATCAACACCTACCACGCCCCCTGTATGAAAAGTGCGCAGAGTGAGCTGAGTTCCAGGCTCACCGATGCTCTGGGCAGCAATAACTCCTACAGCGGTGCCAATCTTTACTAATTGTTTCTTTCCCAAGTCTCTTCCATAGCAGTTTTGACAAACGCCAAATCGAGACCGACAAGTAAGAGTCGACCTCACGTGTACTCGGGTAATACCAGCCTCCATAATTTGGCGCACTTTATCTTCATCAATTTCCTCATTACGATCAACAATAACTTCATTTGTAGCTGGATCAACAATCTGACTTGCCGCCAAGTAGCCAGTAATCCGGTTCTCAAACGGGGGAAGGGACACATCTGTAGTCTGCCGGAATATCCAAACGCCCTCGGTAGTGCCACAGTCTGTTTCACTTGCAATGAGATCTTGAGCTACATCGACAAGGCGCCTGGTAAGATATCCACTGTCTGACGTCCTCAAAGCAGTATCGGCTAACCCTTTACGAGCACCATGAGTAGAAATGAAATACTCCATGGGTGTTAGTCCATCACGCAGACTCGACTTAATGGGAAAGTCTATTATCCTTCCTGTAGGGTCGGTCATCAACCCGCGCATTCCCGCCATTTGTCTAATCTGAGAGAGATTCCCCTTGGCACCCGACGTAGCCATCATGTAAACACTACCATAAGGATCCAGCGCCCGGGTCATATCCTCAGCAACCTTATCTGTAGCCTCCATCCACACTCGGACCGTGCTTTCATACTTTTCACCCTCAGTAATCAAGCCACGGTTAAATTGGTCCTCAATAAGACTGACTTTTTCATCGGCTTCTTTAAGAAGCTTGACCCTACCTGGAGGCTCTTCAATATCATTCATAGCAATGGAAATGCCCGACTTCGTAGCATACTCAAACCCCAATCCCTTAAGTCTATCGAGGACTCCAGCAGCACCCTCATTACCCAATAGAGCAATGCAATCAGAGACCAAAGCCCTTAACGAAGCCTTATCTGCTGTTTTGTTGTGAAAGCGAAGTTGCGGGGGCAAGGCATCATTGAATATTATTCTGCCCACCGTGGTATTTATCCTCCCCCCATCTGAACGAAGCGAAGGATCCTGCACAACAATTTCGGCACCAAGTTCGATAATGCCCAGTTCGTAAGCTAACTTAGCCTCGTCAAAACTGCTGAACAATTTCCCTTCCCCTCTGGCTTCAGGCTTCGAAATGGTAAGATAATAGCAGCCCAGAACCATATCCAGGGTGAGTGTTGTAGCAGGCTCACCAGAACTTGGTAGCAACATATTATAAGGACTAAGCATGTGCTCCCTGGCTTCCTTCACCGCGGCCTTGGACAATGGCACATGAAC
>Ga0105152_10000663_pt1 | contig 10727 bp, 10 predicted proteins | sample LakBais05cmmetaG_FD_81534 | JGI IMG/M metagenome (GOLD analysis project Ga0105152, IMG submission 81534) | Lake sediment microbial communities from Lake Baikal, Russia to study Microbial Dark Matter (Phase II) - Lake Baikal sediment 0-5 cm | ecosystem: Environmental > Aquatic > Freshwater >...
ACATGAGCCCCGCGACCTCGTCGTTGCTCTTGCCCTGGCCGATGAGCCTGAGGACCTGGAACTCCGTCGGTGTGAGCTGGTCAAGGGTCTTTTCCTTGAGGTCGCGTCCCACGACGGAGATGATCCGGTCCATGATGCTCGACATCTTGTCGCGCGGCAGCCAGATTTCCCCTTTGTGGACGGCGCGGACGGCCTCCGTCAGCTGGTTGGAGGGGTCGTTGAGGTCGAAATACCCGCGGGCCCCTGAATTGATCAGGTTGACGATCTCTTCATGGGCGGGGATATTGCCCATGAGCAGGAGCTGCGTTTTTGTCTGGACCTTGGAGATCTCCTTGACGGCCTTGCAGATCTCCCTCATGTTGGGAAGAGGCTCCATGTTGGCGAAGAGGATGACCTCCGGCTTAAGCTTCTTGATCGACTCCATGAAATTGTCGATCGTGTTCTTTTCAATGTTCATAATCTCCAAGCCGGAGTCGGATTCCAGGGCCTTCAAGATCCCGGAGAGGATGATGTCGGAGGGGCAAAAAATCAGGATGCTGGTCTTCTTTGCCTCCGGCGGCTGGGTTTTCTTTTTTTCCATGCTCTTTGTAACCCCTTTATTCAATGTCGCCACTTATAAAAATTCTATGTTATTCGCCCGGGGGATGTCAAGGCCATCTGGGAGGAGGTCAGCATTTCTTTTCGTCTGAGAAGGGATTTTAGGTCGAGGACGCATGCCCGTTCCGCCCTCCAACGACCTCCTCCGGGCATCTAAAAAGACGCAAGCTGAAGCTTGCGACGACGAGCTTGTGAAGATAGGCTGGGAACCATGAGCTCGCCACGACGACCTTGCGACGATCAAGTTAGAGAAGAAAGGGAAGGGGATGAAAGAAAGGCCTAAGAATTCGACTGGAGCTTGTAGCCCCGGTCCAGCCGGGCTGCGAGGTACTGCTTCCTGCCCCGGCTGTCTTCGGACTTGACGAAAACGACCGTGCCCGACAGCATAAGGCGGAGGGGCTTTTCCAGGATGATGGTCCTCGGGACATCCAAGTTCAGCAAAACCCTGGAGCCGATGAGCAGCCTGGCTTGGAGCCGGAAAGAGGCCTCCTGGGCGCTGATGGAGCAGATCTCGGTGCGTTCTTCGAATTTTCTGCCCACCGCATCCAGGCCGGTCACTCTGGCCGGGAGAGAGAGCTCGAAGGCCCGCTCCCTTTTCCCGGTCCTGGACGCGCTCTGGACGGATTCGATGTTCATATTCATGTTCCTGCCCATTATCTCAAGCCGTTCCGCGGTCTGCAATCGCTATCCGGGATGATTCCCTGGGTGAATTTTTCATGCGGGATATCATCGATAAGGGCTAACTCCCAGAACGGCCATTCCCGGAGGATGTCCCCGTCTGAGCTTCCGGCTTGATGACGTATCTCGACTCCAGCGCCATGGAGACCCTCTGGGAGGCATTGCCCTCGCGGCGGCGCTCGAGGAAAGCGACCCTGCCCCGGATGATGAGTTTGAGGTCCCGGTCCTCGGAGAGCTTTGGCGGCAGGCCGATGATAAGCCTGAGCTGCGACTCCAGGATCACCGTGTTCTTCAAGACGAAGGAAGCCTGGGAGCGGCTCATGTAGTCCAGCACCGTCTCCTCTTCAAAGTCGCGGCCGGACGGATCGCGGCCCTGGACCGTCATGGGCAGGGCCAGCTTGAAGCCGCGTTCATCTTCCGGACGGCTTCTAGTCGTCGCCGGGGGGCATCCTTTCCTCAACATGGTCGTTTCCTTTTCTTTTATGAAGGATAAAAATGCCACGCCCCTCCGGAATGGTCAATCACCCCTTAGGATGAAATCGAGGGGGATTTTTCCATCACCTCTTCCAAAATTGCCGATGGGGTTCTTTCTTCTCAAGCGATGACGCCGACTTCTTGTGGTACCCGGAATTCCGACGTCCTATCGGCAATATTGGGACTTCGTCCATTTCTTGACAATTCCTCCTTTGGCGGATAGAATGAGCAAAGTCTTGGAGGCAAAGAAGATAAAGTGAGCGACAACGAACGACAGGTCAAAAAAATCACGCCCAAAAGCGAAGATTTCTCGAAGTGGTATGTCGAGCTTATCCTCAAGGCCGAGCTGGCCGACTACGCCCCGATGAAGGGCATGATGGTCATTCGGCCATACGGCTATGCCGTCTGGGAGAACATCCAGCGGCTCATGGACCGCCGGATCAAGGACTCGGGCCACGTCAACGCCTATTTTCCGATCTTTATTCCCGAGAGCTACCTGCAGAAGGAAGCCGAGCACGTCAAGGGGTTCTCGCCGGAGGTCGCCTGGGTCACGGTCGGCGGGAAAGAAGAGCTCGAGGAGCGTCTGGCTGTCAGGCCGACCTCCGAGGCCATCATTGGCCCGATGTACTCCAAGTGGATCAAGTCCTGGCGGGACCTGCCGGTCCTCATCAACCAGTGGGCCAACATCGTCCGCTGGGAAAAAGTGACCAGGCCGTTCCTGAGGACGACGGAATTCCTCTGGCAGGAGGGCCACACCTGTCATGAAACGGCGGAAGAAGCCCAGGAGGAGACGCTCAAGATCCTGGAAATGTACAAGGAATTCGTCGAGACGGAACTGGCCATCCCGGTTCTGGCCGGGCGGAAGACGCTGCGCGAAAAGTTTGCCGGTGCTCAGATGACCTACGCGATCGAGGCGATGATGTCGGACGGCAAGGCCCTTCAGATGGGCACCTCCCACAACCTGGGCCAGCATTTCTCAAAAGCGTTCAATATCCGTTTCGAGGACAGGGCCCAGAACCTCCAGTACGTTTGGCAGACTTCCTGGGGCATGACGACGCGTCTCATCGGGGCTGTGATCATGGCCCACGGCGATGATTCAGGCCTGCGGTTCCCGCCCCACGTGGCGCCGACGCAGGTCGTCATCGTCCCCATCTCGGTCGGGAACTGGAGGGAGACCGTCCTTCCAGTGGCCCGGGCCGCCGCCGAAACGCTCAGAAAGGCCGGCCTCAGGGTTGAGGTCGACGCCCGCGAAGAATATACCCCCGGCTGGAAGTTCGCGGAACACGAGATGCGGGGCGTCCCGCTGCGGGTCGAAATCGGCCCCCGCGACGTCAAGGCGGGCCAGGCCGTGCTCGTCCGCCGCGACCTCAAAACAAAGGAGATCGCGGCCTTTTCCGACCTGCCCGCCCGGGTCCCCGCCCTGCTCGAGGAGATCCAGGCCTGCCTCTTCGGCGAGGCGAAAAGATTCCTTGACGAGAACATCCGCGATGTCCGGACTTTCGAACAATTCAAGGACGTCCTGGAAAACAAACGCGGATTCGTCCGGGCCCCGTGGTGCGGAAGCGAGGCCTGCGAAGAACGGATCAAGAACGAGACGATGGCCACGATCCGCGTCATCCCTTTCGAGGACGACGGCAAGCCCGTCGACGGAGGCTGCGTCTGCTGCGGCGGGCCGGCCCGGACCATCGCCCACTTCGCCCGCGCTTATTGACGGCATGTCCGAAGATTACGAGGGCCTCCGGGAGAGAATGGTCGCCTCCCAGATCGAGGGACGCGGCATCAGGGACTCCCGCGTCCTCGGGGCAATGAGGAAGGTTCCCCGCCACGCCTTCGTTCCGGACGAGATGAAGCTTTATGCGTATGCCGACGAGCCCCTGCCCATCGGTCAGGGACAGACCATCTCACAGCCTTATATCGTTGCCTATATGACGGAGACCCTGAATCTTGCGGGCGGAGAAAAGGTCCTCGAGGTGGGAACGGGGTCCGGCTATCAAACGGCCGTCCTCGCGGAGCTGGCGGAGGAGGTCTGGACGGTGGAACTTGTCGAATGGCTGTCCCTCGGGGCGAGGGCCAGGCTCGAGGAACTTGGCTACGCGAACATCCGGTATCGGGTGGGGGATGGGTCCCAGGGTTGGCCCGAGTCTGGGCCCTTCGATGCCATCATGGTCACGGCCGCTCCGGGCATCGTGCCCGCCGCGCTGGAGGCCCAGCTGGCCGTATCGGGCAGGATGATCATCCCTGTGGGGGTCAACTCCCAGGAACTCATCCTGGTTCAAAGAAAGAAGGCATCATTTCGAAGAGATAACTTGATCGGGGTCAGGTTCGTGCCGTTGATCTCTAAGCGCTTGGACCGAGACAATGATTAAAAGATTATGGACATGAAGGGAGCCGGGACATGACGAGATCGGAGAGTTTCAAGACGGCGTTGGGCCTCGGCGCGCTTTCAATTTTCTTCATTGTCGCCGGCCACGCGGATTGCCAGGCCCCCGGAAGGGACCGGTTCATCAAGGTCTTCTTTCCCGGCGGCCGATCCGTGACCGCGGAGCTGGCCGTCACCGACGAAGAACGGGCCAGAGGGCTGATGTTCCGCGACAAGGTCCTTCCCGAACAGGGGATGCTCTTTGTGTTCGAGGAAGAAGACCTGCATTCGTTCTGGATGAAAAACACGTTGGTCTCCCTGGATATGCTTTGGCTTGGGCGCGACAGGCGGATCATCCACATCGCCAGGAACGTCCCGCCCTGCGCCGCGGAGCCCTGCCCGACGTACGGCCCGGAAACTCCGACCCTTTTCGTCCTCGAGCTCAGGGCCGGACAGGCGGATGTCCTTGGACTCAAGCTTCAAGACAGGCTGGAGTTCGTCCTGCCGTCCTGGGTCCGTTAAACCAATGAACACTTTTCTGGGCCATCTCTCGCGCCGGGCCCTGCTCTGCGACGGCGGCATGGGGACCATGCTTTACGCCAAAGGGATCTATATCAACACCTGTTTTGACGAGCTGAACCTGACCGGCGCCGGGCTTGTCCGGGAGGTCCACGCCGAATACGTCAAGGCCGGCGTCGACATCATCGAGACGAACACCTTCGGAGCGAATCGGTTCAAGCTGAAAAAATACGGTCTGGATGACAAGGTCGCCGCGATCAACGGGGCGGGCGTTGCCATCTCCCGGGAAGCCGCCGGCGTGGATGTCCTCGTCGCCGGCTCCATGGGTCCCTTGGGTGTGAGCGTCGAGCCCTGGGGCTCGACGTCGGCCGCGGACGCCGAAACGGCGTTCGCCGAACAGGCGGAGGCCTTGGCGGACGCGGGGGTCGACCTCTTCATCCTGGAGACCTTCTCGGACCTGAATGAGATCCGGCTGGCCTTGCGGGCTGTCCGGAGGGCCGGAAAGGGACTTCCCGTCCAGGCCCAAATGACCATCGAAGAGGACGGCAACAGCCTTTACGGAACGACACCGGAGGTCTTCACGCGGAGGCTCGAGGAGTGGGGGGCGGACGTCGTAGGCGTCAACTGCAGCGTCGGGCCGGCTGCCACGCTCGAGTGCATTGAAAAGATGGCGGCGGTGACCTCGCTGCCGCTTTCCGCGATGCCCAACGCCGGCCTTCCCAGGCAGGTCGACGGACGGAACATTTATCTCTGTTCTCCTGACTACATGGCCGAGTACGCGAAGAGGTTTATCCTCGCGGGCGTGAAGGTCGTGGGCGGCTGCTGCGGGACGACACCGGCGCACATCAAGGCCATGCGGGGGGCCATACGCGCCCTCCAGCCGCCGCGAAGGTCGCTCGTGGCTGTTCCAGCTCGAGAAGAGCCTGAAGCCCTGGTTCGTGGGATTCCCCGGAGGGACCGCTCGGAGTTGGGGAGGAAGCTCGAAGACGGAGAATTCGTCACCAGCGTCGAGGTCGTCCCTCCCCGGGGCTTCGACGCTTCGAAGGCTCTGGCCACCGTCCGGGAGCTTGGAGAACGGGGAGTCGATTGCGTCAACATCCCGGATGGACCGAGGGCGAGCGCCCGCATGAGTTCGATGGCCCTGGCTTTCCTGATGACCGGAGAGACGAGGATCGAGCCCATCCTCCATTACACCTGCCGGGACAGGAACCTTCTGGGCATGCAGTCCGACCTCCTGGGCATCTACGCCCATGGGATCCGGAACCTCCTCATCATCACGGGTGACCCGCCGAAAATGGGGGATTACCCGGACGCGACAGCGGTCTTCGACGTCGACTCGATCGGTCTGACGCGTGTCGTGAGCGCCCTCAACAGGGGAGTGGACATCGGCAGGAAGGAGATGGAAGGTCCCACCGGGTACCTTATCGGGGTGGGGGCGAACCCATGCGCCGTCAACCCGGACCTCGAGACCGCGCGTTTCGAAGCCAAGGTCCGGGCGGGGGCGGATTTCGCCATCACCCAGCCCGTCTTCGACGTCGGGAAGCTCGAGGATTTTCTCTCCCGTATCGCCGGATTCCGCATCCCTGTCATCGTCGGCATCTGGCCCTTATCAAGCCTCAGGAACGCGGAGTTCATGCGCAACGAAGTCCCCGGGGTCAATGTCTCAGACGAGGTCCTGGAGAGAATGCGCCAAGCCCAGGAGAAGGGGCCGGAAGCCGCTAGGGAAGAGGGCGTCCGCATAGCCCGGGAGATCCTGACGGCCGTCAGAGGACTTGTCCAGGGCGTCCAGGTCAGCCCCCCTCTCGGACGCTACGACCTCGCCCTGCGCGTCATCGAATGAACTTTTCCAGCTCAAGGGCCGCGTTCTCGGAGGCCCGGCCCTCTCCCAGGTCTTTCCTTATCTTTATGAATTCGGCCTTCATTTCAGCCCGGATCTCATCCGACCCGAGGACCTTGATCGTTTCCCGGGCAAGGTTCCCGGCCGTGAACTCTCCCTGGATCAGTTCAGGAATGACTGTTTTGCCGGCGAGGATGTTGACGATGCTGTATTGCCGGATCCTGACGAACCGCCTCCCGGCGTGGTAAGTGAGGGGCGAGATCCTGTAAAAAGCCACCACGGGAGTTCCCAGCAAGGCGGCCTCGAGGGTCGCCGTGCCGCAGGCGGAAAGGACGATGTCCGCCGCGGCCATGGCGCTGTACCCGTCGCGGTCGATGATCCTCAGGCCCCGGATGCGGCCGGAAAACGCTTTTTCCAACTCGGCCCTTTCGAGGCTCTCGGCCAGGACGAGAACGAACTCGGCCGGAACGGAACCGCGGATCCGTTCCACGGCCTCCGCGAGAACGGGTCCGTGGGACCTCAATTCGCTCTTCCGGCTTCCAGGGAGGAGGACGACCAGCTTCTTCCCGGGATCGAGCCCGTACCCGGCGAAGAATTCCTCCCGGGAAAGATCGGCCTTGACCCTTTCGAGGAGGGGGTGGCCGATGTACACAGCCGGAATGCCCTCGGCCTTGTAGATCTCCTCCTCGAAGGGGAAGATCAGCATCATCCGGGCCACGTGCTTCCGGACGGCCTTCAGCCGGCCCCGTCTCCAGGCCCAGACCGTGGGGCTGACATAGTAGAGGACCGGGATCCCGGCCTTATTCAGCTTCCTAGCCAGGCGGAGGTTAAAATCAGGAGAATCGATGAGGACGGCCGCGGCGGGCCGCCGCGAAGCCGCTTCCTGGACGATATGCTGAAAGATCCTGCGGATGCGGGGGACTTGCGAGATCACCTCGAAGATGCCCATCACGGCCAGATGCTCCATCGGGAACAGGACTTCGACACCTTCCGCGGACATCTGCTTGCCGCCGATACCGAAGAAACGGACCTCCGGATGGAGCTTCCGGAACTCGCGAACCAATCCCGCGCCATATTTTTCCCCGGAGCTTTCGCCGGCCACGATCAGGATCGGGTCCATCTATTCCTTTTCCTTCTCTTCCCGGCCGTAATAGACGATCTCGGGCGGTTTCTCGGGGTCCTGACCGTAGGTGAAAAGCCACTTGTCGTAGCTGTCCTGATCGTAATAAAGCTTGATGGATTTATGGGTCGAAGAGCTTACGACTCCCAGGACCACGGGGTTCCGGATTGCGGGGAGCGCGCTCTCCGGAGCGACCAGGACCTTCTGGGCGCCCTCGCTTCCGGCCCGGCCCGGTTGTCCCAAAGGAAGGACCACATTCCACTCGCCGCTAGCCGTCATCGGGTCCTTGTAGAGCTTCCGGATAAACTTCTTCTCTTCAAGTTCCTTCAATGATGACGGGAAACTCCCCGGGGTCTTTATCTGAAAAAGACGCACGGCCTCCACGTACTGCCTGCCTCGGAAGATGAGCTCCGCCTCTTTTTCCCGTTGCAGCTCGGTCTGATAAACAGGGATGGCCACCGTCAGACCGATGGCGAGGACGAGAACGACCATCATAAGGATGATGAGGACATAACCTTTATCCGTGCGCACGGATTTCACCAGGTGTTGTAGAGCGTATTGTCGAGGGCCTTTTTGTCCGAGCCTGATTTGACGTCGACGACGCCGAGGTTCACCAGCGTCGCGATCTCGTCGGGAGAGGGGGTTTCCCGGACCTCGACCCAAGTGGTCGATGAATTGGTTATAGGGTCTACCGGTATGGTCCGGAGATACTTTTCTTCGACGAGGGTTTGGAGGGAAGCCGGATACGTCCGTTTGTCCAAATAATACTGGTCGATCAGCTTTCTGAACTGGAAGAGGTCCTCTTTGAGGACGGCTTCACGGGCCCGCTTGGCCGCGGTTTGATATTGCGGCAAACCCATACCCACCAGGATGCCGATGAGGGTGAAAACGATGATCATCTCGATGAGGGTGAATCCGGGCCGCCGGCCGTTTTGTCCTCTCATACCTTCCTCACCAGTCCCTATATCTTGAGCCATCCAGGGCCTTGGCACCGCTTTTGGTATGGATGTCGTAGACGTTCTCTTCCCCCCAAGTGTCGGAATCGGGGTCGTCCTGATAGGAGCGGAGGCCCCACTCGAGGGTCCCGGTCATGGGGTCTTTGGGGATCCGCCTCAGGAAGCGGACAATTTTCTTAGATGCTTTTCCGCTTTCTTTTCCGCCCTCCTTACCCCCCTGGGCCTCCTGGACCTCGACGCCGTTGACGAGCGTCTCCAAGTCGGGGGGATAGCCTTCGCTGTCCTCTTCGACTTCGATCTTTTTTTCGTCGGCCAGCTTCTTGTAGGCGTCCAGCGCCTCGCGAATCTCGCGAAGGGCCCGGCGGAACTCAAGCTCCTTGTCCCTTTGGATGGCGGTCTTAGCGATGGGCATGGCCACCGTGGTCAAGATTGCCAGGACCGTCAGGGTCACGATCATTTCGACCAGGGTAAACCCCCGGCGGGCAGGAAGAGCGCACCTTGTCCTGGCGGACATGTTTTTTCAGTACCGGTTTCTGCGACCTCTGCCTTGGGAATGTTCTGAAGAGGGTCTCCGGCCACCGTCATTTTGGGCCTGGCCCCCTTCGGTGGGAGCCGCGGAGGATTCCGGGCCCTCCAGGGCCTTCAGGCTCACCCGGACCTTGCGGTCCTCATCGATCGTGATGCACTTGACGGTCAGTTCCTGTCCCATCTTGATGACGTCATAGATGCTCTTGATCCTGTAGGGAGCGACTTCGGAGATGTGGAGCAGACCGACGACGTTGGGCAGGATCTCAACGAACGCTCCGTATTCTTCCAGGCGGATGACCCGGCCGGTATAGGTCTTGCCGACCTCGGCCTCGGTCGTGATGTCCCGGATCATTTGTATGGCCTTCTCGGCGGCGGTCACGTCCGCGGAGGCGACGGTGATCTTGCCGTCGTCCTCGATGTCGATCTTGGCCCCGGTCATGGCGACGATCTTCTTGATGACCTTGCCCGCCGGCCCGATGACCTCGCTCACCCTTTCAGGGTTGACGTACAGGGTGAAGATGCGCGGTGCGTAGCGTGAGATCTCCGGCCGCGGCGCGGGCAGAGCTTCTTTCATCCTGGCCAGGACCTGAAGCCGGGCCTGCTTGGACTGGGCGAAGGCTTCTCTCAGGAACTGAAGTGTTACGGACGGGATCTTCAGGTCCATCTGGATGGCGGTCACGCCTTTTTCACTTCCCACGACCTTGAAGTCCATATCCCCGAGGTGGTCCTCGAGGCCGGCGATGTCGGTAAGGATGGCGTAACGATCGCCATCCTTCACGAGGCCCATGGCGATGCCCCCCACGGCCATCTTTAAGGGGGCGCCGGCGTCCATCAGGGCCAGAACGCCGCCGCAGACCGTGGCCATAGAAGAGGAGCCGTTGGACTCCAGGATGTCGGAGACGATACGCACGGTATAGGGGAAAGTATCATCCGTGGGCATGGCGGGAAGGATGCCCTTTTCCGCCAGGGCGCCGTGTCCGATCTCCCGGCGGCCGGGCCCCCTCAGGAAGGACACCTCGCCGACCGAGAAGGGCGGAAAATTGTAATGGAGCATGAACCGCTTCTTGGCTTCCTCGCCGAGTGTGTCCAGCCTTTGGGCGTCCTCGGCGGTGCCGAGGGTCACGGTGGCCAGGCATTGGGTCTCCCCTCTTGTGAAGAGGGCCGAGCCGTGGGCCCTGGGCAGGAGGCCGACCTCTATCGTGATGGGACGGATCTCGTCGAACCGGCGTCCGTCGGTCCGCTTCCCGTGGTTGAGGACGAGATCACGGACGAGTTTTTTCTCGAGGTCATAGAAGATCTCCCTGGTCTCGGCGGCTTCGTCCTTGTTCTCTTCGGGGACCTTCTCCAGGAGTGTCGTAAGGATTCGCTTGGAGGCGGCTTCACTCTTCAACTTGTCCTTGATCTGGATGGTTTCGAGGAGCACGGCCGAGATCCCGGTTTCGATCCTGGCTGCCAGTTCCGCGTTGCGCGTCTTGGGCATCAATTCGCGCTTCTTGATGTTGAGCGTCGCGTAAAGGTCCTTCTGGGCCTGGATGATCTTCTTGATCGTCTCGTGGGCCAGCATGATGCCCTCGATGATCTTCTCCTCCTCCACTTCCTTGGCTCCGGCTTCGATCATGACGACGCCGTCTTCCGTGCCGACGACGGTCATCCCCAGGG
>Ga0105152_10000667_pt1 | contig 10717 bp, 8 predicted proteins | sample LakBais05cmmetaG_FD_81534 | JGI IMG/M metagenome (GOLD analysis project Ga0105152, IMG submission 81534) | Lake sediment microbial communities from Lake Baikal, Russia to study Microbial Dark Matter (Phase II) - Lake Baikal sediment 0-5 cm | ecosystem: Environmental > Aquatic > Freshwater > Lake...
AGCAGCATAAGCATACATCCAAAGATTTGGAGAGCTGATAGTTTTTCGCTTAAAAATAACCAACCGCAGAAAGCTGCAAATACTGCTTCCATACTCAAGATAACCGCTGCATCTGTAGCAGGGGCGGATTTTTGACCGACTGCCTGAAGTGTATAACCTAAGGCAATCGAAAAAACGGCGGTATAAACGACTGTCCACCAGGATTGGATTAAGCCATTCGTGGAAAATCCCTCGAGGGTGATTGAGACAACCATACAAAGGAAGCCACACACCAGGTATTGAATAATAGCCAAGGGAAAAATTTCCAGCTTTTTAACCAGCCAACCGATCAGGATCATATGAAACGACCACATCAATGCACCAACAAGCTCTAATGCATCCCCAGCGGAAACGGTCTGGTAAATTGATGAAGGCGGGCGAAGTGCCTTCGCCAATTCGCCTGGCTTCGCCAGGTTTCCTTGGGTGGTTAACAAGAATAGACCCACAAATGAGGATATAAGAGCAAGGATCATTAACCGACCCGGTTTACGTTTCCAAATTATCCTTTCGATAAGAGGGATAAAGACAACATATAAACCGGTGATAAAGCCAGCATTTCCAGCAGTTGTATATTTCAATCCTATTTGTTGAAATGTGATTCCACCAAACAGGAGTAAGCCTGCTAGAAAAAGCCCAAAGAATGGGATACCTTGGCGGCTTGTGCAGCCTTTAAAAGAATTCCGGTGAACCAGCCCCCTAATATTGAGTGATTTCCAGGTACCTGAAGAAAATGGGATCAGAATAAGGGCTCCCAAAATGAAACGAAATCCATTGAAGAAAAAAGGGGACATATAGCTGGCAGCCACCCTTTGGGCTACAAAAGCACTCCCCCATAGGATGGATACCAACAACAACGAAAAATCTGCTTTAAGGCGAGCTCGGGACGGGATCAAAGGGAGAATTATTAAACAGTTTTTAGGGTCTTAACACCATTAGCCTATAGATCTTCAGAATCTAATACAGGCGACCAACGATAACTCATCCGGAAGATATTGGCAATCATTAAAGTATCAGTAGAACGGACTCCAGGGATAACTTGCATCTGGGTAGTGATCAGAGTAGTCAGGTGATGTAAATCACGACAATAGACTTCGGCAATCAAGTCATATGAGCCCAGAGTCATAACCAGATAAGCAACTTCGGGCAACCCGGCAATGGCTTTTGCCACTTCCTCTACTTTACCAGGCTCAGTGTTTATGGCGATAATGGCAGGAGCCTGGAAATCTAAAGCATAGGGGTTTACAATGGAAACAGTCCGAACCAACCCACCCTCTACCAGGTTGCGGTAACGGACACGGATAGTCGATTCCGAAACTCCTGTTTTCTTGGCGATCTTTGTAAATGGGGTGCGCCCATCATCTTGGAGGGCATGCATTATAAGTCGATCAATCTCATCCATATCCTTATTCTAATACGAATATCGCAGATTCACAAACGAAAAATTATGAAAATCATACTATTTCTTGACACAATATACGAAAAACTGTAAAATGAAAAGCATTCCGTCCAAGTAATTCTAATGAACCAGGAGGTATCTATGAGCGAACAATTATTCAACTCTATGAAACAGAGCGTTATTGATGGGGAACCCGAGCTTGCCAAAGAATTAGCCAGTAAAGCTCTCGCCCAAGGTATTGACCCTCTAGAGGCTTTGAACCAGGGATTTATTCCTGGCGTGAATTATGTCGGTGAGCAATTTAGTTGTGGAGAGATGTATCTGCCAGAGCTGGTTGGGGCGGGTGAAGTGATGAAAGCAGCTATCGCAATCTTGGAACCCGAGATGACCAAACGAGGCACTGCTCGGAAAATACTCGGTAAGGTAGTTATCGGAACTGTAGAAGGTGATATCCACGATATTGGTAAGACCCTGGTCGCTACCATGCTCTCTGCCAGCGGTTTTGATGTATACGATATGGGTGTCGACGTGCCGATCACCAAATTCGTCGAAAAAGCACGGGAAGTCGGAGCAGATATTGTCGGGTTGAGCGCGTTGCTTACCACGACAATGGTTAAACAGCGCACAATCATAAAAGCACTTGAGGAAGGTGGCTTACGACCCAAAGTAAAGGTATTGGTAGGAGGCGCTCCGGTCACGCGTTCATGGGCTTCAGAAATTGGCGCTGAAGGTTATAGTGAAGATGCTGTGGGTGCGGTGGGTGTGGCCAAGCGTTTGATGGGAATACAATCGTAAGGAGGCTTCCATGGCGGGAAAGATCAAGTCCATCACCAATCCACGCCTTAAACTCGATATCCTGAGCAAAGAAGATGTAGAACGGATCCACACGGCTACCTTAGAGGTAATTGAGAAAACCGGTGTCCGTTTCCCATCCACGAAAGCTTTAGATATCTGGGAATCCCATGGGGCAACTGTAGACCGGAAGACCAGCATTGTAAAAGTACCTGGTCATATCATTGAAGAGGCGCTCGTACTCGCACCACCTGTTTATACCCTGGCAGCTCGCGATCCATCCCAGGACTTACCTCTGGATGGTAACCACGTTTTTGTCGGTACGGATGGTTGTGGCGTGGAAGTGATCGACCTATTTACCAATGAGAGAAGACGATCCAGCTTAAAGGATGTAGCTGATATCGCCCGGGTAGCAGACTTCCTAGAAGAGGTCGCCTTCCATTGGGTGCCCATTTCGGCACAAGATTTCCCACCGCAATCACGCAGCCTACATGAAGTGCGCGCGATCTGGGAAAACTCTACTAAGCATGTTCAAACGGAGAGCATATACACAGAGAGAGAAGCAGAAGCTGCGATCGAGATGGCGGAACTGATCGCGGGTGGGAAAGAAGCGCTTCGCAAAAGACCAGTTCTGTCAATTATGCAGTGCTCGGCGAGTCCGTTAGGTCATGATGGAGGAAGTCTTGATGCGGCTCTAGCGGGTGCAAAAGCGGGTATACCGGTTGGCTTTATGACAATGGCTGCATGCCTCACCACTGGTCCGGCAACTATGGCAGGAAACCTGGTCGTCGGGAATGCGGAGGTCATCAGCGGTACTGCGCTAATCGAGCTGGCATATCCGGGGGCTCCGGTATTTTATGCGGCTGCTCAAACTGCCTCAGACTTACGCACTGGCGCTTACACTGGGGGAGGACCAGAAGATTTCCTCTTCGGGGCAGCAACGAATATCTTGTCGGATTATTACCATATTCCGTTATCGATGGGGTCCTTTGCTACAGGGGCGAAACAACCCAACTGGCAGGCTGGAATCGAAAATAGTATGTCCACCTTTATGGCTTCCGTGGTAATGTCGGATATGCTTCTGGGGGTGGGATTATTACATGGCAGTCGCATCTGGTCCTACGCGCAAATGCTGATGGACTGTGAGATATTCAGCATGATCCATAAAGTAATGCAAGGGATCGTAGTAGATGATGAAACACTCGCACTCGGAGCCATCCAGGCAACGGGACCTGGGGGAAATTTCTTAACCCAGAAACATACCCTAAAGCATATGCGCGATTTATGGGTGCCTCAATTTATGGATAGACGACCTTATAGCATCTGGGAGGAGAAAGGCGACAATGCTGAGGATTGGGCGCGTGGAAAAGCCCAGCAAATTTTGAAATCCCATTATCCTGAGCCTCTCGATCCAAAATTATCACGGGAACTCGGGATGATTATCAACAGAATAGAAAGAATGTAACCGATATGCAACCAAAAATCGAGTTATTATCCAAGGAATTGATCGAACGCGTCCTCGAGGAAGCTTTCATCCTTCTAATGAAACCCGGCATAAAAGTACAGCTTCCTGAAGCGCGAGAGCTACTAGCTTCAGCCGGGGCTAAAGTCGAAGAAGACAACCAGGTAGTCCATATACCGGAAGCAGTTGCCAGGCAAGCTCTAAAGACGGTTCCCAATGAGTTCTTCCTCTATAATCTAAAGGATGAGCCGGTTATCCGGTATGGTGGAAATGCGGTGCACTTCGATCCGGGTTCATCCGGGGTTCACGTGCTCGATCCTGAGACCTTGGAACACAAATCGTCTTATACTCAGGATTTGGTGCGGGTCATAAAGATAACAGAAAGCTTGTCCCAATATGATGCACAATCCACGGCGCTCGTGTGTAATGAAGTGCCTAAAGAAATTGGTGATCTCTACCGCCTGTACCTGGTACTGCTTTATTCGGACAAACCGATCGTGACAGGAGCCTTCACGTCACATACAGCAAAAATAATGTTCGATATGCTGGCAATCTTTTCAGGAAGCTCAGAGGCTCTGGCTGCAAAGCCCACAGCGGTATTTGATGTTTGCCCTACCCCTCCACTGATTTGGTCCTCTTTCGGGTCACATAACTTAATCGACCTGGCACATGCCCGCGTACCAGCACAATTAATATCCATGCCATTGGCCGGAGTAGGCGCTCCCGTAACTCTGTTAGGATCCATCGTACAACACGCAGCGGAGACTATCAGTGGTATCACCATTCACCAACTCGCCCAACCCGGCTCACCGATTGTATGGGGTGGAGCCCCGGCAATCTTTGACATGCGCCAGGGTACAACACCCATGGGCGCCATCGAGACAGCTATGATTGATGTCGGCTACGCCCAAGTTGGTAAATATCTTGGGATTCCTACTCATGCTTACCTGGGGGCCAGCGATGCCAAAATCGTTGATGCACAAGCCGGGCTAGAGAGTGGAATAACAGCCATGATCGGAGCCTTAGCAGGCATCAACATGATCTCAGGGGCAGGAATGCTAGATTTCCTGGCATGCGTAAGCCCCGAAAAGTTAGTTGTCGATGCGGAGGCAATCGGCATGGCCAAACAGTTGTTACGAGGCATCCAACACCAGACTGAAACTCTAGCAACTGCCATGTTTGAAGGGATCAATTTTAAGGCTGACTTCTTAAAGCAAAAGATAACCCGACAATTGTTTATCAAAGAACAATACATGCCCTCTGAAGTGATCGATCGAGGCTCTATTCGCGCCTGGCAACAGAATGGCAGTCCAGATACTTTCCAACGTGCGAGATCCAGGGTAAAAGAACTATTAGCCAAATACCAAAGACCTACAAAACCACCCGAACAAGAACATGATTTACACGAATTGGTCGATAAACTGGCGGAGGCAGCCGGAATGGATAAGCTACCAGAACTTGAGTTATAAAATTCACCTTATGGTTAGCTTGTCATAAACCCGGAAAAATATAGGAGGTTTTCATGGAAACAATTCTAAAAGGAAATGGGCGTGAAGTCATTATTGCTCCTGGATACCCAACCGTCATTATCGGGGAGCGAATTAATCCGACCGGTAAGAAGCGCCTCGCTGAGGCTCTCCGTCAAGGAAACCTGGAAGTCGTAAAGATTGAAGCACTTAACCAGATCGAATTTGGCGCCGATGTACTCGATTTAAATGTCGGGATAGCCGGAGTCGATGAAGTTACCCTCCTCCCTGAGGTTATCCGGTTAGTTATGAGTATCATACAGAATCCGATCTCGATTGACACGTCTAATCCGGAGGTATTACGAGCAGCGCTGGTAGCTCATAAAGAGATTGCTCCGGAGGGTAAACCGTTGGTTAACTCGGTGACCGGGGAAGAAGCAAAGCTAGCGAGCGTGCTGCCATTAGTTGCTGAATATAAAACGGCGGTTATCGGTCTGACGATGGATGATGAAGGTATCCCAACAACACCCGAAAGACGCCTGGAAGTTGCTAAGAAGATAATCCAGAGAGCCAACCAGCTCGGAATCCCTAGCGAAGATGTAATCATCGACTGCCTGGCTCTTACCGTTGGTGCGGATTCCCAAGCGGGAAAGATATCCCTGGAGGCAATCCGACTGACTCGCGAGCAATTAGGTGTGAATCTAGCACTGGGTGTAAGCAACGTCTCTCATGGACTTCCTGAACGAGAGACGGTTACGCAGGCTTTCCTGATAATGGCGATGCAGAATGGAGTTAACGTACCAATCGTGGATGCCAGCAAGATGCGCCCGGCTGTCCTGGCGACAGATTTACTGCTGGGACGCGATGAATTCGCCGCCCGGTATATCAGAGATTTTAAGAAGAGACAAAAGCGGTTAGCCGAGAGTCTGAGTGGGTAAGCCACGGGGAGAAAGAGCCATCCTAGTGGCGAAGATGATAAGGGACATCAATAATTACACGACGTTGGATACCCAGATGAGTACGATGGTAAAGAAGAGCAGCTTTTAATAACCAGGCAGTCTGGTTATGAAGCAAACCCTGCCACCATTTTACAGGGATGAATTCAGGCAGGATCACCGCAGCGAGTTGCCCATCATTCTCCTGACGATCGGTTTCATCCAAGAATTCTAAAAATGGGTTAATAATCGATCGATAAGGGGAGGGAACGATAGCTAAAGGTACATCAGGCCACCAACGCTCCCAGGTTTCACGAATCGCATTCCCAGCCCCGGGTTCAAGTTCAATATAAACGGCAGTAATAAAATCGGAAATTGACTGGGCAAAAGCAACCGCGTCAATGACTCCTCGATGCACTCCAGAGATCGGTATAACTACACGAACAGGGGGAATCGGTTTCAGGGAGGGAGGCAGCCCACGGAGAGAGAGCTGTTTACCGACTTCACGGTAATGTGACTGAATTTTTAGAAAAACGATCACGAGAAGGGGGATAACTAAAATCGTTAACCAGGCTCCTTCCTTGAATTTGCTTATCCCTACTACGAATAACGTGACAACGGTTGCGATAGACCCGACCCCATTTGCCAGGGCTTTCAACCACCATCCCGATCCTTTTTCACGAATCCAATGGAGCACCATACCTGCCTGGGAGAGGGTAAAAGCCAGGAAGACGCCCACCGCAAATAATGGGATTAAAGCATGCGTATTACCGCCAAATATGAAAATGAGTACCCCTGTGGCAACCGCTAAGGACACAATTCCGTTCGAAAACACCAACCGGTCTCCTAAACCAGTAAATTGGCGAGGTAAAAAACCATCCTTAGCGAGAATAGCAGCCAGACGAGGGAAACCCGCAAAACTTGTATTCGCCGCAACCGCCAAAATGAGCATCGTCGCAATTTGTATTAATATATAAAATGGTCCAGATCCCAGCAACCTGCGCGCTAAAGCTGAAAGGATTGTCTCTTGATTCCCGGCGATGATCCCCAAGAACTGGGTTAAACCAATACTTCCGACAAAAAGAACTCCCATCAAGATAGCCATGGCAATCAATGTTCGTCCTGCATTTTTGGCAGCTGGCTCCTTGAAAACCGGCACTCCGTTGCTGATAGCTTCTATACCCGTTAATGCTGTACAGCCTGTGGCAAAAGCACGTAATACTACAAAAGTAGTCAGAGGGTGAGTAGGTGCTGGCGCGACTTCCACCAATGAAGATCCGCCCCCCATAAACAGCTTTATGACACCGTATCCTAACATGGGTATATATGTAAACAGAAAGAGATACACCGGAACCGACATTAATGTCCCGGTCTCCCTAAGACCCCGCAAATTAGCTAATGTTATTAATACCAATAACCCCAGTGCAATAGTGACACGATGAGACCACAAGATAGGAAAAGCTGAAGCGATTGCCTCGACCCCGGCAGTCAAACTCACCGCGGCAGTTAATAAATAGTCGATCAGCAACGCCGAGGCAGCAATTAGACCGGGCAAGTTCCCTAAATTCTCGCGCGCAACGACATAGGATCCGCCACCAGAAGGATAACCCATAATCGTCTGATAATAGGATATGGCTACCGTAATGAGTAAAATTGTTATAGCTATACCGATAGGCCAGGAAAGTGAAAGACCCGCGCTTCCGGCAATAATCAAACCCAGGTAGATCTCCTGGTTGGCGTAGGCAATCGAGGAAAGTGCATCGGGAGAGAAGGCTGCTAAAGCACGGATTTTGTTTAATCTCCGGTCGCCCATCTGCTGGGTTGGGATAGGAGAGCCAATAATTAAGTATTTAAGTCTGTTAAGCATGACCTTATTCCAACCGCTGATTGACCTCTATTTTCCCAATCTCGCCCCCTGAAAGGACGGTTACTAGATCATCCCCATTTTTGACAAATCGCATGGGAACACCTACAGATTGTATCCGCTCGATCAGGTGGGAATTACTCAATACCCCACCGAACGAAGATGGATCTAACAAAACCACAATTGGGCGCAACCCACGGCGCACCATATACTCTAGCAAGAATATGATCTCGCCCATCACTGTGGGTGTAACTAAGATCACAACACTGCCACGCGAAATGTGCTTGGTTTGGGTTTCAACCAGACCTTGTAATGGAATATCACCCATTGGATGTAAGACAGCCAGGCTTTCGAGGATTTTCCCCAACTGACGACCACCACGGTCCGGAGGCAATAAAGTCAGATGTTGTCCAGCGCTTACCAATCCAACGGCTCGTCCACGCCGCAGGAAATAACGCCCCAGCGAAGCGGCAATGCAGATGGCGTATTCTTCCGTCGAGGGAGACAGGGTGACCTTGATGGATTTCCTCCAATAACTCGTGACATTATAATCAGGGGGGGGCTCCGGTAAAGCTGCATGACCAAATTTGGCCATATCGACGAATAGCCATACTTCTGCCAGGGGATCAAGCTCGAATTCCTTTACCATTAAGCGATCACGCCGGGCAGTACTCACCCAATGGATACGATTTAAAGAATCCCCAGGCTCATATTCCCTGACACCAGAAGCATTGGGGGTTATTTGTGGAGTTCGGCGACGCAGAGCCTCACCGCCAGGGAGTAATCCAGGGGGATCCGGAAAAAACTGGACATTTACCATCATCGGATATACTAATAAGGATTCCCTGGCTGGCCAGCTATTCTGCTTTCTAAATAGACCAAAAAGATCGCCTGATTCTAATACCGTCGGTCCTAATGGGAATACCCCTCGTTTGCGGAGGAGTGTCTGCGACCAAAATATGCGCCGTTGTCTCCCCCCGATCAGCGTGAGGACTTGAGAGCCTCCCGGCTCAGGTAAGGGAGACTCGTTTAGAACTTCTAACCATAAACGGAAAAGTCGACTTTCGTTAACGACCTCAAATCTCTCTTCAAATATCTGACCTACCTGAGCGCGCAACGCCCGGGCAGAACGCTCTAATTTTAATCCACGTAAAGAAAAAAAAGACCAGATCCAGGCACCAAAGAATAACAATCCCCACAAATAAGCCAACCGGTAGTATAGCTGGTTACCCGTTGCTACGCCTGCAATTAAGCTTAGCGCAAACAGGATTAGAACTGCGCGCTGCGCCAGTTTCATGGAATATCCTTTGCTTAACCAGTAAAGGCCATATCCCCACCGGGAACAGGCTGGTTATTGAGGATTTCCTCTAAGATTTGTTCGGCATTCAAATCGCGTAAGCGAGCAGCAGGTCCCAGGATCACCCGGTGGGATAAAGCAGATTTCACCAGAACTTTGACATCATCCGGTAAAACAAAATCACGTCCTAGTAGGGCGGCGCGAGCCTGTCCAGTCCGGAAGAGAGCTAAGCTGCCCCGTGGGCTGGCACCCAGGTATACTTCAGAATGCTGGCGAGTTTGTCGCACGAGCTCCACCATATATCGTTTCACTGGAATAGCCACAAATATACTTTTAACTGCCTTTTGGGCATCCAATAACTCTTCGAGGGAGACAACCTGCTGGAGACCTTCTATAGGATGTTGGAGCTGCTGCCGTTCTAATACTTCAATCTCGTGATCGAGCGATGGATAACCCAAGCGGATGCGTAACAGAAAACGATCGAGTTGAGCTTCGGGTAATTGGAAGGTACCTTCGTATTCGATTGGGTTCTGAGTAGCTAACACCATAAAAGGTTTCGGTAAGATATGGGTAACCCCGTCGACCGTTACCTGCCGTTCTTCCATCGCTTCAAGCAGGGAGGCCTGTGTTTTCGGAGTGGCACGATTTATTTCATCAGAAAGCACAATCTGCGCCATAACGGGTCCAGGACGAAATTCGAACTGGCGGCTTCCCTGGTTGAAAATCGAGACGCCCGTTACATCACTAGGTAACATATCCGGTGTGAATTGGATCCGACTAAACGAACACCCCAATGAACGCGCCAGGCTACGTGCAAGCATTGTTTTTCCAACACCAGGCACGTCTTCTATTAGTAGATGCCCCTGACAAAGCAAACTAATCACGGCTAATTCGATGGAGCCGCGTTTTCCGACAATTACTTTCTCAATATTAGTTATGATCCGCTCAGCAATCGTTTGTATATCTGCCATGCCAAACTCCCATCGTTTTACGTTGTGTGGTGATCAGGTTGGTTCCCTTACATTAACGCATCCCATGTTATCACATTTAATGAATTTCAGTTAACCCTTGATATAACAAGAATTTAAGCGATTTGAGGGCAAAACCTAAATCAATTACTATGATATACCATAATTGGTTCATACACGATATACATCATCACAGTTGTGTGCTAAAATCGCCTTGGCAGGTCATGGTGTCACTCCTTCCTTGAAACTGGTCGCTTCTCGAAGGATACACCAGACCTACCGCTTTTGGGCGTCAATTTACAGAAAAGAGTTTCCACTCACAGGAATATTTTTCTTTTTACAGGAGGAATTATGGGAGAAAGAAATATCCGCTTAATATATCCTCCATCTCTAATCAATGTTCCCATCATATACCAACTTATCCAACGGTATGATCTAACTGTAAATATCCTACGGGCAGAAATTACACCGGATCAAGGCTGGATAGAAATACAATTA
>Ga0105152_10000668_pt1 | contig 10716 bp, 10 predicted proteins | sample LakBais05cmmetaG_FD_81534 | JGI IMG/M metagenome (GOLD analysis project Ga0105152, IMG submission 81534) | Lake sediment microbial communities from Lake Baikal, Russia to study Microbial Dark Matter (Phase II) - Lake Baikal sediment 0-5 cm | ecosystem: Environmental > Aquatic > Freshwater >...
GGTTCGCGCTTCACCCTGTATTTCGACGCCATGGCCAAGCTGGAACGGGTGCTGATCCAGTTCATGATGGACGTGCATACGGGAGAAAACGGCTACCGGGAAGTGCTGCCGCCTTTCCTGGTCAACGATGCCAGCCTGATCGGCACGGGCAACCTGCCAAAATTCAAGGACGACCTGTTCAAGATCGAGGGCTACAATCTGTACCTGATCCCCACCGCCGAAGTACCGCTGACCAATATCCACCGCGACGAAACCCTCGACGAAAGCCAGCTGCCGGTAAATTATGTCGCCTACACTCCCTGCTTCCGCAGCGAAGCCGGATCGCACGGAAAAGACATCCGCGGCCTGGTGCGCCAGCACCAGTTCAACAAGGTCGAGCTGTTGAAATTCACCGCCCCCGCCCATTCCTACGCCGAGCTGGAAAAATTGACCGCCGACGCCGAATCCATCCTGCGCAAACTGAACCTACCCTACCGCACCATGGCCCTGTGCAGCGGCGACCTCTCTTTTTCCTCGGCCAAAACCTACGACATCGAGGTCTGGATGCCGGCCCGCTCCGGCTACCTGGAGATATCCTCCTGCTCGAATTTCGAGAACTTCCAGGCCCGGCGGGCGCGCATCAAGTACAAGGGCAAGGACGGGAAAAAGGATTTTGTCCACACCCTGAACGGGTCGGGCCTGGCCGTGGGCCGCACCGTAGCAGCCATCATGGAAAACTACCAGACCGCGGACGGCCGCATCCGCATCCCCGACATCCTGCGCCCCTACTTCCCGGGGCGGGAAACGCTGTAATGCCCTATTTCAAGTGCACGCTGGTAAATGAACAGGGCCATTACCAGGACCGCGAATACTACGCCGAAAACAAAAGGGAGATCCACGCTTCACTGAACAGTCTGGACGAGAAGCTGATCCGCGTTCGCCGGCTGTGGTTCAGGGATTTTTCCCTGAAAAAGATCTTCAAAAGGAAGATCGGCTACATCGAATTCCTGCTGTTCAACCAGGAGATGATCACCCTGCTCAAAGCCGGGATCCCCATGATCCGGGCCCTGGAGATCATCATCCAGAACACCCGCATCGGCATATTGCGCGAAATCCTCGGCAAAGCGGCCGGCAACATCCGCAACGGCATGCAGATCTCCGAAGCCTTTACCTCGGCCCAGATCCCCTTCCACAAGATCTACAAGGCCTCGCTGCTGGCGGGAGAGAAGAGCGGCCACCTGGAACAGGTCCTGGAAAAATTCAACATCTATCTGGACAAAATCAGCAACCTGCGCCGCAAGACGGTCAGCAGCCTGACCTATCCGATCATCCTGCTGCTGTTCATGATCTCCATGGTGCTGGTGATCTCGATCTTCGTCATCCCCAAATTCTCCGCTTTTTTTGATAACATGGAAGCCCGGCTGCCGGCCATGACCCTGTTTTTCATCGCCGTCACCCAGTACTTGAAGGAAAATATCGTGATGTATCTGACGGCGGCCGTCCTGGCCTACACCGCCATTCGCGCCATCGAGCATTTCAACCCGCGCGTGATCCTCATTGACCAGGCCAAGATCAAGATCCCTTTCCTCGGCCGGGTCATCCACGAAAACGCCATCGCCGTCTTCGCCCGCACGCTGGCCATCCTGATCTCGGGCGGCATTCCGGTCCCCGATTCGGCCGAGATCGCGGTCGAGACCTTCGCCAACAAATTTTATTACAGCCAAATGCGTTCCGTCCCGGAGAAGATCCGCCAGGGCAACCTGTTGTCGGGAGTGCTGGAGGAGATCGCCATCATGCCGCGCATCCTGGTTGAAATGATCCGCGTGGGCGAAACCTCGGGCAACCTGACGGCCGTGCTCGATGAAAGCGCCGAATACTACGAACGCTCCATCGACAGCAAGATCAACGCGTTGATTTCGCTGATCGAACCTGTTATAATAATTGCCTTGGGGATGGTGATCGCCGTGATGCTTGTTTCCGTTTACTTGCCAATATTCAGTTCCATAAGGATTATTCAGTGAAAAAAAGCGTGAATATTTCCGAAGTGAAGATCAACTATCAGCTGCTGGCAAAATTTCCGGCCGAGTTTTTGATCAAGAACCTGTTTTTTCCTCTGGAGGAAAACGACGGCAGCATATCCGTGGCCATGCCCGACCCCGAAAACCTCGATAAGATCGGCATGATCGAGAATTTCACCCAGAAAAAAGTCCTGCCTTTTTTCGCCAATCGCGATGAGCTGGAAAAATTCCTGAAAAAAAGCGACACCTACACCAAGGTCCTGCGTGACAAAACCGAGACCTTCACCTTGAAAAAAACGGCCGAAGTCGTCGATGAAGAAGTGGTGACCATCGAGAGCATCACCGAAGAGGACGATTCGGTCATCAAGCTGCTCAACAATATCATTTTGACCGCGGTCAACAAAAAAGCGTCCGACATCCACATCGAGATCAGCGACGCCCTGGTCATCAAGTACCGCATCGACGGCATCCTGCACCAGATCATGGAACCGCTGGACAGCGTTTTTCATTCGTTCTTGCTGACCCGGCTCAAGGTCATTTCCGAACTGGACATCGCCGAGAAGCGCGTCCCCCAGGACGGGCGCTTCCGCATGAAGTTCAAGCAGAAGACCATCGATTTCCGCGTTTCGATCATGCCCGGCATGTACGGCGAGAACGCCGTCATCCGCATCCTGGACCGCGAGATGATCACCGAGAACATCGGCGAGCTCAAACTCGAGCAATTGGGCTTCGCCCCCTACATCCTGGAAAAGATCAACTACTATATCCGCCAGCCCTACGGTATGTTCCTGGTCACCGGGCCCACCGGCAGCGGCAAGACCACCACCCTCTACGCCGCCCTGAACGAGATCAAGGACCCGGCCGACAAGATCATCACCATCGAAGACCCGGTCGAGTACCAGGTGGAAGGCATCATCCAGATCCCGGTCAACGAAAAAAAGGGCCTGACCTTCGCGCGCGGGCTGCGTTCCATCCTGCGCCACGATCCGGACAAGATCATGGTCGGCGAGATCCGCGACCCGGAAACCGCCCAGATCGCCATCCAATCGGCCCTGACCGGGCATCTGGTATTCACCACCGTGCACGCCAACAACGTTTTTGACGTCCTGGGGCGCTTCATCCACATGGGTATCGACACCTACAGTTTCATTTCGGCCCTGAACTGCATCGCCGCCCAGCGCCTGGTCCGCGTCCTCTGCCCTCTCTGCAAAAAACCCGTCACCTTAAGCAAAGACGATCTGGCTTACAACCGCACCGACAAGAGCCAGTTTAACCAGCCGGTCTTCCAGTCCCGGGGCTGCGAGGAGTGCTCCGGGTTGGGCTATTCCGGACGCACGGCCATCGGTGAAATTTTGGAACTGACCGACGAAATCAAGGAGATGATCCTGGCCAGGAAACCGACTTCGGAGATCAAGAAAATCGCCATGGAGCAGGGCATGATCCCCATCAGGAAAAACGGCCTGAACTGCGTGAAGGCAGGCGTCACCTCCATTGAAGAGCTGAACCGGGTGACAGTTAAAGAATGGGTGTGAGCAATTTTTTCCTGCCCGAGCGCCTGCCCCGGCAGGTCATCTTCGCCGGCGACCGCCATGCCGAAGTGTTTGCCCTGAAAAACAAAAGAATTGTCAGCCGCACGCGGGTGGAAGGCGCGGCCCTCGCCGAAATCAGCACCGAACGCTGGACGGAAATCGCGGAACGCCTGCAGGCGGAAGACACCGGGATCGTCTTCAATGCCGCTCCGTTCATATACAATTTTTTTGAATTCGACAAACTCCCCTGGCAGAAAAAAGCACTCCGGGAATTGGTGGCCTGGCGGCTGCAAAAAGTATTCCCCGAAAGCATTGAAGCGTACGACCACAGTTTTTTTCAATTGGATAAAAAAAGGGTGCTCTCCATCCTGGTCAAAAGATCTCTCCCGGAAAAAATCGGGCAACTTTTCATGGCAAAACAGATTCCCTTGATCTATATCGGCAACTCCACCATGGAGATTCTGATCCGGCTGCTGCAAGCAACATCTCCGCCCGATTTTTTTATCGAAAGCGACGTCGCCGGCTGCACGCTGGTTTTTCAAAAGCAGCACTCGCCCATCTACATCCGCAAATTCAAGAGCGGCTCCATTGCCGACACGGTTGAAGAAATAGGCAAAACCGTGCATTTCGTCAGCAACAATTACGGCATCGAGCCCCGCCGCTACTGGCTCATCGATCAGCGGAATGAAATTGCGGACGCGGCCATGCAGGAAAAACTGGCCGCTGGAAATTTTTCCCGTTTGAACACCGACCTGGGGGGAGCGCCGTTCATCCCCGGCTGCCCATGAGAAGGATCACCTACAACCTGGCCGCGACCCGCAAGATCGATGGCCGGTCTTTCGCCTTCCGGGCATCCATCCTTGTCTTGTCAACCATATTGCTCACTGGCGTCACCATTTTCAACCTGGTCCGCCAACAGGAGAAAAACCGCACCGAAAAAAATGAAAGCGGGCTGATCGGGCGACAAATCATCGAAAGGCAACGCCTCAGCCTGCTCCAAACCAAAGAGATCGCCGCCTGGAAAAAAAACTGGAGCAAGGAACTGGCGGCGGCCAATGCCCTAATCGGGCGCAAGGTTTTTTCTTTTGTCGCCCGCCTGGATTTTCTGGAAAAGATCTCAAGCCCCGGCATCCGCATCCGCCATATCATCCTGGTCAACGAAAATGCCGGTCGAATCAGCATGACCATCACCGCCCAATCGCTGAAGGAACTATCCGCACTGTACAAAAAATTGGCTCCCTACGAACTGGTCATTGTCAACGATACCCAAACCATGGATGAATACCAGACCAATCTGAATTTCAAGATCACCAATGAAAAAATATAAGATCGCGGTTACGAGCCTGCTGGTTTTGTTTGCCTTGAGCGCGGCTGGCTGCCTGCTCTCTTTTGCCTACATGTCCCTTCGGGACCTGTCACGGCAAAGCCGCCTGGACAAGCAGGCCGCCTTCAAGCTTCAGGAAAAAGAATTTCAAAAACTGAGCGAGGAACACGGCGCCTGGAAGAAACTCCCGGATGAATTGCAAAAATTCCGCCGGGATCACATCATCGATATGGACGATTTTGCCGTCTTCCGCCGCGACTTGAATTCCTGCCTGGCCGCCAACCAGCTCAAGGCCACAAATATCAGTTCCCAATTCAGCCGCGGTCAGGGAAAAACCCGCAAAGTGACCATCAGCTTTGCTCTGGAAGGCGCCTACCGCGATTTGAAAAAATTCATCTACGACATGGAAAAAAAGCCCAAAATGCACTTTTTCGAACATATCGAACTGAACGGCAGTGCCGAAATGGTCAAAGGCAAGTTCAACATGGAGGCCTACATTGGCGAATAGAATTTTCACCTTGCTGCTGATCTGGATGCTGAGCATGCCGGTGCGGGCCGAACTGCTCAAATTGAGCCTGCTGCAAAAACCCGCTGCGCGCTTCACATTGAAATTGGATATCTTCAACGGCAACAGGGAAACCGCTGGCGACGGCCGCGGCCAAACCAATCATGGACAGGTGCCCGCGGCCCAGGCTGAAGCCCTGCAAAAATCCATCGCCGAAGAAATATCCCAGTCAATCACTTACGAAGGGTTTATTATCAAAAATTCGAAAAAATCGGTACTGCTCAACGTCAGCGGCGAATTTTTCGTGGTCAGCGAACAGGATATGATCCTCGACAAGATCAAGATCCTGAAAATCAGCAAGGACGTGGTGACCATTGAGTATCAAAACCAGCCTTACGACATCCGGATCAAAGGAGACCAAAATGGCTAAGCTAAAAAATAGGGGTTACCAGGTTTTTTTCCTGGCTGCCTTGCTCGTTTTGCAGGGCTGCCTGATCACTACTTCCAGCGTGCGCCAGGCGCGGGAACTGTTCAAGGCCGGCGATTACGACCAGGCCCGGGAAGTTCTGAGCCGGGCCGCGGCAGAAAACCCCAACAACGCGGAGATCAAGACCCTACTTTTCCGCGCCCAACTGAACAGCTACCAGCGCCATCTGTTCCTGGCCCGCGCCAAACGCAAAACTGACGACCGCCAGGCTGCCGTTTTGGAATACCAGAAGGCCATGGCCATTTTCCCCGGCAACGCCCAGCTGCAGGAAGAGTTTGACGCTTATGCCAACCCCCAAAAAGTGGCCAAAGAGGAAAAAACCAAACCAACAGTGGTCCCGCCCGTGCAGCTGAACATCAAAAAGGACGAGAAAGTCAGCCTGAGCCTGAAAAACACCCCGATCACCAATATTTTCAAAAGCCTAGGCAAAAGTTACAATGTCAATTTTATCTTCGACAAGGATTTCCGGGATTTTCTGCACAGCCTTGAGATCGAGAACACGACTTTTTTTGAAATCCTGAAAGTCCTGTGCATGGTTTCCGGTTCCCAATACCGCGTGCTGGACCCTTATACTGTGATCGTCTATCCCGACATTTTTGCCAAGAAAAAAACCTTTGACCTGCGCGGCATCAAGATATTTTATCTTTCCAATATCAAGGCCGAGGACGCCCGCAAAATGATCCAGACCGTATTTCGCGATGAACAGTTGCTGATCCAGGAGGATCCGAACCTCAACGCTTTGGTCATACGTGCCGATTACAATTCGCTGGCTGACATCGAACGCTTCCTGGTCAAGATCGACAAGGAAAAAAACGAAGTGGAGATCAACATTGAAATACTTGAGATCAACCGCAGCTTGATCAACAAGCTCGGTGCCGATTTCGGCACCAGCGTTTTCGGCGTCGCCGCCGGCGGCTTGGGCAGTGATGGAAAAATCTCTTCAACCATGAATTTCAAGGATCTGGGCAGCACCAATTTCTTCCTGACCATCCCCACCGTGGCCATGAATTTTCTAGAAGGGGACAGCAACAACAAGATCATCGCCAAGCCCAACCTGCGCGGCATTGACGGCGAGGAAATTTCCTTCATGGTCGGTGACGAAGTGCCTGTCCCCGAAACCCAGTTCCAGGCCATCGCCGCCGGAGGCATCAATTCCTCACCAGTGACCACCTACCGCTATCGCAATGTCGGCGTCGAGATCAAGATCACACCATTCATCCACCAAAACAACGAAGTCACCCTGAAGACCAAGTTGACCATCAATTTCATTTCCTCGGGCGCCGCATCGTCTTTCCCCACTTTCGGCAAACGCGAGATCGAAAACAAGATCCGGCTGAAAGAAGGTGAAACCAACATTATCGGCGGTTTGATCCGCGACGACGTCCGCGGTTCCCTGAACGGAATCCCAGCCCTGGCCAGGATCCCCCTGCTGGGGAAGCTGTTCGGCAATTCGGAAAAAAATATCAGCCAGACCGACCTGATCTTTTCCATCACCCCCAAGATCATCCGCCGCACCCCCATCAGCAGCCAGGACAACGAAGCCATCTGGGGTGGGGCCGAGCAGCCGGCAGCTGGCGGCGCAATTGTTCCGGAAGAAGAAGGGACTGATGCAGAAGAAGCGGCGCCGGAAAACCTGCCGCCGGTCAACGGTATGGTGAGCATTTCTCCCGCCCAGGCCAGCATAGCGGTCAATTCCGACACCTATTTTTCCCTGCGCATCCACTCGGAAACACCGCTGGCCAGCCTTTCCCTCAGCGGGGCGTTGAGCGGCGGCAACTGCGAGATCGTTGAAATGAAAACCGACACCTTGAATGAAAAAGAGGTGAAAGTCTTGAAGAATATCTCGGGAAACACTTTTGACCTGGGGTTGTCTTTCGGCCGGGACAGCGTTCAGACGCTGGCGGCCGCTTTTGTTCAACTGAAAATCAAATTCATGAGCAAAGGCAAATATATCCTGAACATCGGCAACGTCAACGCCTACGATGCCAAAAGAAACAAGGTGGAAATCTCAGGGGCATCCTGCCCGATCGAGGTCTATTGATTCTTTTTAAGCGAACCTATCCCCGAATGATGGTTCTATTGAATTAAAATCAATAAATTGTGACTTCGATTTTCCGGAAATTACAATTCCGGATTTAAATTCCCACCCCCCTCCCGATCAAAACCAGTTACGACTTGGTTATTTGACTCTGTCTTTCAAGGCCTTGCCGGCTCTGAAGACAGGGACGTTCTTGGCTTTGATGGAAATTTTCTGACCGGTCTTGGGATTGATGCCGATCTTGGCCTTTCTGTGGGCCACGGCAAAGGTGCCAAAGCCAACCAGGGTCACTTTGCTTTTCTTTTTCAGGCAGGTGGACACGGAGTCCAAGAAAGCATTGACCATTTTTTCAGTTTCGGACACTTTCAAGTTTGCATTTTCTGCAATGGCTTTTACCAATTCGGTTTTGTTCATCATTACCTCCTGCAAAGGATTCTAGAGTAACAAAACTCAAAAGTCAAGTCATATCCTGCATTTATTTAATTATTTTATTTGAAACCGTTGACAGGACAGGTTATTCGGGGATTCCATTCTGAGCACCCGAACCAAGCCGCTAAAATAGCGCTTGTTATCGGCATTTTCGGCAAAATGCTTGTAGAGCGCGGCCGCTTCCTGTATAATCAATTTGCCAGGAGGTGCATCCATGGAACCCTTCATTCATGCTTCCGCTGAGATCAACGTGGAAGAGATCATGGCCGCGATCCGCAAAAAGATCCAGGATAAAAAGGACTCCGGCCTGTTGAAACAGAGCGAGATCGACGAGATCGCCGAAATGGAATTGCAGCCCTTGCCCGATTTTCTGGAAATCCCCAATATATACGATCCTGTTTTGTATCCGGGCTTTGCCGAACACCTGGCCCCGATCGTGCCGCTGGAAGAAATCCTTCAGGAAACCGGCCTGGCCAAGGGGATTTTGAAAAAGATCAGAAGCCTGCTTTCCCCCTTGATCCGCTTTATGACCCGCCCCCTGTATATTGAATTGAAAACCGGCATCTTGGATCTGCAGAAAAAAGTCCCGATCGTTCTGCAGAGCAGCGAATATATCCGCCTGCTGCACAACGCCATGCACAACATGATCGTCGAAGCCTCGAAGCTGAAAACCGAGGAAGAACTTCTGAAAACCAAGATCAGGATCCTGGAGGACAAGATCGAATTCCTGGAAAACCGGGAACGGGCCCTGGAAAAGAAACTGCCGTCTTGAATGAAAGTCCATCAGTTTTTAACCTCCTATTCCTACGGCGACGCCATCGGCAACGAAGCCCTGGAGATCAGGGATTTTTTGCGGGCCAACGGCATTGAATCCGAGATCTTCACCCTGCTTTTTCATCCCCGTTACGCCCATCAGGTTCGCAATTATCTCGAATACGACCGTTTTTCCGATCCCGAAAACATGGTTATCTTTCACTTTTCCATCGGCTCACCGGTGACCAAAAAATTCCTGCGCCTCACGGATAAAAAAATTATCATCTATCACAACATTACTCCGTACTATTTTTTCCTGGATTTTCACCGCAGCCTGGCCAAGGACTGCTTCAAGGGCCGGGTGGAGCTGAAAAGCCTGGCCGACAAGGTCGACCTGGCCCTGGGCGATTCCGAATACAACCGCAGCGAACTGGTCGCGGCCGGGTTCAAGCAGACCGGCGTCCTGCCCCTGGTCATGGATTTTGCCAAATTCGACCTGCCGGTGCTGCCGGTCTTAAGGGAAATTTTCGCCGACGGCAAAAGCAACTTTCTCTTTATCGGACGCATCATCCCCAACAAGAAAGTCGAAGACGTCATCATGGCATTTCACCTGTATCAAAAACATTTCAACCCCGATTCACGCCTGTTCATCGTCGGCGAATACCGCGGCTTCGAGCGTTATCTTTCGGCCCTGCAAAACCTGATCGGCAAGCTGCAGGTGAAAAACATCCATTTCAGCGGCCATGTCCCCCTGGCCGAAATGGTTTCCTACGCGAAATTGTCGCACCTGTACCTGCACCTGAGCGAGCACGAGGGTTTCTGCGCCCCGATCGTGGAAAGCTTTCACCTGGGCATTCCGGTCGTGGCCTACGACGCCGGCGCGGTCGCCGAGACCATGAACGGTGGGGGCATGCTGGTGCGCGAAAAGAACTTTTTCAAGATCGCGGCCCTGTGCCACGAGATCCTGACCCGCCAAGAACTGAAAGCAACGCTTTTGGCGGGACAGCGGAAAGCCCTGGGAAAATACCTCCAGCAGCGCACCGGCAAGATCCTGCTCGCTTACCTGCGCGGCCTGCAGCCATGAGCGGCCGGGCCATCATCGTCCGCTACGGCGAGATCAGCCTCAAGGGCCGGAACCGCGGCCAGTTCGAACAGAAACTCAAAAATGATCTGTCCTGGTTCCTGAAGAAAAACGGGCACGCCTTTTCCAAGATCACCGCCGAACGCGGCCGGATCTATATTCGCGGCATCGACGACCTCCCTGAGCTGAAAAAAATCCTGGGCGTCTATTCCTACAGCCCGGCTTTTGAATTGGCCAGGGATTACGGCGCATTGAAAAAAGAGGTCGCCCGTTTTTTCTCAGCAATCAAACAGAGCAGAGATTTCCGGGTCAGCTGCCAGCGCATCGCCAAGGACTTCTCTCCCGACTCCATGGGGGTGGAGAGAGAGATCGGCACCATCATCAGCGAGCAGACCGGCACGCCGGTCCGGCTGAAAGACCCGGCCTTCGAACTGCACATCGAGATCGGCCACCGCCACCTGTACCTGTTCAGCGAAAAGATCCGGGGTTTCGGCGGTTTCCCGGTGGGCAGCGCCGGCAAGCTGGTCTCCCTGATGTCCGGGGGCATCGATTCGCCGGTGGCCACTTTTCTGA
>Ga0105152_10000669_pt1 | contig 10716 bp, 7 predicted proteins | sample LakBais05cmmetaG_FD_81534 | JGI IMG/M metagenome (GOLD analysis project Ga0105152, IMG submission 81534) | Lake sediment microbial communities from Lake Baikal, Russia to study Microbial Dark Matter (Phase II) - Lake Baikal sediment 0-5 cm | ecosystem: Environmental > Aquatic > Freshwater > Lake...
CGGTTGAGACATGACAAATAATAAAGAACCAGTACATTCCCAAAATCGATCCCGAAGGGTGGATACCACACCATCAAACCAGCGCATCACTCAGTTATGGTTTGCATGTCTCATCGGGATTGCAATACTGTTTATCGCAATCGCCCCGGCAAGCGCAGGAGTTCAGTATATGGCAGGAAGCCCGGTCCTTTCCGCCTCCCTTGCAGGATCCAATGAATTTTCACCGGGTAAAGAAATTCAGGTTGCGGTAGTAATCGAAAACACCGGATTGAACCAGTTCAAATTCGTACAAACAGGTATCGTGGACCGCGAGGATCTCCCGAACACAGCAAAGTTCCTCAGAGTTACCCTTGAAGCCGGGAATACAGGTTTTATCATCAAAACTGACCCCCAGATGATCGGCGACCTGAAAGCCAGTAGCACGGCAACCAGTAAATTCACTGTTATGTTCCCTTCAGATGCACCATCGGGAGATTACAGTCTACCTGTGAAATTGAATTACACGTATATGTACACTGCAGAACAGTACGGTACTGACACCATCCAGTATACCTATAAAACTAAGGACGAATTGTTCGAGCTTCCCATCAAGATAAAACCGGATGTCCGGATCAGTGTAGTTTCTGCCGATATCCAGCACCTGAACGCCGGAACAGAAGGATCGATTCGCCTCGAGGTAAAAAATCTCGGAAACGAAAATGCCAAGAAAGCAATCATCGCTATTGCACGAAATGATGGAAGTCCGGTAGTCCCTACTCAGGAAAACGCGTATATCGGTGACTTTCCTTCAGGGGGGTCTGTAACCGCAGTTTTCAAGGTATCGGTAGCGGATAGCGTGGAAGCCCAGACTTACCCACTCGATGTATATGTAAAATACGAGAACCGGGAGGGGAATCTTATCTCATCTGATATCGAAACAATTGGAGTACCTGTTGGCAAGAAAACCGAATTTTCCATCGTATCTGACCCCGAAACTGTAACCCCCGGCCAGAAGAAAGTAATCACAGTCAAATACAAGAATACCGGCGGCGCAACTGCACGCCAGGCACAAGCCCGTGTCAGTATGGTCGACCCCTTCACCAGCAGCGATGATACCGCATATCTTGGTGATGTCGCACCCGGTGAGACCCGAGAGGCGTCGTTTCTCATCTCGGTAAACCAGGCAGCGACCCTGAAACATTATGGCATCGATTCCGAGATCCGGTACCGTGACGCTTTCGATAACCAGATTATATCAGACCCAATTAAACTGGGCCTGAACGTAAGTGAGGATACAGGAGTTGTTGCCGGATTATTGAAAAACCCGGTTGCACTTGCGGTAATTGCTGTGGTGATAATCGGAATCGGCTACGCCATCTACCGTAAAAAAGAGTCACGGTGAGAGGTCCGGATGGCTCATTTGGGTTTTTCCGGATCTACCGGGACCGCAATTATAATTTTAACCCTGCTCACGTGCATTGCCCTCATCATGACACCCGTTTCAGCTGCGACGAAGTACCTTGGCGGTGCTCCCTCATTCTCAGCCTCTGTTACCGGCATCAACGAATTCACACCCGGCGAGGATGCAACGATTAGCATCCTGGTGAAGAACTCCGGCCTTAATCCACTAAAACAACTGGACAAAGGTACAATTGAACCGGAGGACCTTCCGAATACTGCAAAAACCGTAACTATCGACCTCGCTTCAAATAATGATGCGGTAATAATAAAGACCGATCCGCAGATGGTCGGTGACATTCCCGGTAACGGGAATACCATCACAGTTCAGTTCAAAGTTAAAATATCCACAAATGCAACGGCCGAAGAATACCATCTGCCCCTGTCCATCCGGTATAAGTATCCGCGGGTGATTGACCAGGAAGCAGCAGACGTTTTTGAGTTCACATATAACAAGGCTGAAGATAACCTGCCGGTTACCATACGGATCAAACCCCAGGTAAAGGTTGAGGTCATCGAAGTAGTGCCGGAACAGCTGAGTGCAGGATCCCATGGCTATCTCCATCTGAAGATCAGGAATTCCGGCCCGGAAAACGGCGAGATGACGGCAGTAAAGCTTCTCCGGAATGGGCGCAGCCCGGTGATTCCAACCGACAGTACGATATTCGTTGGAAACTTCCCCACCGGGGGTATAGTTGAATGCCGGTACAAGGTATCGGTCTCACAAGATGCAACGAACCAGACATACCCGGTTGATGTTGTAGTCTCCTATACGAACCGGGAAGGAACGATTGTTACCTCACCCTCAACAACAGTTGGTGTTCCCGTGAATGCGAAAACTACCTTCACTATCATATCCCCTGTTCCCGAAGTCCCGCGGAGCGCCAGCAGGACAATTGAGGTCCAGTACCGGAATGACGGGAGTGTAACGGCATATAATGCACAGGTACGGATTGCCCCTCATGACCCTATAACCATTAAAGATAATGAGGCGTTCCTCGGCGATATCGCACCCGGTGAGTCAGTGATTGCACGTTACGAGGTTTTAGCTGATGAAGCAGCTGTGCCAATGGTGTATACCTTTGACAGCACCATCCGGTTCCGCGACGCACAGGGTAGCAGCCTGGAATCGGATACAATACCGGTACAGATTGCAATTGTACCTGCATCTTCCGGTATCTCAGCGGTACCGGGAGGATTTCCCGGACTTGCGGGATGTATCATAGCGGGAATTGTTATCAGTGTCGCATTGCTGGTCTACCGGCAGAAAAAGACGAGCCGGTGAGGTTACGATGATTCAACAGTTATTTGAAGGAATTGCCGGTATCATTAACCGCAGACCGCTTCTGATTGCAGTGCTTTTCCTCGTCATCTTCTGTATCGGCCTTTTTGGTATGACACAGCTCAGCATGCAGACCGATTGGCAGACCTTCGTTGACAAGGATTCTCCAAAAGGGATGATTCAGTCAAGTTATGATAAGGACTATAAGGCAGATACGATCATCCTCATCATCGAAGCCGGGGATCCGCTGAGCCCAGAGGTCCTCGAGTATATTGACAATCTTGAAACAAATTTCCGGCAGCAGCGGAATATCGCAAGTACCCTCAGCATTGTTGATGTCCTGAAAAGCGCGAATGGCGGGAACCTCCCCAGATCCCGTGCCGATACGGACCGCATTGTCAGCTCACTCCCCGAAAACATCCGCAGCCAGGTCATTCCCTCAAACGTCCTGACTCTCATCCAGATCCAGCTGGACCCGAGGTTGTCAGAGGCCACCCTGAAATCGACACAGGAAAACATCGAATCGATTGTGGATAATGCCAACGCACCCCCCGGGATAAAAGTCGAGATGTCCGGCACCCCGGCATTCACACAACAGATGAAAGAGGGTCTCATGAGCAACATGGGCACTCTCATTGGTGGTGCCATGGTTCTCATGGTCATCACGATGGGGATTCTCTTTGCCTATGTCCGCCACCGATTCATGCCGGTCCTGCTTATCGCGATCGGACTTGTTACCTCCCTTGGCCTGATGGGGCTCGCCGGCATCTCGCTGAATATGGCAGTAATTGGTGCCTTCCCGGTCCTGATCGGACTCGGGATTGACTATGCGATCCAGTTTCATGCCCGGTTCGACGAGGAAGCCCGGAAGGGATCGCTCGAAGATGCAGTCTTTATGACCGTGACCCGCACCGGCCCTGCAGTGATGTACGCGATGCTTGCCACCTGTATGGGTTTTCTTGCAATGTTTATATCGGACGTTCCGATGATTCGTTCGTTCGGCCTTGTGGCGATTATCGGTATCTTCACCTGCTACTGGACCTCCTGCATTGGCATGCCAACCCTCGCTCTCCTGCTGAAGTACCAACCCAAACAGCCAAAACCCGAACAGTGCTATGCCGTGGGGACGGGGGCTTGCGATTCGATTATCGAGAGCGAAAAAAACAGCCATACTAACAAAAAAGGGAAGAAGAGTTCTTTCTCCTACGGCCAGTTCCTCACGGACGTATCGGTAAAGATTGCAAAAAATCCCATTCCGATCCTTCTGATCGCGGCCTGCATCGCGTTTATCGGGTTCCAATTAGATTCGACCATCCCGGTGCAGTCAAGCGAGGACACAATGGTTCCATTGGATATGCCGGCCAAGATCAATATCGACAAGGTCACCCGTGTCCTGGGATCGACCGATACTGCCGACTTCCAAGTCCAGGGATCGCGCGTGACAGATCTGGATACTTTGATCTGGTTACAAAAATTCCAGGAATACGAACTCTCACACCATCCGGAAATTGCTGCATCAACGAGCATCGTTACCTATGTTCTCCAGTACAATGGCGGTGTGATGCCGGAAACACAGGACGCACTTGATGCTGTGCTGGAGAAAATACCGGGGGAAACGAAGAAACCGTATATTAATGGCGAGATGAGTGCTGTCATCAAATTCAACACCGTCAAACTTGATATGACCCAGAAGGATACCCTGAAAAAACAGATGAACAAGGATATTGCCTTCCTCGAACCTCCAATTGGGATCACGTTAAGCCCTACGGGTAATTTTGAGATGTATACGAGCGTACTCTCGTCCCTGTCGAACTCAAAAGAAGTAATGACGCTCCTCGGTTTCATCTTTGTCTTTATCTTCCTCATTCTCGTGTACCGGCACCTCCATGCCGTTTCCCCGATCATCCCGATTGTTTTCGTTGTCGGATGGAACTCGGTTGCAATGTATATCCTGAACATTCCCTATACACCACTCACCGCAACGCTGGGATCGATGAGTATCGGTGTCGCTGCAGAATATACCATCCTTGTGATGGAACGGTACGCTGAGGAGAAGGAGCGGCTGCATGATCCCCTTGCAGCAATCCAGGAAAGCGTGCAGAAGATCGGTACTGCTATCACGATTTCAGGACTGGCAACATTCTTTGGGTTCTCGGCATTATGCCTCGCTACATTCCCTGTCATCAGCAACTTCGGTATCACGACCCTGATTGCAGTGGCGTTCTCGGTGATTGGTGCGATCTTCATCATGCCCGCGGTGCTCTCGCTGGTCGGCAGTCTCTCCGAATGGCTTGAGCGGAGAAAAGCAGGGAAAGCGGCATCGAGGTGAGCGAATGAAAACAGGTTACAAAATCGTACTTACCGCAGACAGAACCCTCATGAGTGAATATGCGGGGAATATTTTTTTCGGCTTCTCAGCCAGCGCTCCAAGAGGATACCTGCCGGACTGGTTCTACTACCACTTTATCTGTCCTTCTGTTCCCGTAAATGAAGAGAACGGCGAAGTGTTTTACGCCCCGGTTGGGTTGAGAAAGATTGAAGCGAAGCTTCTGGAATATGGCTTTCGCAGAGATGAAGTGATTATTGCCCATCCTGATTACCTGAATAAGGCTATCGGAAAAGATACGAAGGTAGTGAGCATAACCACCTTCGATCCTCTGGGAATTGGTCCTGTCACTTCCACATTTTCAAATCTTTTTGGCGGGGAGAAAGCGTATAATACTCACAAGTTTTCTGAACTTATGAAAAAGCCGGCCCTGAAAAAGGGCCGTCCCAAAGTTGTCGTTGGCGGTCCGGGCGCATGGCAGCTGACGAATGAATGTGTGCAAAAGGTATTTTTTGGGATTGATACGGTTGTCCTGGGTGAGGCAGAGAATATTGTCGGCCCATTATTTAAGGACGCAATTGCAGGGAATCCGTTGCCGCACCTGGTCAGGGGAACTCCTGTAGGGGTAGAAGACATACCAAACGTTGTCGGGCCGACGATCTGTGGTCTTGTCGAAGTCTCCAGAGGATGCGGCAGAGGATGCGACTTCTGTAATCCAGGTCTTACGCAATTGAGGTGCAGGTCTATTCAGGACATATTGGAGGATGTGAAGGTTAATGTCCGGCATGGACATGATTCCATAATTCTCCACGCTGAAGACATTTTCAGATACGGGGCAACCGGGATTTATCCGAATCAACAGTCAGTTGAGGATCTGTTCAAAGCCGTACTGAATACAGAAGGGGTGAGGCAGGTATCTGTAAGCCATGGGGCTTTTGCTTCCATCTTGTCTGCACCTACAATGTTACCCACGATAAGCGAGCTGATGCATCTGGACAAGAGAAACTGGAGAGGCTATCAGGTTGGATTGGAGACTGGCAGCCCACGGCTTCTGAAGAATCACATGGCGGGTAAGTGTAAACCATTCAAACCGGAGGAGTGGCCTGACGTTGTTAAGCAGGCAACAGGAATCTCTAACGATGCAAACTGGTTGCCTGTCTCCACGCTCATCATGGGTCTGCCCGGCGAAACCTCTGACGACATAATAAAAACACTGGAACTGATCGATGACTTAAAAAAATACCGGATCATGGTATATCCGCTTCTTGCCGTTCCAACCGGAAGACTTTCTGAAAAAGACAATAGTATCAAGGAAAAACTGCTGCCTGAGCACTTTGAACTTTTCTTCAGATGCTGGGAAATCAACCTGGAACTCTGGCCTAAAACTTTCAACGATGTATCAGGTGGACTGAGGTATTCCCTCATCGAAAAAACAATTTTGAAAACCTTATTGAATACCGGGGTATTTTTGTCGTTGAGAAAAATCCGGGCCTGTGAGAGCAGTCTTTGGGATGACAAACCTTTCAAGATCGGTAAAAACACATTTCAGATGTCCAATCTGGGTAAATTGACGTCTATTATTCGAACTAATTCAAGCAGCTTATATGAAAAGAGGAATTGAATGGCATTCAAAAGAATTTTACTGGTAAAACCCCCGGGAAGAAAAGGATTAGGCTTTGCCTCAGATGTAATCCCCATTGGCCTGGAGTACATCGCAGCCTCATTAGAGGACATCGTTGACGAGGTCAATATCATTGACATGGAACTTGAACAGAGTTCTTTTCACACTTTCCTCGATGCCCTTAATCCCGATTTGGTCGGCATCACGATGTCTGCAACCGACCACGAGGAAGGCTTGCGCATCGCGAAGATCGCCAAGGAAAATGGTTGCACAACGGTTCTAGGAGGCTATCATCCGACAGCTATCCCCGATGAGCTGCTCTCATATCCGCAGGTTGATATGATCATCAGGGGTGAAGGAGAATACACGATGAAGGAGCTGGTTCAGAAGGGTTCATTCGGAGATATCCTTGGCCTGTCCTACAAAGAGGATGGAAAGATAGTTCACAACTGCGACCGCCCGCTCATTCAGGATTTGGATGCCTTGCCATTTCCGGCACGGCATCTGAGGAGACATGAATACAAAGATCATATGTTCGAGGAAGACAGGGAGAGGGAAGTGATCACCATATCCCGAGGTTGCTGGGGGCGGTGCAGCTTCTGCTGCGAACCCATGATGTGCCGGGGTCATCAACGGTTTCGCTCACCCGAAAATGTGATAAAAGAACTGCTGGAAATCGTGTCGTTCCACAAGGGAAGACCCCTGTCCATCTTCGTAACGGATCCCAATTTTTTAGGTTCTCCCAAAAGGGTTGACCGCTTGTGTGATCTGCTCCACCAGTCTAAATTAGACATAAGGTTCTCTGTTCTTGTCAGGGCTGACAGCGTTGTACGGAATCCTGAGCTTATTGAGAAGATGTGCGAGAATGGCATACTTAGCTATGAGATGGGGATTGAAAGCCCAAAAGCTGAAGACCTGAAGAATATCAAGAAAAACATAACCGTGGAGATGCAGGAGAAAGCCGTGAAGATCTTGGGAGACAACGGTGCATGGGCTGGAGGTACCTTCGTCATCGGCTTGCCCGGCCAGACCGAAGAGGAGATAAAGAGATTCCCCACGTATGCCAAAAAAATAGGGTTAACAGGTGCAGCGTTCGGTGTGGCTACACCGTTCCCGGGAACTGAATTCTACCGGGATATTGCGCAGGAAGGTTTGATCGTTGAACGCGACTGGTCCAGGTACGATGAGATGCACTCCGTGTTCAAATTGAAACACCTGAGCAGAGAGAGGCTTGAGGAGCTGGCAACCTACTGCCATGCCAGGTTCTGGACACTGGACACGCTTATCGAGCAGGCAAGATTCTCTCTGAAATCCGGACGGAAAGTGTCTTTGGAAGATTTTATTGGAGGCTTACTCAACGCTTTGAGATTTGGCTGGAACACAACAGCTGATCTCCAGACAGAAAACCTCCTGATCCATAGGAAAATCGCTACCGAAGCTGGTGCAAACTCCTGTGTCGAAGAGTACACGAGGGAGGTTGGCGTGCACAACATCATAGAATTTCCCCAGTTTTTATTCAAGGTATTAGGTGAACAGAGAATTCAATTTACCATCAAAAGCGAAGGCGTGCCGATAACAAGTTATATCATAAAAACCACCGCGGGCACCGTGGAGTACGTGAAGGCCGTGTCAGGAAGGCTGGAAGACGCGACTATTAATCTCGATGTTGATCTGAAGGATCTTGATTTGTCAATGGGCAATAAAAGTTACCGGGAACTCTTGAAAAATTGTATCCGGGCGACAATCTCTCTCCGTGGGATAGATGAGATGTGGTACAGGATGAGGTTGCTCACCGCGATCGGATTGGGATCAACACAGATATTCATTGTTCAGAATATCAGGACTTTGGAAATGGTAGGAAGTTATGCTCTCAATAGCGGGTCGAATTGAGGATTGTTGGCGAGACTGTCTATATGAAAAAACCTGTCATGGACAAGATTGAGAAAATACGGGAAACCTACAGTCTGCTCAGTCAACTCAGTTCCATAAACGGGGCAAACATTAGTCGCAGTCTTTTAGACAGGGTAATGTACAGCTTTGAATCCCTGCCACCCTTAGGGAAAGAATACTGGTGGTTCCTGTTCTTTGGTAATGACGGGCGACAGATGATGGTATTGGTATACCGCAAATTCGGGAAAGAAATGGTCTTCAACGGCAAGAAGGTTGTATTCAAGAATATGGATCAAGGTGCATTTCAAGCGGTGACAACTGGCTGGATCTATGATGGGAAGGGAATATTCGATCTGGGAGTCACCAATCCTGTAATAGTAACCAGCCCTGGAGAAAAAGCATTAGTCTCCCTAATCTCCGACCGGAAGATGACCTTCAAGGGTGGTTTCCCCGAATACGAACTGAAGATAGACGGCCTTGTTCATTTGAAGATGACAGAAAGAGATTCTCTCGAAAATAGATATGCTCATGGGGTCTTCATTCCTCCATTCGGAGCAGGATGGATCGATGTCTATTCAAACGCGGAGGGGGATATGCTGGGAGAAGAGTTTGTGGGAACTGCCCATTTGCAAAAAGTCGTCGGGGTCATGCCGTATGGCTCTTTTCACTGGGCGAGAATCGTCTTCCAAAACGGTTCCACATTCTCGTTCTTTTGCCTAAAAACTGGGAAAAAATCAAAAAAATATTTCCATATATCCATGAACTTCTATGATCACGAGACTAGGAGGTACATCCGATTCAAGGAACCACGACTAAGAATATCAGAGGAAAAAGGAAAAATAATAACGTGGATCGTTGAGGGATGGGACGAAGAGAATGAACTCACAATAGTATTGGAGACCTATGCAGAAAAATGGTTCACCATGAATGGTGGCGGTTCCCAGGTGTACATAGAATATGCTGTCACACCTACCGAATTCAGGTTTAGAACCAAAGACCAAATAGTTACGTTGAAAGATTTGGGTGACGGGGTAGGCACGTTTGAGGATGCCTATGGTTTTCCAGTATTCTAGTATGGTGCTATCTCGGGAAAGTGATGCGAGCGAACGGTGAATGTTACGAGAGACCATATCCCCATTCTTACCCCCTATGCTGAAAATGAGTGAAATAAGCCCATTTCAGCCTCCGTTTCCCTTCCCGATATACCGGTCAATACCGGAAAACCCTGTAAAACTCGTCTTTTCAGTTCCTGTGGAGAATATGCCCGATAATCGCCCCGTTTGCCGAAATACAGCAGATTTACACCTCACCTAATGGCTCGTAAGGCCCTTTAAATCAAGCTGTTTTTTGCCACTTAGTTTACCCCATCCGGATCCAGGAAAGGCTGCCAGAACACCAATATGAGGGTCATTTTTTGCGGGGATGTCTGAAAAACAGGGTTTTAGCCAGGAATAAGGGAGCCGGTCGTAGAGCAGGTGCGAGCACGGCGAAGCTGTGCGAAGCGGGCGAAGCGGGCGGCGGTGTGTGCCCGAGCACAATACATAGCGCTGAGATGGTTTTGCGGACATGTAGATCGGTCGAGACTGTTCGTCTCCGCTGCACTCCGGCTCGCTGGCACTCGCCTCCATTCCGCTCCGCTCACAGACTCTCCCTTGCTTTTCCGGAGTTATCTTGTTGAGATACAGTACGCCCCTGACTTGTCGCACTGCTCCTGCGCCAGCGGCTGCTCTCGCCCGCTCCTCACACCATGCTCCGCATCGTGTTCGTCGCTGTTGATCGTACCCATGCATAACGCTCAGTGACTCGTTCGCACGACGCACAGGGGCTTGGACTCACCGCTGATGCGGTTCGTTACCTTCGCGCCCTGTTGCGGTGCTCACTCGGGCCGCTTGGCCCAGTTACCCGCCTCCCGTGCTTTGTTCGCTTACGGGGATGGACAAGCATCCCCACGCTCACAACCTTTCGGTCGCACTCCTCCCGCCCTTGATGGGACGGGCAGTCAGGTACGATAGCCCCTGCCAAAAGCAAGCATCAACGGATCCAGATGTGGAGATTCAAAAAGCGGCCCGGGAGGGAAGGCGCGAGCCGGAACACGGCGACCTTCGCCGTGTCGCGTGAGCGCCGGGCGGGTCCTGCTTTGGCGATCGCGTGCCAACAGGA
>Ga0105152_10000670_pt1 | contig 10709 bp, 6 predicted proteins | sample LakBais05cmmetaG_FD_81534 | JGI IMG/M metagenome (GOLD analysis project Ga0105152, IMG submission 81534) | Lake sediment microbial communities from Lake Baikal, Russia to study Microbial Dark Matter (Phase II) - Lake Baikal sediment 0-5 cm | ecosystem: Environmental > Aquatic > Freshwater > Lake...
ACTGGTTCGGGCGGGGCGGGACGCGGGATGGGATGCGAAGCTACCTCGCTCCGCGGGAAGCGCCGACTCGGTGTGCGCAGAAGTCAGGACCTAAAGATGGCCCTCGCATTCGCGGAGGACGAGGCCGCACTGGCTCGTGGTGATCCGGCCGATCCTAGCCAGCCTCGTCGGCGTCGAGGTGGATCCTGTGCTCCCTCTGCCGCCTGAGTAACTCAACTTGGGAAACAACGTCCCCTATCTTGCCATGGGAAGAAAGTGCCTTGAAAATCGTCAAAAATCAATGCGATTTTCAAGGCACAATTCTAGGACGGCAAATGAGGGATGTAATAGACGGAGCAATACCCGGAAGGGCTCCTTGGCGGTGATGCACAACACGACCGTCCAGTGCACCCTTCGGAGTCAGTCAGGCCGAAGGCCCCCTCTGTACTGCGGGGCGAGACTCCTCTAACACGGAATCGACTCTTCCGACAGCAGCCGCTTCGTGTAGAAGTGCTCCATGAACCACTTCTTATAATCGGAGAGGCCCTCCACCACCGGCGTGGGGTTGGGGCGTTCACGCGCCATCTCGTGCCCCTCCAGCAGGTCGTAGGCAATGGCCCCCTGGGCCTGCGCCGGCGGCTGGATGCCCAGGAGGTGGCAGAGCGTCGGCGTCACGTCCAGGAGCTTGATGTGCCCCAGTTGCTCGGCTGGGCGTTCGTAGCCTTGCTTGATCCCTGGGCCCGCGATGAGGAAGATGGCTTTCTCCGTGCCGTAGGTGCTCTCGTAGGTAGGCAACATGCGCCCATGGCCGGATGCCACATGGCCGGTGTTGTCGGCGAGCGCGGTCGGGCTATCCTTGCGGCCCATCTGGTAGCCGCCCTCCAGCACCACGACCACATCGCCCACCTGGTCCCCCCACAGGCCGATCAGCTCGGCGTCGCGCTTGGCGAGCACCAGGGCGGCCACCGTCTGCTTCGTCTTGTCATCCACCCAGGTGCGGAGCTCGCGCACGAGGTCCCGCTGGATCTCGTCGTATTCGGCCGAGCCCTTGGGGGCGTTGACATAGATGTTGAATGTATCCAGGAACACACCCTCGTGCAGCCAGACCTTGCTTCGCTGCAAGTCGATTGAATCGTTCCAGTTTTCAGCCATCGTACACTTGGGCGCCTCCGGGCTCTTCAGGACGAGGAGGCCCGTGTCGCAGAGGAACTTCTCCATGAACGCGATGCGGTTCACAGGCGAGCAGCCGTGGTCTGAGATGATGACCACATAGTCGTCTGCTGTCACCCCCGCGAGCAGCGTCGCCATCATGCGGTCGACGGCCCTGTACGCTTTGCGCACCGCCTCCCAATGGCGTGGCGCCTCCTTTGGATCGTAGCGCACCCACTTCGGATCGAGGTGGGCCAGGTGCCAGTGGTTGATGTCATCCAGGAAGTGCCAGTGACAGAAAAAGAGATCGCAGCCCTTCTGCTTCGTGAGGTAGAGAGCGGCCTTGGCGAACCACTGCGCCTGGTAGTCGGCCTCCTCGACGCAGGTGTCATAATCCACGGCGCCCAGGGAGGCAAACATCTGCGAGACGTGCTCCTGGTAGGGGCCGATCTGCTGCACCAGCTCGCGGCCGATCGCGCTCGGCTCGGCGAAGGAGGCGGTGGGCATGATCTGCGAGCGGTACAGCTTCAACCGTTTGCCGTCGGGGGAGAGGCCCGTCAGCTTGAAGCGCACGGTCCCCTCCTGCTCGCCGATAGTGACGATGGCCCAGGGGCTCCATTGGTCTAGCCTGACCTCGCAGATCTTGGTGGCGAGGTCCTTCGCCTTGCAGACGACGACCCGGTCGTAGCCGTTCGGTCCGCCGAGCACCACCGCCTGCCAGCTCTGGGCATCCTCTTCTTTCTTGGTTCGCACCGGGAGAACCGTGGCGAGAGGTGGCGGGTCCCCGGCCGGCAGGCCCCGCCAGCCTGCGGCCGGCTGGAGGGTGATCTCGCGCAGGGCGTGCTCTTTCATCTCTGGATGCGTGAGGTACGCCTCGGCGGGGGACAGCTCGAATGGGCAGGCGGCGTAGGCAGGGCTGGCGAAGCCATCGAGGATGTAACCGCGCTTCAGGCGCGAGGGGGCGGAGCCGGGATAGTGCACGGCGGCGCTCTTGAGGCCCTGGCGTTCGGCCGCCTCCCAGATGAACTCGGCGTTGATGCCGAGCGAGGTGAGCGAGAAGACATCCTGGCCGTCGGGCATCTTGATGAACCAGGCGAAGGCGCCGTGGGTGCCCGTGTGGGCGCCGGTGGCGATGACGGGCCAGTTGTTGGCCGTGTAGGAGGGATACGACGGGAGGGCCTTGCAGGCAGCGCTCCGCTCCAGGAGCTTAGCGATGGTGGGAATCGAGCCCTCCCGGGCGAAGTAGCGGGTCAGGGGCAGGACCATCTGGTCCACGCCCATCACGTAGAGCTTGCCTTTCCTCACCATCGTCTCCTTTCTTCTCGGCCATGGTGCGAGGTGTGCGCAAGGACGATGCCCGGACGAAGGGGCACGCCTCAAGTAGGTGCCAGGTTGACCCCAATACCATTCGCATAAGGTCCCACAATGACGTCAGCAGTCGAGCAAATCCCCCCAACCCCCTTTACCAAAGGGGGGACGGGGGGATTTTGGTAAAGGGGGCGACGCCTGCCTGCGCCGCGGGCGCCTGCCTGTGCGATGCACGCAGACAGGCGGCAGGCAGGCGCATGCTCTGCGGTTCAACTGCAATATTTGGGTTCAGTGCTCGCGCAGCCGACGCCTTTCGTCCCGACTTACTTATCCAGCCACATGTCACCGATGTAAATTGAGTTGTCCATCGTGACGTCGAAGCCCTTGACATAGCTGGGATAGGCGAAAATCGGTGAGCTCGGCGCGATCGGACTGGTGAAGCACTCGTCCAGGGCAATCTCTTGGAGCTTGCGGGCCGCTGCCTTGCGTTTCTCCATGTCCAGGGTCGAGTTCAGCTCCTTCCGCCACCGCTCCCACTCGGCCGACTCGAAGTGGGTCCAGTTACCTTCCTTCCACCCGTTCACCCACGCGCGGGCACCCGACACCAGCGACCCGGGGTCCCGATTGCCCCTGCCGTAGGTGTGGACCATCACCACGATGTCGCCTTTCACCATGTGGCGGTTATCATATATGGCCACCTCGACATCCAGTACCCTGGCCTCCACGCCGATCTTCTTGAGGTCGGCTTGAAGTATCTGTGCCATCTCGCCATAGCCGAAAGACCGTTTAGAAGCGGTCAGGATCTCGGTCTGAAAGCCCTTCTCGAAACCAGCCTCTTTCAGGAGCGCCTTGGCCTTCTCCAGATCGAAGCCGATCTTCCCCTCGAGATCCTTGCAGTACGCCCAGGAATTGGGCGGCCACATCAGGCAGCTCGGCTGCACCAGCCCCCGCAGGATCGTCTTGGCGAAACGTTCCCGGTCTATGGACCAAGCTAAAGCTTGGCGCACCTTCTTGTTCGTGAAGGGCTCGGCAGTCACGTTGATCGCGAGGTCAAACGAGCCTATACCCGGCGCGCCGATCGTGATCACATACTTGCCGCCCATCCCTTGTAGACGTTCCGCATCCCGATTGGGGATACGCCACGCGCAGTCGATGGCCCCCGACTCCAGGTTCAGGACCAGGGCGGACACATCCGGGATCACCCGCATCACGTAGCGGTCGAGGTAGGGTTTCCCCACCTCCCAGTAGTCCTTGAAGGGCACGAACTCGGCCCGGTCATTGGGGATGTACTTGTCCAGCCTGAAGGGACCGGTGCCGATGGCCGTCTTGTTCCGGTCCTCGATCGTCTCCTTGTCGATGATGTAGAGCGTGTCCAGGATGTCGTAGACCCCGGGAGTCACGCTGTCGAACTTCAGAGCAACGGTGTACTTGTCCGGCGTCTCCACCTGCTTGATGGCCCGGTAGAGGGTGCGCATGATGACCTTCTCGTTCGTCTGCCCGAACTCCACGGAGTGCTTCACGTCCGCCGAGGTGAACTCGCGCCCGGAGTGGAATTTCACCCCCTGGCGGAGTTTGAGGGTGAGCGTCTTGCCATCGGGGGTAATGTCCCACTTCTCGGCCAGCTCGGGCTCCGGCTGCAGTGTGGCGTCGTACCGGGCCAGCGTGTTGAAGAGGGCCCGCATGAAGGGATAATGTCCTGTGATCAGGTTGTAGGGATTGAAATCCTGGATGCCGGCTGTGGTCGCAAAGGTGAATATGCCCCCCCGTTTGATGCCGGCCGTGGCGGCCGAGGCTGCCGTGGGGACCGCTAGCCCACCCGCTCCATACGCCTGCAGGAGGCCAAGAGATGCGCCGCCCACGCCAGCCTTGAGGAAATCCCGACGTCTCAGATTCCGCATGGCTCTGTCCTCCTCATCTTGCCCACGTCAATGATTCGGCTCCCACCCGCTCTCTTCAACGGTCGCACAGCCGACGCCTTTCGTCCCGACCTATTTATCCAACCACATGTCGCCGACGTATATCGAGTTGTGCATTGTGACGTTGAAGCCCTTGACGTAGCTCGGGTAGGCGAAAACCGGCAGGGTTGGCGCCACCGGTATGGTGAAGCACTCGTCCAGGGCGATCTCTTGGAGCTTGCGGGCCGCTGCCTTGCGCCGCTCCATGTCCAGGGTCGAGTTGAGCTCTTTCCGCCACCGCTCCCACTCGGCCGATTCGAAGTGGGTCCAGTTGCCCTCCCTCCACCCGTTCGTCCAGGCGCGGGCACCCGTCACCATGGACCCGGGATCCCGGTTGGCGCTGCCATAGGCGTGGACCATCGTCACGATGTCGCCCTTCACGAGAGTGCGGTTGTCATAGAGGGCAACCTCGACATCCAGCACCTTGGCGTCGATCCCGATCTTCCGGAGGTCGGCCTGGAGGATCTGCGCGAGTTCGCCGTAGCCGAACTGCCGCTTGGAGGCGGTAAGGAGTTCCGTTTGAAAGCCCTTCTCCAGGCCGGCCTCTTTCAGGAGCGCCCTGGCCTTGTCCAGGTCGTAGCCGATCATGCCCTCCAGGTCCTTGAAGTAGGCCCAGGAATGGCTCGGCCACATCAGGCAGGTCGGCTGCCCGAAGCCCCGCAGGATCGTCTTGCAGAAGCGTTCGCGGTCGACGGACCAGGCGATAGCTTGGCGGACCTTCTTGTTCTGGAAGGGCTCGACCATCACGTTGATCGCGATGTCGAAGGCACCCGAGGCCGGCGCTCCGGTGTTGATCACATACTTCCCACCCATCTCCTGCAAACGCTCTGCTTCCCGATTGGGGATACGCCACGCGCAGTCGATGGCGCCCGACTCCAGGTTGATGACCAGGGCGGACACATCGGGGATCAGCCGCATCACATAGCGGTCGAGGTAGGGTTTCCCCACCTCCCAGTAGTCCTTGAAGGGTACGAACTCGGCCCGGTCGTTGGGGATGTATTTATCCAGCTTGAAGGGACCGGTGCCGATGGCCATCTTGTTCCGGTCCTCGATCGTCTCTTTGTCCATGATGTACAGGGTGTCCAGGATGTCGTATGCGGCGGGTGCCACGCTGTCGAACCTGAAGACCACCACGTATTTGTCCGGCATCTCCACCTGCTTGATCGCCTGGTAGAAGGTGCGCATGACGACCTTCTCATTCGTCTGCCCGAACTCCACCGAGTGCTTCACGTCCGCCGAGGTGAACTCGCGCCCGGAGTGGAACTTCACCCCCTGGCGCAGCTTGAGGGTCAGCGTCCTGCCGTCGGCGGAGAAGTCCCACTTCTCGGCCAGCTCGGGTTGCAGCCGGAGTTGGGCATCGTAGTGGGCCAGCGTGTTGTAAAGGGCCCGCATGAAGGGGAACTGTCCTGGAATCAGCATGAGAGGGTTGAACTCCTGGATGCCGGCTGTGGTCGCGAAGGTGAATATGCCCCCCCGTTTGATGCCGGCCGTGGCGGCCGACGCAGGCCTAGCCATTGACAGCCCACCCGGTCCGTACGCCTGCAAGAGGCCAAGGGACGCGCCGGCTGCACCGGCCTTGAGGAAATCCCGACGGCTCAGATTTCGCATGGCTCTGTCCTCCTCATCTTGCCCACGTCAACGATTCGGCTCCCACCCGCTCTCTTCAACGGTCGCGCAGCCGACGCCTTTCGTTCCGACTTACTTGTCCAGCCACATGTCGCCGACGTATGGCGAATTGTCCATCGTGACACCGAAACCTTTGACATAGCTCGCGAAGGCGAACACCCGGAGTGCCGGCGCGATCGGGAGGGTGAAGCACTCGTCCAGGGCGATTTCCTGAAGCTTCCTTGCCGCCGCCTTGCGCCGGTCCATGTCCATGGTGGAGGTCAGCTCCTTCCGCCACCGCTCCCACTCATCCGATTCGAAGTGGGTCCAGTTGCCTTCCTTTTTCCAGCCGTTGGTCCAGGCCCTGGCGCCAGTCACCATGGAACCGGGATCGCGACCGGCGCGGCCATAGGTGTGTATCATCATCACGATATCACCCTTCACTATCGTGCGATTGTCATACAGGGCCGCCTCGACATCCAGCACCTTGGCGTCGATGCCGATCTTGCGGAGATCCGCCTGGAGGATCTGCGCCATCTCGCCATAACCAACCATACGCTTGGAGGCAGTCAGGATTTCGGTCTGGAAGCCCTTCTCGAGACCGGCCTCTTTGAGGAGCGCTCGGGCCTTGTCCAGGTCGTAACCGATCTTGCCTTCGAGATCTTTGAAGTACGCCCAGGAATAGGTCGGCCACATCAGGCAGGTCGCCTGCCCCAGGCCCCGCATGACGGTCTTGGCGAAGCGCTCGCGGTCAATGGACCACGCTACAGCTTGGCGCACCTTCTTGTTCTGGAAGGGCTCGGCCGTCACATTGATGGCGACGTCGAAGAAGCCAAAACCGGCCGCCCCGCTGTCGACCACGTACTTACCCCCCATTTCTCGGAGCCGCGCCGCGTCCATGTAGGAGATCTGCCACGCGCAGTCGATGGCCCCCGATTCCAAGTTGATGACCAGAGAGGACAGGTCGGGGATCACGCGGTAGACGTAGCGATCGAGGTAGGGTTTCCCCACCTCCCAGTAGTCCTTGAAGGCCACGAACTCGGCCCGATCATTGGGGAAGTACCTGTCCAGCCTGAAGGGGCCGGTGCCGATGGCGGTCTTGCTCCGGTCCGCGATCGTCTCTTTGTCGATGATGAAGAGCGTGTCCAGGATGTCATAGATCCCGGAATTCACGCTGTCGAACTTCAAGACCGCCGTGTACTTGTCCGGCGTCTCCACCTGCTTGATCGCGCGGTAGAGGGCGCGCATCGTGACCCTTTCGTTCGTCTGCCCGAACTCCACAGAGTGCTTCACGTCCGCCGAGGTGAACTCGCGCCCGGAGTGGAACTTCACCCCCTGGCGCAGCTTGAGGGTGAGCGTCTTGCCATCGGCGGAGATTTCCCATGCCTCAGCCAACTCGGGCTGGGGCTTCAGTTGCGCATCGTAGCGGGCCAGCGTATTGTACAGGGCCCGAAAATAGGGATACTCGCCCGGATTCAACATGAGAGGATTGAACTCTTGAATGGCGGCTGTGGTCGCGAAGGTGAGCGTGCCTCCCCGCTTGATGCCGGTCGCGGCGGCGGAGGCCGGCGTGGGCGTCGCCAGCCCGCCCGTGCCATAACCTTGCAAGAGGCCAAAGGACGTGCCGGCCACACCGGCCTTGAGGAAATCCCGTCGTCTCAGATTCCGCATGGCTCTGTCCTCCTCATTTCACTCACGTCAACAGTTCGCTTGCCGCCCACTCTGGTCGCTGTTTGCGCAGCCGATATCCTCCGCCCGCCCTACCGGCTGATGTTGATTTGCCGCGGGTCGAACGCATCTCGCACAGCATCCGAGAAGTAGTTCAGGCCAATGAGCATGAACGTCAGCGCGGCGCCGGGAAAGACGCCGTACCACCAGGCCACCCGCAAGAACTGGCGGCTATAGCTCAGCATCGAGCCCCAGGAGGGTTCGGGCGGCTGGGCGCCCAGACCCAGGAAAGAGAGCGATGCCTCCAAGAGCACGGCGAAAGCCATCGCCACCGCCGATTGGACGACCAGCGGTGACAGGGCATTCGGCAACAGGTGCCTGAACACGATCCGGGTCTCGCATCCCCCCAGAGCCCGCGCCGCGTGCGTGTAGTCCCTCTCCTTCTCGGTCAACGCAACGGCCCGCGCCAGGCGGGCGAAAATTGGGATGTTGGAAATACCCACCGCGATGGCGGCGTTGACCGCGCCCGGGCCCGTCACCAGCACCACCGCGATGCCCAGCAGAATCACCGGGAAGGCCAAGAGGCAATCCCACAGCCGGTTGATCACGGCGTCCACCCAGCCACCGAGGTAACCCGAGATGAGCCCGCTGGTCGCGCCGAAGACGAAGCCGATGGCGACGCTGATCAGGCCCACGCTCAGCGAGATGCGCGCGCCATAAATGATGCGGCTCAGGATGTCCCGGCCGAACTCGTCCGTTCCCAGAAGGTACTTCATCCTGGGAGATAACAGCTCGTCCCCGGCGTACTGGATGACCGGATCGTACGGTGAGATAAAGGGTGCAACGAAGGCCACGCCGGAGGAGAGCAGCAGCACCCCCACCCCTATGGCGCCCGCGGGGGTGTGCAGGAGTCGCCAGACGGCCCTTCGCCACGGGCTCTGCACCGATTGCCGCTTCACGGCCTTGTCCTCCATCACATCAACCCGTATCGCATCAACTCGCTCTGCGACCATCTGGCCTCACCCCCTTTCCGCGCCCAACCGGATCCGCGGATCCAGGAAGGCGTACAGGACATCCGTAATCAGGTTAATCAACAGGAACACCAACACCAACCACAAGAGCGCGGCCTGTACCACCGTGTAGTCTCGCTGCTCCACCGCCTGGATGATCAGCCGCCCCACGCCGGGCCAAGCGAACACCGATTCGACGACCACCGCCCCGCCCAAGAGGCGGCCGAACTGGAGGCCGACCACCGTCACCACCGGCACCAGGGCGCTGCGCAGCGCATGGCGCACGACCACGACCCGCTCATGGAGGCCCTTGGCCCGCGCCGTGCGCACGTAGTCCTCGTGCAACACCTCGAGCATCGCGGCGCGCACGAAGCGGGTGAACACGGCCGACATTTGGACGCCCAGCGTCACGGCAGGCAGAATGAGTGTCTTCAGGCCCATCGCCGGGCTCTGCATCGGGTCGATCCTGCCGCCCGGTGGCAGGATGCCCAAGATCAAGGCGAACAAGAGGATGAGCAGGATTCCCAGCCAGAAGTTCGGCACGCCCAGCCCCAGCGCCGTGAAGCTCTGCACGAACAGGTCGAGCTTGGAAGCCTGCTTCACGGATGCCAGCACCCCCAGTGGCAGCGAGACAGCCAGGGCCAGGAATAGGCCCGCTAGGGCGAGCTGGATGGTGGCCGGGAAGGCGTAGCCCACCAGGTCGATCACCGGCATCTTGCTGATGTACGAGGCGCCCAGATCGAACCGGGCAACGTTGCCCAGCCAGATGCCGTACTGGACGGGCAGGGGCCGGTCGAGGCCCATCTTCTGGCGCACGGCCTGTATCACATCCGGGGTGGCGTCCGGACCAGCCACCGTTTCTGCCGGATCGCCGGGGACCAGATGCAGGAGCAGGAACACGAGGACCGAGGTCAAAAGGACCACCGGGATCAAGTGCAGCAACCGTCTGAGGATGTACGCAATCATCGTCGTCTTCCCCTATGACCAGCCCAGGCCGGGCAGAGCGGACGCCTTGGCTGGCAGGCGCCACCCGACTGCAATTTCTAACACATAGGCGGTCGCTCCGCCATCCTTTTCAATCGCTCGACGTTGCGGCGCAGCGACTGCAGCTCTTTCACCCGGGCGTCCGGGTCCTCCAGGACCTGGTAAAGAATCGCCCCCTCGCAGTGGTGCGGAATCGGCAGCTCCGCCAGATGGCAAACCGTGGGCACGATGTCCGTGAGCCACACGGTGCGCTCAAGGGTGACACCCCTCTTCACCCCCGGCCCGGCCATGATGAACAGGCTCCGCAGATCCCCGATGCCCACGCGAGCCGTCGGCAGGTGCGGGCCATGCTCCTTATAGAAACGAGGATCGACGGCGTAGATGACATCGCCGGATCGTTCGTCATAGTGGCCGATAATCCGTGCATCCTCCCGCTTGAGGGCGAGGACGATGGGCTTGAGGCCGGTCGCAGGATCGACGTACTCGTGGAGGACTTTGATGACCTCTTCGCAGACCTTTTCGTACGCTGCGCCGCGCTCCACGATGCCCTCGGGATCGCGCCCCATGGTGTTGACGTAGATGTGCACCGTGCGCTGACCAAAGGCGCGGGTGCGCCCCCAATCCACTCTGGGCGGCTTGCCCTCCTCTGCGGGCAGGTAGGCCAGCAAGCCGGCACCCGCCAGGATCTGGTTGACGTTGAAATCCGCCATCTTGGCCTTGGCACCATGGTCGGAGACCACGACCACCAGGGTCTTTTCGTCGGCCGCCGAGACCAGCTTTCCGAGCAGCCGGTCCACACTCTGGTATTGTTCCAGATCGGACCTCTCCAGTTCCTCGCGCAGCGCCGCGCTCCTGGCAGTGGCAGGGTCGAGGTCCACCGAGATGGCGTGATACATCCCATCCGGCGTATGAATGTGGGTGAAGTAGAGGTCCCAGGGCTTGTTCTTCAACAGGTATAGGCTGGCATCGGCCAGCCAGGTGTTGTGGATGTCCGAGGACTCGACCAAGGTCTTGGCGTCGATCCACTCCATCAGCCAGGCGTCGTAGGGCG
>Ga0105152_10000671_pt1 | contig 10682 bp, 9 predicted proteins | sample LakBais05cmmetaG_FD_81534 | JGI IMG/M metagenome (GOLD analysis project Ga0105152, IMG submission 81534) | Lake sediment microbial communities from Lake Baikal, Russia to study Microbial Dark Matter (Phase II) - Lake Baikal sediment 0-5 cm | ecosystem: Environmental > Aquatic > Freshwater > Lake...
CAAGAAACACCGCCGGGAAATGTTATAATATAATCAGAAACAAAGCAGAAAATGATCACGGGAGGAACAAAACTTTGACTGAATCCCAGACACACCTCAAAAACAAAACAATCGCGCTGACCGCTTTTTCCTTTATCCTGCTTTTTTCAAGCTGTCGCAGCCTGGAAACCATAAACAGTCAATGGCTGACCGTTCCCATCAATAGCCATGGACAAATGGAGGACTTTGCCAAGAACATCACCAGCCGCCTGTACGAAAACGGCTTGCTGGCCGGGGTGGGCAATGATGAAAAATACTTGTATATTCTCTTTTCTCCCGATATCCGTCACCATGCACGCCCGCCCAGCCGCGCCTGTCTGACCCTGTGGCTTGACGAAAACGGCGGCAGAACTAAAAAGCTCGGCCTGGTCCATGTCAGCGATCAAGACCGGCAAAAAATGCCGACGCCCGAAGCGCGGTTGGTTGAGCAAAAAGACCTTGCCTGGGGACCGGCCAGACCGCAACCGCCCCCCCCGACCGCCCCCGCGGCAGCGCTATTGAAAATAGTGGACCGCAAAAGCGGAAAAGAAACCTTCATCAGCGCCGACGGTTCTTTTGGACCGGCCGTCCGCCTGGCCGACGATTGGGGCGATTTCGCTTACCAGTGGCGCATTCCCTTCCAGGCCCTGGGTGACTGGCCGGGACTGAACTGCAATCCCGGGAAAGCCCTCGGCATTGGCCTGCTGTGGAAAATCGAACCCCTGCCCGGTTTCAATAAAACGGATTTGGACCGTCTGCGCCCGGGACCCGGCCGCGGTGGACCGGGAGGGCCGCCCCCTGGCATGGAAGGCGGTGCCGGAGGCCCCGGAGGCGGCATGGCCCCGGAAAATGCGGCCGCCAAGCGCAAGATCTGGCTGAAGACAACCCTGATCCGGAAATAGCCCGCTGGAATTCCCAGCGATCGGGAATCAGGAAGTTTATTTTACTTTAAAAATGTCCCGGGGCCGACCAAAGCGGCCCCGGGACCAGACTGTTCGCGATCGGATCCTTACTGTTCAAAAACCAGGCGGAAACCGATGACCTTGCTGCTGTAGGTGGGATAGACAAAATCACGGAAGGAGCAGCGCATGCGTTCCCCCAGCACGGCGAAACTGCCGCTGCGCAGGACACGGTCGGTGCCGGTGGTCGGACCCTGCGGATTTTTCACGGTCCCCAGGCTATTGCACTCCGTGTAGTAGGATTCGCTGTACCAATCCTGGACCCATTCCCAGACGTTGCCGCCCATGTCCAGAACACCGGCGGCCGAAGCTCCGGACGGATACGAGCCGACCGGCCTGGATTTGCCGACGCAGTTGTTGTAGTTGCACAGGGAGCAGGAAGGTGCGGTGTTGCCCCAGGGGTATTTGCGCTGGTCGGTGCCGGCGGCGGCCCGTTCCCATTGCGCCTCGGTCGCCAGGTGGATCTTTTTGCCGGTCTTGCTGGCCAGCCAGTCGCAGAAAGCCTTGGCATCGTTCCAGCTCACGTTGATCACCGGCATGGCGCCGCGGCCCCAGCCGCCGTCCGAAGGCTTGGTCTTGCTGGTTTCTTCGCAGAACTTGTCGTACTGGGCGAACGTCAATTCGTGCTTGGCGATCGAATAGGCGTCCAGGTTCACCGAATGCACCGGCCGCTCTTCCGCCCCCCCTTCGTCGAAATTGTCGCCCATCTTGAAAACTCCGGCCGGTATCTGGATCCAGGTGATGCCGAGCACCCGGGTGTCGTAATCATAGTTTTCATTGCGGGCGGCCACGGTCAAGGTGTAGTCCTGGTCCATGGTGATGGAGCCGCTGGCGGCAACGACATTGCCGTTCAGTGTGACTTCCACGCTAACATACCCCGTTTGCGGCGTGTAGCTGTAATTGATGACCTCGTCCTTGACGTAGGTATAGGTGCCGGTCTCCGGGGTACCGTTCACGCCGGTGCCCTTGGTCACGGTCAGGGTGTAGTTCAGCGCGGGCTTTTTCTTCTTGGTCAGCAGGAAGATCACGCCGGCCACGACCCCGACGCCCAGAATGACCAGGAGCCAGGGGAATTTTTTCTTCTTGATCTGCGCCCGGGGTTGGGTTTTCTCGACCAGCCCGGGAGCCCCTTCGGCAATCAGCTTGGCCTCGGCCAGCTTCTGTTCCTCGATCTTCTTCTGTTCGGCTTTGGCTTCCTGGACCTGCCAGTTCTCCTGGCCGTACAGCTGGACGAACCCTTCGGGGAATTTCCTCATGTCGATCTGCCGTGCGGAATTCAGCTGCAGGAGCGAGCGCAGAGCTTCCCGGCATTTATCGTTGTCTTTCAAAGCATAATGGGCCAATGAAATATCGAGCAGGAGCCGCTCGCGGTTTTCGCTCTTCTGCACCAGCGCCAGGGCCTGGTTGAAAGCGCCCAGGGCGTCCTGGTACAGGCCGTTGCCGTAATCGGCCTCGCCTTTGGCGATCAGGGCGATGCCGTCTTCCTCCTGGGCCGCGGTCAGCGGATACGCGTCCGTCAGCAGCAGGGAAAAGAAGCACAGGAGCGTCAGCAGCGAAATTCTCCGAATTAAAAGTCTCTTCATGTTTTTCCGCCTTTATTTCAAATATTTTAAGAACCAAAAAATGTAAAAAGGAATTGCAATGCGGTTCACAGGCGCCGCATTCCTTTGCATTATATCAACAAACCAATCATGCTGTCAACAAACCAAAATACAACACTACGGTTTTTTAATTCTGCTTCGCCACCCGGTTAGGAATTTTTTAATTCTTCTCCAGCAGCTTGCTGAAATACTTGCTGATCTTGACCAGGATCTGCAGCAGCGTGACCAGCACTTCATAGAAAATGGTGATGATCAGAGCGTATATGGGCACGAAGATGAAATAAGCCAGTGGGTAGATGAGCAGGCCGTGGAAATTGTCGAAGGGGAAAAATTCGAACTGCAGCGGCAGGGGCAGGAAGTTGAGCCCGTAGTATTTCAGGATGGGATAAACGGCCAGCAGTGTCCAGAAAACCAGGATCCCGAAGCAGATGAAGCCCTTGATGTAGTAGCAGAAATAATCGATGGCCGCGTTTTCGTTCTCGGTCACTTCGAGGTCCTTCTTGCCATAGGCGACGATCTTGCGAAAATAGCGGTAGGGGTAGAAAAAGAACGATTCCGCCAGCTTGACGATACCGACCGCCACCGGGTTCTGGCTGGCAGCCAGGAAATTGACCAGGATGGAAATAAAGGAAAAAACGGCGGTGATGATGAACCAGGGCTGAAAGAAGGTTTCGGGCTGGGCCAGAACGGCCAGGCCGATGAGGATCAGGGGCAGGGCGCCCAGCCAGCGCGACGGCAGCCTGAGGATCTTGTCCCATTTCGGGGTGGCCTTGCCCAGCAGTTTCTGCAGCAGCACCCAGCCGCAGAGCGGGACCAGCAGCAGGACCAGGTTGAGCAGCAGGGCGACAAGCAAGCCGCCGGTGCTGAAGACACCAATGCGCGCATAATTGCCCCAGGCATTGCTGCTGGCGCCGATCTTGGTCAGGGCGGAAAAGGCCTGAATGATCTGGGCCAAATTGATCAGCCCCAGGGCCAGGAAGGCAAAGGCAACGAACAGGCGGACGGTGTTTTTCATGCCGACGAAAACGGCATCCATGATCTGCGGTTGTGCCGCCAGCAGGTAAAGCGCCAGGCCCAGAAACAGGAAGAGGGTGAACAGCGGGTTGACCAGGATGTTGAAGGAAAAAAAGTCCAGGCGCCCGCCGGGGGCGAACATCAGCTCCATCTGCTGGAAAAACCAGTGCAGGAGCAGAAGCAGGGCCGGGACGAACGGCAGCCATTTGCTTTTTTCAAAGGTGATGGCCCGGTTTTTCAAAAGCGGCGCCAGAATGAAATAGGCGCCGGTCAAAACTCCCAGGTACACCAGGAAATAGGAAATGGTGCTGACCCGGAACGGTTCGCTGAATTCACGGAAAAAATTCACCCATAGTCCCATGAAAGCGACCAGCCACAAAGCCAGATAAAATTTCACGCAATCGGCGCGTTTGGATAGATAAACACCCATATGATCCTCCTATATTATTTAATTGTAAAAAAATCGATTTTTTTTGTCAAAAGCTCTGGCATTTGAACCAGGAGAATTTTCGGCACAGCCAGCGGTTGCCCAGGGTGAAAAGGGTGAAGGTGATGGCGTAGGCGCCGATGACGTCGATGGTGTAATGCAGGTGCGAAAAGAAGACCACCAGCAGGGAAAAGACCTGCAAGGCCAGGAATACGCGGGATTCTTTTTTGCCCAGCCGGCGCGCGAACAGGTACAGCAGGAAAGTGGTGGCGATGTGGCCGGAAAAGAACATGTCCTTGGTCAAGTAGATCCCGGCCGTATCGCCGATCAAAGCCCGGTAGGGATTGACCAGCTGCCACCAGGTCGGCCACAGGGAAAAGGGGCGCAGGGCGTTGAGGTCAGCGCCAACGGGAGGGCCCAGGCCGGTCAGGGGGATCATCAGGCCGCGGGTCAGGGAGATAACGCCGTCGATGATGATGAAGCGGGCGAAAAGCTTGCGGTCACGGTAGAGCAGGTAGAGGGCGGGCGGGAAATAGCAGGCAATCCACAGATAGTAATTCCAGTGCGCCAGCCAATCCAAGCGCGGCACCAGGCTCAGGAGCAGTCGGGAACGGTCGGGGCCGACCGCAGTTCGTTGAGCAGCACCGGGATCAGCATCAGGCTGTGGCACAGGTAGCGGAACGCTATGGCCGCCGCCAGGTAGCCGAAAAAAACGCGCCATTTGAATTCGCCCTGCCATGGCTTAGAATACTTTTCCACTTGCGCTGCGTCCATCAAAATCGGTTTTTAGAATCCGGGTGCGATCTGAATGTGAGTTCGGCAAGGCGCGGCATGGTCAATGGCTAACACAATGGTTTTTTTCTGTCAACTGGGACAGGGAAAACGAAATAAAAGTTGACAAATCCGGTAATTGATACTATAATGGTTATGTTAGTTAGTGCTAACTAACAGGAAGTGGGCATGAAGGAAATCACGACCAGGCAGAAAGAGATCATCGCCGCCGCCCTGAGTATCATCAGCGAGTGCGGCCTGGAAGCGTTGACCATAAAAAACATCGCCGCCCGGGTCGGCTTCAGCGACGCCGCCGTGTATCGCCATTTTCAGAATAAAGCGCAGATCCTGAGCACCATCATCGACCTTTTCGCCAGCGATTCAGCGCAGTTACTCGCCCAGATCAACGCCTGCGACTGCGAAAGCTTGGACAAGATCAAACTTTTTTTTCTCGACCGCTGCCGGACTTTCGCCGTTGACCACGTCCTGGCCACGGTCATGTTCGCCGAGAACCTGTTCCAGAACGATCCGCAACTTGCCGCTAAAGTCCACCAGGTGTTGAGTAGCCACCGCGAACAGCTGTTGAAAACCATCCGCAGAGGGCAACGGCAAAAAACTATCTGCCGTTTGCCGGCCGAACACCTGTTCACCATGGTCATGGGTTCGCTGCGCCTGCTGGTCCTGCGGTGGCAGGTCAGCGGTTACGGCTTTGACCTCATGCGGGCCGGGGAAAAGCTGTGGCGTTCGCTGGAAACGCTGATCAAAAAACCAAAGTGCGGTTGATATGAAAAGAAAGATCATTCACATCGACCCGGAGATCTGCAACGGCTGCGGCCAGTGCCTGCCCAATTGTCCTGAAGGGGCGCTGCAGCTCATCGACAACAAGGCCCGGCTGGTGTCCGACCTGTTCTGCGACGGGCTGGGCGCCTGCATCGGCACCTGCCCGCTGGGGGCCATCCGTGTCGTGGAGCGGGAAGCCGCGGCCTATGATGAAAACCAAGTCATGGCCAACATTGTCACGCAAGGGACAAACGTCATCCGCGCCCACCTCGACCATCTTTTCGCCCATAACGAACAGACATATCTTGAACAGGCGCGGCAATATCTGCGCGACCACGGCATTCCCCTGCCTGACCTGAGCGGAGCCCCGTCCTGCCTCGCCTCGGAACCGGCAGCGGCTGCACAGGAAATCCACGGCTGTCCCGGTTCACGCCAGCACGACCGCCGCGGTAGCGCAGCGCGGCATTCCGCCCAAGAACCTACCATAAAACCAATGGATTCAGAACTAAAAACCTGGCCGGTACAGCTGCAATTGCTCAATCCCCAGGCCTCGTTTTTCGACGACGCCAACCTGCTGATCGCGGCCGACTGCGTCCCCTTCGTCTACTCCGCCTTTCACAGCGACTTTGTCAGGGACAAGATCCCGGTCGTTTTCTGCCCCAAGCTGGACCGGACCATCGAGCAATACCTGGCCAAGCTGACCGCGATATTCACCTTGCATCCGATCCGTTCCCTGCACATAGTGCACATGGAGGTCCCCTGCTGCTCGGGCACGGTGGCCCTGGTGCGCCAAGCCCTGGCCCAGTCGGGCAAACAAATCCCACTCCACGAATACACGATATCGCTGCAAGGGCAATTGCTCGAAAAAAAATAAAAAAGGAGCACATCATGCACATGTTTTGCTACCAGTGCGAACAGACCTCCAACGGCCAGGCCTGCACACGCGTCGGGGTATGCGGCAAGAGCCCGAAAGTGTCCCTGCTGCAGGACCTGCTGCAGCATGAACTGAAGGGCATCGGCGTCCTGGGCCACCGCTTGCGCGAACTCGGTTACGCTAACGGGCGCACGGACCATTTCGTAATCGAGGCCCTGTTCACCACCGTGACCAACGTCGATTTCGACCCCCAGCGCCTGAAGGGCTGGATCGATCAGGCCTACCGGATCAAGGAAACCCTGAAAGAAAAATTTCACGAGCACTATTTAAAAAAGAACGGCAGGGCCTTCTCGGGACTGCTGCCCGAAGCGGTGGAGTTCATCCCGGCCGGAACCATAGAGGGGCTGCTGAAACAGGGCGCCATGGCCGGCATCATGGCCAACCCGCAATTGAATCCCGACATCCGCAGCCTGCGCGAACTGCTGACCTATGGGCTGAAGGGCATGGCCGCCTATGCCGATCACGCCGGCATTCTCGGCGAAACCGATGAAGTTGTCAACGCTTTTTTCTACAAGGCCCTGGCCGCGCTGGTCGATGACGGCCTGAACGTGGCCGACCTGGTTGAAATGAACATGGAACTGGGCCGGGTCAATTTTCGCTGCATGGAAATCCTGGACAAGGGCAACACATCGCGTTTCGGACATCCCGTGCCCACCGCGGTCGATCTGGGCGTGAAAAAGGGCCCGGCCATCATGGTCTCGGGCCATGATCTTCTCGACCTTTACGAATTGCTGCGCCAGACCGAAGGACGGGGCATCCAGATCTACACGCACGGAGAAATGATCCCCGCTCACGGCTACCCGGGCTTGAAGAAATTCAGCCACCTGGCCGGCAATTACGGCGGCGCCTGGCAGGACCAGCAGAAAGAGTTCGAGCGCTTTCCCGGCGCCATCCTCATGACCACCAACTGCATCCAGAAACCCAAGCCAGTCTACATGGACCGGATATTCACCACCGGACTGGTCGCCTGGCCGGGCGTGGTCCATATTCCCGACCGCAGGGATTTCTCTCCCCTGATCGCCAAGGCCCTGGAACTGGGAGGTTTCCCCTCTGACGAACCCGGTAAAACCATCACCGTCGGTTTCGGCCACCAGGCCGTGCTGGGGGCGGCCGAGCAGGTGGTCGCCGCGGTCAAGGCGGGAAAGATCCGGCATTTCTTTTTGATCGGCGGCTGCGACGGGGCCAAATTGGGGCGGAACTACTACAGCGAGTTCGCCGAAAAAGTCCCGGCCGACTGCCTGATCCTCACTCTGGCCTGCGGCAAGTACCGCTTCAACAAACTGGATTTCGGTACCATCGGAGGCCTGCCGCGTCTGATGGACGTCGGCCAGTGCAACGACGCCTATTCGGCCGTCCGCATCGCCCAGTCCCTGGCCAAGGCTTTCGGAGTCGGGGTCAATGAACTGCCGTTGTCACTGGTCCTCTCCTGGTATGAGCAGAAAGCGGTAGTGGTCCTGCTCACGCTGCTGGCGCTGGGCATCCGCAACATCCGCCTCGGGCCCACGCTGCCGGCATTCATCTCAGCGAACGTTTTGAAAGTATTGGTGGAGAAATTCGCCATCACGCCCATCGGCACGGCCGAAGAGGACATCCGCCTCTGTCTGCAGGGCAACAAATAAAAAAAGGAGGAACGCATGTCCGAAATCATGAAAATGAAAGAGTTGGTAGCCTATCAAAAACAGGCCATCGTCAGCAAAACTTTGGTTGAAAAGGAGACCGGAACGGTAACCCTGTTCGCTTTTGACAAAGACCAGGCCCTGAGCGAGCATACCGCTCCCTTCGACGCCCTGGTCCAGGTCATCGAGGGCCGGGCCGATATCCGCATCGCCGGCGTCCCCCACCTGGTCGGCGAAGGCGAGATGCTGGTCATGCCCGCCCACCAGTCGCACGCGCTCAAGGCTCTCACCCCGTTCAAGATGATGTTGACCATGATGCGCTCGGAAAACAAATGAGTGCGAGTAAACTGCGGAAATCGCCTATATGAATAGTTTTATTCATAATGCCTCTTGCGTTACGGAGCCTTTGAATCTATAATATGCGCTAGCGGCCAAGGGAGCACAATATGGATAGAATTTACCTGGACAGCAACGCCACGACCATCGTCGACCCGCGGGTCAAAGAGGCCATGGAGCCGTTCTTTTGCCAGCAGTACGGCAATCCCAATTCCCTGCACAGCTTCGGCACCGAGATCCACCCCGCCATGCGCCTGGCCATGGACCGCCTTTACGCCGGCATCGGCGCCAGCGACGAGGACGACATCGTCATCAACAGCTGCGCCTCCGAAGGCAACAACCATGTGCTCAAGGGCATCTATTACGACCTTATCCGCAACGGTTCCAAAAGCGAGATCGTCACCACCCAGGTGGAGCACCCCTGCGTACGCAACAGCTGCGCTTTCCTGGAAAGCTTGGGCGTCAAGGTCACCTACATGCCGGTCAACGCCGACGGCATCGTGGACGGCGAAACGCTGCGCCGCCACATCCATCCCGACAGGACTGCCCTGGTCTCGGTCATGTGGGCCAACAACGAAACCGGGCTGATTTTCCCCATACGCGAACTGGCGGAGATCTGCCGCGAAAACGGCGTGCTCTTCCATACCGATGCCGTGCAGGCCATCGGCAAAGTCCCTGTGGACGTGGGCCAGGTGCCGGTCGATTTTCTCACCTTCAGTGCCCACAAATTCCACGGTCCCAAGGGCGTGGGCGGCCTCTTCATCCGCAAGAGCCTGAAGCTGACGCCGCTGATCCACGGCGGCGAGCAGATGGGCGGCAAACGCGCCGGGACGGTCAACGTCCCCTACCTGATCGGCATGGGACTGGCCATGGAAATGGCGGTCGACAACCTGGCCTATGAAGACCGCGCCGTCCGTCGCCTGCGCGACCGGCTCGAAGACGCCATCCTGGCCATCCCCGACACCATGGTGGTGGGGAAACGCGAACTGCGCACCCCGAATACCATCCTGGCCAGCTTCCGCGGCATCGAGGGCGAAGCCATGATCTGGGACCTGAACACCAACGGCGTGGCGGCTTCCACCGGCAGCGCCTGCGCTTCCGAATCGCTGGAGCCCAACCCGACCTTCGTGGCTATGTGCATCAGCGACGAACTGGCCCATACCGGCATCCGTTTCAGCCTGTCGCGCTTCAGCACCGCAGAGGAGATCGAACGGGCCGCGGCGGTGATCCGTCAGTCGGCTCAAAGGTTGCGCGCGATATCGTCGACGTATAAAAACAGCAAATAAAGAGCGCGAAACATGAGTGAGGCAAAATGGCAAAGAACGATTTGATCGGCGGTTCCCTCTGGGAGCAATATTCCGCCAAAGTCAGCGAGCGGATGAACAACCCCGTGCACCGGGGCGAGATCAGCGAGGATGAAGCAAAAGCCCTGGGGGCGCGGCTGATCGTGGCCGACTGGGGCGCCGAGGCCTGCGGCGACGCGGTGCGCCTGTATTGGGCCGTGGACCCCAAAACCGACCGCATTCTGCAGGCGAAATTCAAGAGTTTCGGCTGCGGCACGGCCATCGCCTCATCGGACATGATGGCCGAGCTGTCCATGGGCAAGACCGTTGACGAAGCCCTGAAGATCACCAACATCGAGGTGGAGAGGTCGCTGCGCGACAACGCCGAAACCCCGGCCATCCCCCCCCAGAAAATGCACTGCAGCGTCATGGCCTACGACGTGATCAAGAAAGCGGCTTCGATCTACAAGGGCGTTGACATGGCCAGCCTGGCTGAGGAAGAAATCGTCTGCGAGTGCGCCCGCGTCGGCTTGCGCACGATAAAGGACGTCATCCGCATCAACGACCTGAAGACGATCGAAGAGATCACCCAATACACCAAGGCCGGGGCCTTCTGCAAATCCTGCCTGCGCCCGGGTGGACATGAAAAACGCAAATATTACCTGGTCGACATCCTGCGCGATACCCGCGCCGCCATGGAACAGGAAAAACTTTTTGCCCAGGCCGACGCCGGCGATTTCGCGGCCAAGAACCTGATCCAGAAACACCGGGCCATCGAAAAAGCGCTGGACGAAAAAATCCGTCCGGCCCTGGCCGCGGACGGCGGCAGCATGGAGATAGTCGATATACGTGAAGCCGAGGGAATGATCAGTGTCTATATCCGCTACCTGGGCGCCTGCCGGGGCTGCATCAGCAGCACCAAGGGCACCCTGCAGTTCATCGA
>Ga0105152_10000672_pt1 | contig 10672 bp, 6 predicted proteins | sample LakBais05cmmetaG_FD_81534 | JGI IMG/M metagenome (GOLD analysis project Ga0105152, IMG submission 81534) | Lake sediment microbial communities from Lake Baikal, Russia to study Microbial Dark Matter (Phase II) - Lake Baikal sediment 0-5 cm | ecosystem: Environmental > Aquatic > Freshwater > Lake...
GGTGAGCGACGCTTTGATCTGGTCGTCACTGAGGGCAGGACGATTCCACCCGGCCATGTTGCAGACGGTAACTTCCCAAGTGTCAGGAAGAGGCACTTCGAGTTCCTTTGTTCCATGCCACGGAAGTTGAGGCAACCTTATGATCTGAGGCACAAATATCCCCTGGGTCCGACGCGTCCCGCTCAAACGGGTTAGTACTGCTTCATTTTGTAAATCTTGCACAGGGCCGTCCTCAAGGGCCAGCCACCTGTCATGGGGTTACAGCGGTCGGGATCATCATCGGTGAGAACGTTGACATTCGATTCCCAGACCCCGTGAAGCCAGGGCTCTTCCCCGGGAAGCTCGGGATACCACCAGCCATGCTGGCAGTGAACGACCCGCCGGTCTATTCCTTCGTAGTGCTGGCATTTCATCCTGATCCTGCCTCGCGGCGACTCGATCCATATCCAATCCCCGTCATGAATCCCCAGGCCCTGCGCCGTCTCCCGATGAACCTGCGCCAGCGGGTAGGGGTGCAGGCGGCGAATCGACTCGATCTGCCGCCACTCCGAATGAAACAGGGGTCTGAATCTGCCACCCGTGATCAATATCAGCGGGTATTCTTCTGCCAGCTCGGGCTTGGAGACGGGAGTCTCAGGGGGCTCTTCATACTGAGGCAAAGGGTCATAGCCCAGTTTCTCGAGGATGGTCGAATAGAGCTCAGCCTTTCCCGTGGTTGTGGCAAACCCCGTCTTTTCGTAATTCTTGTATCGAATAACAGGAACACCCTGATTTTCCCTTTTCAGGAATTGCTTGAACGTCATGCCCCCAGGCTCCAGACAATAGTCGAACACCTCCTCGAGGCTCTCCCAGGGCCAGTCCTGCCCAAGCCTTGTCCCAAGCCCGCGGAAGATCTCAAAGTCGTTCTTGTGGTCACACTCGCCAGGGATACAGGACGGCAGGGCCTGTTCTCCTCCATAATCACCCATGAAGTCAGGTCTCTCCAACCAGGACGCCACAGGTAAAACATAGTCAGCCAGCTCGGCTGTGGGGGTCAGCCAGTAGTCCATCACCACGCTGAGGTCAAGGCTCTTCAGTGCCTTGTACACGAGCTTGGTGTTGGCCTGAACGACCATCGGGTTGTGGGCATGGACGATTAGGCCTTTGACGGGATAAGGTTGTCCAGTGATCATCGCTCGATAAATCGTTGGCTGATGAGGAGAAGCAGTGGCTGTTGGCTCTCCGGGAGGCATTCTCCCATGCACTCGCATGGTATTTTCCGCAATCAGCTCATACCCCGGGAAAGACGTGAACCTGAAACGATCTGCCCCTAACTGCTTTCGCCTCTGCTCCGGGGGCAGCTTCTCCGTCGCACACGTATCATCGATCCCTCTCATTTTGCCCGGGCGACCCACATACGTTCCTCCTTCCACATCAATGCTGCCTGTGATCGCAGCCAGGATAAACCGTGCGTGAATCGCCTGGATGCTGTTATGCAGTTGTTCCGTTCCCATGCCGTTCCAGGTGTAGAATGGCTTCTTCTGACCTAACATTCGGGCAGCTTCCCTGATCTTGTCTGCCGGCACCCAGGTGATCCCTGCAACCTTCTCCGGCGGATACTCCCGCGCCCTCTCAGCCAACTTATCAAAACCATAGCACCACTTTTCCACGAAGTCTGTGTCACAGAACCCTTCCTCGATAATGACATGGATCATAGACATGAAAAGAGCAGTATCGGTGCCTGGCCTGAGTTGCAGCCAAATATCTGCCTGCTTCGTCAACCATGTTTCTCTCGGATCGACGGCTACAAGCTTACCCCCTGCTTTCTTAGATTCACGGACTATATTTGCTACCCGGGGCCAACTCTCCAAGGGATCCGTGCCCGTCAAAAAGATGCACTTGGGGATGACGCCGCCCACGACTCGATGACCCCCGGGAAAACTATACCGGCCCCCCGACCACCCGAACATCGCATTCGAAACCGCGAATAGGGGACCGTAACAAATTTTGCCAGCGGTCGTCGAATTGGGGCTCCCAAAGAGCATAAAGAACCGGGTCTGGAAACTCTTGTTACGGAACGTGCCCTTGACGCCAGCGACGGCCTCTGCTCCGTATCTATCTTTTATCCCTTGCAGCCTTTTCGTGATCTCGTCGAAAACCTGTTCCCACGAGATTCTCTCCCACTTCCCCTCACCCCTCTCGCCAGCTCGCTTCAGTGGAAAATGAACCCGGTCCGGATGGTACATGAACTCTTTAGCGGCGCGTCTTCTGATACAGCCTTTAGTTCTCGGGAATATAGTATTCAACCCAGGGTCAGAGGGATCATCTTCAACGCTGGTCAGCCGTCCGTTCTCGGTAATTACCAACACCGGACAGTAGCCCTTACAGAAATAACAGACTGATTTTTTTATTTCTTGAACCATGTCTCAGTTCCTTTTTCCTCAAAAATAAACCTGCGTGAACTCTCACCTCCGCTAGATGGAGAAATTGCTTACTCTTTAGTCAGGTCCCCTCTAATCTGACTCAGGCTCAATGAACTGCCTCCGTGTTTGGGAAATTTTATTCTTGTAATCGTCTCTCCCATTTGTTTGGGAATATTGCTTCACCTTGTAGATCTTGCACAGGGCTGTTCTCAAGGGCCAGCCACCGCTCTTCTCATTGCAGTGATCCGGATCATCATCCATGAGGACGTTTACGTTTGACTCCCACACACCGTGAAGCCACGGTTCTTCACCGGGAAGCTCCGGAAACCACCAGCCGTGCTCGCAATGAGCGACCTGCTCATAGATACCATCAAAGTACTGGCACTTCATCTTTATTCTGCCTCGGGGGGACTCAATCCACACCCAGTCTCCATCATTGATTCCCAGGCTTTTTGCGGTCTCCGGATGTACCTGCACCAGTGGGTCGGGATGCCTCCGGCGCAATGAATCGATCTGCCGAAACTCAGAGTGGAATAGTGGGTTAAACCTTCCCCCGGTGATCAGCATGAGCGGATACTCTTTCGCCAAATCAGGCCTGGAGATGGGAGTCTCAAAGGCCTCTTCATACTTTGGCAGAGGATCATATCCCAGCTTTTCAAAGATGGTCGAGTAGAGCTCGGCCTTACCGGAAGGGGTCGCAAAGCCCATTCGCTCGTATTTTTTAAATTCAGCAGGCCGTGAAACATAGCCTCCCTTATCCATAAATTCCCTAAACGACATGCCCACAGGTTCGAGCCAATAATCATAAACCTCTTCAAGGTCCTTCCAGGGCCAATCCTTTTCCTGTTCAAGCCTAATCCCCAGTTCGCGGAAGATCTCAAAGTCCGTCTTGTGGTCATACTCCCCAGGGATCGAAGAAGGCACTGCCTGCTCGCCTCCATAATTGCCTGCGAGGAAGGGACGCTCCCAGCCCGAGGCTGCTGGCAGCACATAGTCAGCCAGTTCCGCCGAAGGCGTCAGCCAGTAGTCAAGAACAACATAAAGGTCGAGGCTTTTGATTGCTTTATACACAAGCTTTGTGTTGGCTTGGGTCACCATGGGGTTGTGTGCCAGAGTGATCATTCCCCTTACGGGATAAGGGTGGCCTGTGAGCATGGCCCGGTAGAGGGTGGGTTGATGAGCAGAGGCGCCCATGGTCTGTTCCTGGTGGGGCCGGCCCCAGACTCTTTTCGTGTTCTCAAGGATCAGATCAAACCCTGGCAGGGACGTAAACCGGAAGCGCTCCGCTCCCAGCTGTCTCCTTTTTTGCTCAGGTGACAATCGATCATTGGCATCGATCTGAGAAATCCCCCTGATCTTTCCCGGTCCGGGAAGATAGTTCCCGCCCTCCACATCGATGCTCCCCGTGATCGCTGCCAGGATGAACCTGGCTTGCAAGGCATCGATGGTCCCCTGCTGCTGCTCAATCCCCATTCCATTCCACGAATAGTGAGGACTGTGCTTGGCCAACATTCGAGCGGCCTCACGGATCTTGTCCGCTGAAACCCACGTGATCTCTGCAATCTTCTCGGGTGGATACTCCCTCGCCCTCTCCGCAAGCTTATCGAACCCATAGCACCATTTCTCGACAAACTCTCTGGCGTAGAGTTTCTCCTCAATGATGACCTGCGCCATGGAGAGGAGCAGAGCGATGTCCGTGCCAGGCCTGGGTTGCAGCCAGAGGTCCGCCAGCGCTGCGGTCTCGGTCCTTCGGCAATCGATGACGATGAGCATACCCCCGGACTTTTTCATTTCCCGCACCGGCTCCCAAACCCGCGGCCAGGCCACCGCCGGGTTGGCACCCACCAGGAAAACGGACTTCGGTTTGCCGTCCATGTAGCCCCTGCGGCCCAGGGGCCACCCAAACATGGCCGCTCCGACCTCACTGATGGGGCCGGCACAGATTTTTCCCTGTCCGGATGAATTAGGGCTTCCCAGAAGGTTGAAAAAGCGGGGCATGAAGTTCCTGGTGCGAAAGGTCCCTTTGGTGCCGGCGATCGCCTCCGCTCCATGTTTGTCTTTTATTCCTCGAATCTTCTCAGCGATCTCACCGAAGGCTTCTTTCCAAGAGATCTGTTTCCACTTTCCTTCGCCCTTGCTCCCCGCTCGTTTCAGCGGGAAATTGACACGGTCCGGGTGGTACATGATTTCCTTGGCAGCGCGCAACTTCACGCAGGCCTTGGTTGGCGGAAAGATCTGATCCACCAGGGGATAGGAGCGATCCTCTTCCGCCTTGATCAGCCGGCTGTTTTCCGTATAGGCCACCACTCGGCAGTAACCCTTGCAGTATTCACAGACAACCCTTTTCGTTTCTTGAGCCATGGATGACCCCTTTGTCCTCGTATGCCCATTGAAAAAGAGATTTACACTGCCACACGGCCACTCGTACCCACACAGGAGACAGCGAAGCACCTACAATTCAATCGGATCAACTCGGCCCGGGATGGCTCTTCAAGGGTCCAAAGCCAATTGATATTACGTTTATGTGTGGGAGTGGCTCTTACTTCTGTCAAACGGGTAGTTCGCGATCTCAACACTGTTAGTGGCATACTGAGCCGCCTGTCCATTTGAAGAGGGCTTCGGAGGTAATCTCCGAAGCCCTCTTCATCAATCAAAATGTATGGACAAGTTATTCCAAATCATTCTTTGTATGCGGCAATGCGCCTTTGCCAATCAGCAAGGATAGCCTCCGGGTCTTTGACCTTGTTATCCTTGCATGTTTTGAGCCAACCATCAATGATAGGAGTAGCTGCTTTTCTCCACGCAGCTATCTCTTCTGCCGTGGGTTCTTTAATTTTAGAACGCGCTTCGGTAGCAGCTTTGACACCTTTTTCTATTTCAGCCCAGTTATACTCAATCCCCATTACGTACGCCTTAGACCAAAGTTCCATGAAAATCTTCTGATCCTCTGGGGACAACCCATTCCAGGTATCTAAATTCATGGCCATGGCGAAGGCGCCACCCCCAAAGGAATAATTATAAAAGTATTTTACCGCTTCCCATAACTTATAGTCCCAACATTGAGACCAGCTCACGAAACAAGCATCAACAACTCCCTTGTCCAGGTTCATATACGCATCTGGAGGCACCTGGGTGACCTCAGCACCTCCGTAATTGGAAACCACCTTCATCTTGCTACCGGTTCCACCAACCTTTAAACCTTTAAAGTGTTCGGGAAGATAAACTTCCTTCTTCTTGGACACAAGGATATAAGGATTCAGTTGATGGTATCCGAACAGTTTAAGACCCTTGTACTCCTCCTGAATTTGCGGAAACTTCTGGTACATCTCCATGACAGCATAACCGCACGCTATTCTAGCTTTCAGCACATTTGGGAAATCAAGGGTAAGTAAAAGTGCAACATTGGTCAATGGGAGGCGCTTCTCGAATTGCCCCGCAGACAAATTCGTAATCTGGGCCACATTGGATACTACCGAATCATAAGCAGCAGCCATTTTGAACAAAGTCTCACCAGGGTAGTACTCGACCTTATACCTACCATTCGTACGCTTTTCAAACTCTGGCCCAAGCCATTCCCAGCCATAAGACTGTGATCTTTTCGATGGCATACTGTAGGCCCATCTTAATATATTTTGTGCAGGAGCACTGGCAGGTAATACCAGTGCGGCTATCAGAACAATTATAATTGAGATAAAAAGCACATATTTTGTTCTCATAAACTCCTCCTTTCATTAATAAAGACTTTTACAGTTCCACAGAGTCGCATCCCTTAGATTGACATTTGATTTCTATACACAACGACATTAATCGCAGCAATGGCCGTCATTCCCGCCCCGTATCAAGTACGGGGTAGGCTTTGTCAAGCCCGGAATGACAAACTGGATAAGACTTATGTCGTCATGTATAATACATTCATATAAAATCACCTCCTTCCTTATTCGTACATTTTAACTGCTGACCCGGCGTTGAGTTTGAAATCTCTTTATCCCATATATTCAATCAGACCAAGACTGAGCCATGGAAATGCCATTAATACTGCAAGAATAAAAATATCTACAATGATAAATGGATAAACTCCTCTATATACAGTGGTCATACTGACTTCGGGCAGAGCACTCCCCATGCCAAAAAGGTTGAGACCAAAGGGAGGGGTTATAAACCCGATTTCACAGATAAATGTCATGATAATACTCCACCAGATCATGTTGTAACCCATTGCCTCGACTGCAGGATAAACAATAGGGATGGTCAGTATCAGGACAGCATAGATATCGAAGAGACAGCCTAATATGATAAAAACTCCCAATAACATAGACAGTATGAGAATCGAGGGTACCGGCAAATTGACTATCCATTCGCTGGCGATAAAACTGACTCTGGTCACCGCCAGAAAGGCATTGAATATGAAGGCACCTACCAGCATGGCGATGATCATGGCTGAGGTCTTCCCTGCGTCTAATAAGGCACCAAGAATGGCCTTGGAAGTCCATTGCTTTCTTATCAAAGGGACCAGAAAGGTAAAAAAGGCACCGATAGCGCCTGCCTCGGTTGCGGTGAAAAACCCACCATAGATACCCCCCATGACCAGCAGGAATAATACTGTTACAGGCCAGGTCTTATAGGTATCGGTCAGTTTTTGTTTGAGTGTAGTTTTCGGGCCGGGAGGCGCTGCTTTCGGATAGATCGTGCACCATGTCAAAATAAGAATCGCATAAACGAGCGCTTGCAAGATTCCGGGTATGACGCCTGCCATAAACAGTTTTCCGATTGACAATTCTGCCAGTATCCCGATGATCACAAAAGCATTACTGGGCGGTATCATGACATCCATGGAGGCACCGGCGCATATTGTTCCCAGCGCCAGCTTTTCATCATAACCCGATCTCTTCATTTCAGGATAGGCTATCTTACTAAAAGTTACACAACATGCCAGACTGGATCCGCTAACAGCAGAGAACACGGCAACTCCGGCTGTTGTGGCGATAGCCAGACCCCCTTTATATTGTCCGAAACAGCTACGGCCAAAGTCAAAGATTTCACGCCCCATGCCACTAGCGGCTACAAATGAGCTCATCAGCAAAAAAAATGGCACTACCGCAAAGTTAAAACTATTTATCTTTTCAAAGGCAATGAGAGCTATGTTTGACAGGGCTGGTTGCCACCCACAAATCATAGCAAAACCGAGAAATCCACTGATGATTAAGGCAAAACCGATATGCACCCCCAGGAGCATAAGAACCAACATAAAGGCAATGCCTAAAAAGCCTATCTCTACAGGTGTCATTTCTTTATCACCTCCAGAATGGTCTTATATATATCCATCAGCAATATAACGCACATCCAGCCGAAACCCCAAGCCAGCGCCACCATAAAGGGGGAAAAGGGCAGTCCAAGGATCTGAGTGGTATTCCCTACGGGCATCCTTAGATATTTTAGTGCCAACATCAGCATTTGCCAGGTCACGAGGCCAGCAGCCACAAAGCAAACAACATAGGCAAGTATGTCCAACCATAGCCGCACTCTTCGTGGAAACATATCGTAAAATAGTGGGATCCTGAGATGCCTTCTTTCAATTTGAGCCAAACCCATACCCCAGGTAGATGCGAGAATAAGCAGCAAGCCAACAATCTCAACAGTCCCCCTCAATGGCCAATTGAAAAAATCCCGGCCAGTAACATCTACCGTCACAAACATCATCATGACAGCAAGAGTAATACATGCTATGACAGCCATCCAACTACTAACCAAGGTTATCATTGAATACAGTTTCCCCTTGCTTTCAACTTTAGCTCCTACTTGTTCTTGCATTTCCACCTGCATGCCATCCCTCCTCCGATTTTCTTAGGGATCTAAGTCATTCCCAACAATCTTCTCGAATGTTCGGTTTCCGCAGAAGCTCCGTGATAGTGCCTGAGATGGGAAGCTCTCCGCTCATGGGGCAAGGCGGCAATCCATGTTTGGCAAGCGAACACTTGCCCATGATCCTGGATCCGGACACGGCCGAGGCTCCTGCATGCATCAGGGAATCTATTAAACAAACGATCATTATGTTACGGGTGGTCTAACTCTATCAAATAAAAGAGTTGCATGTCAAGTAAAAAAAGCTCAGGTGTCGAACCAATTTAGAAATGTCCTCCTCTCACCCATCAGTGTGTATCCACCCACTCCTTCATTCCGAGTTCTTCAAGGCATGGTTGAGAGGGGATGCCCGTTTCCCTGTCCCAGCCCATCGCTTGATAGTAGCTCCCTTTCATCTTATCAAAGTCAAGGCTACGGCCGGCATTGGGGCCCATCGTCGCTGGCCGTGACAATCTTTCAGGGAGTTTGAAATCTTTGGCGGCCACCCCTTCTCTAAGGTTGAACGCCTGGCGCAGGATCAGCGTCCGCCTCCCTGCGGCAATCGCCTCGGCGACGGTAAAATCCCACCCTGTAAAGGCATTGATCAACTCCACCAAAGGGATTTGAGTCCCTGTCGAGAGGGCAAACAGACACATGCCGCTGTTGGAAAACGTTTCGCTATAGCTGGAAGCCAGGGCATGAATTTTACCCCTTCGGTCACATTCGTTCTCACCTTCCGGAGCTTTTAGTTCAGAAGAGGGTCCAATATGACCTTGGCCTTCAAGCCGTATGGATGCCATCGAGGTCATATGGCGCCCCGGAGCCGCACCCACAAGATAGCCCAATCCGCGAGAAGGAAGGACCCTCGGATCATGAAATCCTGGCTCTTGGCCGTGAATATGAATCGCACATTCTTCCGCACCTTTGCCAATTCGTTCTGCGGCTCTTGCCACTCCATCGGCCAGAATATCTCCAAAGCCTTCCCGATTTACGATTTTTTCCAAGATCCTCAGGATGGACGATGGATTCCCCCAACGGAGATCAATACCCTCTGTTTCATGCTTTCCAATGATTCCTTTTTCATAGCACTCCATGGCAAAGGCAATGGTCGTTCCCGTTGAGATTGTGTCCAGACCATATCGGTTACAGAGATCATTGGCTTTTAGAATGGACTCGAGGTCGCTGTTCAGCAACATGCTGCCAAAAGCAGCCAGTGTCTCATATTCCGGTTTTGGAAAGTGAGAGATACCCCTCTCTCCTTCCAGTTGAAGAATGCCGCCACAATTAATAGGACACGCGCCGCACCCCGCCTTCGTCCGTTCATAAAGGATTCTTGCTCCAAGGCCAACGCCACCAATGAATTTGCGATAAATCGCATCAGGAAGGGACTCCTCCGTGATCACCCCATCGGTAAGGTTGACAAACACCACCTTTCCTCGATATCCTCCCATGGTCTCCTCCAGCTCAGGGGGCCCTCTACCCTCTCATCTGCCCGGAGTCCCCTTAGAACTCCCTTCCAGATTCATGGTCCAATGTCCCGGTACCTGGTCACATTGAAAACAGAGGAACCTGGGAATCGATATGAATACTGATGAGCACGGGACCGTCTTCCGAGCTTGCTTCCTGAAAAACATCTTCAATCTCCGAGAAATGATCGACTGAAAAACCCTTGGCCCCATAGGATGCAGCAAATCGAACGAAGTCAGGAGTATGGATCTCTGTGCCATAGGATCTGCCACCGTAGAACATGTCCTGCATCTTTCTTATGGTCCCGAAATGGTGATCGTTCAGAACAACAAAAATAATCTTCAAATGGTTCTCGACCGCTGTGCCAAACTCGGCGCTCGCCATCAGGAAACTGCCATCTCCGCAGAGTGCGACCACCGGCCTTTCCGGAAAACACAACTTTGAAGCGATTGCCGCCGGAAGCGCAAATCCCATCGAGCCATAGCGTCCACCGGTCAAGAGATTGTGAGGCCAGTGAGAGTGGAAAAGCGAGAACATCCAGGAATCGATGATTCCCGGATCGGATGGGATAATCGCATCCTCAGGAATGACTTTATTCAACTCAGCGAGGACAACGCCCACATGATGGGGATCTTTGTTTCTTCCGATGAATTCACGGACTGCTTTTTGGATTTTGTTTTTTGTCTCGATCGTTTTGCTCGCTCTCTCTCTCGCCTTCTCCTGGAATTTGTATCCCTCCAATTCGATAAGGAGCAGGCGAAGGACCTCTTTGATGTTTCCGTTCAGAATCAACGCAGGGTTGACTCTTTGAATGGATTCCGTGCTCTCGCAATGATCCAGATAGATCACCACAGGATGCTTTTTCACAAAGTCGTACAATGCCTCTCCGGGATCAGAGCCCACCACAAAGACTGCGTCTGACTCAGTGATGACTTCTTTGAACGTGGGATGAATGAATTGGCCCA
>Ga0105152_10000674_pt1 | contig 10661 bp, 9 predicted proteins | sample LakBais05cmmetaG_FD_81534 | JGI IMG/M metagenome (GOLD analysis project Ga0105152, IMG submission 81534) | Lake sediment microbial communities from Lake Baikal, Russia to study Microbial Dark Matter (Phase II) - Lake Baikal sediment 0-5 cm | ecosystem: Environmental > Aquatic > Freshwater > Lake...
CCCGCCCTTGATGCCGAAGGTCGGCCCCATGCTGGGCTGGCGGACGACGGTGACGACCTTTTTCCCGAGGTGGGCGCCGAGGGCCTGGCTGAGCCCGACCGTGGTCGTCGTCTTGCCTTCCCCGAGCGGCGTCGGTGTGATGGCGGCCACGTCCACGTAACGGCCCAGGGGCCGGTCCTTGAGCCGGTCGAGGACGTCGAGATGGATCTTAGCCTTGTACTTGCCGTAGAGGTCGAGGTCGTCCTCGCCGAGGCCGAGTCCGGCGGCCACCTTGACGATGGGCAGGAGCTCGGTGGCCCGGGCGATGTCGATGTTGCTCGGGACGGGTTTCACGCGTTTGACGGACATATGAAATGACTCCTTGTTCCGGAGATTATTATGGAGGCTGACTGCTTGTCGTTGACGGACGACGCGGCCCGCGGTTCTGGCTCATCATCGGCGAGCCCCTATCGTAACGATTTGGCCCGGAGAAAACAAGGACCGGGCCGGCAGGCTACATGCTGATCGAAATGCCCATGCCGCGGCCGCTGCCGGAGAGGCTGAAGACCCAGGAATTCCAGCGGTCCCGGACGGGGCTGGCTTTGTCGGACCTCTCGTAATCGATGGCGAGCCGCTCGGAGATGGGGGTCCGGGCGACGTAGTTCATGAGGCCCATTTTCAGGATTTTGACCAGGCCCCGGCGGCGCGGGCCGCCCTGAATTCCCGGAATTATGGCGGCCGGGGATGGAATGTCAATTGTGTGATAGAATCCCCGTGCTTTCATGAAACGTCCGACAGGGGAGGACCCCATGAGAATCGTCCAGCGGGTGCTCGTCGCCCTGGTCATCGTCGCCTTCTTGCCGGGGCTTTCCGGCCAAGGCAGAAACTTCCGGCTGGGAGAAAACGACTTTCTCCTCAACGGCAAGCCCTACCGGATCATGGCCGGCGAGATCCATTTTCAGCGCATCCCGCGCGAGTACTGGGCCGACCGGCTGATGAAGATCAAGGCCGCGGGCCTGAACACGGTCGGGACGTACGTCTTCTGGAACGCCCTGGAGCCCGAGCCGGGACAATGGGATTTCTCCGGGGGGAACGACCTGGCCGCCTTCATCCGGACCGCCCAGCGGCTCGGCCTTTGGGTCATCGTCCGGCCCGGTCCCTATGCCTGCGCCGAGTGGGATTTCGGCGGCCTGCCCATCTGGCTCCTGCGAACGCCGGACATCAAGGTGCGCTGTTCCGACCCGCGCTACCTCGCCGCCTGCGAGTCGTACATCCTGAAGATCGCCGAGGTCATCCGCGACCTTCAGGTCCACCGTGGCGGTCCGGTCCTGATGGTCCAGGTCGAGAACGAGTACGGCAGCTACGGCAACGACCGGGAATACATGCTCGCTTTAAAGGGGTTCTGGGAGAAGGCCGGGATCGAAGTCCCTCTGTTCACGGCCGACGGCGCGACCCCTTACATGCTCGAGGCCGGAAGCCTGCCCGGCGCGGCCATAGGCCTCGACCCCGGGACGAACGAGAAGGATTTCGCCGAGGCGGCCCGGCTCGAGCGCGGCGTACCCGTCTTCTGCAGCGAGCTCTATCCGGGCTGGCTGACCCACTGGGGCGAGGAATGGGCCCGAGTCAAGACCGAGGACGTTCTGGCCGACCTCCGTTGGCTCCTCGACCACGGAAAATCCTTCAGCCTCTACATGTTCCACGGTGGGACGAACTTCGGCTTCTGGGCCGGCGCCAACTTCAGCGACAAGTACGAGCCCGACGTGACGAGCTACGACTACGACGCGCCCTTGAACGAAATGGGGCAGCCGACGCCCAAGTATTTCGCGATCCGCGATCTTCTCCTGCGCTACCTGCCGAAAGGGACGGAACTCCCGGAGCTTCCCCGGCCGGTTCCGGTGATCGAGATCCCGTCGATTCCCTTCGACGAAAGCGCCTCGCTTTTCGACAACCTCCCGCCGGCCGTCCGCAGTCCTCAGCCCGGGCCCATGGAATCCTACGGCCAGAATCACGGCTTCATCCTCTACCGGACGAAACTCCTCGGCCATCGGGGCGGCAAGCTGACGGTCGCGGACGTCCACGACTACGCCAGCGTCCACGTGGACGGGAAGTTCCTTGGGACGATCGACCGGACAAAAAAAGAGACGGCCATCGACATCCCCAAGGCCGAGCCGGCCAACGAGACGCTCGACATCCTGGTCGAGGGGATGGGCCGGATCAACTTCGGTCCCCGCCTCATTGACCGCAAGGGCATCACCGAACGGGTGACCCTGAACAACATGACGCTGATGACCTGGGATGTTTACGGCCTGCCCATGGACGAAGACGACTTGCGCCTGTTAAAGTTCGGCGGGAGGCCGGCCGACCGGCCGGCCAACTTCTTCCGCGGCCACTTCGAACTCCAGGAAACCGGCGATACCTACCTGGACATGACCGGCTGGAAGAAAGGGGTCGTCTGGGTCAACGGACACAACCTCGGCCGCTACTGGGAGATCGGGCCCCAGAAGCGGCTCTTCTGCCCGGCCCCCTTCCTGAAAAGGGGCAGAAACGAGGTCATCGTCTTCGACCTGCACGTCCTCCGGCCGGCGCCCGTCCTAGGCTTCAAGACCCTGGAGTGAGCCCCCGCCATCCTCGGAGGGAGGACGCATGGGATGCCCTCCCTGATGCGCCGGGGAGCCCCGGCCTAGAGCGCCAGGCGTAATCCCGTACGGACCGACCGGCCCGGCGCGCCGTATCCCCAGACCTGCTCGTAGCGAGCGTCGAGGATGTTGTCGAAACGGAGGAACAATTCGAGCCGGGAATCGACGGCCGTCGACAAGACGGCGCCGAGAAGGACATAGCCGGGGAGCCCGACCGTCTGATAGGGATACGCGCTGAAGTCCCGGTCGAGCCGGCGTCCGACGTAGAGGGCCGTCACCGTCAGGTCGAACCGGCCGGCGAGGCGCGCGCCGATGTCGGCAGAGAACTTGTCGCGGGGCCGCCTGAGGAGGTCCGTCCCGGCGTCCTCGTCCCTGGCCGTGAGCCGGGTGTAGGAGGCCCCCAGACGGACTCCGCCGCCAAGCCGTGTTTTGGCCGAGGCCTCTAGGCCGCGCGTCCGGGCCCGGCCGATGTTGATGTAGCCGGCCGCGAAGTCGAAGTCGACGAGGTCCCGGAAAACGTTCTCGAACCAGGTCAACCCGAATGTGAAACGCTCTTTCATGAAGCTCTGCTCGAACCCCGCGTCCCAGCCCGCGGCCCGCTCTGGCCGCAGGGCCGGGTTGCCCACCGGCCCCCAGGAAGTCTCCGGCGCGAAAAGCTGGTAAAGGGAGGGCGACTTGAAGCCGGTGCCGAAAGAGGCCTTGAGTTTCGTTCCCGTCGCAGCGACGAGATACGCCGGAGCGACACGGAACGTCACCGCCGACCCGGCCCGGCCGTGGCGGTCGGCCCGGACTCCGACCGTGACGAAAAATCGCTCGCCGTGTTCCCAGCGATCGAGAATATAGACGCCGGCCGACCCGGCCCGGACGGACGGGAAGCGGGCTTCGACGGCCCCCCAAGCGCTTTCCGAGACGTAATCGGAACGTCCCTTTTCTTGCTCGAACTCGAGGCCGGCCGTGAGCGTGTGCGCCGGGTGGAGGAAGAAATTATTCTGCCAGTCGAGTTTGAAGATGTCGCTCCGATAGCGGCCTTCGTCCCAATCCTGAGGATGGGCTTCGTCGACTGGGTTCCAATTCTTGCGCCCGGCGCCCAGCCAGGAGACGGAGAGGGCCTGCTCCCAACGGCCGCTCGCGGCCAGGCCTCGATACTGCCCGCGGACGAGAAGGGTCCCGTAATCCTGGCGGCTGTTCGGATCGTCCCCTCCGGGCCCGCCGAAGTTGTCGAGCTCCGTCCGGGCCTCCACGGCTTTGACCGTCAAGGTCAGGCTCTTCGTCGGCCGGGGAGAATAGCCGAACCGGGCGGCGAAAGACAGGTTGCGGTAGCCATCCTTTTCGACGTTGCCCGGATAGGCGGATGAGGCCGCGGATATGCCCGCGGTCCGTTCGTGGAAAAGGGAGAGCGAGTAGTCCGTCTTCCGGCCCGAACCCGAGAGCCCGAGGTCGGAGGTGAGCGTTTGGAGCGTGCCTGCAGACGAGGCGAAGGTCAGGCGGGGCTTGCCGCGGCCGGCCCGGGTGATGATGTTGACGACGCCGCCGAGCGCGTCCGAACCGTAGAGGAGACCCTGGGGGCCGCGGAGGATCTCGATCCGCTCGACCTGGCTAAGGGACAAATGGGCCAGGTCATACGAGCGGGAGGGGTTGATCGGGTCGTTGAGCTCGAGGCCGTCGAGAAGGAATAGCGTGTGCTCGCTGTTGGCCCCGCGAATGGAGACGGAGGACGCCGCGCCCGGCCCCCCGTTCCGGAGGGTCGAGAGGCCGAGGACATCTTCCAGGGCTTCGAGGACGTAGGCCTTGTGGCTGCGGGCCAGCTCCTCGCCCGTTATGACCGTCAGGGAGCTTCCGACCTTCTTCTCCGGCGTCTCCAGCCGCGTAGCCGTGACGACGATGTCGCGCTGCAGCACCGAGCTGGTTTTGTCCTGGGGGTCGTCGGCGTGAAGGCCGGCCGGGATGAGCGCGAGCAAGCCGGCGAGGGCGAGCGTTCGTCTGTCCATGGAAGGAGCTCCGCAGCCGCCCCCGCCGCTTTTAGTTTCCCGGCTTCCGCCCGAAGACCGGTCGACCCTGGCTTACGGAAGGTCTCCTGACTCCCGGATCGCTCTCCTCCCAAGCCTTCCAGCCCTGCGGCCGTGGCGTCTCTTGGGATTCGTCCCCGGTTACAGTAGCGGGGGCTGTGTCCGCATCCGACGGACTTCCCTTCGAATAAGCCGGGAGAATTTTAATACAAAAAAAGGATGGGGTCAAACCTATTTTTTGCGAGCGTCTAGAGGGCGAAGTCTGCAAAGCGGCGGGGGTCGTTCGAGATGGGCTCGAATCTCAGAAGGGGTCAAACCTACCTTTTTCACTTTTCTGACGTCCGTCGCCAACTTAACATGCATCCAACATGAAAGTGAAAAAGGTAGGTTTGACCCCTTCTGGAAATCCCGCTCACAGAAAATAGGTTTGACCCCTTCTTGAACATGAAGTACGAAGGGCACAGTGAAAATGTTGCATTCGGAGCGGGGCGGGCGAAAATAAGCGAACGGCTATTTTTCGAAGTTTTTTGAATTCCCCTTGATGACCATTTTTAATTATACCACAAAGCCGCGAGGAAAGCAATGACTTTTTTAGATCTTTTTAAAAATACTGTGATGGCCGGATCCACGACCGATTTTTACCTTTAAAACCACCCTATATTGCTGTTTTTACAGAAATGACCAGGCAGGGGCCATCATTTTGAGATTTCCCCTGAAAAATTGTATAGTAAGGACCCCTTTAAGAGGGATATAAATGCCATTTATCGAGGAGAAAGGCATGAAAAACGAGGATTTTCGGCTTGTCGGGCACCAATTCGTGGACTGGATTGCCGATTATTTCAAGAATGTCGAGAAATTCCCCGTCCTTTCCCCTCTCGAGCCGGGCGACGTCAAGAAAAATATCCCCGCCGTCCCGCCCGCCAGGGGCGAGGCCATGGAGGGGATCTTCCGGGATTTCGAAAGGGTTCTCCTGCCCGGTATCAGCCACTGGCAGCACCCCGGCTGGTTTGCCTACTTCCCGGCCAACAACAGCCCCGCTTCGGTCCTGGGGGAATTCCTCACCGCCGGCCTCGGCGCCCAGTGCATGGTCTGGCAGACCTCTCCGGCGGCGGCCGAGCTGGAGGAAGTCGTCCTCGATTGGCTGCGGCAGATGACCGGGCTTCCTGAGAACTTCTCCGGCGTCATCCAGGACACGGCCTCGACGGCCACCTTGTGCGCCCTTCTTTCGGCGAGGGAGAGGTCGACCGGCTTCGCCTCGAACGAGGCCGGCCTCCAGACTCCCCTGACCGTCTACGCGTCCGAGGAGGCCCATTCGAGCGTCGACAAGGGCGTCAAGATCGCCGGATTCGGGAGTAAGAACTTCCGCCGTCTCCCGACGGACGAGCGGTTCGCCGTCATCCCGGAGAAGCTCGAGGAGGCCATGACCAGGGACCGGGACGCCGGGTTCGTCCCGGCCTGCGTCGTAGCTACGGTCGGCACGACGTCGTCGGGGGCCATCGACCCCTTGAGGGCGGTCGGCGAGATCTGCAGGAAGCACGGCACCTGGTTCCACGTCGATGCGGCCTGGGCCGGGACGGCCGCCCTGCTTCCCGAAAAACGTTGGATTCTCGACGGGGTCGAGCTGGCCGATTCCTTCGTCTTCAACCCCCACAAGTGGATGGTGACCAACTTCGACTGCTCGGCCTATTTCGTCAAGGACCCGGCGACGCTCGTCCGGACCTTCGAGATCCATCCCGAGTACCTCAAGACCGGCGTCGATGCCAAAGTCAAGAATTACCGGGACTGGGGCATCCAGCTGGGCCGGCGTTTCCGGGCCCTCAAGCTCTGGTTCGTCATCCGCTCCTACGGCGTCGAAGGGCTCCAGGCCATGGTCCGCGAGCACCTCCGCCTGGCGGCGCTCGTCAAGGACTGGGTTGAGGGAGACGGCCGCTTCGAGCTCCTGGCCCCGGTTGACCTGGGCCTCGTCTGCTTCCGCCTAGACGACGACCGGGAGGAAAGCGGGCTCAACGAGCTCAACCGCAGGCTGCTCGAGCGGGTCAACGCCTCGGGACGCGTCTTCCTGACCCACACGACGCTCCGGGGGAAATACACCATCCGGCTGGTCGTGGGGCAGAGGACGACCGAGGAGCGCCACGTCCGGGGCGCCTGGGATATCATCTCCTCCGCGGCCGCGGACGTCCTGAAGACCTGAACGCCCGGCCTATTCCGGCTTGAGGGCGGAGCTGAAGGTAGTTCCGGACGGCGGCGGGAGCGAGCCGTGCTCTATCGCGCGGGGCGGCCCTTTTTCCGGATCCAGCCCGTCCGGATCCGCGATTTCCGGTCCCGGGTCGTGTAGGGCTTGAGGTCGAGGACCGGCGTCCCGTCGACGAGGTCGAGGCCGGAAACCTCGAGGATCAGGCCGTTTCTTCCGAGCAGTTTGACGACGGTCATGCCCAGGGGATTCGGCCGATGCGGCGAACGGGTCGAGAAAATCCCCCGAGGCCCGGCCTCGCCCGGAGGGACCGTCTTGAGCTTGAATCCCGTGGAGCGGTGGAAATGGAAGAGGACGATGAGATGGGAGAATCCTTCGAGGTCGTCGAGGCCGTCGGCGAATTCGGGGAAGACCTCGATCTGGCCGGCGACGCGTTCGAGGAAGCGGGGCGGGGCGAAGGCCGGAGGCGGCAGGTCGGCCGGCTCCTTGAAACGCGACCTGACGACTCCCACCGGCCGGAGCCGGACGGCTCCCGTCAACCGTTGACGTACGTCAGCCATCTCTCGTAGCGGGCCGGGCGGCCGGTCACGGCGCCCTTAAACGCTTCCACCATTTTCAGGGCGATGGGTCCCGGCCGTCCCGTCGCGAGGACGTATCGTTTCCTCTCCCCGGCCGTTCCCGAGCCGTCCGTGACCGAGATGATGGGGATGATTTCCACGGCCGTTCCGCAGAAAAAGGCCTCGTCCGCTCCGAAGAGGGCTTCTTTGGTGATCGGGCCGACGGAGGTCCGGAAACCGAGGTCCCGAGCGATCTCGAGAAGACTCGTCCTGGTGATGCCCTCAAGGACGGACTCTTTCCTGTCGTTCGTCGTCAGGACGCCGTCCTTCACGATGAAGATATTCTGGCCGGGACCCTCGGCGACGCGGCCCTCGATGTTCAGGAAGACGGCCTCGTCGAAGCCCTCCTCGCGGGCCTCGAGGCCGCAGATCGTCGACTGGACGTAGACGCCGCCGAGCTTGGCAGACATGTTGAACTGGGTGTGGTGGACACGGCGCCAGGGGACGATGTAGACGTTGATGCCGGCGCCTGCCTTCTCGCCGAGGTAGGCCCCCCACTCCCAGGCGCTGATGGCCAGTTCCACCGGACAGGCCTTGGGCACGAGCCCGAGGTTGCCGTAGGAGAAGAAGAGCAGAGGTCGGATGTAACAGCTCTCGAGATTGTTCGCTCGGACGGTCAGCTTGATGAAATCGGTGATCTCGTCCTTGTTGAAGGGAGGCTTCATCTTGACCACGCCCGCCGACAGGAAGAGCCGGTCGACGTGCTCCGGCAGTCGGAAAATGGCGGGCCCCCGCGCCGTGTTGTAGGCCCGGATACCCTCGAAGGTAGACGTTCCGTAATGGAGGGCGTGGATCATGGGGTGGAGACCCGCCTCGGACCAGTCGAGGAGCTTCCCCATGTACCAGTATTTCTCGGCCCTGGGAAAATGGGTGTTAAGAAACACGGATGACTCCTTTATGCACTACGGGAGGATGGATTGCGGGAATTATCAGGCATGGAGAACCGGTCATTCCGGAGAAAGCTAGTTCGTGCTTGGTGAAGACACTACCTCGCTGAAAATCCATGCTATCACAGCCGAACGGCCCGAGTAAAGCTAGCCGCGGGCCCGGGCGAAGTACGTTTTTCCCCCGTGGACGGCCTCCCGGACTTTCCGCCGGCTGCGGAGTGAGGAAAGGGCCTTGAGGACCTCGTCCCGGTGACGGCCCAGGGAGAGAGAAATATCCTCGGCGGTCATGGGCCTGCGCCCGACCGCGGTCAGGAGGGCCGTTTCGAAGTCGCCGGCGGCCGGCGCCTGTTTCCGCTTTTCGAACGTGGCGATGATTTCCGCTCGGGGGCCGAGGGCATCGCGGATCTTTCCCATCGCTCCGGGGCTCAACGGCTTCGCTTTGAGGTCGGCGGGCGGCCGGACGACCGTGTTCAGCTGGATGCGCTCCGGGCGGATCCTGTCCGCGGCTGCTCTGAGGGCTTCGATGTGGGCCGGGGAATCGTTGACGCCCCTGATGAGCATGACTTCCAGCCAGATCTCGCCCCGGAATCCCTCGCGGAAGCGGGCCAGGCCGTCGATGATCTTTTCGGGATCGAGGGCCCTGTTGGGCCGGTTGACGCGGCGGAACAAGTTTCCGGGAATGGCGTCGAGCGAGGGCACGACGATGTCGGCGGCGGCGAGGTCCCGCCGCACCTCTTTCCGGGTGAGCAGGGTCCCGTTGGTCAGGACGACGACAGGGATCCGGGTCATCTTTTTGATGGCCCGGATCAGGCGGCCGATGTCCCGGTTTAGGGTCGGCTCGCCCGAGCCGGAAAAGGTGATGACGTCGATCCTCTGACCCGAATCCAGGGCCTCCTTGACCTGGGACAGAATTTCCTGCGGGCGAAACCAGCTGCCGCGGCGGACGGAGGTTTTCCGCGTCGACCCGAGTTGGCAGTAGGTGCAGTCCAGGGTGCAGGTCTTGAAGGGGATGATGTCCACGCCCAGAGAAAAGCCCAGGCGCCGCGACGGCACAGGGCCGTAGACATAGCGGCGGCCGCCCATCAGGCCTTGCCCTTGTAGACCTCGATGAACTTCCGGAGGGACCGGTCGTAGGTCTTCTCCACGGCATCGGGGAACAGGCAGGCCGGTAGCTCCCGGAGGCTCCAGTGGTAGGCCAGGCAATCGCAGCAGAGCCCCTTCCGGCCGCAGGGCTCCCAGCTGCAGTTGCACCGGGCCTTGTTTTTAGCGCTTTTGCACTCGCTCATCCGTCGCTCTCTTATAAGGAATATAGCTCTCCTGTTATTATAGGATTTCCCAGCCCATAAAGAAACCGCCGTCGCACGAAAGCCGTGGCCGCCCCTTAACGGGGCCGAAGGATAGCCGGCGCCAGTCCACGATGCGCAAGGGCGATGCTCGGCGGAGGCGCGATACTGGTATCCATTAGGATGGTCGGCCTTGACGCCCCCCGGGCTGTGACGGGGACCATCCAGAGCCCCAGTACTAAAGGGGGGACATGTACCTCCGGTACGTGTCCCCGATCTTCACCCAAGACTCACTTAAGATATTTACCAGAAGTGCTCCTCCGAGTTACTCCGTCGCACTTCTGCCGGTCGCTTCTCAGAATTCGCTCCCCGCCGGCCGGGACTGGTTCCCGGGGGCCGGGGGATGTGGGTGGTCCCCGTCACAGCCAACATGGGTGGCGTCTTGCGTCCGACAAAGTGATATGCAATGAGCTCCAAGGCGGGCCCCTCGGCCCCATTGTTCAGGCCGAGGATTTCGTGTATCATATCCATCTTCAAGAGGTTAGTGAGGAGTCCCATGCCCCGATACACGGACCGGGAGGCCAAAGCCGGCCTCGAGGCGAAACTGCCGCCGCTCGAGACCTTCCCTAACCAGTTCCCGGACTACGAGATCGCCATCGAGTTCCCGGAATTCACCTCGGTCTGCCCCAAGACGGGCTTGCCCGACTTCGGGACGATTTTCCTGCGCTACGTCCCTGCCGGGGAGGTCCTCGAGCTCAAGTCCCTGAAGGAGTATTTCCTGGCCTACCGCAACTTGGGCATTTTCTACGAGAACGTGGTCAACCGCGTCCTCGAGGACATCGTCCGGGCCTGCCGTCCGTCGAGCGCCGTCGTCAGGGGCGAGTTCAACCCGCGCGGCGGACTCCGGTCGGTCGTCGAAGCCCGTTACCCCCGCCCCCGGAAGCGGCGGCGCTGAGGACTTTCCCGCCGTCCCCGCGCCCGAGATCGACCTCCGAGAAAAAACCGGCATGACCCCTTCATCGAACGGTTCGCGGATGGGCCGGACCGACCTGCTGATTATCC
>Ga0105152_10000676_pt1 | contig 10660 bp, 8 predicted proteins | sample LakBais05cmmetaG_FD_81534 | JGI IMG/M metagenome (GOLD analysis project Ga0105152, IMG submission 81534) | Lake sediment microbial communities from Lake Baikal, Russia to study Microbial Dark Matter (Phase II) - Lake Baikal sediment 0-5 cm | ecosystem: Environmental > Aquatic > Freshwater > Lake...
AACCAGTTTGGCGTAATGGTTCTGGCTGGAAAAAATGATCTTCAGGTTCTCCCGGATAAAAGCCTGTTTTTCCAGATGGGAGTACTGCACCAGCCAGTTGCTGACCGCAAAAGCCAGCAGCAGCGGTACGGTGACCCGCAGCCAGAACCGGCGCGGCCCCAGCAGCATTCCGGCATAGATCAGGGCCATGGGGCAGAAGCTGAAGATGGCAAAGGGCGCAAAGAGCGCACACAGGATCAGCGCCAACGCCTGCAGCCCGATGAGCGGCCAGGAACGCCTCCAGGTCTCGGCTTTCAGGAAATGCGCGGCCGCCAGTAACGGGACGAAATGCAGGACGCTGAGCAAAGCCAGCAGGCCCAGATAATTCGGGTTCAAAGTGAAATCGCCAAAGGGGAAATTCACGTTGCGCAAAACACGGTCGGCCGCAAAAAAAACCACCAGGGCCAGACCGTTGAACACGATCAGGGCCACGGTATTGTTTTTTAAGCGGATATGTTTACGGCAAAGCCAAAAGGCCGCCAACAAAAATATGAGCAAAACGAGCAATTGAAAAACAGATCCCACAGCCAGGGGTGAGCGTGGGAAATAGATGTTTTTCAAAGCCAGCCAGGCCATACACCACCAAAGGGCGAACGCCATCCCGGCCAGGGCCAGCAGCCTGACCGCGGCATGGAGGGGCTTGGCCTGCGCAAAGGCCAGGAATGCGGTTAAAAACAGCAAAAAAAACAGTCCGTAAATAAGCGATTTTTTTGTATGGAGCGCTTGCTTGAAAAAAGTTGCCCGCGAAAATACCAGGGTCAGGATGAGTTGGTTTTGGCTGGGCTTGAGCAAGCGGGTGTAGTAAAAACGATCTTGAGCCTGGTCGTAGGAAAAATCGTTGGGGCTGGGCGGCAGAGGGGCATTGGAATATTTCAGGTCAAAAACGGGATAAGAATATTCCTGATTCCCCTGGATCCGGTTGGAGCGCATGTCCATGAAAAAACGCACATAAAACGCCTGGGGGCCCAGGCGGCGTAGGAAATACACGTCCTGGTTTTTTTTGATCAGCCGCCACTCGCCTTGGGACAAGGTGACGGGCTTGAAAAAGTAAACCTCTCCGATATAGTCGGCAATGATGCCGTTCTCTTCAATGATCAGCGCTTCTTTTTTTTGCAGGTCCGCGGCGGTTAGCGTCCCGTCATGGAAAGGGCCGCGCAGCGCCTCCGAGCGCAAGACGCATTTTTTCACTTCGCCCGCCAGAACGGCTTCCATGCGTTCGCAGTTTTTCTCGACCCGGGCCTGAATTTTTGCGGGCGACCAGCTGCCGGGGGTAAAGATCGCGATCCCCAGGATGGCGCCGGCCAGCATTCCGGCCAAGCAGCCGAGGATTATATTTTTAAGCCGCGGAGATAATGAAGTTTCCATTCTTTTTCTTTCGGTTCATGAAAAGAATCAGCGTTCATGAAAAGGATCAGCTTGTAAAAAACCTTGGCTCCGGAAAAGCGTTTTTTCAGGATCAGGTTCAACGATTGCACGGCGATATTTTCTTCGACCTGGATGGAAGACCATTCGATTTTCTCCGCCTCCAGCGTGGCAAAGCGGGCGGCGAATTCCTCGATGAACTGCTCCTTGCTCATGGTGCCTTGAAGGGCGAGCGGCTCCTCCAGGTTGAGGACGATGCGCTGCTGGCAGATCGGAGCCAAGGCAGCGTAGCGGCCGTTCTGGATGGCTTCCTGCAGCGGCTGCATGACCAGGTAATGCTGGGTGATCTGTAGCAACAGCAACAACGCCTTCAGCATTTTCAGTACGTGATCAGGCTGTGGACAGGATATTTCGCGAGTTTGTCCCGTCCGTGCAAAAAGCCAAGCTCGATCAGAAATTCGATGCCGGCCACTTTTCCGCCCAGTTTTTCTGCCAGTTTGGCAGCGGCTAGGGCGGTGCCACCCGTGGCCAGGAGGTCATCTACGATCAGGACCCTGTCCCCGGCCGCGATGCTGTCGTCGTGGATCTCCAAGGCGTTGGTTCCATATTCCAGGGTATATTCCTCGCGGATGGCGCGGTACGGCAGCTTGCCCGGTTTGCGGGCCGGGACGAAGCCGCAGCCCAGCTTGTAAGCCAGGACGCCCCCGAATATGAACCCGCGCGCTTCAATGCCTACTACCTTGTCGATCTTCGTGTCCAGGTATTTCTTCATCATGCGGTTCAAGGCAAGGCGGAAAGCGTCCCCGTTCTGCAGCAGGGTGGTGATATCCTTGAAGACGATCCCCTTCTTGGGAAAATCGGGCACATCGCGGATGATGATTTCAAGATTCATTCGGCCTCCTCAAACGTCAATCATAATACATTCGCGCCATTTTTTAAACAGGGAAAATTTCGGCCCCGCGCCATGCGCTTGACAGAAGGCGCCAGGTCGGTTACATTGGCCCCTAAACGCTTTTCCTCTGGAGGATGTCATGAAACGTTTTCTGTTTGCCGGACTCATTGCGTTGACTGTTGCCGGATCGTGGTTTTACGCAGCACAAAAAAAACCAAACATGAAAGCGGCGCTGGCCGCCATCAACCGGACCGATCTGGACGCTGCCATCCGGACGCTGAGCAGTGACGCCTTTGAAGGCCGCTACCCGGCCTCGCCAGGCGAAACCCGCACCATCGAATTCCTGAGCCAGGAATTCGCGCGCATGGGAGCAACCCCCGGAAACAGCCTCAGTTATTACCAGGACATGCCCATGCTGAAAATCGCCAACGACCAACAGGGAATTTTGACCTTTGCCGGCGGCAAGTCGCCGTTGGCACTTTCTTATGGCAACGATTTCATCGGCTTCACCCCGCAATTCAAAAACCGAATCGCCATTCAAGATTCGGAAACGGTTTTTGTCGGCTTTGGCATCGTGGCCCCCGAATACGGTTGGAACGATTACCGCGGTCTGGATGTCCGCGGCAAAACCGTGATCATACTGGTCAACGATCCAGGTTTTTATGATCCTGACTTGTTCCGCGGCAAAAACATGACCTATTACGGGCGCTGGATTTACAAATTTGCCGAAGCGGGCCGGCAGGGGGCGACGGCGGCGGTTTTGATCCATGAAACCACCCCGGCGTCGTACGGCTGGGAAGTGGTACGCAACAGTTGGGGCAGGCCGATCTTTCGTCTGGATACGGGCGAAGGCAACGCCGGTAAGTGCGAATTGGAAGCCTGGATTTCGCTGGATGCGGCGCAGCGGCTTTGCGCCGCCGCAGGAAGCGATTTGGACCTGCTGAAGAAAGCGGCTTTGGCAAAAGGTTTTTCCCCGCGCGTCCTGCCATTCAAGGCGTCGATTGCGTTTACCAACGTTTTGGAAAAAACCGTTTCTCATAACGTGATTGCCCGCGTCCAGGGAGCGGACCGGGCCGATGAGTGTGTGATTTACACCGCCCATTGGGACCATTTTGGCAAAGACGATAAAATCAGCGGAGACACCATTTACAATGGGGCGCTGGACAACGCCACCGGTACCGCGGCTCTCATCGAATTGGCGGCGGCCTTCGTCCGGCTCGGAATGCCCCCCCGCCGTTCCGTCCTGTTCGTGGCCGTGACCGGTGAAGAGCAGGGGCTGCTGGGCTCGACCTACTACGTGTCCCACCCCGTTGTCCCACTGGCCAAGACCGCGGCGGTGATCAACATGGACGTCTTGAACATTTTCGGGCGCATGAAGGACATACAGATCGTCGGTTACGGCCTTTCGGACCTGGACGAATATGCCCGCGCCGCAGCCGCCCGCCAGGGGCGGTACCTGGTACCCGAAATCCATCCCGAGCGCGGCGGATTTTACCGTTCCGACCATTTTCCCTTTGTTCTGGCCGGCGTTCCAGCATTGAACACCGCTTCGGGTGTTGATCACCGTAAAAGAGGCGAAGCCTGGGGCCGGCAACAAGTCGAAGCTTACGTCCGCAAGAACTACCACCAGCCATCCGATGAATACACTTCCGACTGGGATCTGTCGGGCATGCTGGAAGATATTCGCTTTTTTTTCGACGTCGGCTACCGCCTGAGCATGGAATCTACTTTTCCGCACTTTAAAAAAGATAGTCCCTATCAGGCTGTAAAACGCTAAAAAACGAACACCGCTTTGCTACAGCGGCCAGTCTGCTTTGCTGGCCGTTTCAACCCGCCGTTTGCATGCCGCCGGAGAGGATAAAGTTCCGAACCTGGGCCAAGGCCCGGGCGCGGTGGGAAATGCGGTTCTTTACTTCCAGGCCCAGTTCGGCGAATGTTTTACCAAGCGGCGGATAAAAAAACAGCGGATCATAGCCGAAGCCGCCCTCTCCCCTTTTGGCAAAAAGAATTTCTCCTTCTACCTTTCCGTTGAAAGCCGCGAGGGGGCGGCCGCCGCGCGAAATGCACACTGCTGAGACAAAGCGGGCCCTGCGGTCCGTGACCGTTTTCATTTCATTTAAAAGTTTCACGATACGGGCTTCGTCTCCGGCCCCCACTCCGGCATATCGTGCGGAAAACACGCCGGGGAGCCCTTCCAGGGCGATCACCTCCAACCCCGAATCATCCCCCAGAGTGTCCAGGCCGGTGAGTTGGCTGTAAAAATCGGCTTTCAAGCTGGCATTTTCGGCAAAAGTGGCTCCCGACTCGCTGACTTCGTCAGTTGCGTTCACATCGGCAAGGGAAAGCAAACGGATCTTTAATATGCCGTCCTGGAGGAAATTCTCAATTTCACGTTTTTTGCCCTGGTTGTGCGTGGCCAGCAGCAGAGTGGTCATAGGTTCTCGGAAAGGACTTCCTTCACCCCCTTGAGGAGCATGACCTTTTCGATGAAATCGCGGTTTTTGTTTTCCGAAGTATTGAATATGATCTCAAATTCATAATTGTCGTCCTTGCGATTTAAGCGGGCGCTGGAATAACGGATGTTCAATTCGGTCAGCACGTGGCGGATATCGACCAGCAGGGAGGCTTTTTCCTCGGTGCTGATCAGGTAGACGTAGATCTGCTTCTGCTTTTCCAGGTAAGCCAGCAGGAACTTGAACACGGTCAACACAATGACCACGAAAATCGCGACCAGGAACGCCACCAGGTAAAAACCGCTGCCGACGGCGATGCCGATGGCGGCCACGGTCCAGATGGTGGCTGCCGTGGTCAGTCCGTGCACGGCGAAACGGGCCTGGATGATGGCCCCGGCCCCCAGAAAACCGATGCCGGAAACGATCTGCGCCGTCAAGCGGGCGGGATCGGCGGTCTTGCTCAGGGCGGCGATCTTAAAAGAGAGGATAGTGATCAGGGTGCTGCCGATGGCGATCAGGATGTTTGTACGCAGGCCGGCTTCCTTGTGCGACAGCTCCCTTTCCAGGCCGATGATCCCCCCCAACATGGCTGCCAGCAGGATTTTTAATATGATATCGACTTCCATGGCTTCACCTCAACCAAAATGCGACGATGAAAGCAACCAGTAAAAACAAGGTGTAAAGGGCGAAGTAGGGATTTTTCAGCAGTTTTTCCGGTTCTTCGGCCGCATCGCGGTCCTGGATGGACTTGTAAATGAAAAAGATCAGGTAGAAAACAATGAAAGGCAGGGCGAACAAAAATGTTTTCAAGCTCAGCTGCAGGGAGAAAATGATGAACAGGGCCAGAAAAAGCAGGGCGTTGGCGGTCATGAAGATCACCAACCCGTTGATGCTGTAGCGGCTGAGCGACATGCGGTAGGCTGACGATTCCTCGGCGGTCAGAAATTTTTTTTCAGCCACCCGTTTGCCGACCATCAGGAAATTGCCGAAAGCCCACCACGCCGCCAGCAGGCTCAGCGGCGGGAAACCGGCCGCCAGCACGTACCAGCCGATCAGGAAGCGGATCGGATTGTTTGCCGATTCCAGCGTGGAATCGAGATAAGGGATGTCTTTGAAGCGCAGCGGCGGCACATTGTATAAAATTCCGGCCAGCAGCAGGGCGGACAGCGAGAAAACGAAAGGCAAGCGATATTCGAAATAAGCGATCCCCAGGGCAGCGGCCACCAGCAAAGCCCAACAAGCGAGCAGCACCGGAACGCTGATCTCGTTGCCGACCAGTGGGCGGTGTTTTTTCCCCGGGTGATAGGCGTCAAAGGGCGCGTCGGTGATCTCGTTGATGATGTAATTGGCTGTGGAAACCATCCAGGTCAAAATGAAAGCCAGAATGATCTTCAGCGGCAGGAACGGGGTCAGGGCATTGCGCAGCCAGCAGGGATGGACCAGAAAAACGGCGGCCGATCCGACGACGATGGCCGTGCTGCGCGGCCAGCGGTCCAGCCGCAGCGAAGCTAGATACAGGCTAATTTTCTTTCTTTCTGGCATAGATTTCCCAGGAATCTGACAGTTGCAGCTTCAAGTGTAGCTTTTTCAGCGGCTTTTGTAAAGCCTTTCCTTTCAAGATAGGCAGCAAACGGGTCAACAGGTAGTATGCGGAAAAATTCCAGGCGAACCGTTTACGCAGGACGATCTCAAAACCGTGTTTTTCCAAAAGCCAGCCCAGGGAATGGCTGTTGAAAAAATTGAGGTGGGCGACGCGGTAATGCCACCAGCGGCCGCCCATGATCTTGGCCGCCAGGCTGCCTATATCAGGAGTGACAATGACAAGCATGCCGCCCGGAGCCAGGAAACCGTTCAAAACCGTTAAAAAAGTGCCGGGATCGGTTACATGTTCCAGCACGTCGAGCAAGGTGATAACCCCAAATTTCTCGCTGGCGGTGAATTGCTCCACGGTGCCGCAAAACAGCTTCAAGCCGTAAAGTTTCTCGGCGTCAGCGACCAGAGACGCTGATGGCTCGATGCCTGCCACCCTGTAGCCGGCGTTCCGGGCCAGGTTCAGAAAAATGCCGCTGGCCGCCCCGACATCCAGCAGCAGAGAACCCGGCGGCGCGTACGGGCGCAACCTTCTCAAGATAGTGGAAAAATTCCGCCCGCGCCCCTCATCTTCCTGGCTGTACTCTTCGTCAGCCAGAGCCGCGTAAAATTGCACGATCGCTCCCTGAGCCGGAGCCGGATTGGCGAAGACGAAACCGCAGCTCCGGCAGGAGAAAAAAGTCCAGCGCGAGCCGTAATGGCTGTCGGTGATCTTAAAATCAGCGGCGCTGATCTTTTCCGGCGCCACCGTCCCTTTTATAAAAAACGAAATTTGCGGACTTTGGCAAAGGGGGCAACGGTCGACGGGAGCGAGCTTCATTATTTCTTTTCTTGTCCGACGGGTCCGATATCCAGTTCCGAACTGCGGTCGGATGTGGAAAAGAATTTCCTCAGCCAGAAATCGAGGGCCGATTTTTTGAATTCAACAGCCTTGAGGCCGCGCACGCCGTGGCGTTCGCCCGGATACACCATGAGTTCGGCCGTTTTTCCCATGTCCAATATGCCGTTGAGCAGCTGCAGGGTGTTCTGCAGGTGCACGTTGTCATCCATGCTGCCGTGGGTCAAACGCAAGCCGCCGCGGTAGGTTGCCACGTGGGAGAGCACCGATGCCTGGCGGTAACCTTCAGGGTTTTCCGTCGGCAGATCCATGTATCTTTCCGTGTATACCGAATCGTAAAGCGACCAGTCGCTGACAGCGAAATCGGCAATGCCGCAGGCGAATGAGTCGGGAGCCGCGGCCAGGGCCAGGGCGGCGACATAGCCGCCGTAGCTGCCGCCGGTAATACCGATCAAATTCCCATTCACGAATGGCAGGGTGCGCATATAAGAGACGGCGTCGCAATAATCGGCGATTTCCCATTTGCCCAGGCAGCGGTGCATGGCTTCCATCCCCACCTTGCCGAAATGGCCGGAGCCGCGATGGTCCACTTTCAGGATAATGATCCCCTGCTGGGCCAGGAAATAATCGTCCAGGCGGCGCGGGAAAGCGTCGATGGCCGAGCGGCTGCCCGGGCCGCCGTAAACGGAGAGCACGACCGGATATCGTTTTTCCGCCTTGAAATCGGGGGGCAGGACCCAGACGGCCGGCAATTGCAGACCGTCGCCTGTCGGGATTTTAAAGATCTCCACTTTGCCCAGGGTGATGCGCCGCAGAGCCGGAGTGGCGCTTTCGCCCAAGCAGCGCAGCGCGCGGCCGTCGCGGGCACACAACTGTAGCAGTGGCGGCTGCTGCAAGGACGAAAAACGATCTATAAAATAGGAACCCGCATTGGAAAAGGTCACGCTGTGGGTACCATGCAGACGGGTCAGGCGCTTAAGGGGGGCTCCATTGAAAGGCACCTGGTACAGATCGGTCCGGGTCGAATCTTCCTTGTCAGCGCTGACCAATGCCAGCCCTTTTTTTTCGTCCACGAATTCGATCTGGCTCACCGACCACTTGCCGCTGGTGACTTTCTTTTCCGTCCCGTTCGCCGCCACATGCAGCAGATGGGTCCAGCCGTCCTTGCTGCTGAGCAAAAGGAAGCCGCCGGCGGCCAGCGGGCGAAAATTACCGGCACTCAAAAAGTCGATCCAGGCTTTTTGCTTTTCCTGGTACACCTGGCGCAAGGATCGAGCGGCCAGCGTGTAGGAGTAGACCTTCAGATCATCCTGGCCGCGATTCAGCCATTGCAGAAATATCATCCTGCTGTCCGGACTCCAATCCAGAACGGTCAGGTAATGGTCACCACTGTCGGCGAAACCGATCCAGTCGGTGCTGCGGGCGATGAGGTCGCAGACGCCGATGGTAACGGCCGGATTGGGAAAACCCGGTTTGGGATAACGCTGCATTTCCAAGCGGCCGTAGGGTCCGGCGGCACAAAACAGCGGAAACTGCGGCACCCGGCTCTGGTCAAAGCGCAGGAAAGCGATTTTGCTGCCGTCGGGACTCCAGGTGAAAGCCCGGTAGCGGCTGCCCCGGCCCAGGATCTCTTCATAATAGACCCAGGAAGCGTAGCCGTTGAGGATCTCCTCGCTGCCGTCAAAGGTTAATTGGCTGGGAACGCCTGCCGCTGTGTCGCAGACGAACAGGTTGCCGCCCGCCGTATAGGCCAGGAATCGGCCGTCAGGAGAAAAAGTAGGATTTTTTTCAGCCGCCGCAGTGGATGTGATCCGGCGGATTAATCCCGATTTTTTCCGGAAAATATAAATATCGTCCTCAAGGAGAAAGGCCAGTTGGGAATAATCGGCGGTATGGTCGTCGGATTTTAGAAAGTTCAGGTTCGCCGGCGCCTTCATTTTGAGCGCCTGGGGGTCCAGCAGTACCTGCAGACGGCTGCTGCGGGCGTCGACCGCGAACAATTTCCCGGCACGCGTTTCGACATAATGGGCATCATCAAGCCAGCCGGATATGTCCGGCAAAGGCCGTAACAGCGCTTCTCCTTTGTTGAGATAAACCTGTTCAAAAGACAGTTTTTCCAATTCCCCGGCGTTCAGGCCGAAAACGCAAACCAGCAGAAACAGCAACAATCTCTTCATGGACCCTCCGTAACAAAAATATTCAATTCAAATACTTTAGAAAACAAGCCGGCGCACTGAAAAGCGGTTCATCAGATGACAAAGCCGTCGGGAATTTCCATGTCCTTGGGAATGACGACAATGCCGTCCACGATGTTGTAGCGGTCATGGGCAAAATTCACCAGGCCTTTTTCATTCAGGATACGCACCCCGTCGGCGATGCGGACATTCTTGTCCAGGATCGCGTTGCGGATGACGCAGTTCCGCCCGATCCCGACCTGGCAGCGCCGGCGGCTGGCGTTCTTTGCTTTCTCTTCCAAGCTTTCATAATAATCGGCCCCTATCATGACCACCCGTTCCAGGTAGGAATTGGCGCGGATGATCGAGCGGATGCCGATGACAGTGTTGGCCAATTTGCTGCCCTCGATGATCGAACCTTCGGAGATCAGCGAATAATGGACATCGCAGTGTTCGATCTTACTACCGGGCAAAAAACGCCTGCGGGTGTAGATCGGCGCTTCTTCGTTGTAAAAATCGAAATGAGGGATGGGGTTGGCGAAATCCAGGTTGGCTTCAAAAAAGGCCTTGATGGTCCCGATGTCTTCCCAGTAGTCGGTGAACACATAGGCGAACACCTGGCGGCCAGCGATGGCGTCGGGGATGACCTCGCGGCCGAAGTCCTCCTTGACATTGTGCTCCAGGAGATCGATCAGCACGTCCTTTTTAAAGATGTAAATGCCCATGGAAGCGATATAATTCAGGTTTTTGTCCTCGATGCTCAGATAAGTGCTCGGCGTGAACAGTTCATCAAGCTGAGCATTTTCCTTTGGTTTTTTCACAAATTTAACGATCCGCCGCTGGTCATCGATCTGCAGAATGCCGAATTCCCCGGCCTGCTCGCGCAAAACCGGCTTGACGGCGATGGTGATATCGGCTTTTTTTTCCTTGTGGTGATTCATGAAATCGAGCAGGTTGATGCGGTACAGCTGGTCGCCGGAAAGCACCACCACGTCGCTGACCTTCTGGTTCTTGATGTAATGGAGGTTCTTGCGCACGGCGTCGGCCGTTCCCTGGTACCAGTTCGAATCCTCGATGGTCTGCTGGGCGGCCAGGATCTGCAAAAAGCCTTCCGAAAAACCGTCGAATTTATAGGTCTGCGAGATGTGGCGGTGCAGCGACGCGGTGTTGAACTGCGTCAGGACCATGATCTTCTTGATGTCCCAGTGGAGACAGTTGGAGATGGGAATGTCGATGAGGCGGAACTTGCCGCCGATGGGGACCGCCGGTTTGGCCCGGAACTTGGTCAGGGGATACAACCGGGTTCCCCGCC
>Ga0105152_10000678_pt1 | contig 10640 bp, 12 predicted proteins | sample LakBais05cmmetaG_FD_81534 | JGI IMG/M metagenome (GOLD analysis project Ga0105152, IMG submission 81534) | Lake sediment microbial communities from Lake Baikal, Russia to study Microbial Dark Matter (Phase II) - Lake Baikal sediment 0-5 cm | ecosystem: Environmental > Aquatic > Freshwater >...
ATCATAGGAATAGTGATAATCTTAGCCTCCATCCTGCGGGGTGGCGGCCAAGGCATCATATACCCCGGATAAAAAAAGAGGAGCCTAAAGCCCCTTGTGGTAGAGGATCTTACCGTTTACTATGGTCATATAGACCTTAGCGTCCCGAACATCCTCAGGCTTTATCTTCGTCAAGTCGCGGTCGATGACAGCGACATCAGCTAGCTTTCCGACTTCGATGCTACCCTTTTTGTCTTCATCGAAACTGGCATAAGCGCCGTTTAGTGTATAGCACTTTATCGCCTCGACGAGGTTTATCCTCGCGTCTTTTATCCCATGGTTGAGGGCGCTCCAGATGCCGTAGATGGGGTGGAATGGCATACCATCGCTTCCAAAGGCCACTACGATCCCTTCGTCAAGCAGAATCCGGTAGGGGTTGTTGAGCTTGGTCCTATCGTCACCGAGGCGCTGCTCGTACATGCTGCCCGGCCCCGCCCACTCACCGACGAAGTTTGGCTGCATCGCAGGGATGATACCAAGCTCCTTTATCCTCTCTATCTGGCCGGCGGTGAGGATCTCACAATGCTCGATCCGGTGGCGGTGATTCTTCCGGGGCTTGTCCTTCAAGGCGGCCTGTATGCTGTTGATAACACTCTCGATAGCGTAGTCGCCGATGGCGTGTATGGACACCTGGTTCCCGTGCCTGTGAGCCGCCTTTGCCTTCTCATCCAGAACCTCGGGGGGCATCAATAAGAAGCCCTTACTCTTGGGCTCGTCAGCATAGGGCTCGAAGAGCGCCGCTGTGCGCGCCCCCAAGCTCCCGTCCATCAAGAGTTTGGAGGGGCCGATTTTTATCATGTCGTTGCCGAAACCCGTCCTGATCCCGGCCTCATAACTCGGCTTCTGCACCGTCTCGTCGAGGAAGAGGTATGCACGTATCTTGAGGTGTCCCTTGGCGAGCGCCGTCTGGTAAGCCTCCAATTCATAGGCATTTAAACCGGCGTCGCCGACACTAGTACAGCCGAGGCTGAGGGCGTACTCGCTCGCGATCTTCAAGCCTTCGACCGCCTCGTCCTCGGTAACCGGGGGGATGAAGGATTCGATCAGGTGACGGCAGTCCCTGAGGATGCCGGTAGGCTCCCCGTCGAGGCCCATGTCTACTTGTCCTCCTGCGGGCTGCGGCGTCTTGCCTGTGATGCCCGCGATCTTTAGGGCGACGCTGTTCAGGGTGACCATGTGGCCGCAGATGCGTGTGGTCACGATTGGGTGAGTCTTGCTGACGGCGTCGAGATCCTGTTTGGTCGGGTACCGGTTCTCGGGCCACTTGGACTCATCCCAGCCCTTACCGAGTATCCAGTCACCCTTCTTGGTGGCCTTGGCCTTCTCCTTGAGACGTGCCATGGCGGCCTCTAGGGTGGGGGTGTCGCGGAGCTGGACGTCGCGGAGCATCGATATGCCCATGCCGTAGAAGTGGCAGTGGCTGTCGATGAACCCTGGCACAACAGTCATGCCGGTGACGTCGTAGACCTCGGCCCCCTTCGGGATCTCGATCTTCCCCTTCTTTCCTGCGGCTACTATGTAGTCGCCCTGCATCACAACGATGCTGTCATTGATTGGCGGACGGCCCGTTCCATCGATTAGTGTGCCGCCCGTCAGAACTCTTGGACAAGGTTCCAGGGACAATACTGTCGTTGGACTCCTTGGATTAGGGCGCGAAAGGATGAATATAAATCATTGGGACAGTCCTCCTCAGGCTATCCTTGTGGGAATATGAGGTAAAATTAATTCCTTCAAGACAAGCAGAGACTGCTTTTATGGGTAATTTCACGGTTAACCCCGAACCCGAGGTAGAAAAATGACGCCGATGATGACTCGTCTGCTTAGAATATGACGGGACTCACACTCAGATAACCACTTAGCATCAGATTAAGAGTCTGAATGATGGCGACGATCACGAAGTCACCTGACAAGACGTCTCCCAACCTCAGCAACCGCTCCACATCACCACCTAACAACGTTTCCCTGTGTTGGATCAGTCGAGCCGAGACGAATGCCGCGAGCCCGAATAGCACGACGTAAAAGAAAACGGGTAGGCTGAACATCACGCCGACGAGAAGCATCAGGGGGAGGAGACTGTAGCCCAACGCCACGGTGAGGAGAAGCCCGTTCCTCGGCCCAAACACGACGGGCACGGTCTTGGCTCCACTCATACGATCGGGGAAGTAGTCGGCCAGGTCCTCCCAGAGGCTGTTCACCGCCGTCGTCACCCCTATCACTATGACGAAGATCAGGACACCGGTGTGTGACACACCTGAGAAGGCAGCGACGATCAGGACGGGGACCGCCCCTACTGAAGTTTATGACGGGCTTCCACAGGGTCTGCCTCAACCTGAAGGGCGGGACGGAGTATAATACGCCGAAGAAGATGCCAGCCAAGACCCAGAAGACGACGGCGAGGGAAGCAGTAAATGCGCCCAACACTGAGAGTACACACAGCCCCAGCGCCACGGGCAACCCGAGTCCACCGAGCCTCCTCGTGAACTCCGCCCTAGAAGGGTGAGAAATAATATCGAGTTCTCTATCGTAGACGTTGTTCAGGGCGTCGACGCCGCTCCAACCGAGGAACACGACACCACCGAGGAAAGCCGCCTGCGACAATACGATCGATTTCATGGTGAGGAATGCTGCACCGACTGCTATGGCAAAGACCATAAGCCCCCTCTCCGCCGAGATAAATTCAGCGAATCCTCTCAGACCTCGAAGCATACAACCAGAACCACCATGTGTGTTAAAAACCATTATGGGGAACATGACGAGATGAAGAAAAGGCGAGGAAAAAACGACGGCGGGCCTTCAACACGCACCCATTCGACGTTAATATAAAGGAGGGATTATCCCACGGTTATAATCCCGGTCGTGTACTTCTTTATCATCGCCTCGTTGAGCTCGAATCCTAGCCCCGGCCCCTTCGGGGGAGCGATGTAGCCACCCTCAAGCTTTACAGGCTCCTTGATAACGTCCTCCGGAATCCACTCGGGGTAGCCTGATAGCTCACACTTCTGGGTGATCGCCTTCCCACATCCTGCGATGATGTGTGATGCTGCGCAGAGGCTCACCCCCATTTCGAGGTCGTCGTGCATGAGCGCGGGGATGTTCATGACGCGTGCCATGTCGAGTATCCTCTTTACGTTCGTTATGCCGCCGGCGGGGCGGTAGGTCTTCAGCCCGAGCACGCCGATGGCCCCCATGTCGATGAGGGTCTTTACGTCGGCCATGGAGAAGAGGGACTCATGGGGCATGATCGGGATATCCACGGAGCCCGCGACCTTGGCGAGTGAGGCGAAGTCCCACCAGACTGTCGGCTGCTCCACGAGCTCCACGTTGTACGGTTCCATGTCCCTGATCATCTTGATCGCCTCCGGGGCAGAGTAGCCCTGGTTGCAGTCGACGCGGAGAACCACGTCCTCGCCGATGGCCTGCCTCATCGCCTCGACGCAGGATACGTCCCTCTTAGGCCCGATCTTGAGGCGAATGCCCGTGTATCCCTCCTTCACGAGTCGTTTTCCCTCGGCTGCCACCTTCGCGGGTGTATCGATCCCTATGAGGGCGACGTTAGGTATCTTGCCGGGGTTTGAGCCGCCTCCGAGGAGCTTGTAGACGGGGGCGTTGAGGCTCCGCCCCATGATGTCCCAGAGTGCCATGTCTATCGCGGCCTTCGCCATCGGGTACGTCGGCGCCCAGTAGTCCATCTTCTCCCAGATCCCCTCCAAGTCGAATGGATCAAGACCCAACACGTTTGGGACTATCCATCGCCTCAGCATCTCGGCCACGACGCCCTGATTCTCGGGGGAGAGCGGGGGAAGCGGCGGGCACTCGCCGACGCCGATCACACCCTCGTCCGTGTGGACGCGGGTCAGGATAAACTCAAAGGGCATCCCCTCACCTAGCTTCCCATAGCGGGAGAGGGCTAACACCTTCTTCTTCGGCAGGTTAACCGGAATGATCTCAACCTTCGTTATCTTCAAGCCAGAAACACCGACCAGACTAGAGTCGGTCCTCCACATTGATGAGGTTTACCCACTAGCCGAGGGAGAGGAAGTTCTCCACAAGCATCTCAGCGAGGCGCCTCATATCAGTCTCCCTGACCCTGCACTCCTCAATGACCTGCGTCTTCGTCTTGCCGATGGATTCAAGCTCCGCGGGGTAGGCGGATGCCCACCGGTCTGCTTCGCGGTGGTCGATCTCTAGGTGGAAGATGACCCCCCTCACATTCTTCCAGCCGTATGCCTGGATGGGGCACGGGTCGCCGCGCGCCAGAAGCCTGCCCCCAGATGGGACCTTGAACATGTCGCTGTGCCAGTGGAATACCGGCACCGCCCTAGGGAAGCCATGGAAGAGCGGGTCGGTAGACCCCGCCTCGGTCAAGGTGACCGTGTAGCCGCCAACCTCTTTGCTTGGGCTCCTCACGACCCCGGCGCCGAGAAGTCGTGCGAGTATCTGTCCGCCGCAGCAAACGCCTAGCACCGGTTTCCCGCTCCCGACGACTCTGGATAGGTACTCCCACTCCCTGACGAGGAAGGGGTGTTTCTGGACATCGTTGGCGGAGATTGGTGTGGGGCCCACGATAAACGCGGAGTATCCCTCGGTTCCGGGGAATGATTCCCCAGCCTTCATCGAGTAGGCGTGGATAACGTCAACAACCACCCGTTCCCTGAGGAACTCCTCATAGAGCCCAAGTTTCTCCGTGGCGTCGTTCTGTATGATCAGGACTCTGCCCGAGGCCATAGTGGGTGATCACCTCCATCATTTAAAACGGGTTCGAGGGGGGAAGGCAACCAATATTTGGAGGATGCACAGGATTATCTGACATGGACGCGATGCCCGTCCCCAGACCCGCTTGGGCGGAGGTCGACCTCGACGCCCTCGCGCACAACATACGCGAGGTTAGACGCCTCACAGACAAAGACGCAATGATACTAGCGGCGGTGAAGGCAGACGCCTATGGCCATGGCGCGGTAACAGCCTCCAAGACCTTCCTCGATAACGGCGCAGACAGGCTCGGCGTCGCCACGCTCACCGAGGCTGTGGAGCTACGGAGCGCCGGCATAGATGCGCCGATACTCAACCTCGGTTACACACCGGAGGAAAACTACGATACACTCGTCAGGAACAGAGTCGCGGTGACGGTCTATACCCTCCACCAAGCAGAGGCGTTGGACGAGACCGCGGCCAGACTCGGCGCCAAGGCTGTTGCCCACGTCAAGGTCGACACGGGGATGGGGCGCCTCGGGTTCCAGCCCAACGACGCCACCATAAGGGCCATCGCCGAGATCGACTCCCTCCCAAACGTCGAACTGGAGGGCATTTACACCCACTTCGCCGTCTCCGACGCCGCTGACAAGACCTACACCCGTCGCCAGTTTGAGCTCTTCACATGGGTACTCACGGAACTTAGGAAGAGGGGGGTGGAGCCCCAGATCAGGCACGTCTCGAACAGCGCCGCCATCATCGACCTCCCCGAGTATGCCCTCGACCTGGTCCGCCCGGGCATCATGCTCTACGGCTACGAGCCGAGCCCTGATGTGAAATTGGATAGGGTCAGTCTTATGCCCGCGATGACCCTGAAGGCGCGCTTATCCAACGTCAAGGCGGTCCCTGAGGGCGCTGGCATAAGCTATGGACTCACCTACACGACAAAGCGCCCCAGCATCATAGGGACTCTACCCCTCGGTTACGCCGACGGCTACAGGAGAGCCCTGTCCAACAGGGGCTGGGTCGACTTCCACGGGGATCGGGTTCCCATTGTGGGCCGCGTCTGCATGGATCAGTGCATGATCGATCTCACCGACGTTGGGGCTGCGGAGATTGGGGACGATGTCACCCTCTTCGGGGGCGGTTGCGCCCCGAGAGTCGAGGATGTAGCGAAGATTCTGGACACGATCCCCCATGAAGTGACCTGTGTGGTGGCCAGACGCGTCCCCAGGGTCTACATTAAGGGCGGAAAAGTAGTCGGGGTACGCGATTACTTACGGGGTTAACCACCGACACCCATCGTGAAGCTGAAGATAAGCACAAGCAACACGACTGAGGTCAGAACCGCGTAGAGGTAGTCCCTATGAACCGCGAAGAAGACGGTGGAGTATACAATTCGCATTATTGGCGTTGATAGGAGAATCATGAAGCCGAGGAATAGTATGTGACTCGGCGCGAGGAATGGGTCGCCGAAGATTATCCACTCTATGCTAAGGATACCGGTCGGGTATGATACATCGCCTGTTATCTGGTTCAGGGCGAGACCAAGAACCATCAGAGCCGCACTCGCCACGACTCCGACCCGGAGGATGAGGCTCAGGCGCGACTCCATTCTGCGCTCTACCATATCCCCGCCCCCGTGAGTATCATCTTCACCCCAATAAAGGCCAGAACGACGATGAAGAGTAGCTTGATCGTCGATCCCTTCAACCGGTTCGTCATTCTAGCAGCTACCGACGCCCCGATGAGGGTGCCAAAGATGACCGGCCCGGTTATGAATGCGTCGCAGTGCCCGTACCTGATGTAGACCATGGCGCTCGCCGCAGCGGTAACCCCCACCATGAAGTTACTCGTCGCCACGGCCGCCTTCATGGGGACGCCGCCAAAGATGTTCATGGCGGGCACCTTGATAGCGCCGCCCCCGATGCCGAGAAGCCCGGAGGTTATGCCCGCGACGTAGCTGACACCTAGAATCAAGGGAGACCTATCGACGCCGTATGAGACATCCTCTCCGGTGGCCTTGTCATGGTACCCACCACCGAGTCTAAGTTTCTCGGCGACGTCATCGTTTCTCTTCGGAGTCCAGACTGAACCGGACCTCCTCAGCTGGAGGAGCATGGTGGCGCTTGAGTAGATTAAACTGGCCCCAAAGATCGCTTGTAGTAGATTTTCGCCGGATGCGAAGGCTAGAAACGCTCCGGTCACCGCCCCAAGGGTCGTCGCGAGTTCGAGGAACATCCCGAGCCTGATGTTTGTGAGTTCCTCATCGACATAGCTGGCAGCCGCGGCGCTGCTCGTCGCTATCACGGCGAGTATGCTCGCCCCTGCGGCGAGATGCATTGGCACGCCCAGAATGTAGATGAGCAGGGGGACGAGGAAGACGCCTCCCCCGAGGCCGAGCAGCGCCCCAGCGGCACCAGAGAAGAGGGAGATCAGGAAGGAGAATAGGATGTACTCGGGCGTCAACCCGGGTGCCCCTAGCGTCGCTTATCCCTACGGCTCTCTTCGACGAAGAGTTCGGCCCCCACGAAGCCGGCGGGGTCACTGTGGGGCTTCACCGCGATGTATGGTGCCTCGACTGGGCCGAAGAAGTCGAAGACAACGCCCACACGCTTCCGCTTGGAGTCATAGACAAAGTCGCCGATACTCGCCTCCTCACGGGCCCGCACTATCAACTGGCCTGTGCTCTTGGAGACGTGCATGACTGAGCCTATGCTGTGTGGTTTGCTGTGTTCTTCTTTGTACGGCACGCGTTAAGCGGTGTTTGGGAGACTTATAATCGTTGGGTGGCTCAGCCGCCTCGCGGGAGCTTGCTGGCGATAAGCTTTATGACCTCGGCTTTTGGCTCCTTCGCCTCGACGAGGATGTACCCGGTCTTGATCCACGGGTACCGTGGGTGAGCGACGGAGGGCTGGAGTTCCGCCTTGAGCCCGGCGGAGACGGCGGCCTTCACTATATCCTCGGTCTTGGGCGCCCTGATCGCCATTGATTTTGGGACGCGGCGCCCCCCACCCCATGTAAGGGCCAAGTCGAAGTAGATGGGCCAGAGAACAATCATGCCTTTGGATCTCAATTGGAGCACCCTATAGCCCCCTTGAAGGGGCGTGGGTGAAAAAGGTTTACTCCTTGTGGATGACGGCGCTGAGGGCGCCGGTCTGACCCGGGCGCGAAATGACCCTCGCGAGACCCTTCTCAGTCCTCACGATGGTGCCCTTCGTTATCACGCCGCGGCGGTTGTAGTCCGCGTTGGCGGGGTTGCTGACGACATCGAGTATCTCGAGCTTCTCCGTCTTCCCGGTCTCGGGGTTGGAGACGTTGACGACATTGGTGCGGACGATCTTTACCTTCTCGATGCCTGCGCGGCCGCTGACAATCTTGATTTTCTGCTCGCCCTCGATCGTCTCGACGGGGTGCCTACCGACTTCGAAGATGCGGTGGGCCCTGTAGGGTTTCTTCTTTCCACCCGTGGCCTTACGCTTTGTGAGTGTATCGTTCCAGACCATAACCTGCTCCTCCTTGTAGAGCACGAGTTGCTATAGCCGTAGAAGAGGGCGGGGTATAAAAAAGGTGTGGTTTTCTGGGGACCCTGAGCCTCGGGGTTGCCTCATTTTTGGATAGGTATATCTCTCAACGCGTGACAATAGGCTGGGAACGGGTTTGGCAGGAGACGAGTACGTAAAACTCAGCCACGGGGCGGGAGGCACCGCCATGGACGCCCTCATCAGGGAGCTCTTCCTCAAGGGATTCACGAGGAGACAGACCCTCGACGGCGTCGGCCTCGACGCACTGGATGATGGCGCATCAATCAGGGTAGGAAACAGTGAAGTCGTGCTCACCATGGACGGCCACACCGTCGACCCCATCTTCTTCCCCGGTGGAGACCTCGGAAAACTCGCTGTATGCGGAGCGGTCAACGACACCGCCGTGATGGGCGCCGAGCCCGTCGCCATACTCGACTCAATCATCGTCGAGGAGGGTTATCCGATCGCGGACCTCAAACGGCTCGTCGCCTCCATGAACGCTGCCGCCGAGGAGGCGGGTGTCGCAATAATCAGCGGCGACTTCAAGGTCATGCCCGCAGGCTCCCTAGACAGCGCTGTCATATCCACAGCAGGCATCGGCATCCTCAGGGGACCCAGGGTGCTCGACAGCCTAGCCAAGCCTGGCGACAAGGTAATCGTCACGGGAACGGTCGGAGACCACGGTACCGCCCTGATGAGCGTCCGCAAGGGTCTCAGCTTCAAGACCGAGCTGGTATCAGACGTAGCCCCAATCGTCGAGACTATCAGGGCCGCCCTAGACATTGGCGGGGTCCACGCCATGAAGGACGTCACACGCGGTGGTCTCACAGCGGCCCTAAACGAGTTCGCAGAGAAGTCAAAAGTCAGCATCTGGCTCGAAGACGACAGGGTCCCGGTCAAGAAGGCCGTGAGAGCGGCATCCGATATGCTCGGACTCGACCCCTACGAGGTCACATGCGAGGGTAAAGCCGTGATCTGCGTCGCCCTCGACAAGGCGGACGCCGTCTTGGAGGCCATAAAAGCGACTAAGTACGGGGGGGAAGCCGCGATGATCGGTGAGGTAAAAGCGGATCGCCCCGGCATGGTGCTCATGAAGACCCTCGTAGGCGGCACGAGGATGCTGAGAAAACCCATCGGGGAACCGATCCCCAGAGTCTGCTAACCCCGCGCCATGAGCTCGGGGTGCAGGTTACTGAATAACTCAATTATCTGGAGACGACTCTTCCCAGGGTCTTGGCTAAACCCGAAGTAGTCGGCGAAGAAGTGAGTCGTCTTGATCACGACCCCCCTCTCGGTCCGCTCCCTGCTTATTAGGGCCATGCTTTCGAGGATCCGAAGCTGTGTGTAGACGTGGACGCCGCGGTAGTCGAGGACCTGAGCCTGTTCTACGGGCTGGTTGTAGGCGATGTAGCCAAGCGTCTTTAGGGGACCGATAGTGAGGAGGGGCTTGTTTGTGAACTGCCTGACCATCTCCCCATAGGGGGACCTGAGCTGCATGGCGACCCTCTTCCCGGATAGACGCCTTACCTCGAGGGCGCAACCACGCGCATCCAGCTTCGCAATCAAGGCGTCGACGAACTTGTCAACGACGGACTCGGACCTCGTGCCGATGGCCTGCATAAGCTCCTCGACGTTGAGGGGGCGACCCGCGGAGTACAGCGCCGCCTCCAACCCGGTCAGCTTGTTCAGCTTCCTCTCCTCTAAGGTCATCACAGGTTCTTCACCCTCACCTTGATCGTGACATCGATCTCGTCCTCATCCTGATCCAGGTCGATCTCCATCTTCTGGGCGAGGAAGAGGAGCATCATGAACATCCTGACGGCGTCGAGCCAGCCCAGACCCGCTATCATCTTGCTCAGCTTGAGCTCGGCACCGGTCTCAGTCGTCGCCTTCATCTTTTCGAGAAGCTCGTCACTTCTCGCCTCGACCTCCAAGAGGTACTGCTCGAAGTCGAGGAAGTTGGGGATGGGGATGGGGAGAGTCGGGAGCCTCGGCACCTCGCCGCGACTGCGCTCCTCTTGCAAGGCGCGATCGAGGGCGTTTATCAGATCCTGCACGGAGGTGGTGGTGAACTCGAACCTGAAGGGAAGCGGCACGGGGGGCGGGAGGTAGACGTCGCCACGCTCCTCGGGCGGTGCGGGTGGCTCCTCCATGGCGAGGAGAAGCTCCGCCTTCTTGAGGTAGATGTAGACGGAGCTGTTCACCGCCGTGCCCGCGAGCCTGTAGTCGATCCCGACGCGCTCCATCTCCTCCAAAAGGCTGGTAAGGAGTTGTACGAGGTTTATGTCCCAAGGGCTCACCTTCTCCAACTTGTTCTCCCTGAAGAGGATGTCCCAAGGCTGGCGGAGGTAGTAAGGCTTCTCCTTTCTCTCGGTCAAGGCACCATTC
>Ga0105152_10000679_pt1 | contig 10639 bp, 9 predicted proteins | sample LakBais05cmmetaG_FD_81534 | JGI IMG/M metagenome (GOLD analysis project Ga0105152, IMG submission 81534) | Lake sediment microbial communities from Lake Baikal, Russia to study Microbial Dark Matter (Phase II) - Lake Baikal sediment 0-5 cm | ecosystem: Environmental > Aquatic > Freshwater > Lake...
GACCGGATGCTCATGTTGCGCTTCATCCTTCCCCGGCTTTTGCCGGGGCAGGCTCATTGCGGCTTGCGTAAAAGTATGCCTCACTTGCCTGCGGAGCTTTTTACGCAGCCGTTGTTCTCGGTCAGTCTGAATACCGCCATCATGTCCTCATGCAATACGCCGTTCGACGCGAGGACATGTGGCGCTTGCAGCTCAAAGGGCGCCCCGAAAAGATCCGTCACCAGGCCCCCGGCCTCCCGGACCAGAAGACACCCGGCAGCGGTATCCCAGGGACTCAATTTCAATTCCCAGAAACCGTCGAAGCGGCCGGCGGCGACATAGGCCAGATCCAGCGCGGCGGAGCCAGCGCGGCGGATGGCCCGGGCTTTGCGGGCCATTTCCACGAAATAATTGATATTGTTGTCTTTACTCTCGCGGATGTCATAGGGAAAGCCCGTCGCCAGCAGGCCGTGAGAGAGGATCGCAGTCGCGGAGACGGCGAGTCTCCGTCCGTTCAGACAGGCGCCTCTCCCTTTTTCGGCGGCAAACATCTCATCGAGCATGGGGTTGAAGACGGCGCCCAGACAGACTTCACCCTCATTTTCCAGGGCAATGGAAACGCAGAAGACAGGGTAGCCGTGGGCATAATTCGTCGTTCCGTCCAGGGGATCGATGATCCAGCGATAGGAAGAACCATTAAGGGTTGCGGCAGATTCTTCCGACAGGATGTCATGCCCGGGATACTGCCGGCGGATGGCCGACAGGATCAGCGCCTCGGACATCCGGTCGGCTTCGGTCACGATATCGATTTCACCTTTGAAATCAATAGTATGACAATCGTTAAGCTTGCTCTTCAGCAGCAGCCCTGCCTCTCTGGCGATGGCCGTTGCAAACGACAGGTATTCGTTCATGAGGTTTCACTTCCCGGCAATGAGATGCGGCCCTGTCTATCACGCCTGTACTGAAAAAAACAATCTTAAAGTAGTCGTTATTTTTGATTGATTGCCTTGCCAAATAATGTTAAAGACTACGGCAAGTTCAAAGGGATGGGGTTAAATGACAGAGCTTAAAATCAGCCCAACACCGGAAGACAAAAAAGACAACGCCCCCATTGTATATCCTGATCTGAAGGCGCTCAGAGAAGCAAAGGGGCTTACGCTGCGCGATATTTTCGAACGCACCCGCATCAGTGTCGTCAACCTGGAAGCGATTGAAAAGGGGCAGTTTCACCTGTTGCCCGCGCCTGTCTATGCGCGACCCTTCATCAGGAGCTATGCCTTGATCATTGGCGCGGAAAGTGAAATGTTCCTCGCCGCCTATGAAAAATACCTTCAGTCCCTGAAGGCCCCCCCGGAGCAGGAAAAGGAAATCGGAAGCGCCTGGCAAAAAACCGGAAGATATGGCAAATGGGTCGTCTGGCTTCTGTCCGCTGCGATCGCGGTGATTGCCATTGTCATATTCCTGTCACGTGTCAACCCGCCGGGACCGGAGATTGGCACAGGTCAGTCTGCTCTACCCGTCCAGCAGGCGCCTGATGCGAAACCGGCGGAAACAAGTCCTCCGATTGCCCCATCGCAACCGCCTCCTGGGGCGTCGCCCAGCCAGGAAAAAACGGCTCAGACAGATAATATTCAGACAGTTGCGCAATCCCGGGAAACATTACAGGCGAGAGCTCCGGTTACCCCGGCGGACAATATTCCGGTAAAAAGCGTTCAGCGGGAAATACCGAAGCAGGCGACAGAAAAAAATTATCACCTTTTTATTGAAGCCCGCGAAACGGTGTGGTTAAGGATCCGGGAAGACCGCAATCAATCGGAGCAGATGATCCTGAAAGCAGGCGAAACACTTGAGCGTTTTGCCGCAGAGTCTTTCACAATCGACATCGGCAATGCGGGGGGAATCGATATTATGTTCCAGGGCAAACCCGCTGGAAACCTCGGAAAACGCGGGCAGGTCGTACACTTACGTTTCCCCTGAAGGCTGACGCAGGAATTGTTTGACAAGGATGGTTTATTGTTTTAACGTAATAACCCTGAGTTTTTAAAGGGCCACGGAAGGGGTTGAATCGATATGTTTGGAATCGGCATGCCTGAGTTGATCATTATCCTCGTGATTATCCTGATCATCTTTGGTGCGGGCAAACTCCCGGAAATCGGCGGCGCCATCGGCAAGGGCATCAAGAATTTTAAAAAGGCGAGCAAAGAACCGGATGAGATCGACGTGACACCAGAGAACAAAAAAATCGACCCCAAATAAGCCCTGCGCTTAAAAAGGCACGTCCTCATCGGGACTGGCATCCGCCGGAAAGACTTCTTCCGCGGGTGCGTCCGATCCTTTGCTCTGTCCCTTGGAGTCCAGCATCCGCATATCCGAGGCGACAATTTCCGTCGTGTAACGCTTGGCGCCCTCCTTGTCTTCCCAGGACCTGGTCTGGATGCGGCCTTCCACGAAGATCATTTTCCCCTTGGCCAGATAATTGCCGCAGATCTCCGCGAGCTTGCCGAACGTGACAATGCGGTGCCACTCCGTTTTCTGGACCTTCTGGCCGCTTTTATCCTTCCATTGTTCATCGGTTGCCAGATTGAAACTGGTGACCATCAATCCATCCGGCGTATAACGAACCTCCGGATCTTTGCCGAGCCTGCCGATCAATATCGCCTTGTTGACCATTATTCCCCCCTGTTGCGAATGGACATTGATGCGGGAGCATACACAAATCAGCGATGAATGACAATATAATTTTATGAAAAATCAGCCGGCCACGTATTATAAAGATCGAGGCTGAATGACCATCGGTCGACAGATGTTCAAAGCGCAGGTTCTTATTCCCGCTTGACTAATAGAGAAAAAAAATATAGTTAAATCGATCTTTTTATTCAATAGGCAGGCATGAGCACATGGAAGAAAGTGAACTACTGAAAAAACGAAAGGAAAAGATCGAAGCCCTCAGGGCGGAGGGTATCGATCTTTATCCGAACGATGTAAAGATCAAAAATACCACGGAAGAAATCCTGTCGCGCTTTTCTCAAATGGATCGTGACGCGTTGACGAACGTGGAGGAACGGTTCGGCCTCGCGGGGCGCATCATGGCCATCCGGAATTTCGGCAAGGCCGCTTTCATCAGTCTTCAGGACCGGAAGGGCCGCCTGCAGGGCTATATTCACAGGCAGATCGTGGGCGAGGCGGCTTACGAGCTCTTTAAAAAATTGGATGTGGGCGATATCGTCGCAATCGAGGGCAGGGTTTTCCGCACGAAGACCGATGAACTGACCATCGAGACCGACCAGCTGCGCCTGCTGTCGAAGGCCATCCACCCGCTGCCGGAAAAATGGCACGGTCTGACGGACATTGAAACCCGCTATCGCCAGCGCCACCTGGATCTGATCGTCAATCCGCGCGTCAAGGACGTTTTCCAGAAGCGGAGCCGGATCATCCAGTTGATCCGCCGTTTCATGGAAGAACGGGATTTTCTGGAAGTGGAAACGCCCATGATGCAGCCCCGCGCGGGCGGCGCCGTGGCCCGGCCTTTCAAAACGCATCACAACGCCCTGGGAATGGACCTGTTCCTCAGGATCGCTCCGGAACTGTATCTGAAACGGCTCGTCACCGGGGGCATGGAGCGGGTTTTCGAAATCAACCGGAGCTTCCGCAATGAAGGCATCTCGTCCTTTCACAATCCCGAATTCACGATGATGGAATTCTATCAGGCCTATGCGACCTACGAGGACCTCATGACCATGACCGAGGACCTGTTCGTCTTCGTGGCGCAGAACCTGCTCGGTCAGATGACTTTTACCTATCAGGATCGGCAGATCGATCTGACACCGCCCTGGCGGCGCGTCACGGTCAAGGACGCCATCATTCAAACCTGCCGCATCGATCCGGATGTGCTCAACGACGCAGACAGGGCCATCGCCTATGCCCGCTCCCTGGGGCTTGACGTCGATGACCGGGCGCCTCTGGGCAATGTGATCATGGCCATCTTCGAGGAGGCGGCCGAGGCCCATCTGGTCCAGCCGACCTTCGTCACCCATTACCCGGTCGAAGTTTCCCCGCTATCCCGCAGGAACGTCGCCGACCCGGGGCTGACGGACCGCTTTGAACTTTACATCTGCGGAAAGGAAATCGCCAACGCCTTCTCTGAGCTGAACGATCCCGTGGATCAGCGGGACCGATTCCTGATGCAGCTCAGACAGAGAGAGGCCGGGAATGACCAGGCCCATGAAATGGACGAAGACTACATCATGGCGCTCGAGTATGCCATGCCGCCCACGGCGGGCGAGGGCATCGGGATCGACCGGCTCGTCATGCTCTTGACGGACAGCGCTTCCATCCGTGATGTCATTCTTTTCCCCCACATGCGCATCAAGGACGAAGGCGGCCTCTGATGTCCTATGAATTTTTTGTCAGCCTGAGGTATCTTCGGGCGAAGCGGAAGCAGGTCTTTGTTTCCGTCATCACCTTCATCTCCGTCGCCGGCATCTTTCTCGGCGTAGCCGCGCTCATTATCGTCCTTGCCGTCATGAACGGTTTTGAGACGGATCTGCGCAATAAAATCCTCGGGATCAATTCCCACATCGTGCTCATGGAGTACAACGGGCCCATGAAGAAATATCCCCCTATTATCAAGGACATTGAAACCGTACCCGGGGTCGTAGCCGCCACGCCTTTCATCTACAGCCAGGCCATGGTGAAAAGCGGGAACAACGCCAGCGGAATCGTGTTGCGGGGCCTTCAGGTGGAAAGCGCCTTCCAGGTGATCACACTCGGAAAGATGAAGGAGGGAAAGATGGATTTCCTCCAGGCCGACAGGCGCCCGGCTGACCGCATCGATCCAGACCTGGTCCATCTTCCCGGCATCATTGTCGGAAAGGAGCTGGCCAAGAATCTCGGCCTCTTCCTGTATCAGCCGATCAGCGTCGTTTCCCCCACAGGCATGGTCACGCCCATGGGCATGGTCCCGCGCATGAAACGGTTCCTGGTCGTCGGGATTTTCGATTCGGGTTTTTATGAGTATGATTCCACGCTGGCCTTTTTGTCGCTCAAAGACTGCCAGGAATTCCTGAACATGGGAGATTTCGTCACCGGCGTGGAAATCCGGGTCAATGACATTTACAAGGCGGATGCGATCGCCAAAGCCATCGAACGAAGGCTGGGATTCCCCTACTGGGCCAGGCACTGGATGGAAATGAACAAAAACCTGTTTGCCGCCCTGCGGCTGGAAAAACGCGTGATGTTTATCATCCTGAGCCTGATCGTGCTCGTGGCCGCCTTCAATATCATCACAACGCTGATCATGGTGGTCATGGAAAAAAACAAGGATATCGCCATTCTCAAGAGCATGGGGGCGACGTCCGGAAGCATCATGAAGATATTCATCCTGCAGGGGGTGATCATCGGCGCCATCGGGACGCTGCTGGGGGCGGCCGGGGGCATCACGATCGCCCTGAATCTGTCGAAAATCTCAATCTTTGTCGAAAATCTGCTGGGCGTTAAAATCCTGCCCGGAGATGTTTATTACCTGAGCGAGCTCCCCTCCCGGGTCAACTACGGCGATGTTTCCATCATCATCGTGGGGTCGCTTGTGCTCTGTTTTTTATCGACAATTTATCCCTCATGGCGGGCGTCGAAACTGGACCCGGCGGAAGCCTTGCGATATGAATAGGAAAATAGAAACTTTTTACATGACAGGGTTATCGTGATCAGAATCAGCAATCTCGACAAAACTTTTATCAAAGACGGCACACGGATCGACGTCCTGAAGGATTTGAACCTGCACATCGGCAAAGGGGATTCCCTGGCCATCGTCGGCGTATCGGGTTCCGGGAAAAGCACACTGATCCATATCCTGGGAACGCTCGATCGCCCGACGTCCGGCGAGATTCTGTTTGAGGGTCGGAACGTCTTTCTCTGGCCGGAAGCGGAACTGGCCGTTTTCAGGAATGAAAAAATCGGTTTCGTCTTTCAGTTCAATAACCTGCTGCCGGAGTTCAGCAGCCTGGAAAATGTCATGATGCCGGCTTTGATTCACGGCATGAGCAAAAAAGAAGCCGGACAACGGGCAGAACTTCTCTTGAAAGATATGGGCCTTCATGATAGGACGACCCACAAACCCGGTGAGCTTTCGGGCGGAGAGCAACAGCGGGTCGCCGTCGCCCGGGCGCTCATCATGGAGCCGGAGTTGCTGCTGGCCGATGAACCGACCGGAAACCTCGATACGGAAACAGGGGCAAGGATTGGCGATCTGCTGGTCAATCTGAATAAAACAAAGGGGATCACGCTGGTTGTCGTCACCCATAACGCCATGCTTGCGAAACAGATGTTCCGAAGCATCGGACTCCAGGACGGAAAGATCGTTAGTGAATAAAAAGAAGCCTTTCATCCTACTTACCCTGTTGGCAATCGCTCTTTTCGCCGCCGCTGAGTCGATGGCGGACGAAATCGTGAGAATTGCCGTCTTTCCTTTTGAAGTTCACAGCCGTACGAATGCCGCTGGTCTTCAGGAAGCCATCGATAAAGGACTGCCTCTTGAGCTGTTGAAGTCAAAGTTCATCCGGATCATCGACAGAGACGCGATGGTCGACGCCATCCGGGGAAGGCGTGTGGATGAAACGACGGCCCTGTCCGTCGGGAAAGCTCTGGGGGCCGACCTGGCCATTACGGGAAGTCTCTCTGAATTCGGAGAGTTGATCAGCATAGACGCCAGGATCATCGACATCAGGCAGGGCAAGACCATTCCAGGCATTTTTGCCCAGGGCAGCGGGGCGAAAAGCATGCCGTCCGTTCTGACGCAACTGAAAAAGGATATTCTGATGCGGGCCTTTGTCGACCAGAGGATTGCCGGCATTAAATTCAAGGGAAATATCAAGATCGAGGCGGCTGCCATCCATCAGGCCTTGAAAAGCTCAACGGGGGGTCTCTATTCCGAGGCGGATGTAGCCGCCGATGTCCGGGCCATTTACAAGATGGGACATTTCCAGGATATCACGGCGGATGTGGCCGATACGCCTGAAGGAAAAATAATCACCTACACGGTTCAGGAAAGGGCGATCATTTCCGACATCATCGTCAGGGGCAACAAGAAGATCGGCAAGGGGGACGTTGAAGGGGTGTTGACGCTCAAAACCCGCCAGATTGTGAATCCGGAAAAAGTCAAATCAGATGTGGAGAGAATCAGGGGCCTTTATCACAGCAAGGGGTATTACAACGCGGAAATCACCGACCGGATTGAAAAAGAGGGCGACAAGGACGTTCGGGTCGTCTTTGATATCGTGGAAGGCGACAAGCTCTATGTCAGGAAAATAAGTTTCGAAGGGAACCGCGCCTTCCGTGAAAAAGAGCTCAAGAATATCATGAAAACATCGGAAAAGAATCTGCTTTATTTCTTTACCGATTCCGGCGTGCTCAAGGAGGATGAACTCAAACAGGACATCGGCAAGCTCAATGCCTTTTACCTCAATAACGGCTTCATCAATGCCCAGGTTGGAGAAGCGGAGGTGACCCATGATCAGAAGGGAATCTCTGTGAAGATCAGGGTTACGGAAGGCAAGCAGTTCAGGGTCGGAAAGATCGATATCTCCGGCGATCCATTGAAAATTCCCAAAGACAAGCTGCTGAAAAATTTAAATATTGTCAAGAAAGATTATTTTGACCGGGAAGCGGTCATGAAGGACATTGAATACCTGACCCAGGCCTGCAACGACGAGGGATACGCCTACGCGGAATTGACCCCGCTGACACGGGCTCGGGATGAAGATCAGACGGTTGACATCACGTATCAGGTTTCAAAGGGCAATGAGGTCTATTTCAACCGGATATCCATTACCGGCAATACCAAGACCCGGGATAAAGTTATCAGAAGACAGCTTGCCATTTCGGAAGGAGACCTTTACAGCAGCAGTCATTTGAAGAAAAGTTATCAGGAGCTGAACCGGCTGCGCTACTTCGAAGAAGTCGATTTTCAAACGGAAAAAGGGACAAAGGAAAACCTTACCGATGTCAGTATCCGTGTCAAGGAAAAACCGACCGGCCTTTTCAGCGTCGGCGCCGGCTACAGTGCATCAGACGCGGCGATGATCAATGCCCAGATTACCCAGCAGAACCTGTTCGGACGGGGACAGACCCTGAGCCTGAAGGCCAATTTCAGTGGAAGATCGACGCAATATGAGATTTCCTTTACGGAACCCTGGCTCTTCGATATTCCGCTATGGAGCAAATTTGACCTCTGGAATTACAGCCGTCTATACGATACCTACAACTTGTCCAGTGTTGGTGGAGGGGCCACTGTGGGTTATCCGATCTGGGAGTATGTTACCGGCTACCTGGGCTATCGGCTTTCCTCGGACGATGTGAAGGACATCCAGGCAACGGCATCGACCTATATCAAGAAACAGGCAGGGTTGACGATGACCAGTTCGATGACCGCCTCGGCTGTCCGGGATACGACCGACGACAACATGTTTCCCACCAGGGGATCAAAAAACAGCGCCTCCGTGACGTATGCCGGGGGCTTTCTGATGGGGGATGCGAGCCATACAAAAGTCGGCGTCGCTTCGTCCTGGTTCTTTGCGCTGCCGCTCGAAACGGTTTTCGGCATTTACGGACGGGCCGGCTATCTGACCAGCAATTCGAACCGGGATGTTCCCGTTTATGAACGTTTCGTGCTGGGCGGGATCAGCACGCTGCGGGGATTGCGTGATATCGGCCCCAGAGACCCCGTGACAGGCGACCTGCTGGGCGGCCTGACCATGATGGTCTTCAGCGGGGAATTTATCTTTCCCCTGGTCGCAAGCGCGGGTATGAAAGGCGTCCTGTTCTATGATACCGGCAATACTTGGAATAGCGGCTATAATTTCGGCGAGGTGCGGCGAACCGCCGGCGTCGGCGTCCGCTGGTATTCCCCCATCGGCCCCTTGAGACTGGAATACGGTTTCGTCCTGGATCGCAAGACCGATGACCCTGCAGGCCGCTTTGAATTCACGATCGGCATGATGATGTAAAATACGGATCATCAGGCAATGAAAAAATCTTCATACTAAAAAAATGGCAGAAGGAGGAGGATCATGAGAAAAAATAGACTGTTAATGTCAATCGCTGTCGTATTGCTGGCGTTGATGTTCGTTGCGTTCCCGGCGCTGGCAGCCGAAAAAACAGGCTTTATCAATATGGGCGAAGTGCTGGCAAAATCAGAGGCCGGGAAAAAGGCGGAGGAGCAATTCAGAAAAATCGTCGAGAAAGACCGGGCGGCCATCCAGGAAAGAGAAAAAGAGCTGCAAAAACTCAAGGACGAGCTTGAAAAACAGCGGCCCCTGCTCAGAGAGGATGTTTTGAGGACAAGGGAAGCGGACTACCAGAAAAAATTCAGGGATTATCAGTTGCTGGTCAAGGATTCCAACGAAGAGCTTCAGACCAAGCAGCAGGAGATCATGAAAAGCCTGATCCCGGAAATCATGAAAATTGTCCAGGCAATCGGTCAGAACGAAAAATACACGATGATCGTAGATCTCAGTATCATCCCGATGGCTTATCACGCCGGTGAAAATGAGTTGACCCAGCGCGTGATTGAGGAATTCAACCAAACCCAGACAGGCAAAGCACCGGTCAGCAAAGCACCGGCAAGCAAAGCACCGGTCAGCAAAACACCGGTAAAGAAAAAATAACGGCTGCGTAAAGTGGTTTATTCCATGCCCAAAACACTCCATGAGCTGGCCATTTTTTTAGATGGCAAGGTAGCCGGAGACGGCGACGTCCTGATCGAACGGGTGCGCGGAATTGAGGAAGCCGGCAAAGGGGACATGACGTTTGTTTCCAATGCCAGATACCGGAAAAAACTGGAAACAACGGGCGCCTCGGCGATTCTCGTCTCGCCCGGAACGCAGGCCGCCGGCAAGAACCTGCTGATCGTCGAAGATCCTTATGTTGCCTTCGGAAAGGCGCTGGCCATTTTTTATCCGGAGGATCACGGACCCGCGCAGCAAAGCCCGCAGGCCTTCATCGACAAGACAGCCGTCGTTTCCGGGGAAGCCTTGGTTTATCCGGGCGTATATGTGGGACCAAAAGCTCGCATCGATCCCGGCGCCGTTTTGTATCCGGGGGTCTATATCGGTCCGGAAGCGGCCGTCGGCGAACGGTCCGTTCTGTATCCCGGCGTCGTCATCTACCGGAAATGCCTGATCGGAAAACGCGTGATCCTGCACGCCGGCGTCGTCATCGGCGCAGACGGTTTCGGCTTCGCGAAACCCGGCCGGGGAAATATCAAGATCCCCCAGACAGGCATCGTGCAGATCGACGATGATGTGGAAATAGGCGCCAATACCACCATTGACCGGGCAACCGTGGGCAGGACCTGGATTCAGCGCGGCGTTAAAATCGACAACCTCGTGCAGGTTGCCCACAACTGTGTCATCGGTGAATATTCGGTCATTGTGGCCCAGGTGGGAATCTCCGGAAGCACGAAGTTAGGCAGAGGGGTCATTGTCGGGGGGCAGGCAGGCCTGGTTGGACATATCGCAATCGGCGACCACGCCATGGTCGGCGCACAGTCGGGGATTCATAAGGACATCGCACCCGGCCAGATTGTCATGGGTTCGCCCCAGAGGCCGCATCGGGACTTTTTAAGAATCGAGGCCTGCGTTACCAGGCTGCCGGAGATGCGCCAGAC
>Ga0105152_10000680_pt1 | contig 10630 bp, 6 predicted proteins | sample LakBais05cmmetaG_FD_81534 | JGI IMG/M metagenome (GOLD analysis project Ga0105152, IMG submission 81534) | Lake sediment microbial communities from Lake Baikal, Russia to study Microbial Dark Matter (Phase II) - Lake Baikal sediment 0-5 cm | ecosystem: Environmental > Aquatic > Freshwater > Lake...
ATTGTTGGGTGCAAAAGAAGCTCCCGGAAATAGAAATTTAAGGAGAATACAATGAATGAAAAGAAAGTGTTACTGATCGATGACGAAGCTTCCCTGCGGCGAAGCCTGACCCTGGGATTGATGCAAAAGGGATATGAAACCGAACCGTGCGAAAACGGCATGAAAGGCCTGAAAGCCCTGGAACTGTTCAAGCAAAAGCAAATGCCTTTGCATTACGTGGTCATCGATGTCCGCCTGCCCGATATCGATGGCATCAAATTGCTCAAGGTGATCAAGTTCAATTATCCGGAATTGCCCGTGGTCGTCATCACCGGCTATGGCAGTGAAAGCATCGCCGCGGACGCAAAATCGGAAAAAGCCGACGCCTACCTGGAAAAACCCTTTACAGTCGACGAATTGACAAAAATTTTTGCGGAAATTCCCGAAAAGGCTTCATCAACAGCCGTTGCGGAAAAAGAAACCGCCGAGGCCAGCGAGGAAAAAGCGGTCAGCGCCTACGTTCTGCTGAATTTTTCCGAGACCGCCAATTTGACCGACGTGTATCAGGAAATGTATTTCATGGATCATGTTTTGTATTGCGATGCCATCAAGGGTGATTTCGACATGGTCCTGTTGCTGCAGGCGGAAAAATTGAGCGAACTGCATGACATGGTTGAAGACAAGATCAAAAAACTGCCCGGGGTAAAGGATATCTGCTTTATGCCCGTGGAATCCCCGCTTTTGCCTGAAAGCGTCAGCAACATCATCGGCACGGTGGACAAGGCCTTGGGCCGGGAAAAAGGAAATCCCGAAATCGTCAACAATGCGAATTTCTGGAAAAGCGCTTCTTCTTACGTGTTCCTGGAGATCGAAAAAGAAAAACTGGAAAACATCTATCCCACCCTGTATGTAAATGAGCAGGTCGTTTCCTGCGACTGCGCCAAGGGGAAGTACGACATTGTTTTGCTCATGCAGGGAGCCAGTTTTGCCGAGATCGACCGCAACATCCAAAACAAAATTAAGCCCCTGGACGGCGTTCTGAGAATCAAGAAATCACCGATCATCAAACTATTTGAAATGTAAGCCAAAATATAAGATAATGGGGGCATGCATGCCCACGACAAACTGAAAGCGAAACAGGCAAAAAACGGCCTCGCCGGCTTCAAAGTCGACCTGTGGAACTACGAGGGGGAAAAGGGAGCCCTGATCCCCCTTCTGCAGGCGGCTCAGGACACCTACGGCTACATCCCGGAAACAGCCATCGACCAGATCAGTGAAATTGTCGGCATCCCGGCTGCCGAAATTTACGGGGTCATCACTTTTTACTCCCAGTTCCGCCTCAAACCCCTGGGCAAATACCTGATCAAGATCTGTGACGGCACGGCTTGCCACGTCAATGGTTCGGAGAGAATTGCCGGAACCATCGAGGACGAGCTGCAGATCACCGGCAATGACACCACCCCGGACGGGTTGTTCACCCTGCAAAAAGTGGCCTGCCTAGGCTGCTGCTCTCTCTCGCCCGTCATCATGATCAACGATGAAACCTACGGCCGCTTGACGCCAAAGAAAGTCCAGCAGCTGCTGAAAGAATACAAAGCAAAAGATCAAAATCCTCAGACTCCCTGAATCGGAAAGGAGAAGCAACATGAAGACCATCAAAGTCGGGCTTGGCACCTGCGGTGTTTCAGCTGGAGGGAAAAAGGTCTATGCCGCTCTGAAAAGCGAGATCGCCCGGGAAAACATCCCGGTAAACTTGCTGGAAACGGGCTGCATGGGGAACTGTTACCAGGAAGTCCTTCTTGAGATCATCGACGAAAAGGGCAATGACTTTTTTTACGGCAATGTTACGCCGGAAAAAGTCAAAAGGATACTGGATGAACAGATCCGCCAGGACAAACCCATCGAAGAATGGATCGTCAAAGGACTGAAAGCCGACAGCGAAGATACTTTTTTCGCCAAGCAAAAACGCATCGTTTTGCGCAATTGCGGCATCATCGACCCCAATTCCATCGAAGAATACATTGCCAGCGGCGGTTATCAGGCCATGCAAAAGGTATTGAAAGAATACACTCCCGAGCAGGTCATTGAGATTGTTTTAAAGTCCGGATTGCGCGGCCGCGGCGGAGCCGGATTCCTGACCGGCATGAAATGGCGTTTCTGCCGCCAGGCGGAGGGTGACAAAAAATACATCATCTGCAATGCCGACGAAGGCGACCCCGGCGCCTTCATGGACCGCAGCACCCTGGAAAGCGATCCGCACGCTGTCCTGGAAGGGATGATGGTCTGCGCCTATGCTTGCGGTGCCGACGAAGCGTATATATATGTCCGCGCTGAATATCCCATGGCGGTCAGACGCCTGCACCATTCCATTCAAAAAGCCATGGAAAAAGGGTTTTTGGGAAAAAACATCTTCGGGTCCAAAATGAACCTGAAGATAAAGATAAAGGAAGGGGCCGGTGCTTTTGTCTGCGGTGAAGAAACCGCACTGATCGCTTCGATCGAAGGCAAGCGCGGCATGCCGCGTTTCCGGCCGCCCTTTCCCGCCCAGAAGGGGTTGTGGGGCAAGCCGACCAACATCAACAATGTGGAAACCTACGCCAATATCCCCTGGATCATTGTCCATGGCGCCGAAGCTTTCGCCGCCATGGGTACCGAAAACAGCAAGGGGACGAAAGTTTTCGCCCTGGCCGGGAAGATCGCCCGCGGCGGACTGGTGGAAGTCCCCATGGGACTGACCATCGACGAGATCATCTACGACATCGGCGGCGGCATCCGCGACGGCAAGAAATTCAAGGCCGTGCAAATGGGTGGGCCGTCCGGGGGCTGCATCCCGGCGACCATGGGCAACCTGCAGATCGACTACCAGCAGATCAACAAGACCGGGGCGATCATGGGCTCCGGGGGCATGGTGGTCATGGACGAGACCACCTGCATGGTGGAGATGGCCAAATTTTTCCTGCGCTTCACCCAGGATGAAAGCTGCGGCAAATGCACTTTTTGCCGCATCGGCACCAAGCGCATGCTGGAAATTCTGGAACGCATCACCGACGGCCGGGGCCAGGAGGGGGACATCGAACTGCTGGAAGGACTGGCCGACAAGATCCGGAACAACACCATCTGCGGCCTGGGCCAGACCGCGCCCAATCCCGTTCTGACCACACTGAAATATTTCCGCGAAGAATACGAGATCCATATCCGCGATAAAAAATGCCCGGCCCACAGTTGCGCGCCGCTTCTGACATTCACCATTCTGGAAGACAAATGCACCGGTTGTACCTTGTGCACCAGAGTTTGCCCGGCCGCGGCTATCAGCGGCGAAAAAAAGAAAATTCACAAGATCGACCAGGCCCTCTGCATCAAGTGCGGGAAATGTTTCGAAACCTGTAATTTTAAAGCCATCAGCAAGGATTGAAGGGGAAACCAGCCATGGACAATGTAAAGATCACCATCGACGGAAAAGCGATCAGCGCCCGGCCCAACCAAACTATTTTGGAAGTGATCCAGGAAAACCATATCGCCGAAATTCCCACCCTGTGCCACGACCCCAAGCTCCCCCCTTACGGGTCTTGCTATCTTTGCGTGGTTGAGGTCGAAGGGGTCAACAAGCTGATCCCATCGTGCTCCAGCCCGGTGGCCGAAAAGATGGTCATCCACACCGACAACCCGCGTATCCGGGACGCCAGAAAGACCGCCCTGGAACTGCTGTTATCGAACCATTACGCTGACTGCCTGGCACCCTGCCAGCAGACCTGCCCGGCCGGCGTGGATGTCCAGGGTTACATCGCACTGATCGCTATGGGCAAACCCAGGGAAGCCATACGCCTGATCAAGGAAACCAATCCCCTGCCACTGGTTTGCGGCCGGGTCTGCGTGCGCGAATGCGAAGTGGCCTGCCGCCGCAACCGGGTGGATGAAGCCGTGGGCATCGACTATTTGAAACGCTTCGCCAGCGACATCGACATCGAAGATCCCTGGACTCCCCAGCCATCGCCGGCGAACGGCAAAAAAGTGGCGGTAGTCGGCGGCGGACCGGCCGGTTTGACCTGCGCTTATTATTTGATCCTGAAAGGCTACGCGGTCACCCTGTTTGACAAGGCCCCGGAACTCGGCGGCATGCTCCGTTACGGCATCCCCGAATACCGCCTGCCCAAAAAAATGCTGGACAAGGAGATCGGCTGGATCACCAACCTGGGCGTGACCGTGAAAACCAGTTCCGCCCTGGGCAGGGATTTCACCATTGAAAACCTGAAAGAACAGGGATTTGGCGCCATCTATCTGGCCTTCGGCGCCCAAAAAGCGAAGAACATGCGCCTGCCCGGCGAAGACCGGATCGCCGGCGTGATCCCGGGCATCAATTTCCTCTGGCAACTCCAAAGTGAAACAAAGCCGGAAATATACGGGAATGTCGTGGTCGTGGGCGGCGGCAACACCGCCATCGACGCCGCCCGCTCCGCCAAGAGGCTGGGCGCTGAAAAAGTGACCCTGCTGTACCGGCGTACCCGCAACGAAATGCCAGCCCAGCACATGGAGATCGATGCGGCACTGGATGAAAAAGTCGAATTGATCCTGCTTTCCGCTCCCACCGAACTGGTGCAGGAAAACGGCCGGCTGAAGGCCCTGACCTGCATCCGCATGGAGCTGGGCGAAGCCGACGCCAGCGGCCGGCGCAGCCCGGTACCGGTGCCCGGCTCGGAATACCAGCTGCCCTGTGATTTCATCATATCAGCCATCGGCCAGGACGTGGACCTGTGCGGCATCGACAAAAACCCCAAGCTGCAATCCACCCGGCATAATACCCTGGTATTCAACGAAGACACTTTTGAAACATCGCTCCCTGGCGTTTTCACCGGCGGGGATATGGCCACCGGGCCGGCCGTGGCCATTGACGCCATTGCCCATGGAAAAATCGCCGCCAACGCCATTGACCACTATATCCGGTCGGGGCAAGCCGCAGGAAAAGAAAAAGAATTCATCAGCCGCAAGGAGATCTTCGGGGATATTCCCGACAGCGATTTCGCCCATTTTGCGAAGATCAATAAAGAAAAAATGCCCGAACTGCCGGCCACGAAAAGGGCGATAACATTCGCCGAAGTCGAGCTGGGTTTCAGCGACAAGCAGGCAAAAAACGAAACCGGGCGCTGCCTGGAATGCGGATGTTCCGCTTATTTTGAGTGCGACTTGCGCAAACACGCCGTGGATTTCAAGGTCGACTTGAAAAAGTTCGTCGGCGAAGTACGCAAATACTCCGTGGACAAAGCCCATCCTTTCATTACCCTGGACCCCAACAAGTGCATCGCCTGCGGCCGCTGCGTGCGCACCTGCTCGGAGATCCTCAAGATTTCGGCACTCGGGTTCGTCTACCGCGGCTTCAAGTCGCTGGTTCGTCCTTCCATGGAAAAAAAGCTTCTGGAAACCAACTGCATATCCTGCGGCAACTGCATCGCCGCCTGTCCCACCGGAGCCATTGCCGAGCATCTGCCATTCGCCAAACCGGGACCATGGGCCGGCAAAAAGCATGTCTCAATCTGCCATTTCTGTTCAGTCGGCTGTGTTTTGCAATATAAAGTTTTTGACCAAGATGCATTTTCCGCGGAGGGATTCGGCGGCGATTCCCACAACAAAGGGTATCTGTGCCACAAGGGCCGTTTCGCTTACCGCTACATGCTGGACGAGCAGCGCTTGCTTAAACCCATGCGGAAAGGCAAAAGCGGTTTGCAGGAAACTTCCTGGGACGAAGCGCTTGATCATGCCGCAAAAAAAATAAATGCCATCAGCAAAAAATATGGCCCGGAAGCCGTGGCCGTTTTCGGCTCACCGCGGCTGGCCAACGAAGAGCTGTATTTGCTGCAAAAATGGGTGCGCGCCGGATTCAAAACCAATATGATCGGCAGTTTCAACAATCTGCTTAACGGCCGTGATCTGGACGCGCTGGATGAGATGCACGGGTTAACCGCTTCCACGACCACCATGGATGAATTCAAAAACGCCGATGTCATCATGGTCATGAACGCTGAATTGACCGAAAACAACCTGGTTGCCGAACTAAAAATAAAGGAAGCCATGAAAAAGGGTGCCCGCTTGGTGACCACCAGTTCATCGGAGAATGCTCTCAGCAAGATCGCCGATCTCTGGCTCGACCCCAAGCGGGGGACCAACACGGCCCTGCTCGCAGGGCTAGCCAATGCGCTGATCAAAAAAGAAAAGATTGACCGTAATTTCATCAGCCGCCGCACGGAAAATTTTCCCCAGTATCAGGTCTCGATTACCAAGCTGGACAGAAAGAAGACCATCGAAAGCACCGGCGTCCATCCGGAAAAATTCGACCAGATCGTGGCCATGCTCTCCGGCGCCCCCAATTTGATTGTGGTGTATGGCGTGGACCAGTGCCTGGAAAAATCACGGGACGACCTGAAGGCGCTGGGGAATCTGCTGCTGCAACTGGGCAAATCCGGCCAGCCCGGTAACGGCCTGATCCTAATCAGCGAATTCGCCAATTCCCAGGGGCTGCTGGATATGGGAGCTGATCCCCGTTATCTGCCCGGAGCCGTCCGCAGCGGCGATCCGGCTAGCAGTCGTTTCCAGAAAATGTGGAACGTTAGTTTGGATCAGATCTTCAAACCAGTCGATTTTGGTGAAAGATTCAGCAAAGGCAAAATCAAGGCCTTGCTTATATTTGGTGAAAACCCGCTGGACTCGGCTGCGGCGGGCAAATTGTTGGCCGCCGTGGAATTCAAGCTGGTAGTGGATTTTTTCATGACCGCCAGCGCCTCCGAAGCCAACGTGGTATTACCGGCGTCGACGCCGCTGGAAAGTACGGGGACTTTTACCGCCTGTGACCGCCGGGTGCAGCGCAGCCACGCGATCTTCCCGCCCAAAAGCGGGATGGCGAACTGGGAGATCATTTGCCAATTGGCCGAAAAAACAACACACCCCATGCAATTTAAAACCACAGATGATATTTTCAAGGAGATCCAGCAAGCCAATCCATTTTATCAAAATGTTGAAATGGGCGGGTTCTGGGGAAAAAACCTGTTCCAGGAAAGCTTCCACACTTTCAACGGCAAAGGAAAATTCCTGCCTTTGACGATCGAAACTACTACCTGCAACCAGGAGAAGCAACCGTTGCTCGCCAGCGAAAACTACATCCAAAATAAAATTAAAAACAAACTGGTGGTATAATACCCCAGTTGCATTAAAAGGTAGGCAAAGTGAAAAAAACGATCCAGCGCAAAGAATGCATTGAGTGCGCTCGAAAACTGGAATACGATCTAAAAGAAAGGATCAAAGAACTTGAATGCCTGTACATCATCAGTTCCCAAATTGAATCCGGGAAAAGCCTGGGACAAATATTGGAAAACTCGGCGGCATATCTGATCAAAGGTTTTCAATATCCCGAGATGGCTTGCGCGACAATCGCCCTGGATCAAACACAATATACACCTGGGATGATACCCTGTAAAGATACCAAAACATCACTCCAGGCCGATATCATGGTCAACGGCAAGCCCAGGGGCTATGTCAAGATCGGTTATTTGAAAGAAGGCGATTTCCTCGAGGAAGAAAAAAAACTCATCAAGGAAATCGGCCACATGATTTCCAAAGCCATTGAAAAGCAGGAACTGCAGCTGGAATTAAAAAAATATGTCGGCAATTTGAAAGACCTTGTCAAAGCCAAAACCAAGGAACTGGAAAAATCAAAAAAACGTTTTGAGGATCTTTTTGAAAACGCCCCTGACGGGATTGTCATTTCAAAATTGAACGGAGACATTCTCAAGGCCAATCGGGCCTTTTACCGCATGCTTCGTTACCCCGAAGACGGATCGGTCAAGCTTAATTTTGTCAGAAACAAATTGTATGCCAATATTCCCCGCATCAGGCCATATATTTTCAAAAAACTGAAAGAAAAAGGCTTTCTGGAGGGGATGGAAATGAACCTCATCGACGCCGGGGGCAAACAGTGTCCGGTAATGGGGTCTTTCATCTATGTGGATTTTGACGGCCGTCGTTGCATTGAAGAAGTTTACAAAGACATCCGCTTCCGCAAGGAATTGGAACAAAAATTGATCGAACAAAACGAAAACTTGGAAAAGATCGTCCAAAAAAGGACCGCGGACTTAGAAACCCAAAAAAACCTGCTGGTCAATAAAAACGAGGAACTGCTATCGTTGACGGAAAAACTGAAAGAAAGCAAGAACAAACTGCAGACCCTTTTCGACGCCATTACCGATCAGGTCGTCATGATAGACCGCGACTTCAATATCAAGATGGCCAATCGCAAAGAGGGGGCCGACAGCGGCAAATGCTTCGCCAAAATTTTCAACTTTTCCCAGCCATGTGAAAGATGTCCCGGGGCAATGGTTTTTCAACAGAAAAAATCCATTACCCTGGAAGAAAAATATGGGGACGAATATTATCTGCTGCAAGCCTATCCCATCTTCGATAACGAAGGAGAAGTGGATGGCGTATTGGAATTCTCCCGACTGATCACCAAGCAAAAAAACATGGAAATGCAGCTGATGCAGACGGACAAACTGGCCTCGCTGGGCCAGCTTGTCTCAGGGATAGCCCATGAAATCAACAATCCCAACACCTTTATCCGCGGCAATGTATCGATCATCCAGGAAGCGATGAAAGACATTTTGCCAATTTTAGACGAATATGCCCGGAATGACAGAAACCTGCAAATCGCCCGTCTGAATTACGACGTTTTTAAAAGCAACATACTGATTTTATTGGAAGATATGGCCCAGGGGACCAATCGCATCAAGATGATCGTCGAGGGTTTGCGCAAGTTTGCCAAAAGGGATGACGGGGTATTGAACGATGAGGTGGATCTCAATGAAATCATCCAAAGCTGCCTGCGGCTTGTTACCAACCAGATCGGCAGAAAGACCAAGGTGAAACTCCAATTGAACGGGAATATACCAAAAGTCAAAGGCAATTCTCAGCGCCTGGAGCAAGTGGTCGTCAATATCCTGCTCAACGCCTCGCAGGCCATCGAAAAGAAAATGGGCTCCCTTGTGATCTCGACAGCGCACCTGGAAAAGGAGAATGAAAACCTGCTGAAAATAAGCGATGACGGTAAAGGGATTGATGGAAAAACCCTGAAACAGATTTTTGATCCATTTTTTACAACCAAAAGAAACCAAGGCGGCACCGGACTCGGCCTGTCCATCGCATATGGAATAATTAAAGAACACAAAGGCCGGATCGAAGTGGAAAGCAAATTGGGCTCGGGCACCACTTTTTCATTATACATTCCGGTTACGCAAAAGGAAAACCCATGAAGAAAATCCTGGCCATAGACGACGATCAGGCCGTTTTGAACTACCTGAACATCATGCTGTTGCAAACCGGGGCATATGAGGTTTCAACGCTTGCCAACAGTTCCAAAACTTTTCATGAATTGAAAAACAACAACTACGATCTGCTGCTTTTGGACATGGACATGCCTGACGTAAACGGATTGGATATCTTGAAGCATATTAAAGAAAATAACATTGACATCGAAACCATCGTGCTGACCGGGGTGGAAGATGTAGAACTGGCTGTTTCGGCAATGAAACTCGGCGCTTTCGACTATCTGACCAAACCGGTTGACAATGACCAATTGCTGAAGATCATAACGACCATATTGGAAAACCGCAGGGACAAAAGCGCGACAGCGGCGGAAGCCACGGTTTCAATGGAACATTTGAAATTCAAAGACGCTTTTAAGGATATCATCACCCAGAATGAAGAAATGATCAGGATGTTCCAAATGGTTGAAAAAATGGCGCAGCCGGACAACAGCATTCTGATCTGGGGTGAAAGCGGCAGCGGCAAGGAGCTGATCGCCAAGGCCATCCACCACATCAGCAAACGCCGCAATGAAAACTTTGTCGCCGTGAATGCCGGCACTTTCGCCAATGAACTTTTTTCCTCTGAATTCTTTGGCCACGACAAAGGCGCGTTCACCGGGGCCAGTTCAGCCAAAAAGGGGTTCTTGGAAGAAGCGGACAAGGGGACGCTTTTTCTCGACGAAATCGGCGAATTGGCGCTGCCGATCCAGGTCAAGTTGCTGCGGGTCCTTCAGGAAGGGGAGTTTTTCAGGCTGGGTTCGATCAAAAATCAAAAAGTCGACGTCCGTATCATTGCCGCCACCAACAAGGACTTGTTGAGTGAAATGAAAAAGGGAAATTTCCGCAAGGACCTGTTTTACCGGCTGAACATGAGTTCGGTTTATCTGATCCCGCTGCGAGAAAGAAAAGGCGACATCCCGCTTCTGTGCCAACACTTTTTTAAAAAGTTCAATGAACAGAACCAGAAAAATGTCCAGAAAATTTCAGAACCGGCCATGCGCATGCTGAACCAGTACGATTATCCGGGAAACGTCCGCGAACTGATGAACATCATCAACAGCGCTATCATCATTGAAAGCGGAAACGAATTACTCAAAAAATCGCTGCCTCACTATTTTTTGGAAAACTCCAATTTCAAGGAAGATGCGGCCACGGGATTGCCTTTGAAATCTTTAAGCGAGATCGAAAAAGATCAAATCAAAAATGTGCTCCAGCATACCAAGGGAAACAAAACGCAGGCGGCAAAAATACTGGGAATATCCCGGGTCAATCTATTGGCAAAAATAAAAAAGTACCAGTTGCAGCCATAG
>Ga0105152_10000682_pt1 | contig 10625 bp, 8 predicted proteins | sample LakBais05cmmetaG_FD_81534 | JGI IMG/M metagenome (GOLD analysis project Ga0105152, IMG submission 81534) | Lake sediment microbial communities from Lake Baikal, Russia to study Microbial Dark Matter (Phase II) - Lake Baikal sediment 0-5 cm | ecosystem: Environmental > Aquatic > Freshwater > Lake...
AGGTTATGAAGCCTTCTCGCAAGATCAATTCTTCACAAATTTTCTGGTAAATCTTTGGATCCCGAACTGCCAGCCATCCACCGATATTGACCAGCGCATCTTTCTTGGCGCTCATCCAGGCGCCATCCGCCAGGGCAAACACCTCATGGGCAATCTCCAGGATGGATTTGGTGGCATATCCTTTTTCGCGCATCTTGATAAAATAGCAGTTTTCAGCAAACCGGCACGAATCGATAAAGAAGGGGATCTTGTACTTGTGATACATCGCCGAAACCTGGCGGATATTCTCCAGCGAAACGGGTTGTCCGCCCCCGGCGTTATTCGTGATGGTGATGGCTCCAAATGGAATATGAGCGGGACCAGTTCTCTTGATGAAATCTTCCAACTTAGCCAGATCCATGTTGCCCTTAAAGGGGAGTTGCGATTTCGGGTCAAGGCCTTTGTCGATTACAAGGTTCACCGGTATCCCATGTCGCGCACGGATATTTCCCTCAGTGGTGTCAAAATGCATGTTGGAAGGGATGCTGTCGCCATCTTTAACCATCACTGCTGCGAGGATGTTTTCTGCCGCGCGGCCCTGGTGCGTGGGGACAAAATGCTCGAATCCAAAGATTTTTTGCATGGTGTCAGCCAGGCGGAAATAAGAACGTGCGCCTGCATAGGATTCATCGCCTTGCATCAAGGCACCCCACTGGGATTGGCTCATCGCACCCGTCCCGGAATCGGTCAGGAGGTCAATATAAATGTCTTCCGCTTTCAAGCCAAAAAGGTTGTAACCTGCCTGTTTGATGGCTTTTAACCGTTGATCCCGTGAGATCAATCGGATCGGTTCGGTCATTTTGATTCGGAAAGGTTCGACGGGATAATTAGTCATGGTTTCTCCGTGGGTTTTATTTGGAGCGATTAAGTTTAACATTATTCGAAGCTTACTTCAAGAAATCCTACAGGTTCTTTGTAATCCAAGGGAACGAATCCAGATGAATTCAGTATAATGGACAGCTATGAAACGAAGATACCTTATTATTATTGCTATCTTGTTGTTAGGCACATCAATTGTCTTGATTATCGGGGGTAGTAGGAAAAGCCCATTGACAAGCTCCACGGTAACTTTCCCTGATCAAATCCAACTTTCCTCGGGTGAAACTTTTGATATTTCGCCTAATGAAGTAACCGTAAATCTGCCTTCCCCGTTGATCATGGGTACCATATCTCATGTGAATATAGACATTCATCCTCTTGGACCTTCTGCGAATCCCCAATATCCCTTGATCACAGAAGGATTCGAAGTTAATCTTGAAAGCAAATTGGAAATCCAAAATCTTCAAATTGCCCCGACTGGATTGATCCATTCTGCTCTCGAGTCTGACGAGGATACCCGGTTAACCTGGAATATCACCACAGATCAATCTTCTTCTCTTTCAGGCACTTTGTGGATCTACCTGGCAGTGCAACCGAAAACCCCGACCACAATCACAGAAGAAATACCATTATTTGCCGTTCCCATGGATATCCGGGTTTCTTCAATCCTCGGGTTACGGGCAGACTTGGCTTTAGTCCTGGGAATCTTTGGCAGCCTTTTTACTATTGCCTTACTGATAGTATCTCTACGTTTGAATTTTTTCAAACAAGAGACAAAAAAAGCAAAATGATATAATCCGAAGAGCTGTTTCCCATGACCATTTCACTCAAAGAAATTCTCTCCGATTTACCCTTTCAGGTCATTCAACCAGCGAATGTCCCCGATCTGAATATCACTGGAGTGACTTTTGATTCACGGCAGGTGAAAAAGGGATTTCTCTTTGTCCCCTTGGTGGGAGTTGCCCGGGATGGACATGAATTCATCCAGGCAGCCATCGCCAATGGTGCTGCGGCAGTCATTGGCAGCAAGCTGGATGCAGATTGTTCTGTGCCCTATTTCCGGGTAACTGATACCCACCGTGCTCTTGCTTACCTTTCCGCAGCATTTCATGGCTATCCTGCCCGGAAAATGACCATAATCGGGGTTACTGGCACGGATGGCAAGACAACCACCTGTAATTTGATCTATAGCATCCTGAAACAAGCCGGGTTGAAAGTGGGTGTGATCTCAACAGTGAATGCCCTGATCGGTGATGAAGTACTGGATACTGGATTTCACGTCACTACCCCGGATGCTCCCGATGTGCAGGCTTTACTGGCAAAGATGGTAGATGCTGGTATCACTCACGCTGTCATCGAAGCTACGTCTCATGGGCTGGCACAAGACAGGGTGACAGCTTGTGAATTCGATATTGGCGTTGTTACCAACATAACCCACGAACACCTGGACTTCCATGGGAACTACGCCAACTATTTTGCAGCGAAATCGCGATTATTTGATTTCCTTTCAGAAACTCACATCAAATCGATGGGAAATCCACGTTTGGCGATATTGAATCGTGATGACATGAGCTATAAGCATTTGCACGCTATCACGAAAGTGAAACAGGTTTGCTACAGTACGGTCGGAAATGCCGATCTTGTCGCCAAGGAAATTACCTCAGAAGGAAATGGGATGGGTTTCCAGGTTTCGGGACTGGAAAAACCTTTGTTGATAAAGACGGCGCTTGTCGGAAATTACAATGTTTCCAACTGCCTGGCGGCAATTGGAGTGACAGCCATTGGATTGAAGATTTCGCTAAAAGCCATTGCGGATGGGATCGCCTGCATGGAGGGGGTTCCCGGACGGATGGAGAATATCCGAATGGGGCAGGATTTCACTGCGATTGTGGATTTCGCTCACACCCCGAATGCACTCAAAGCAGCCATCCAGGCTGTCCGCGAAAGTGCAAAGGGAAGGGTGATCGTAGTATTCGGGTCAGCCGGCTTGCGCGACCGAGCCAAGCGCAGGATGATGGCCGAAGTAGCCATCCAAATGGCTGACCTTGCCATTTTCACTGCGGAAGATCCACGAACGGAATCCCTGGATGATATCCTTTCAGAAATGGCAGATTCAGCGAATAAGGCTGGATGTGAAGAAGGGAAAACCTTTTGGCGCATCCCTGACCGGGGTGAAGCCATTCGAAAGGCGGTTGCCCTGGCTCAACCCGGAGATATTGTCATGGCTTGTGGCAAAGGGCATGAACAATCCATGTGCTTTGGAGAGAAGGAATTTCCCTGGGACGATCGCACGGCGATGAGAGCTGCCATCTCTGAAAAGCTTGGGCTTCATGAGAGTCAAATGCCCTGGTTACCTACACAGGGATAAAAAAGCGGCGACTGAAAAGTCGCCGCAATAGTTTTAAATTAGGTTATTTACGATTTCCGTAGTTTCCGCGACCCCGATTTCCACTTCGGTTATCGCTTCCACCAGATCGTCCACCGGAATAACCCCCTGAACTACCTCCACTACTCCCACTTCTCCTGGCTCCGCCGCTACCGCTTCTGCCACCTTTATCATGTTCTGCGGCTTCTTCGGCGGTCCAGCCTTCCAACACGGCCTGGCGTGACAAGCGGATCTTGCCCTGGTCGTCGATGCCGGTGACCATGACACTGATTTCATCGCCCATCGATACGACATCTTCCACTTTTTCCACTCGTTCGCTGTCCAACTGGGAAATATGGACCATTCCGTCCATCCCGGGCAGGATTTCCACGAATGCGCCAAAATCAGCAATGCGAACGACTTTGCCGGTATAGATGCGACCAACCCGTGGCGTTTCGGTCAGGGCTTCGATCCGTTCCCTGGCTTCTGCTTCATCGGTACCATTGGTTGCAGCTATGAACACACTTCCATCATCTGAGACATCGATCTTGGTGTTGGTCTCTTCCTGCAACGCTCGGATCATCTTTCCACCGGGTCCAATGATGGCACCGATCTTATCCACGGGGATCTTGATGACGGTGATGCGGGGAGTGTGTGGCTTCAATTCAGGCCGCGGCACAGGAATGACTTCCAGCATTTTTTCCAGGATGATGCTGCGGGCTTCCTTGGCTTGCGCCAGAGCTTTTTCCATGATCTCGGAGGTGATTCCCATGATCTTGATGTCCATTTGCAGGGCAGTGATGCCCTTGGGTGTTCCGGCGACTTTGAAATCCATATCGCCCAAATGATCTTCCGCACCCTGGATGTCTGTCAGGACGACATACTTGTCGCCTTCCTTCACCAGACCCATCGCAACACCTGCCACGGGCGCTTTGATCGGTACTCCGGTGTCCATCAACGCGAGGGTTGAACCGCATACGGACGCCATGGAGGATGAACCGTTCGAAGAAAGCACTTCGGAAACCAGACGCATGGTGTATGGGAATTCATTTTCCGGTGGGATGACGGGGAGCAATGCGCGCTCTGCCAGGGCACCGTGCCCAATTTCCCGACGCGATTGACCGCGCATGTTCTTTACTTCGCCTGTGGAGTAGGGTGGAAAATTGTAATGATGGATGTATCGCTTGCTGTCCATCGGGGATAGCGTATCAATTTCTTGGGCTTCTTTAGGTGTACCGAGTGTGGTCAAGGTTAATACCTGGGTTTCACCACGGGTGAACAAGCCTGAACCGTGGGCTCGCGGGCTTATATCGACTTCACACCAAATCGGGCGGATCTCAGCCAAAGACCTGCCATCGGGCCTTAGATTCCGGTTCAAAATCCGGTCCCGCACAACTTTTTTGTAAACTTCATGGAAGGCTCCCTTGAGAGGTTCAACCTTGGTCTCGTCATCGCCGGCAAGTTCAGTTACCAGTTTGTTTTCCAGTTCCTGAATTGCTGTGTAATTTTCCAGGCGTTTGGTGTATTTGTCATGGATGGCTTCCAACTCGGGAGTGGCTTTCTTTTCCATCTCCTCAATGTATTCCGGGGGAATGGGGAAGAGTTGAACTTCACGCTTGGGCTTGCCAATTTCGGCTGCCATTTTTTCCTGGAGAGCGATGATGGGCTGCATGGATTTGTGCCCAAAGAGCAAGGCTTTGACCATAACATCTTCAGCCACTTCATTGGCGCTGCATTCCACCATCAGGATGGCATCCTTTGTGCCTGCCATACGCAGGTCAAAAGCGGAATCTGCCATTTGCTGGTATGTGGGGTTAGCGATTAATTCACCATTTATCATACCTACGCGGACGGCACCCACCGGACCTCCCCAGGGGATATCCGAGATCATGAGTGCTGCGGAGGCAGCATTGATCGCCAGGATGTCCAGTGGATTTTCCACGTCAGCGGATACCGAGAATAATACTACCTGGACTTCGTTCCGCATGTCCTGTTGGAACAACGGCCGTAAGGGACGATCCGTCAGACGTGCGATCAGTATGGCATCATCCGAGGGTTTCCCTTCGCGACGGAAGAACGAACCCGGGATACGCCCACCAGCGTACATTCTTTCTTCATATTCAATTGTCAGCGGGAAGAAATCCTGTCCTGCCCGGGGCTCCTTGCCCATGGTCGCGGCTGCGAACACGATGGATTCGCCCAACCGGATGGTAACGGAACCTCCGGCTTGCTGAGCGAGCTTACCTGTTTCAATGGTAAGCATATTACCACCGATCTCGGTGGTATAGATCTTTGATTCTGGTTTCATTTCTTTTTCCCTTTTTGTATTTCCGCCTGTTAGGGACTGAAATCTGTTCCGGAGATTTCATCCGGGATACATTTCAATTCCCAACGGACGGAGCGAATTTCCTTCATGAAAGAAGTAGATGGACAGGCTTGCTCCATCTACTTCATGAAGGTCGTGCGATTACTTTTGCCTTAGGTTCAACCTTTCGGCCAGGGCTACAAACCGGGGATAATCTTTTCTCCGTAAATAAGCCAATAAACGGCGTCGGTGACCGACCATTTTCAGCAATCCACGTCGCGATGATTCATCATGCTTGTGGCTGCGAAGATGCTCGGTTAGTTCATTGATGCGGTTTGTGAGAATAGCCACCTGGACTTCGGGCGAACCTGTATCGCCTTCATGAACATGGTATTCTTCGATAATCTTTGTCTTTTTTTCCTTTGCAATCATGACATCTGCCTTTTAGAACGGATTTTGCAGGTCTCCATGTAAACAGCCATCGCCATTCACAGGACCAGTCAATGGCTGGATTATACCAGAGAGAAGTATTCACTGGAAGGAGAGGGAATATGGGAAGTGTGTTAAAGGGATATTACTTGTTTTTTCTTTTTTTGACGGTTTTTTGCTTGGTTTTTGTCTTGGAGGGTGGTAATGGAGAGGCCAATGGAGATGGATTTGCTTTTTCAATGGCTTCGCGTATGGAGACCTGAACATTATTTGGCAGGGAAGGGAGTATCTTGCGGATGAGACGCAAAGTGGCAGATACTGGTCTTTCAAAGATCACTTGTTTAAGAAAAGCCACGGTCTCTGTGGGGTGTCTTTCGACCAGGATTTCGAAGAGATGGACCATTTCGGGATAAACATCCACTTTGAGGTTCAAAAACAAAGAATGGATGGAGTCGAAAATTTGAGGTAGATCATTGAAATTTTCTGTATATAGTAACGGTTCAAGACTTTTCACTCCCAGGATGACCAAATTGAAATCCCTTGAACTCAGCCATTTCCGCGACTTTTCAATCCAAAGCGTGGGTTTTTCCTGCAAGATCTTTGGATTGGATTTCGTCAGCAGATCTTCCAATAAGAACCTGTCAGAGCAACCCGGCGCCCATTTACCTATACGAGCCATCACTTGATCCGAAAACTCTAAAGGAACATATCCCAAGAGGGAAATTCCCAATTGCGGCAATTCCAGCCGATGACCTGACCACAGTTCATCTGCAACGAGCAGCGCGTCGTTCGGCTGTTTTTTAGCAAGCTGGCGGAATTCCAACTCGAGCGCACGCAACACCACACTCGGTACGCGGTAGGAAATCATTTTTGAAGATGAAGGGACTTCGTAACCTGCTTGGTAGGTGCGGTCCGAATATAGCTCCAGCAGAGCGACGAGATTGGTGACAAAGATCTCCGAACGATCAAAGGTGGGTGAAAATGCCTTGATCTGCTGTTCCAAACGAGATAACAGTACGGCAGGCATGGGATTACTTATCCCGAAACAGAAAGTCGCTCAATAGGCCTTCGCAAAATATGCTTTTTGGTGAGCTGGCTTACCGCATACGATGCATTTGCCCTTCAAATCGGACTGGTTCAACGGGATGCAACGTGTTGTGGCTTTCGTCAGCTCCTTGACTTTCGCTTCGCAGGCAGCATCTCCGCACCAGAAGGAAAATGCCCAATTATTCTCAAGCACTTTGCAGAATTCGTCGAAATCCTTAGGATCCTTGATGTGGTTATCCCGGAAAGCACGAGCCTTTTCGAGTAACGAGGCTTGAATGTCAACCAGGAATTTGCCAACGGCAGTATCCAGGTTCACAATTGGAATGAATGATTTGCCTTCCTTGCCGGGCTTGTCACGGCGTGAGACGGCAACCGTATTATTGGCAACATCCTTAGGACCGATTTCTATTCGCAGGGGAACTCCCCGCATTTCCCAATCATTAAACTTGAACCCAGGGGTAACTTCCGTCCGATCATCTACCTTAATCCGGAAACCTGCCAATTGCTTTTTAACCTGCTCAACCACGGGGAGGACGGTTGATTTTTCATCTTCGCTGCGGAAAATGGGGATAACGACAACCTGGATGGGAGCCAGTCGTGGGGGCAATACCAAACCCTGTGCATCTCCATGGGTCATGATGATCCCGCCGATCATACGCGTGGAGACTCCCCAGGAGGTGGTCCAGGCGTATTGAAGCTGGTTTTGCAAGTCCAAGTATTGGATGTTAAATGCCTTGGCAAAATTCTGACCCAGGTAATGAGAAGTTCCCGATTGCAGCGCTTTCGTATCTCCCATCATGGCTTCGATGGAATATGAATTAACTGCACCTGCAAATTTTTCACTATCACTTTTCAAGCCGGGAAGGACCGGAATTGCCGCTTCTTCGGTAGCAAAGCTGGCATATGTATCGAGCATTCTCAAAGTCTCTTCAACTGCTTCTTCGGATGTGGCATGAGCGGTGTGCCCTTCCTGCCAGAAGAACTCCAGGGTGCGCAAGAACAGGCGGGTGCGCATTTCCCAGCGGACCACGTTCGCCCATTGATTGATCAAAATGGGAAGATCGCGATAAGACTTGATCCACTTGGAATACATGTAACCGATGATTGTTTCGGATGTGGGACGGATAACGAGAGGTTCTTCCAGCTTTTCGCCTCCACCGATGGTGACGACAGCCAGTTCAGGTGAAAAACCTTCCACGTGTTCCTTCTCTTTTTCGAAGAAAGACTGGGGGATTAGCAGTGGAAAGGAGGCATTTACATGTCCTGTGGCTTTGAAACGATCATCCAGGCTTTTTTGAATATTTTCCCAAAGCGCCCAACCATAAGGACGGACAACCATGCAACCGCGCACGGGGGCATAATCTGCCAATTCAGCTCGCTGAACGATCTGGTTGTACCATTCGGAGAAATTTTCATTCGGATTGGGAAGTTTTTCGGTGCTCATTTGATTTACCTTTACGGATGATTGGAATCTAGCATGGATGGGATGGATTCAATTTTGGATGCATAGCTGATCATGGATTGATCAGCCGTGGAAATGTATTTTCCCTGGTAAGTTAAGAATTCCTGGAAGATTTTGTGCCACCCTTCACCAAACAGGATCACTTTCTTTTTATGGATCACATCGATGACCATATGGTTCCAAAGCATGGCAATTTCCGCCAGGGTACCCACACCTCCGGGCAAAGCAATGGCTGCGTCACATTGATCGATCAGGACAAATAAGCGCTCTTGGAGGGTTTGGCACTTGATTTCCTCATGCACCCAGCGATTGACCTTGATGGGTCGCCATTTTTCGATCGCTTCACAAGTTACTCCAATAACATGGGCGCCAGCTTCATTGGCACCCTTGGAAGCAGCTTCCATGGTTCCAATGTATCCACCTGTGAGAACGATATGACCTGCTTTCCCGAGCATCGTCCCCAGCTTATAGGCTTCCTGATAGTCTGGAGTATCCGGTTTTGGGCTTGCGCCGCCAAAGACAGTAATCTTCAAAGTGTCTCCACAGTTGTCCAATTTTACATCATTAACCCCCGAATCTGAATTATCCCAAAGCAATTTTGAGTTTCGAAATAGAATTACAGGGCACAGGTGAAATTGCCAGGATGATCATGAAAATCTGGAATCGTATGATTGTCTTTTTTAACTCTTGGGAGCTTCGGGGAACTTGGAGTGGATCGCCTTCAAAGCAATCCGGGCGGATTTCTTTTGTTCGATATGCCAGCCCTTTTCAATAACCATCGCCTTGAGATGCTTAACCACGTTTATGCGGCTCTCAGGATCCAATTTTTCGAACGCCATTACGACATGATCGGGTACCCGAGAAAGCAGATCACCCCACATTTTTTCCAACGGTTCAAATTGACTCATATTCATAGCGTATCAAAATCAGATAAAATGGTCAAGAAAAAACCCGAAGGATTTGTTCCTTCGGGTTTGGTTTGTTCAATCTTCCTTTTTCTGCAGTTCTTTCTGTCGGGCGGCAATGATTTCTTGAGTGATATGAGAGGGAACTGTTTCGTAGTGATCAGGTTCCATGGTGAAAATCCCACGACCCCCGGTGATGGAGCGAAGCTGGGTTGTGTATCGCAGCATTTCAGCCAGGGGGACGGTAGCCGTGATCGTAGAGTGTCCCTTTTCGGTTTCCATTCCCTGGACACGGGCGCGCCGGGTGTTCAAATCACCAAGCACGTCTCCCATGTTGCTTTCAGGCACCACAATCTTAACCATCATGATGGGTTCCAGCAAAACGGGACCCGCATCGTTGAAGGCGATCTTGAAAGCTTCCCGCCCTGCAACTTCGAAAGCGATAGGCTTTGAATCTACGGGGTGTTCCTTGCCATCGTAAACGGATACGTGGATCTTTGACACTGGGTATCCAGCGAGGATGCCTTCCTTCATGACATTCAGGATGCCTTTTTGAATGGCAGAGGAATAGCTTTGGGAGATGGCGCCTCCGAACACATCCCAGGAGAAATCAAAGTCCTGGTCGGGGGATGGTTCCACCCGCAGCCAAACTTCACCGAATTGACCGGACCCGCCCGATTGTTTCTTGTGGCGGTGCATGCCTTCACCCTTTTTCGTGATGGTTTCCTGGAAGGGCACTTTCGGCACGGAGGTCAGCAAACTCACCTGGAATTTGGATTCTGCCCGGCGGATGGCAACATCGATGTGCTGGTCGCCCATGCCCTGCAAGATGGTCTGGGTGGTGGAAGGTTCCTGGTGCCACGTCAGGGTGGGATCTTCTTCACATAACCGGGTTAAGGTTGGGGAAATCTTGGTGGAATCCAACTGGGTCTTGGGGAAGATAGCCACCTGATACAGGGCATGCGGATAAGTGGGGATGGGCAGGGTCATGGGATGACCTTTATCACATATGGTGTTTCCAGTGGAGGTTTCGGAAAGTTTTGGGACTACCCCGATATCTCCCGAATGCACGACCTTAACGGGAAGAGTTTCCTTCCCGCGGGGGATATAAAGTGTGCCCAGGCGTTCTTCGGTTGATTTGGTGCAGTTCCAGACGCGGCTATCCGCATTGATCATACCGGAGTAGACCCGGAAGAAGGTTTGCTTGCCAACAAATGGGTCTGCAGTCGTTTTCCAAACGAAGGCAGCCAATGG
>Ga0105152_10000683_pt1 | contig 10625 bp, 8 predicted proteins | sample LakBais05cmmetaG_FD_81534 | JGI IMG/M metagenome (GOLD analysis project Ga0105152, IMG submission 81534) | Lake sediment microbial communities from Lake Baikal, Russia to study Microbial Dark Matter (Phase II) - Lake Baikal sediment 0-5 cm | ecosystem: Environmental > Aquatic > Freshwater > Lake...
GTATCTTCGCGAACCTCACATAATTGGGCCTGCTGCCCTTGGACACTCTGCGGGATGCTCTGGCAATAAACTGCTCCTCCAGCGTTGACTGCATGGAGGCCGCTTCCCCGGTGAGTTCTATCGTCACGCAGCAGTTGTCCTCGTGTTCTGTTTCACTACATATTCCCACAACAGCGAGTTTGAACTGTTCGGATTTCATGTTGAAATCCTCGATCAGAACACGGGAGAGGTCTGCCGCAACCTGTTCATACGAATAGTTGGCACCGCCGCGGATCAGAAGGGCAGAATCTCTTGTCATCCAGTAATAGTCGAGGAAGCCGTCTCTTCCGCGAAGAGCGAATCCGATATCGCGAAGACCAGTATACCATCCTTTTCGAAAGACCTCCCGCGATGCGTTACCCTGGCCCACATATCCATTCATGACATTGGCGCCCTGGGTTACGATATAACCCGGTTCGCCGGTTTCACATGGTTCCATGAAACCGGATTTCCCCGGATCGATTTTTTTTACAATAGTAATTCTCGTGAAGGGGTAATGTTCTCTCCCGATGTAATACCCAACGGCTTTATCACCCTTGTACTCGTGATTCCAGCCGGCCTCGAATGCCGCTCTCGTTTCTTCGTCTGACATCAATGTGGGCGTTGCGGTTACCTGGAGACATGATTCTGTGGATCCAAAGCGGACACGGGGATAGCGGCCGCTCTGTTTCAGGATGCGCGCAACTGTTGTCGGCCCTACCGGTGCCGAGCCGATCAGGATGTCCGTCTTGTGCAGAGCTTCCCGCAGATTATCGCGTTCCAGGGGAAGCCGCGCTGTTGTTATGAGGTTCTCCAGAAAATCGATATGACGGGGAACGACAGGGGCAATGAATACACCCTGCTTTGTGTGTGCAATTTCGGCCAGTATTTTCCAGTAGGGAGTAGAGTAACGCTGCACGAGGTGAACTCTGGATCCGATGCGCCTCATGCCCCAATCGGATAAGGCGGAAGAGTTCGTATGGTGCAGGGGATTCACCAGCAATAAGTCAATCGTCGTTGACGCCGGCAGACGGAAATACTCTTCAAAGGTAAGCCGGTTTGCCAGGTAGCTTCTATGGGGAAGTTTAACTCCCTTGGGAAGTCCTGTGGTGCCTGCAGTGAAGATGATCATCTTTTCGTCGTCATAGTTTATCCGGGGAGATTTCCAGGTGAGCGCAGGCTTGGAGGCGTCAAGTAATTCAACGTTTAAAAAAAGCACATGGGGAAGGTCGGGTCTTATCTCATCTGCCCTTTTCGCGAAGCCCCGATCGATGAGAAATGCTTTTGCGCCGGTGACGCTCGCCTTGTACACAAGGCGTTCGCGATCATCGGCCTGCCAATTTATCGTTACGGGGACACACCCGGTCATAACGGCCGATAGTCTGAAGATGAGATCATAGGGACTGTTGTCGGAAAAGCCGTAAACAATCCGGTCACCCTTGGATAAGCCCTGTTCTGTGAGGTACGCTGCCCCCGTTGCCGCCAGATCCCAGAATTGACCTCTCGACAATACCTGCCTATCGATTCTGTCTCCTTCACATGTGTAAAAGGAGAGGAAGGGTTGTGCTCTGTCAGTAAACGCTGTCCGGTATTCATCAAGGGGATTATCATACCCGACAAGAGAGGTGATCGGCGCGCCAGTGCTCAGGGTGTGTAGTTTTTTTTCTCCCCGCACAGGCTTTGATATGGTGAGTGTATATGTATTCATGGAATCATTACTGACGGTTATTTTAGGGGCGTGACTCTATAATAATTCTTTCCCTCTGTCAAAAGTCTTCACCAGTTTTTCAGTGTGAGGCGGCACGCGTCGAGGGTTTTTTCCATGTCTTCATCTGTGTGGGCAAACGAGAGGAAAGATGCTTCGAATTGGGACGGCGCCAGGCTGATTCCTCTCGCGAGCATACCCCGAAAGTAACGTCCATAGAGTTCTGTGTTGCTTTGGGCTGCAGACGAGAAATCAATAACTGCCTCAGAAGTAAAAAATATCGTAAACATGGACCCAGCTCGATTGGTACGAACAGGTATATCGCTCCCGTCGAACAGCAGCTGCAGTTCCTTGCACAGCAGGGATGTTCTGTGATCCAGGATTTCATACTCTCCAATATTTCTTTTTAGAATCTTAAGCGTCTCAATGCCCGCAGACATGGCAAGAGGGTTGCCCGAGAGCGTTCCTGCCTGATAGACCGGTCCCGCCGGGGCCAGCTTCTCCATAATATCTTTCCTGCCCCCGAATGCGCCGACAGGAAGACCACCCCCGATAATCTTTCCCAGGCATGTAAGATCCGGTGATATTCCCGATATATTCTGGAACCCGCCATAGGTAAGCCTGAAGCCCGTGATCACCTCATCAAAGATGAGGAGTATTCCGTACCTGCGGGTTATATCCCGGAGCATTTTCAGAAATCCCTCTGTGGGGAGGACTACGCCCATGTTGCCTGCGACAGGTTCTACAATAATGCACGCAATCTCTTCCCCGTATGCATCCACGGCTGTTTTGACCGCCTCCGCATCGTTGAAGGGGAGCGTAATTGTCAATTCGGCCAGGGCTCGGGGAACACCGGGACTTCCGGGTATACCCAAAGTTGCAATACCGGAGCCTGCCTTCGCCAGCAGTGAATCCGCATGTCCGTGGTAGCATCCCTCAAATTTAACGATCTTATCCCTGCCGGTGAACCCACGGGCAAGCCTGATGGCACTCATGGTCGCCTCCGTACCGGAACTGACCATCCTGACCATGTCTACGGAAGGGAAGGCCTCGACAATCATCTTCGCCATCTCTATTTCCAGTTCCGTGGGAGCGCCATAACTGGTTCCCCTTTCCGCTGCTGCCTGGATGGCGGCAACAACGGCGGGATGGCTGTGCCCCAGAATCATAGGTCCCCATGATGACACGTAATCGATATATTCCCGTCCCTCAACGTCATAAATTTTGGAACCGGAAGCCCTTTGTATGAAAATAGGTGTTGATGCGACAGATTTGAAAGCCCTTACGGGGCTGTTCACGCCGCCCGGTATATATTTGACCGCTTCTTCATACAGGGATTGAGAAAATTTATTTGACATCCGCACAATACTCCATACTGCTTTTTTTATACTCCTCCTCACTCGTGAGGATTTTAAAATCCTTGATTCCCGCTGCCATTGAGAGCTTTTTGAGGATGCCCTCCTGATCACCCTCCCGGCAGTGCACCATTGAGAACAGTGTGTATTTTCCTGCAAACGGAGGAGTCCTCTCGTAGCAATGAGTGACCTCTCTGAATGAGGAGAGGGTGCGGCCCGCTGCGCCAATTTTTTCCTGCGGCGCCGCCCAGACTACCATGGCATTGCGGGTAAACCCTGCTCTTTGATGTCTCAAAATGGCGCCGAACTTTCGGACAATGCCTCTCTCTATCAAGCTGCCAATAATGGCAAGGACTTCTTCTTCCGACAAATCCGCCTGTTCGCCAATAGATTTGAAAGGTCTCTTTGCGAGAGGGATGTCGCTCTGAATGAGGTTTATGATTTTCTTTTCAATTCCGTGTAACATATATCTCTCATAGAGTTTTTTTGCTACTTATTCCATAGGCACGGAAGTCTTCGACCGCAGGGATTTCTTTTCTGATTGCATATGCTTCAGCTCCAGCCTCTTCTCCTTGGCCCGTCTCGATCGGCGCCGCTTTTGCCGCTTGATCTTTTCCCTTTGCTGCTTTTCCGCCTGAATGATGCCCTGTTGAATTCTCTCCATCCTGTCCAAAAGCAATCGCCTTGCCAGAAAGCGGTTCAGCGCCTGTGACCGTGACTGCTGACACTTCACGAAGAGTCCCGATGGCACGTGAACGAGGTGCACACAGGAAGAGGTTTTATTCACCTTCTGCCCGCCGGGGCCGGATGACCGGATGAATGTTTCCCTCAAATCATTTTCTGAAATTCCGAGCCGCTCCATGCGCTCGCTTAATGCCTTTTCCTTTTCCGGGGAGATATTAAAGAGACTCATGGTTTTTACACAGAAAACTCGACCACATCCCCGTCCTTGAGGACATAATCCCTTTGCACCATCTGTCCGTCGCGGACCGATTTGCCCCACGCCTTGGCATATTTCAACTTATGTACAAAATCATTGTGGATCTTTCCTCCCAGATCCTCTAACGTGCTCCCTACAGGTATCACAAAGGGTGAATACTTGTCTGCTTCTTTCCCCGGCGGCTTCGTGTAAACCCGTATGATGCCTGAAAGTGCATAGAGCTTATCCAGAAACACCATGATATTCCGGCCGGTACGGGTTGAAATACCCAGGCAGGGTAATTTTATCCCCGATAGTTCCATGAATATTTCCATAGTCTCTTTATCTTCAGGTTTGTCCATTTTGTTCACAACCACAAACATCTTCTTGATTTTGGGAGGTTTCTTCAAGTCTTCCGGGACAGGACATGCCTCGGAATAAATGCGGAAGGAGCGGAGGATGGCGAGGGTGTCCTCGAGCTGCTGCATGGGGTCGGCAGAGAGATCCAGCAGAATTACCACGATATCAGTCCGGCGGATCAGATCCATGAATTCCGGTTCAGTATAGTCTTTTGTGAGGGGTGGCGTGTCAATGAGCTGGAATTGGATATTACCGTATTGTGCCATTCCCGGCGTAGGCTTATGGGTGGTATGGGGGAAATCTGCCACTTCCGGCGAAGCATTTGTCATTAATTTGACGAGGGAAGATTTGCCTGTGTTGGGAGGTCCGATCACCACAATCTGACCGGCCCCCTCTTTTTCGATGTCGTACGCCGTTTTCTGTCTGGCTGCCCCCTTTTTTTTCTGGGCCTGGTCTCTGAATTTTGAGATACGCTCGCGCAGCATGGCCTTGAGCTTGTCCGTGCCCTTGTGCTTCGGCATGATGGCAAGCATCTCTTCCAGGGCTTCAACCTTGTCTTCCGGGGTCTTTGCTTCCCGGAACCGTTGTTCCGCCTCAAAATATTGTGGTGGCAAATTGGCCGGCATTACCGAATCTCTCCTTCGCACACAGAGACAGATTTGGAATCTTCCCTCTGAATATTTTCGCACAATGCAATGAAAGTCAAGTTGATTTCAATGAGACTTGGCGTTTTCAAGGTAAAGCCGTGAAAAAGCCGCAGTCGAATTGACCCTGAGCGAGTGAAACGAGGTGAAGGGTCTTAGGTTTCATTCACCGGACGTTGCGGTGGACAATAGGTTCAAGGTGTGTCCCGGTGTTGATTTTATCAAGTTGAATTTATTCAAAAACGTGATAATCTAACAACAGAGAGTCTTTTCCCATTGAGTTGCGAAAGGGGATTCGAGGGTCCAAGGATTCAAGTGTTCAAGTGTGGCCCCTTGAATCATGTTATGTCCATAACGCAGAGGCAGGAAAATGTTCAGCGCCCATCTGGTGAACGATCCCTTCGGTGACCCGGGGGTATATATTGAATTTAAATACCGGCGGTCAGCGCTCATTTTTGATTTAGGAGACCTTCATAATCTGAGTCCGCGAAAGCTTCTCAAAATCGGTCACATCTTTGTTTCCCATACCCATATGGATCATTTTATCGGGTTTGATTATTTGTTAAGGGTATGTTTAGGCCGTGACCATCATATTTCACTCTTTGGCCCTCCCGGTTTTCATCAGCAGGTCGAAAATAAACTTAACGCATACACCTGGAATCTTGTGGAAAATTACACGAACGATTTTGCCCTGCATGTCACGGAGGTTCATCCGGAGTGCAAAGTGACCAGGCATTACCGCTGCCGGACGGCATTTGCACCCGAAATTGAAGACACACATGAGGGTTTTGATGGTACTGTTGTAGAGGGCAGTCACTTTTCTGTGAAAGGTGCCTTCCTTGATCACAAAATTCCCTGCCTGGCATACAGGTTTGAAGAGAAAAGCCGCGTCAATATTAAGAAGAATATCCTGCAGGAAATGGGGCTTCCCGTAGGTGTATGGTTGATGGACCTGAAGGATCGCATTCTCAGAAATGAGCCCGATGACACACTCATACGGGTGAGCCGGAAAGAAGGGAGAGAGGAATCAGGAGAGAAGTTTATTCCTTTGGGTGAACTAAAGGCAACCATAGTGAAGATAACACCGGGACAGAAAATTACGTATATCACTGACGTTATCTATAATGAAGATAATGCCCGAAAAATTGTGCGGCTTGCTGAAGATTCAGATTTGATGTTTATTGAGGCGATGTTTCTCAATGAGGATACCGAAAAAGCCACGCAGAAGTATCACCTCACCGCCCTTCAGGCGGGAATGCTTGCACGCGTGGCAGGGGTAAAGAGGATTTCTCTGTTTCATTTTTCTCCAAAGTATAAGGGAGCAGGGGAACTTCTCGTCGAGGAGGCGATGAAGGCGTTTAACGGTTAGATTTTCTTGATTTGAAACCCTTCTAACTTAATGGCCACGGAACGTTGAAGAAGTTCTATTGTGATGACAAAGAGTTCTTTGCTATAATCGGTGCTGACGACAACCCCCTCGATATCTTTGAAAGGACCATCTATAATGAGGGCTGGTTCCCCAATTTTCGGATACTGAATTTGCTGAACTTCCACTTTAGACTGTACAATTCTCTGGATGGCTTCTATCTTGGCATTGGGAACCGCAATCGGATCCACCCCCCTCGGTTTGCCGAGAATTCGGACTACGCCGAATGTCTTGAGGACATCAAGCTTTGTCTGATTATCGAGCACGAGAAGTTCTACAAAGAGATATCCCGGAAATAAGGGAATCATGATCTTCTTGCGTCTGTCCGTCCGTTTACTCCACACTTCTATTTTGGGTAAAAAGGTATGGATCGACTTCTGGACGAGGCCGGCGCAAACCCTGTCTTCATGACGGCTTCGCGTATGAACTGCGTACCACGGCATGCTATGTTCCTTAAAAAAGTCTCCGTTTCCGCAATCCCATTTTATTGTCTCACTCGGGGATTGGGAGAAAAACCCTCGCCTTTGGGCGAAGACTGTAGTTTAATCTTTTACGCTCCAAGGGGTTGAGGATTCCAGGATTCAAGAGTAATTAAAAAAGGTTCTCCCTTAAGAGCTTGACCCCTTGACCCCTTGAATCCTTGAACCCTGAAGCTACCGGCTTTAGCCGGTGGTAGTTCACTTTTGGTTGCTTGATGTATAATAAACGCGATTTTTTTTCAATGGAGAAATCCTCATGCCGCAATTAAAAATTACAGGCATCACTCTTCTATTGGGCGAAGATGAAGGAATGTTAAAGGAAAAGATCGCATCGCTTCTCAATATTCCCTGTGCAGATATTTTTTCGTTGGAGGTGGTGAGAAGATCGATTGATGCGAGGAGGCAAAGAGCACCGCGCTTCATCTATTCAGTAAAGGTGTCGGTGCCGTATAATATTGATCCGACCGGTAAAGAAAGGGTGGCGATGGAAGTCCTGCCGGAGGAAAAAGAGTTGCCGCGCTCTCCGATAAAAGTGAACCCGGGGAAAAGGCCGGTTGTTGTAGGATGCGGTCCCGCAGGTCTCTTCGCAGCACTTTTGCTGTCCGAGAGAGGAATCCCTGTCCTTCTCCTTGAAAGAGGCAGGAAAGTAACAGAACGGCTCATCGACGTGCAGTCTTTCTGGGAGAAGGGTATCTTGAACGCAGAAAGCCACGTCCATTTCGGCGAGGGGGGTGCGGGGACATTTTCCGACGGCAAGCTCACCAGCAGGGTGAAGAATCCCTTTACGGGATGGGTCAAGACAACGCTCGTCGACGCCGGCGCTCCTTCGGAGATTCTCAGCGACGGGAAACCCCACATAGGAACGGACAAATTGCGTGACGTGGTGGCCAATCTCCGGGAAAAGATGGTCAAATGCGGATCTGAGGTGCGATTTGAATCCAGGGTTACGGAGTTATTGATCCATCGGGGCAAAGCAGAGGGGATTGTTGTCAAGAACGGGGAGGAAATTAAAACGGATCATGTAATTCTGGCGACTGGCCAGAGTGCGGTGGATACCTATGGGATGTTGCACGCACACGGTGTGCATCTTGAACCGAAGCCTTTTGCCATGGGTCTCCGTGTCGAGCATCCCCAGGAGATGATTGACGGCATTCAGTACGGGAAATGGCGCGGATATCCTCACCTGCCGCCGGCAGACTATTTTCTCACGGCGAAGCTTCCGGACATGAACCGCTCCGTATACACGTTCTGCATGTGTCCCGGGGGATACATTATCGGATGCAGTGCGGAGGAAGGGGGAGTCATTACGAATGGGATGAGTCTTTACAAGAGAGATAATAGATACGCAAACAGTGCGGTGGTCGTGAATGTGCGTGTTGAAGATTTTCAGGATGCGTCCCCCCATCCTTTGAGCGGCTTCGCCTTTCGGCGGCGCTGGGAAGAAAAAGCCTTTGTGCGTGCCGGGAAAAATTATTGCGCCCCTGCCCAGCGGCTCGTTGATTTTTTGCGGGACAGAGAGGGTGACATACCAAATCCGACAAGCTTTTCTCCCGGTGTGACACCGGCGCGTTTGCGCGACGTCCTTCCCCCGTATGTAGCCGACGCCCTGAAGCGGGGAATTGTCGAATTTGATCGGAAAATGAGGGGTTTTATTACGGAGGAAGCTACTCTCATTGGTGTGGAAACCAGGACCTCAGCGCCGGTTAGGATAGTAAGGGGACCGGACGGTCAGAGTGTCTCTGTTGCGGGATTGTATCCCTGCGGTGAAGGGGCTGGCTACGCCGGGGGCATCATTAGTTCCGCCTTAGACGGGATTCGGATCGCGACGGCAATTATGTCGAAAAAATAAATTATACAAAAGGGCATGAATCATGCTAATAATCCTGGTGTCATGAATGATCAATACGATACGGATATATGATAACCGACAAAAGAATCAGGTTCCTGTTTCGAGGTGTCCAGCATGGAAGATGAACAGAAGACAAAAGAACAACTCATCAATGATGTAGCGGCAATGCGCCTCAAAATTACTGAGCTGGCAAAATCACATAGCGGGCTTATCCACGCGGAAGAGGTCCTCTCGCAAAATCTTGAAAAGTTACGCAAGGCAACAGATTTCATTATCAATATTCTGGCAGTAGCAGTAGAGATGAACGATCCCTATATTGCCGGGCATCATAAAAGAGTGACAGGCCTTGCCGCTGCTATGGCGGCACGGATGAACTTATCCGCACACATAATCAGCGGCATCCGCATGGCAGGATTAATTCATGATATAGGAAAAATAACCGTGCCGTTCGATATACTCGGAAAACTCGGGCATCTCAGCGAGGTGGAGTACGGGATCATAAAGAACCACCCGGAATTGGGGTATCAGATAGTGAAGGATATAGATTTTGACGGCCCTGTTGCGCTGATAGTCTATCAGCATCATGAACGTATGAATGGCACAGGCTATCCCCAGGGTTTGAAGGGAGAAGAAATTCTGCCGGAGGCGAGGATCCTGGCGGTAGCCGATGTGGTTGAAGCCATATGTACACATAGGCCTTACAGACAGGCTCTCGGAATAGAGAGGGCATTGAGGGAAATTTCAGAACATCGAGGAGTTCTTTACGATCAGGAAGCGGTTGATGTGTGCATAAAGCTTTTTGAAGAGAAAAGTTTCAGCTTTAAACCTTGAATGAACTGATGGAGCAAGGACTTTCTATACTGTATTATTTGTGCTGGATCCTTCCATCAAGGATGATATCGGCGCCTTTTCGCGAAACTTTTCTGTAGGCGATGCGAAGCGATTCATCGATGGTGTTGATGCCGAGGTCGCCCACCGCCTCAATCCCTTTCCCCACTATCTTCGGCGCAATGACGATTACTATCCTGTCAGTGAGATTCTCCTTCAACATGGATGTGATGAGAGTGGCGCCTCCCTCAACGAGGACCGAGGAGATACTTCTTTTTCCCAGTTCAGCAAAGAGCATCTTCAGATCGACGCGGTGATCCGTATCGTCTCCAATTTCGATTGTCTCAACACCCATATTCTTCAGCCATGCAATTTTTTCCGGACGTGCCTTCGCCGTCGTTGCGATGATGGTCTTCGCGCCGGTCTGATTTTTCAATACATTCGCTTCCATGGGTATACGTAGCGAGGAGTCGACAATGACCCTGATTGGATTCCTTCCCCTCATAAGGCGAACGGTCAGTTCCGGGTCATCCTGGATCAGTGTATTGACGCCGATGAGTAGGGCATCGTGCGCACTTCGCAATCTGTGGGCGAACCTGAGGGAGAAATCGGAACTGATCCACCGTGACTGTCCCGGGGCTGTGGCGATCCTCCCGTCAACGGTCTGGGCGAACTTGAGGGTGACAAAGGGAAGTCCTGTGTTAATAAAGGTGAAGAATCTCTCGTTCAATTGGGTGCATTCTTCTTTGAGAACGCCGACGGTCGTTTCAATGCCATGGCGTCTGAGGGAGTCGGTCCCCTTTCCGGAGACCAGCGGATTGGGATCGTCGGTGCCGATCACCACTCTCGCCGGTTTCTGCGTGATAAGACATTCGCAGCAGGGGGGAGTTTTCCCGTAATGGGTACAGGGTTCTAAGTTCACGTAGATCGTGGCGCCTTCGATCGATTCCGAAGCGCAATTGATGGCATTGATCTCCGCATGGGTGCCTCCGAATTTTTGATGGTATCCCTCACCGATTACGCGGCCACCCTTGACGATGAC
>Ga0105152_10000684_pt1 | contig 10624 bp, 8 predicted proteins | sample LakBais05cmmetaG_FD_81534 | JGI IMG/M metagenome (GOLD analysis project Ga0105152, IMG submission 81534) | Lake sediment microbial communities from Lake Baikal, Russia to study Microbial Dark Matter (Phase II) - Lake Baikal sediment 0-5 cm | ecosystem: Environmental > Aquatic > Freshwater > Lake...
GGAGATCCTGTCGAATCTCCTTCAGAAACTACAGCCTCAGCTTGTATTCGGTTACTATTTAACACCTCAGAAGAAGCAGGATCGTTAAATTGCAAAATTACATGGTTGTCGATGGTCATCGATTCTTGCCTGGCATTAGCGACCCTCAGAGTAAAGGTTGCCAATCCTAAAGACAGTAACATGACACCCAGAATTATTAGCAGCCGGCGAGTCTTCATATCGTCTCCTTCAAGGTGGATCAATAATCAAATATGTATGAAAACGGGGAAGTATTCAATATTTAATAATCAGCAATAAAAGAAAATACCGAATATAACCATCGAACGAAAACCAGCAGTTATTGACGTACCAACTACCCAAGTTGACCTGCTTACAGAAAAATGTGATCCGTTCTTAATAAGTTGCAGCACATCGTGGGCTACGCAAAACGAGAAACTGAGATTGCTTCGCAAACAGCACTCCACAATGACAGTTCATATCAAAAAAGATTATTAATGCACAATTAAAAATGCATTAATCATCATAGTTCAAAGTACCTAATCTTGTCAAGTAAAAAAGGTTGTTTTATTACCGAAAACTACATTAAAAAATCGTTTGTCTGATTGACCGGTTTTCGTAATCCGTCTATAATCCTCTCATTACGATCTACAGGTCTACCCTTCCGATCCTAAATTATGTTAAAAGGCTGAGATTATGAATAACAAACTACAAGAACTGAAGAACCGGCTGATGGAAGTCAATGATCTGCGCTCAGCTAATGCTCTGCTAAGTTGGGATCAATCCACCTACATGCCGCCGGGAGGCATCACGGGGCGCGCCCGTCAGATGGCGACTCTGACCAGATTGGCTCAAGAGAAATTTACAGATCGGGCGATTGGAAAATTACTGGACGAGTTACGATCCTACGAGGAAAGCCTACCTTATGATTCAGACGATGCCAGCCTAATTCGGGTGGCACGCCACGATTATGAACGAGCGGTACGAGTTCCCCCCGCCTTTATGGGAGAATTAGAAAGCCATACAACCGAATCATTCCAGGTGTGGGCTGAGTCTCGCCCGGAAAATGACTTTATACGGGTCCAACCATACCTGGAAAAAACATTGGATTTCAGTCGCAAATTGGCCAACTTCTTCCCAGGCTACAAGCATATTGCAGATCCTCTGATCGACTGGGCAGATCATGGCATGACGGCAGCCAGTATCCAATCACTTTTCAGCGAGTTGCAAAAGGAACAACTTCCCCTGGTTAAAACTATCCTTTCACAACCTCCCACGAGCTATGCCTGCTTGCACCAGAATTACCCGGAGGGTAAACAATTAGCCTTTGGGATAAAGGTGATCAAACGTCTCGGATATGATTTCCAACGTGGGCGACAAGATAAGACTTACCACCCCTTTATGACGAAATTTTCCTTAGGGGATGTACGAATCACCACCCGGGTTACTACGGACTACCTGGGAGAATGTTTATTCTCTCTCATCCACGAGTCCGGACATGCCATGTATGAACAGGGCATCAACATGGAATACGATGGCAGCTCACTGGCTGGTGGTACTTCCTCCGGAATGCATGAAAGCCAATCACGCTTGTGGGAGAATGTCGTCGGTCGCAGCCGAGGCTTTTGGAACTATTTTTATCCCCAATTACAGAAAACTTTCCCAAAACAATTAAGGAATATATCCCAAGACACCTTTTATGGCGCTATAAATAAAGTTGAACAATCCCTCATCCGCACGGAAGCCGACGAGGTAACCTATAACCTGCATGTAATGATCCGCTTCGATTTAGAGCTGGCACTATTGGAAGGCAGCCTGGCAGTTCGTGACTTACCGGAAGCCTGGTGCACCCGTTACCAACAAGATATAGGGATTACGCCTCCTGATGACCGGGACGGTGTATTACAAGATGTACATTGGTATGGTGGAGTGGTCGGTGGCGTTTTCCAGGGCTATACACTGGGAAATATCCTGGGAGCGCTGTTCTATGAGGCAGCATTGAAAACTCATCCCGAAATTCCTTCCCAGATTGAAAAAGGTCAATTCGATACGCTGCGCCAATGGTTGACCGATAATATTTACCGTCATGGTCGTAAATTTACTGCCGAAGAGATCGTCCAACGTATCACCGGTGGTCCAATCAGGATCGAGCCATATATTCATTACCTGCGCACGAAATATGCCGAGTTATATAAACTATAGGGTGGTAATTTCGTTCACTTTACCCCATCCACCGACATAGGTCAAAGTTGCGGTAGTTGCATGAAACTTCGGATAAACAATTTTTGGATGCATTATGAGGATCAAGGTCAGGGGATCCCGTTGCTCTTGATCCACGGATTTCCTCTCAACAATACCTTATGGCAACCTCAAATCACGGGTTTAAAAGATGTTGCTCGCGTCATTACCCCCGACCTGCGCGGGTTTGGCGCATCGGAGCCGGTAAATAGCATCTACACCATGGAAACCCTGGCGACCGACTGCCTGAACCTCCTGGATAGCCTTAGCATTCATGAACCCGTTTTTGTGGGAGGACTTTCGATGGGCGGGTATATTACCTTTAGCTTCCATCGGCTTTTCCCTGAAAAGGTGAAGGGATTAATCCTGGCAGCTACCCGTCCAGGAGCCGACTCGCCCGAGGGTAAGGTTAACCGCGACCGTTTAGCTCAACTTGCTCAAGAACGAGGATCGGAGGCAGTCGCGGCTGACATGCTCCCAAAGATGTTCTCCCCGACAACCTATCAGAATAATCTGTCTTTGGTGGATAACACTTATCAAATGATGGCGAGTACATCGGTAAACGGGATCATTGGGGCATTAATGGGTATGAAAAACCGCATGGATTCAACGCCACTCTTACCCGATATAAATAAACCTGTCTTAATCCTACACGGTTCTGATGACCAATTGATCCCACTGAAAGAAGCTGAAGCGATGCAAATGACTATCCCGGGTGCAAAGTTGCGCATCCTACCGGAAGCGGGACATTTGCTTAACCTGGAGCAGCCGGATTTGTCTAATCGATATATCAAAGATTTCTTGATTTCAGTGTAGGCTTTCGATGACAAACCATCTTTTACACAACAAAAATTAGTTTTTTCAAGAAGGCACTTATGCCCGATCCATCTGAACCTGTTTACCAGACTTTATCGTCATCCGAATGTGAAAAAGTCACCCTGTACCTGATGGGCATCCTGTCGCGCGAACTCGAATTGCACCCACCACTCGCTAATGATTATCTTAAGACTGTGCAACAATGGGCTGAGACCGCCTACACCCAAACAAAGCTACAACTAGAATCAGAAACGAAGCAACATATCATCCAGCAGGTGGTGGATGAGCTGGCAGGATATGGTCCAATCCAATCCCTGTTAGAAGATCCGGAAATCAGCGAAATTATGGTTGATGGGTTTAATAAGGTTTATGTAGAACGAAACGGGGTTCTCGATGACACTCAGATCACCTTCCAGAACGAAGATCACCTTTTTCGCATAATCAATCGTATCCTTTCACCATTAGGGCGCCGCGTCGACGCAGATAATCCTACGGCTGATGCCCGTTTGCCAGACGGTTCTCGGGTGAATATTATTATCCCTCCTGTGGCAATCGAGGGTCCGCACGTGACGATCCGGAAATTCCTCAAGAATAAACTGACCAAGGTATCCGTCCTATATTTACACCTCGCCTGGAGATGGCTGGTTTTAAACTTAAAGGCGATGTATTTGGCGTGGGTTCGCATTGATACGAATTCCGAATTGACAGGAGCATAAATATGCCAGGAATTATCGATCCCGAAACACTCTATGTGGACGATTTACCCGGTATCTGGTCACCGGTGCAATGGGAACTGAACGAAGCAGAGCGTATCCAGGAGCTAGAACAACAGGCGACTGCCAGTTTACTCTGGGCGGTGGATGCCCCTGAAACTGTCCTGCGCCTGCTGCTAAAAGAAACAGACATCCAACGCGCGTACGAACCCCCAAGAGGTTATGAACCTGAAGAACAGGGAGAATGGGATCCCAGTTTAATTACCTACCAATTCAAGCGACCGATCTACCTGGAAAACGTAAAACGGGAAGGTGATTACCTTTATATGGAATACAATTTTGGGGATCTGGGTCGTTGGTGCATCGAAATAGAACCTGAGAGTGTCGTGATTGAGAGGATTTAACCAAGGAGTCGACTATGAGTGACAAACAGTTTCGTTTAGATACCTGCTTGGCGAAGACCCTCGCATCGATATGCGCCATCCTGTTTGTCGTTCTGATTGTTCTGGCGCTACCCTTGAACAATATTCTCGCCACAACCCTCAACCCAAACAGTTATAAACGCGCCCTGGAAGTACAAGACCTCTATGGACGATTGCCTTCTCTAATTGGGGAAGAGATTGTCTTTAGCATGACCTACAACCCCTGTGTAGAGAACCCGGCAGGATGCGCAGGTGAAAACCAGGGACAACCTAACCAGGGGGATGGAATTCCAAACTTCATGAAAACCCTCACCCAAAAAGATTGGGAAGTTATCATGTCGAATTTAGTATCAAAAGAGTGGGTAAAGACTCAGATCGAACACCTTATCGACCAGATCTTCGCATACTTGAATTCGAGCCAATTGACTCTGGTGTTAAAAATATCCCTGGTGGATTTAAAAGTAAATATTAGCGGCGAAGCGGGTGTTAAGGCTGCCTTGCAGCTTCTAAGCGCCCAACCGCCCTGTACAGAGGATCAATTGATTGTCCTACCGCAGGCGTTCGCAACAGGAATTAAGCTGGAGAATATCCCCATCTGCCGACCGTCCGATCAGCTCATTAATGAGTTTATCCCCCAGCTTCAACAAGGATTAAAACAGGCTGCCCAAAGTATACCAGATGAGATCGACCTGGCGAAACCACCTCAAGGAGCCAGTGTAAACCAGCCCACGAAATCTCCCACCCAAGATTTTCGCCCGACCTTGCAGAGAATCCAGAGGTGGGCGCAACTCACCCCGGTAATTTCTGCCATTTTACTTCTGCTGGTCGGGCTCTTTGCGGTACGCTCAGCAAAAGATTTCTGCCGTTGGTGGGGTTTACCGATTCTGATTGTCGGTATTTTCCTGCTGGGAGTATCCCTGCTTTTCATGCCCCTGTTTTCATGGCTTGTGAACCAGGCTCTAATCAACGGAAGGTTAAACTTTCCTGGTCTTACTTTCAACCTTGTTCAGATAGCCCTCGATATTCTACGTTTCCTGGGAAAATCGATCGCCCAACGCACTGGCTTCCAGGCAATAGCACTCACCTGCGGTGGATTGGTTTTACTGGTGATCTCTTTTCTTTTCCCTGCCCGAAAGGACTACAAGGCAGGTTAACCGCCTAATTCCCTTTCTTGTCAGTTGGAAGGTATTTCTTCTTCCACTCATATAATTTATTAAGCGCCTCGATAGGTGACAAGGTGTTCATATCCAGCGCCTTCAACTCATCAACCAATGGATTCGTTTCAGGGAAAAGAGCCAGCTGACGAGGCATTTGTGGGCTCAGCTTAACCGCTTTCCCAGAGGAGGCTTCCAGCTGGCGTAAAATTTCTTCCGCCCGTTGCACCACCGGACGCGGTAAGCCTGCCAGTTGCCCAACATGAATGCCGTAGGAACGGTCCGCTCCGCCTGGTATGATCTTATGCAGGAAGACTACCTTACCTTCCGACTCGCTGACCGCTACGTTATAGTTGCGCACTCCAGGCAAGATATCTGCCAACTGGGTCAGCTCGTGATAATGGGTGGCGAAGAGAGTCTTAGGGCGTAGCTGAGGATGGTTGTGCAGGTATTCCACCACCGCCCAGGCGATCGATACCCCGTCATAAGTGCTGGTGCCACGCCCGATCTCATCTAAAATTAACAAGCTGCGAGAGGTAGCGTTGTGTAAGATATTGGCTGTCTCTACCATCTCCACCATGAATGTGGATTGCCCGGCGGTTATTTCATCCTGAGCACCAATGCGGGTAAAGATGCGATCCACCAGACCAATCCGGGCAGAAGCTGCCGGAACATAACTGCCAATCTGCGCCATCAAGACAATCAAGGCTACCTGCCGAATCAGGGTTGATTTTCCAGACATATTCGGTCCGGTAATAATCCGAATACGCTCACCTTCTTCGAAGGTAACGTCATTCGGAACAAACCGCTCTCCTCGCAGGCCGCGTTCTACGACCGGATGGCGACTTTCGCGGATGTCTAACACCTCGTCCGCCTGGACATCGGGGCGCACATAACCATTTAAGGCAGCCGATTCGGCTAAAGAGTCCAGCACATCCAATTCAGCCAGCACACGGGCAGTGACCAACAGGCGATTCGCAGAGCGCGCCAGGGTTTCACACACCTCCTTGAAGAGACGTGTCTCAATTTCACGGATCCTCTCCTCAGCATTAAGTACCAGGGCTTCATACTCTTTCATCTCGAGAGTAATGTAACGTTCTGCATTCACCAGGGTTTGCTTTCGGATATATTCGGGAGGAGCCTGGTCAACGTTGGAATGGGTAATTTCGATGTAATACCCAAACACTTTGTTGTAGCCGACTTTTAAAGATTTAATGCGGGTACGCTCACGCTCGATAGTCTCCAGGTTAGCGATCCACTCACGCGCGTTGCGGGAACGTTCCACCACCCCATCTAACTCAGCCGAAAAGCCTGGCCTTATGACGCCAATATTCCCCAATGTGGCAGGCGGATCATCGGCTAAAGCTGTTTCTAACAGTTGCAGCTCTTCACCACCCAGTTTAAAATCCGCAAGCAATGCAACCAAGGGCTCTTCGCCGGGTGGGAACAAGGAGTGTAAGGCTGGCAAGCGCGCCAGGGAAGCGCGCAGCGCCACCAGATCACGCGGCTGGGCTGTACCACCCACCACGCGGTTCGCCAAGCGCTCAAGATCGGCAAGGGGTTTTAACGCGGCGCGTAACTCAGCACGCCTCAGACCATTCGCAAAAAAAAGCGTCACGCCATCCTGTCTGAGGCGGACACGTTCCACATCCAATAGAGGCTTGCTCACCCACTGGCGGATCAAGCGTTTTCCCATCGGTGTGATGGTAAAGTCCAAAACTTCGAGCAGAGAGCCGCGTACCGTACCAGCCCGGATCGCTTCCGTTAGCTCCAGGTTACGGCGCGTGGCAGCATCCAGGGTCATAAACTCTGACAGGCTGTAGATACTTAAATTGACCAGTAGCTTCAGGGAAGGTGGTTGGGTTTCCCGTAGATATTGGATGATCACTCCAGCAGCGCGAGCGCCAAATGGTAAACTACGCAAGCCAAATCCATCCAAGGAGGCCACATCAAAATGACGGAGTAACTCCTCCTGGCAACGAGCAAGCTCAAAATGCCAGGCTGCCCAGGTTGTCCGATGCCCCGGTAGACCTTCTGGGATAAGCACCCCTTCCTGAAACAGGATTTCCGCCGGCTTCAACCGGATCATTTCAGCCCGTAATAATGATTGGACATCACCCCCGCTTAATTCCGTGACTGAAAACTCACCCGTAGTAATATCTGCGTAGGCAATTCCTAAGCGCCCCTCACCACCACTGGTGGCTGTTTCGTCTATAACCACGCACGCCAGGTAGTTGTTTGCATCACCTGGAAGCAACCCCGGTTCTACGAGTGTTCCCGGGGTAATCACCCGGATTACTTTACGTGGAAACAATCCCTTGATAGGCTGCTCTCCCACCTGCTCGCAAATGGCTACGTGATAACCACGCTCGATCAGACGTGATAGGTAGTTCTCAGCTGCATGATGGGGTATGCCCGCCATAGGAATACGCACACCCTTGGCAACATTACGGGATGTCAGGACAATGTCCAATTCGCGCGAGGTTACTTCGGCATCTTGATCAAAGGTTTCATAAAAATCTCCCAGGCGGAAGAAAACGATAGCCTCGGGGTACTGTCGTTTGATTTGGAGATACTGCTTACGGATAGGTGTAATATCTTCTTTTTCTCGCATACTATCATTCTAAATTGAGGAACGAAAATCAGCAAGCAGAAAAAGGAAGATGTCTATAATAGTAACAAACATCACTAAAATTTTCATTGCCATTTCTGGAATGTCGATTTATAATACAGTCACTATACTCTCATTGAAAGGAGAAAGACCTAATGGCTAGCGTTACTTATGAACACGTTTATAAGCGTTTCGGGGATGTCGTAGCTGTCAATGATTTCGACATCAAAATCGATGATAAAGAATTCCTGGTGTTGGTCGGGCCATCCGGCTGTGGTAAAACCACCGCCTTACGTTGTCTGGCAGGATTGGAAGAGGTGACCTCAGGCCGCATCTTCATTGCTGACCAGCTTGTCAACGATGTAGCCCCGAAAGACAGGGACATCGCCATGGTGTTCCAATCTTACGCGCTCTACCCTCACATGAGCGTCTATGACAACATGGCCTTTGGGCTAAAGCTTCGCAAAACCCCCAAGGATGAAATCAAGCGTCGGGTGAATGAAGCAGCAAAGATCCTGGATATTGGAAACCTGCTCGATCGTAAACCCCGGCAGCTATCGGGTGGGCAACGCCAGAGGGTTGCCGTTGGACGTGCAATTGTGCGCGAGCCGAAGGTTTTCCTCTTTGACGAGCCACTCTCCAACCTGGATGCCAAGCTACGTGTTGAAACGCGTGCTAACATCAGCAAACTACACCAGCAACTGTCCACCACCTTCATGTACGTAACCCACGATCAGGTGGAAGCCATGACCATGGCAACCCGTATCGCCGTCATGAACAAAGGTGTGCTCCAACAGCTCGATACACCCCAGAGCCTGTATGACCGCCCTTCTAACCTGTTCGTAGCCGGCTTTATCGGCTCACCAGCCATGAATTTCTTCAAATCGAAACTAGTGAAAGGGGACGGCAAGTTATTTGTGGATGGCGGGTCCTTTAAAGTGGAAGTCCCATCCAGTCGTTACAATGTCTACAATAATTACGTAGACAAGTCGATCATTTTCGGTATCCGCCCTGAAGATATCAGAGATCCGCATTTCGCCGCACCCGGAATTTTCGCACAACCCGTCGAAGGCTTGATTGACGTCACCGAGTTAATGGGCAACGAAGTCTTCTTATATGTAGCCACTGGTGATCACAGCTATGTTGCGCGCGTCGATCCACGCACTAGCGCTCGCATGGGAAACCGGATGCAAGTCGTCTTCAACATGGACAACATGCACCTGTTCGATCCCGAGACTGAACAGGCAATCCGGTAAATTAATCTTTTTATTTACTGTATAACTCGTCTCCCCGTGGGATAAACTCTTAAGGAGTCGTACCACGGGGAGATGTTGATCCAACATAAAACATGAAAGGAATTACCAGTATTGTATGTATAAGCTTGTTTTATTAAGACATGGACAAAGCACCTGGAACCTGGAAAACCGATTCACGGGTTGGACCGATGTTGGACTTTCACCCCAGGGAGTGCAGGAAGCTCTGTCATCCGGTCAGATGTTACGGGACCTGGGTTACACATTTGACATTGCTTACACTTCTGTGCTTAAGAGAGCAGTCAAGACCTTGTGGATCGTCCTGGAAGAGATGGAATTGGAATGGATCCCGGTTTATAATGATTGGCGTTTAAATGAGCGCCATTATGGAGCCTTGCAAGGGTTGAACAAGGCTGAGATGGCTGCAAAATATGGTGATGCGCAGGTAAAGATATGGCGCCGGAGTTATGACGTTCAACCTCCCCCCTTAGATTGGGATGATGAACGCCACCCGCGGATCGACCGGCGTTATGCAGGATTGACCAAAGAAGAACTCCCAAACTGCGAGTCATTGAAAGACACGGTGGCACGGATGCTTCCCTACTGGCATAGCACCATCGCCCCAATTGTGAAAGTAGGTCAGCGGGTTTTGATTGCAGCGCACGGAAACAGCTTACGTGCACTCGTAAAATACCTGGATAACGTCTCCGATACGGAGATCCCAGAACTAAATATCCCCACAGGCATCCCGCTGGTGTATGAATTAAATGGTGATTTACGCCCCATCCAGCACTACTACCTGGCAGATGAGGAAACAGTGAAGAAAGCCGCTGAAGCAGTTGCCAAACAAGGGCAAGCGTGGAAAAACACCTGACATTCGCCACCCAGCTTGCCCTGCAAACTGGACAACTATTACGAGCTAGTTATCGAAAGACTGACTTTCATATCCAATATAAAGCCGACCATTCAGTAATCACAGAAGCAGACCTGGCGGCGGATGAATTAATATCCCAGGCTATCCACGAGCAATATCCGGACGAGGGGCTCCTCAGCGAAGAGTTGCACCCCGAAACGATGCAACTTAAAAACGCGGTATGGGTCGTCGACCCATTAGATGGCACTACAAACTTCAGCCTGGGACTGCCTGTCTGGGGAGTCTCCATCGCCCGGCTGGTGGCTGGCTGGCCTGAGACGACCGCCCTATATTTCCCTATCCTGGATGAACTGTATACCGCTCAAAGGGGAGAAGGATCTACTCTTAACAACGTACCCCTCCACTTGGAGCCTGAAATGGCAAACCAACCAGCCACTTTCTTTGCTTGTTGTTCGCGCACCCACCGGCGATATCACATTACCATCCCCTATAAAACACGCATCCTTGGTTCAGCTGCATACAATTTTTGCATCCTCGGGCGTGGGA